>FWPU01002772.1_pt1 | contig 46695 bp, 39 predicted proteins | sample 2228361 | NCBI WGS metagenome assembly FWPU01 (sample SAMEA103939777, study PRJEB20133) | metagenome
CTTGCACTGCACGCTTCTTCCTCGGCGACAGTGGTAAGTTTGCAAAACGGCGTTGACAACGTCGAACGCATCCGCGCCGCCGCAGGTCTGGAGGCACTTCCCTCGGTAGTCTATGTGGGCGCTGCCATGATCGCCCCCGGTCACGTGAAACACTCCGGCCAGGGGCGGCTGATTATCGGGAAACTTCGCGAACAGCACTCACAGAAACTTGACGATGCCCGGCAGGTGGCGGCACTGTTCCAACGTGCCGGGGTTCCCTGCGAACTGTCAGAAAACATTGAAGGCGAGCTTTGGTCGAAGCTGGTCATCAATTGTGCCGGCAACGCACTTACCGCGCTTGCGCGGACCAGCTACAGCCGGGCGGCAGCACACGATCTCGCGCGGGAAGTGATGAGAACAACCGCGCAGGAAGCCATTGCAGTCGCGAAAGCGGCGGGGATTCGCTTGCCACCCGTGGACTTGATTGAGAAGGGGCTAGAGCTTGCCTGCAGCCTCGGCGACGCTACTTCTTCTACAGCGCAAGACATTCAGCGCGGGAAGCGGACGGAAATTGACGCGTTAAACGGTTTCGTGGCCCGGCGTGGTGCGCAACTTGGCGTGCCCACCCCGGTGAATCACACACTCTGGGCACTTGTAAAACTACTGGAAGGGTCGCTTGGCGGTTGATTCCTCGCCCAGGCTGCGTGGGTTTCGATCAGAGCGGGGCAATCGGCCGGAAAGGTATTCGCACCACAGCTTCCAGCTCGACCGGCTGGCCGTTTCGTTGTGCCGGCTCGAATTTCCAGCGCGCGAGGGCATCCATAGCGTTCTTGTCCAGCTCCGGATGCACCCCGCGGATTAACTGAATGCTGTCCACAGAGCCGTCTTTTCGAATGATGGCGTAGAGCACGACCTCGCCGGCAACGCCCTCTTTGCGCAGCCTCGGCGGGTAACGCGGATCCACCTTTCTAACCGCAACCGGTCCGGCTAATTCGCCTTGTGCCACGGGGGCTGCTGAATCTGTTCCGGTAAGAGACGAGTCGCGAACGTATAGCTCTGCAAACTCCAGCACCCAGCTTCCAGTCGCACTCGTCAGATTAGGCATGTTGACGTGGAGTTTGTAGATCTTTTTCGGGCCTAGAGGATTAAGCGCCGCAGAACCAGGGGCCACATTCCCGGGCAGAGGAAGGATCGGCTGTCGTTTCGGATCGAAATTCTCCAGGCGGAGAGCAGGTCTGACGGGAAGGGGCCTTGCAGTTTCGGGGGGCGAGGCCGAACGCTTCCCTGCTGCTGAGGCGCCTTCCGCTTCATTCGACGCGCCGCCGCTGATTTGCACTCCGGGCGGACCCTCCATCCCATCCGTGCCGCTGCCCCCGGAGCCGCCAGCGCCGGTTCCGCCCAAATCCGCTCCGGTGGATCCGGTTCTGCCAGAGCTTACTCCAGACTTGGAACCGTCTGGCGAAAGCGAAAGATTCGCCTCAAGGTTTCCTGCGGGGACTTCGACCACCGGTTTTGGTTCCGCAGGCATCGCCGAGAGGGCAATAATGCGCTGCAACCCTCCAGGCTGACCCGCCATCGCAGGAGCCAAATCCGGCGGGGCGGTCGCTTCAACCGCCCTTTCCGCGCCGCGCGCGCGGGCTGCTACCACGGGGGCGACTGCGAGCTTGGGCTTATCAATCAACGTTGGAGCGAGAGGAACGCTCAACCCTTCCATTCGATTCCCCGCAAGAATCAACTGCGGGGCCTGGTCTCGCGCCTTTGCAACCGACGACGGTTGTTGCCGAAGCTGATTGCCGGCAACAGCTTGCACATTCAGCCGGGGTTTCGGTACCTGCGGTTCTGGCGACCACTGCACGAGGTTAGGCAGAGGAGGAAGAATCTTCGGTGCCGCAGGGGCGCTCTCGGGCTGGATCAGGGTCTGCCGGGGATGGGTCGGCCGCGGCACGGAGACGACGATTCGCTGACGGGGATGATAGGCGTCTTCTCTGCTGGCTTCCGGGGTGCGCCGCGTCGGCTGCGACGATTCTGTGCGCACGGTTTTTGGCGGCCTAAGTCGCGGGAGATCTCGTGTTGGAACATACCAGGTGACCTCGATTCTCGGCAGCGCGAGTTGTGTCCTGGCTTGCGTAGATTTCCAAAGCGGAAAGGGAAAATTGAAGACGACCAGATGCCACAACATCGAGATCAGGAAGGCGCGGGTGGGCAGGTGCGCCGTCCCCCACACGTCCCGGAAGTATCCCCAGCCCGAAGTACTTCCCGGGTCCTCCCGGCGGGCTGGCCTCGGGCCGGTGACCACTGCCAGCAGGCTGCTCAAGAGTGCGCGCCGCCTCGGCTCCCACGCAAGCAGCAGCCGGGGCTCGCAGAAATTGCGAGCCTTCGTCGTACGGGGAAACCTAGGCATCCTTGCCATTATACCCCCGCCGACGGAAGCTCCCGGAAAGCTCTTGCCCCGTGTGTGCTGCTTTGTCAGCATAAAAGCCTTGGATGCGGCATCGCTCGCGGAGGAAGGCGATGAAGTTGCGGCGGTACTGGTTCTGGGTCTTAGGCAGTTTCTTGATTCTAATTCTTCTGGCAGGCTTAGTTTTTCCGTACTTCTTGGATGTGGACCACTATCGTGAGGAAATCGCAAGTAAGATTGAAGCAGCCACCGGACGCCCCGTAACGGTGGGAAAGCTCCGTGCCCGGTTGTTGCCCAGCATCGGATTCAGCATTGAGGAGTTCCGCCTAGGCAATCCTGAAGATTTCCCCCAAGGCGATTTTGTCGCCGCAGAAGCAATCCGCGGCACGCTGGCCTTCTGGCCGTTGCTGAGCGGTAACTTGCGGCTTACGTCTGTAGAACTGGTCCGGCCGCGCGTGCAGCTTCTTGAGGATCCAAGAGGGCGGACGAACTACACTTTTTCGCAAGGCAGCACAACCTTGCGTCCATCAGACCGACCTTTAGACCCTGGTGCGATTCTCGATAGGGTCGAGCTGGTCGAAGCCGAGTTGTTGCTCGGGCAGGTGGCTGCTGCGCGAAGTGGTCCCGAAAGAGCCGCGCGGGTGACTTCTTTTCTGAAGGCTTCCAATATCTCAGCGGAGCTTCGCGGACTCGTTTTTGGAGAGGGGGCCCTCAAGCGGTGGCAGGCGGATGCCGACCTCGAGGACGTGCGTTTGGAAGTGGCGGGACTCAGCGGCCCGATGGTCTTTCAATCCGGATTCGTCACGCTGCGTGAAGGCACAATTGCCTCCGAATTCGAACTCACATTTCCCGGCGCGCCAGCGACCAAAGGTCGGTTGCATATTCCGGACATCACCAACGTTCGCGCAGAATTCGAGATCACCATGCCGGAGCTGGATGTCAGGAAGGCCGTGGCTGCTCAATCGGTCGGCGAACGCCGGGTTGCAGGTGGTACATCGCCTCCGGCTCGCGGAAACGCGCTCTTGGCTGAAGGAACCGTGCGCATCGAGCGCATCACGTGGGGTACCCATCAGGGGAAGCATGCGCAGGCCACGATTCGCGTCTTCGGAGATCGAATCGAAGTCGCTCCCGCGAAGCTCGCTTTGTATGAGGGGGCGCTTGAAAGTTCACTGCGCCTGACGCGCCAGGTGACTCCACAGCGCTTCAACGCAGAAGTGCGGCTCGTCCACTTGAATGTTGCCGAACTGCTTTCCGCAGCGCCGGAGACCCGCGGGAAAATGACCGGCACCGGAGAAATCAGAGTATCGCTGGCAGGAACCGCTGGCCAAGGGATTCGCCGCTCGCTGTCCGGCACAGGCAACTTTGCGATTCAGGACGGCAAATTCCCCGGACTGGATCTCGGCCAAACGATGCGTACTTTCGCCGCGGTTCAGCGCATCTTGAATCTGGGACAGGCCGGCGGTGTCGCCAGCGGGGAAACGACTTTTCGGATCCTGAAGGGTGACCTGACGATTCGTGAGGAGCGCGTTTCCAGCCGTCTGATCGAACTGGACTCTTCCGTGGGGATCTTCAACCTGCGGGGCAGCGTGGGTTTCGACGGCTCACTCCATTACGACGGCCGCGTCGTGCTGGCCGCGACGGAGGAACGCGGAGCTACCGGACCTGCTGATGTGATTACCGGCACACTCGGCAGAATCCTCCAACGGGACGTGCGTCGCCTCTCCATTCCGTTCGCGCTGCGGGGCACACTCGCCGAGCCAAAACTTCAGCCAGGCCGCGGGTTGCCTGAGATCCAGACCAGCGACAAATCATCCACCGAAGAAGAGAAGAAGAGCATCCTGGATCTTTTTCGCCGGCCCTGACGTTCCAACCTAAGTCCGCTTGTATAAACTCAGTGCCGCATCTCCCTGCACCAGAGTCCGCGCGCGAAGCAGGCGAGACAATCGTTCCGGGAGTCGATGCCGCTTCGCATGTTCGACAATGACCCATGCTCCTGAATTCAGCACATCCGACTCGTCCAGAAAATTCAGGCTCCTTTCGTAAGCCCTGACATCGGCATAAGGCGGGTCCGCAAACACGAAGTCTGCTCTCAGGCCGCGCTCTGCCACGAGCTTCAGACCCTGCACCGCATCGGCGGAAAGCACCAAGACATTTCCCGAATCGTCATTCAGCGGATTGGAGCTCGGGCTCAAGATTCCAAGCGAGTTAAGATTGTCTCGTATCAGTGCCACCGCTGGTGGATGCTTCTCGATGAACACGACGAATCGTGCGCCGCGGCTCAGTGCTTCGATGCCAACCGCGCCGGTCCCGGCATACAGATCAACGAAGACGGAACCCGTTACTGCGGCACCCAGGATGTTGAACAGGGTCTCTCGAAGTTTGTCACTCGTGGGCCGCAGTGCGGGACCGCGCAAACTCTTCAATCGCCGGCCCCGGTAGGTTCCCGCGACAACGCGCATCGGCTAACCCACCGTAGCCAGCGCGTACCGGCGCTGCCATTTGGGTCCCAGGTAGGCGGCCAGGCGCCGGAGCTCCGGTTCTGCAGCAGGATTTTCCACCAGCGCAAAGGCTTCGCGGCGAGCAAGTTCGAGCAGTTCGCGGTCGCGCAACGGGTGGGCCAGCACGAACTGCACGTCGCCGTGCTGCCGCGTGCCGAAGAACTCACCGGGGCCACGCAGCCTTAAGTCAATTTCCGCAATTGCGAATCCGTCAGAACTCTGCGCCATAGTTTCCAGCCGCGTCCGCGCTTCTTCGCTTAGTTTCTTCGGTGCCACTAGTATGCAATGCGACCTATGCGCCCCGCGGCCAATCCGCCCTCGCAACTGGTGCAGTTGAGCGAGGCCGAAGCGATCAGCGTGTTCGATGATCATGACCGTGGCGTTGGGCACGTCTACGCCGACTTCGATCACTGTCGTCGAGACAAGAATTTGAATCTCATTGCGGCGGAACTGTTCCATAACCTGGTCTTTTTCTTCGCGACGCAGTCGGCCGTGCAGCAGACCGATGCGGAGATCCGGGAAGATCTCTCCGGATAATCGTTCGAATTCAGCCGTGGCAGCCTTCAATTCCTGTTTCGATTCCTCAATGACGGGATAGACTACATAAGCCTGCCGACCGCGTTCCACTTCGCGCCGAACGAATGCCCATACGCCGGGTAGGTGCTCTTCGGTTGTCCACCGCGTGCTCGCCGGAACGCGGCCGGGTGGCATTTCATCCAGAATGGACACGTCCAGGTCGCCATAAAGCGTCAGCGCCAGCGTTCGAGGAATCGGCGTGGCGGTCATCACCAGCATGTCCGGGACTGCACCGCCCCGCGTCCCTCCCTTATCCATCAAACGCTTGCGCTGTAACACACCGAACCGGTGCTGCTCGTCCACGATGACCAGCCCGAGTTTTGCGAATTCGACGTCAGGCTCGATCAGCGCGTGAGTCCCCACTACAAGCTGTGCCTGGTGATTGCGAATGCTCTCGCGAGTCTGCGCACGTTCACTTGGCGGCAGGTCGCTAATGAGCAGCGCGATTTGATAGCCGGCTTTGGTAAGTGTCCGACGTGCAGACAGGTAATGCTGTACGGCCAGGATTTCGGTGGGAGCCATCAAGGCCACTTGGTACCCGTTTTCGATCACGATGGTTGCCGCCTCGAGGGCCACAATGGTCTTTCCGCTGCCGACATCCCCCTGCAGCAGGCGGTGCATCGGAATCGGTTGCTCCAGGTCTGCTGCGATTTCTGCCAACACGCGCTTCTGTGCTTCGGTAGGCTTGAACGGAAGAACCTTTTTTAAAGCTTCCCGGATCGGTTCTTCCCGCACCCGGAATGCGATGCCCTGTTCGCCCTTGCGTTGCTGATGGCGAAGCGCCAGCCCGAGCTGATAGAAAAAAAACTCTTCGAATATCAGACGCTGGTGTGCCGGTGTCCGAAACTCATTCAAGAGCTTCACGCTCTCGGAGGCAGGCGGAAAATGAAGCCGTACAATCGCATCATGCTTCGGCGGGAAACGGTAACGCTCCAGCGATTCCCGGGGCAACGGGTCGGTGATCTGCTCCTCCAGGCTTTGCAATGCAGCATAGACGATTCGCCGTAGCACTCGCGAACTCATGTTGCTGATAGCCTCGTACACAGGCACAATCCTTCCCGCTTCCGTGGAATCGGAGGCATCGCCTGCACCGACCCGTTCCCAATCGGGGTTGATCATCTCCAGGCGAGTCGGCCGGAATGGGTCCGCATCTACCTTTCCGTGCAAGATTATCCGCTGTCCGCGTTTCAGCCGGCCTTGCAGGTACCCGCCATGAAAAAACTTGCAGTGAAGGACCCCGGACCTGTCCCTGACCTTCAGGTGATACACTTCGCTCCCGCTTCGCCGGAACCGCACGGTTCCCCCGCTCTCCACTTCGGCCGAAACGGTGTAGATTCCGCCGGGTTGCAGAGAACAAATTGGTGTGAAATGGATGCGGTCTTCATACCGAAATGGGAAATGCTGGAGCAGGTCGCCCACCGTGTGTATTCCTCTTTCTGCAAACAGAGCCGCCCGCTGCGGCCCCACTCCCTTCAAGAAGCCGACGTTGGCGTCTAGCCGAATCCCCATGAATGCCGCCTGCCCGGGACTGCTCGGTTGCAGCGTGTCTCCCCTAGGACAGACATCTTATACCAGTCCGCCGGCCGCATCGGGCCGGACAGATCTCTGCTATCCATTCTGACCATGCGGTTGGCTGGACGTGCCACCCTTCCCACGCTGACTTGCTTACCTTCAGCGCCTCTGTGCGTCTATAGCAGGTGAGTCGCACCCATCGAGGTCGAGGGTTCTGCACGGTTCGGTTCTCACCTGACTTGATGAAGTCGGAGAAGCCGGCAAGGACCCAACGGCGACCTCCACAGATATCCGAACGCGGTACGCGCAGGAATGCCAGCTAAAGGGTTAACATTCGCTTTGGTGGGAGACCTGGGCCAGGCAACAGCGAGGGCAGCGGACGAACAGGCTCTCATTCGAGAGGCGCAGGCGGGAGACCGTCTTGCCTTTGAAGCCCTGGTGCGGCGGTATGACCAGGACGTCTTGCGCCTGGCGCTGAATCTGGTCCGCCGGCCGGATGATGCCCGCGACATCTACCAGGAATCATTTTTGAAAGTCTATCGCAATCTGCATCGCTTCCGGTTCGAGTGCAGTTTCTACACCTGGCTCTATCGCATCGTGACGAATGTTTGCCTCGACCATTTACGACGGCGCAGCAGCCGGCCGGAGGAGCAGGCCCCGGAACCTGCTGTCTCCGACCTTCACGGCAGCCGCCAGCGCGCCGCTGATTTCTTTGACCGGCAGGTCGAGCATCGTTCGCAGGCGAACCCGGAACAATCGCTGGTCGGGAAGCAGATTGGACAACGCATCACTGCTGCCCTCGCCGAACTCTCGCCGCGCGAGCGAATGATATTCGAGTTGCGACATTTTGAGGGGCTCCGCTTGCGAGCCATCGGCGAAATGCTCGGGACGACCGAAGAAACCGTGAAAAACTCGCTTTTTCGCGCAACACGCAAGCTGCGCAGTCGCCTGGAGGAGTGGCGATGAAGGATCAGCCTCGCGAACAACCCATGCCTTGCGATGTCGCGGCCCGGCGGATCGTGTTTTACGTCTGCGACGAGCTGGCTGCCGGCGAAAAGGAACTGCTGGAAGCGCATCTGGCAGAGTGTCCTTCCTGCCGTCAGGTGCTAGAGCGCGAAAGCACGCTGCTGCAACAGATTGTTGCCACGCCCCGGCTGGAACCAGATTTCCTGCTTTTGGAGCAGTGCCGTTCCCGGCTCGGCGAAACGCTCGATGACCTGGCCGGCGTACCGTCCTGGCGGCGCTGGCAATCCTCCTCGTGGCCGTCTTCCTGGCTGGCTTTGCATCCGGCGATGGGCACTGCGCTGTTGATTCTGCTTGGTGTGGTCGTGGGCTACGGCGTTCCGCATCTACTGGAGAGATCGAATGAAGATTCCGTTGCTGTAGCGCCCGTCATGACCGTCCGCCCACAACTTTCAGAAGCCGAGCTGATGAGTGCTCAGGTGCAGGGCATTCACTGGCTGGGTCCTGGTGCAGACGGTGACCCGCGCGTTGAGATTCAGCTCGCAGCTGAACGCCCGGTGGTGCTGCAGGGCGAGCCCGACGACGATTCCGTGAAATTCGTTCTGATGCGCCTGGTCCGCAGCTACGAGCAGGCCGATCCGAGCTTGCGAATGGAGTCGTTGAATGTGCTGGGCATGAAAAATGAAGACGCCGAGGTGCGTCGGACCCTGTGCGAAGTGGCGCGTAACGATCACAACCCGGCGGTTCGGCTGAAGGCTTTGGAAGCGCTGCGCGGCTTCGAGCAGGACGAACTGGTTAGGCAGACGCTGCTGGAACTGCTGCTGAAAGACGAGAATCCGGGGGTACGCATCGAGGCCATCAATGGTCTCCGCGCGCTGGCGGAGCGTTTCGGCGAAAATGTGGATGAGCGGTTAGTTGAAGTGTTCCGTGACCGGATGCAGCGGGATCCCAATACTTATATCCGTATGCAGAGTGCCGCGGCAATCCGCGCTCTCGCGCCGCGCGAGGTGTATTAAACGGCCTGAGTCATGCCATGAGCCGCCTGCGTTCAAATCGCCTGAACTGGGTGCTGTTCACGGGGTTGCTCCTACCTGTTGTCACCCCGGCGCAGCACTCCCTGGAGCAAACGGCGCGGCGAGCTCAGACAGTTGCGCGCGGGCGAGTGACCGATGTCCGTTCAGGGACGTTTGCCGCGCAGCCCGGTGGCTGGCTGCGACTGAGGACGGATTTGGGCCGCGTCCGCGTGACGCCGCACGACCTGGCCGAAGTTCGCTACCGCGTCGTGCTCGAAGCCGAGGCAGCCAACTCAGAGGCGGAGCCCTTGAAACTATTTCAGGTCACCGGTTATCCGAGCGCAGACGGCGTTCAAATCCTCGGGACCGTTCCGTGGCGGGACTTCCGCGGGCGGGTGTGGGCAAGCTTTGAAGTGTCTGTTCCTCGCCAGTTCAACCTCGAGGTGACGACTCAGGCAGGGGATGTTGAAATTGGTGACCTTGCCGGCGAAGTGCGCATCAGCACATCGGGCGGGAATATTACCGTTGGGGACATCGTCGGCTCGGCGCGGCTCGAAACTCTGGGTGGGCATGTCACTGTGAACCGGGTTTCGGGCGATATCAGTGCAGTTACGGGGGGAGGCCATGTGCATGTTCAGTCGGCCGGCGGAGCGGCGGTACTGCGCAGCGCCGGCGGCCACATCTTTGCCGGCCACGTGGGCGGTCAGGCTGAAGTGGACACCGGCGGCGGGAATATCACACTCGGCCGAACCGAAGGCAATGTGACCGCCGCGACGGGCGGCGGCCAGATTGACTTCGGCGAAGTATCCGGTGCCGTCACGGCGCGGACCGGCGGCGGCGGAATCCGCATTTTGGAAGTCCGCGGCCCGATCCAGGTGGAAACGTCGGGGGGCAGTATCCACCTGATGCAGGTGGGTGGACCGGTTCGCGCGAGTACAGCGGCGGGTGACATCACGGCGTTCTTCCAGTCCGAGCAGAAATTGCGGACAGCCTCCGAACTCCTGTGCAGGCAAGGCGACATCGTCGTCTACCTTCCCCGCAATCTTCCGCTTACGATTGACGCAACCATAGAAGGGGCAACGGATCACAATGTAATCGCTCCCGGACTTCCCCTGAATCTCCAATATTCTTCCGCCGGCGGGCACCGGCGCAGTTTGCGTGCCACGGCGGAACTGAACGGCGGCGGTCAGCCCTTGCGACTCCGCACCGTCAGTGGAAACATCCGCCTCCAGTTCGCCGACACCCTCACCCAGTTGGAAGACCGCCGCAGGCACATCCAGACGGAACAACTTCAGCGGCAACTGCAAATGCAGCACCAAGAACTCCGCCGCCAGATGGAACAGATGCCGCGTGCAATTCAGCGCCAGCACCAACCGCACGAGCTGGAAGTGCACTGGATTGATTCTCTGCCGCAGCGACTGCTGTTTCGATTTCGCGGCTATGTTCGCGTGGCTCCAAAAGAGCAGATGAAGAAGCTGGTTTACAGCGTTCGTCCCGTTTATCCGGAAAGCGCGCGACTGGCGCGCGTTCAGGGTACGGTCCGGATGGACGTGTTGATTGGAAGGGATGGGCGGGTCGAAGACGTAAAGGTGCTGGAGGGCCCCTCAGTTCTGATCGAAGCGGCGCGGGAGGCGGTCCGGCAGTGGAGATACTCGCCGACGATGATTGGCAACGAGCTCGTTCCCGTCCTGACCACCGTAAATGTTGAATTCAGGCTGAATTAGGCAGCCTGTGAAATCTTCCTTTCGGAGTAGTCAATGCGGAAACTCACACTGGCAGCCTTAGCCGCAATTCACATCTTGATGGTTTTAGAGAATCCGGCCGCAGCGTCTCAGCAGACGTTCGAGCAAACTTACAGCCTGGAGTTCGGCGGAATCTTCGAGCTGCGGAACGTAAATGGGTCCGTGCGCATTGATGCCTGGGATCGCGAGGAGGTCTTCGTACAGGCCGTCAAGACGGCTCGCTCCGAATTCGGCGCACTGGAGCGCGTCCAAATTCTCGCCGATGTCCACCCCGGTCGCGTCGTCGTGATCACCAGCTATCCCCAAAATGAGAGCAACGATGTCCGGGTGGACTTTCAGATCCGTGTCCCCAGGCAGGTGCGCCTGGAGCGCGTTGAAACCGTCAACGGTGATGTGTTCGCCCGCGGCGTCGAAGGGTTCGGCGAGTTGCGCACTGTAAACGGGAGCGTGACAGTTCTTGATGCCAGCGGCCAGTTCAGCGGCCAAACGACCAACGGAGATTTGCAGTTGCAATTTCGCAGACTTGCCGCTGAGGGGCGAATCGTTGCGCAGACGGTGAACGGTTTCGTGGTTTTGGTGCTGCCTCCGGATGCCGGTGCGGAACTTGAAGTCATCAGCAGAAACGGCGATTTTCGTTCGGAGCTGCCGGTCACAGTCTTGAGTGGTGCCGGGACCGGGGAATTTCGAGGACTCATCGGACAGGCCGGACCGAGGCTGGAACTGCGGACCGTGAATGGTGGGATTCGAGTGGTGACCTTGCGGCCGCTGGTGTAACCGGCCGCGATTGGAGGAAACCATGTTTGGCAGGAAACTGATGACAGGGGGACTGGCGGTAAATTTTTTGATTGCTGTTCCCGCAGCCACGGCCGAACCTGCGGCTCGCCACGGGGAGCCGGCTGATCGCAATGCGGCGACATCCTTGCACCCGGGCGGGCAGATCGCGGGCCTGCAATCGGGTGAGTTTATCCAGGAACCGGATTCCTTCGATCAGAAGAAGCTGCGGCGTGCCTTGGCAGAGCTGCAAGCTCGCCTGAGGGCAGAGCAGGCCAGACACGAGGCGGCCCTGCAAATCGCCCGAAAGCTGATCCAAGGGAAAATGGCCGGCCTGCGACAGGCTTTTTCGCACGCGCAGGAAAGGGCACTGCAAAAACAGACCACAAAGCTGCGCGAGAACCTGGCTCGGTTCGAGGCCCTGCAGGAAGCAGCTCCGATTCAGGTTTTTGCGGAATCCGGAGGCTGGCTCGGCGTCACCATCACGGAAGTGACTCCCGAGAAAGTGCAGGAACTTCGTCTTCCGGCGGAACGGGGTGTTCTGATTACATCAGTGGCAGACGATAGCCCTGCTTCCAAGGCCCGCTTGCAGGTAAATGACGTCATCACAGAATACAATGGGCAGCGAGTGGAAGGCACGGTACAGTTCCGCCGGATGATCCGGGAAACCCCGCCGGATCGCACCGTACAACTCACGGTGTGGCGCGACGGCCGCGCACAGCCGGTTTCCGTGAAGCTCGGCAGCCGGACGGATCAGATTCGGAGTCAGGTTCGCATTTTCGAACCATATTTTGAATTTGGTGCGGTTCCCGAGGGTGGTATCTTTGCTGCGATTGACCCGTGGCGCACACTTACACTGGGCATCGTCGGCGAGGACCTGACGGGCCAACTGGGGGAATACTTCGGCGCGCCGGATGGCCAGGGCGTGCTGGTGCGTGAGGTGCGCAAGGGCACCCCGGCCGAAAAGGCAGGATTAAAGGCTGGCGACGTAATTGTCAGAGTGGATGGCGAGCGGGTACATAGCCTGAGCGAACTCCGCAATGCACTACGGCAGAAGCGGGAAGAAAACTCGGTGCGGCTTGACGTGCTGCGGCGCGGACAGGAGCTTTCAGTGGACGTAGCAGTCGAACCCCCGCCCTCGCATCATCGAACTCGTCCCGGCCGCCGAGTCGTCTTGTAAGAACGGACGGAACGGCGGCTCAAAAACAACAACCGACAGGCCTGAGGCGCTCCGCCTGTCGGTTCAGTTTTTTCCATGCTTCGGGCCAGCGGCGCGGCGAGTTTCCGGCGGTCTATTGTCTGACGATTTCCACGTTGGCCGAGGGTACCGACAGGCGGACCAAACGCCTGCTCTCGTCCACATAGACGTCAATTTCCAAGTCCGCGCTGCGGACTCGCAACCCGTCGACTTTTCCGCTTCCCGGTCTCTCCAGAGGCCCGAAAGATTCTACGGTAATCGTCCCCGGCGTGAGGCTCTGCGGCACCAGCACGGAGAAGGTCTGAACGCCCCCTCGCTTCCAGTCATAGAGCGCGGCGAGGATTGCGTATTGGTGGTACAAATTATGATCCAACACCACTACGGGCGGAGCGGCGAAGAAGAAGTCTTGAGAGAAGGGCGCGACTCCCTCCATGCGAAGCTCCATTTGCGCGGTCGTCCCCTGGAATCGAAAGCTGGCCGATGACCTTTTCTGACCTTCGCTGGACCACTCGTATCGTTCCGGCGAACCGTCGGCTTTCAGTCGCAATTCGCCCTGCACCTTGGCGCGACCCTCTTCCCCCTGCAGTTCAGTCTCTCCGCGTGCAATCCAACCCTGACCATCCGCCGCGATTCGATAATCCTCGCTACCCACCGTCTGTCCTTTTCTGAGAATCACCAGCTTGCCCCGGTCCTCGATTAGGACTGGTTGCGGACCTGTCCGGCTGCGTTGGCCCTCCCACCCTGCAAAGACAACTGCAACTGCACCTAGGAAAACGAACCAGGCCCAGGCGACGCAGGTTGCGCAGCGAACTCTCACGGACTCACTCGGCTCAAAATGTCCAGGGCAAGAATCTGTTCGACTACCTTATCCAGAGCAGCCGCGCCCGAAACACGGTAGTCTGCCAATTGATAGTACGCCAACCTTTGCTCGTATAACTGGCGAAAGGAGGCTTCGTCACGGAACAGGGGCCGGTTGTTGATTCCGGCGCACCGCTTCAGCAATTCTTCTACGGGGCAGTCCAGCCAGATCAGAGTTGCTTGAGCGCCGCGGAGCAGTCGCAGGTTGCGCTCCTGCGCAATCGTTCCACCGCCCAGCGCCAGGATCATGGGCCAGTCAGCCTCCTGGGCCTTCCCCAGCGCGCGGATGAGCACTTCATGTTCGAGGTCTCGAAAGGCAGACTCCCCCTGGCTCCGAAAGATGTCGTTAATGCTCATGCCTGCATGGCCGACGATTTCGTCATCCAGATCTACAAAATACCAGCCTAGGCGCTGCGCCAGGCGCCGCCCCACGCTTGTCTTTCCGCAGCCCATGAAGCCGACCAGACCCACCAGCCGCCGGGCGCGACGCAGTGAAACAGTTGACATGCGATGGCGTTGCGGGGTTTGAAGGTTTCGACTAATCGCGTTTCCGGATGGTGATTGTACCATTGAAGGAGATCAGTTCGACCTTTGCGTGGCCTTCGTTGTAGATACCGGAAAGAATCCGCCGGGCGCCTTGTGGTGCTGAAAACGCCTCCGTGGAATGGGCGCGGGGCCGCAGGTCTGTGTTGCTTTCCACGCGGCCGAAAACGGATTTGGCGCTGAGCTCGAACGAGTTTGATTCCGAGAAACGCACCTCAATCGGCCCGCTGGAATTCTGCAGCCGGTAGACGCCGCCGCGGAGAAACTCGCCGTCAAAGAAAATGCTTCCCGAAGTCGTCTGAGCAAACAGGTTCGATGTCATCGGCTCCAGCAGCCGGATGCTCCCGCTGATGGAGCGAAAATCGAGCCGGCCCGCACACCGGATGCAGACCAGGGACCCGCCAATGGTTTTAATCACCAGATAACCAGCAACCTCCTGCAGTTCCAGGTTGGCGGCCACGGTGTCAAACGTCATGTCGCCAAAGACACGCTCTACAAAAATGTCGCCCGAATCAGTGCGAACCTGAAGCTCCGCTTCCTCCGGAACTGTGATCTGATAGTCGGCGGCAAGTTCTTCCAGGCTTAAATTCTCCGCCAAACGGTGGGTGGTGATTTCGATGCGGTTGCCGAACTGCTCGGCGTCCACTTCCACTTTGTCACCCGGGTGGGTCGCAACGACGAGTACTTCGGGCTGCTGCCAGGATTGCACGCGGATCTTGCCGTGGGCGTTCCGGATGGTAACTAGGGGGCGGTCTTCAACCTTGAATCGTTTCTCGATCTGGTGAGCTGCGGCTGGGATGGCGAAGATCAGCGCGAAAGCAGCCAGCCAGAATTTGCCGCGCGATTGTCTCATGGATCCAGGAAATAGGCGTTTCATTATTCCCCCACCGTTCCGCGTTCGGTCATGGCCGCGACGAGTTCCGCCTTCTGTTGCCATGCGGTGTACAAGTATTCGCGCGCAAGGGAGTTTTCCGGCTGCTCACGAACCGCTCTCTCACACTGTACAATCAGATTATCCACGATGGCCAGGTTTTCCCGGTAAGAGGCGGCCATTACCGGGTTCCGGACTTCCATGGTGCTGGCGGCATTGCGCCCAATACGGTCCATTTCGGCCCGTACCTCCAGCATCTCTGCGTGAAGCCCCGGACCGGCCGGCATTTCCGACAGGCTCGACACCCCCGCTCGAGGCACGAACCCGACACCGGCCGCCATTGCAAACAGAACTGCAAAACAAACTCCGCCCAGCGCCGGGCGCGGCACCGCATAAATCCAGTCGCCCAAGCTCTCATACCAGGAGCGCTGACGAATCAGCCCTTCGGTTTCCAAACGGCTGTGAATCGCTTCCCAGAGCCGGGCCGGGGGCTCCGGAGCCTGCTCGGCCAGCTCGGTGGCCGCTACCCGAATCGCTTCCAAATCCGCGATCAGGTTGCGGCACTGCCCGCACAGTTCGATGTGCCGAGCCGCCTCTGCTGCTCGTACACCTTCCAGCCAGTTTCCCGATTCTGCTGCAAATTCTTTGCAATCCATGGCGATTACTTCATTCCTTCCGCTGCGCAGCTAGCTATCGCTGCCGCCGCGGCTTGCCCGGCGTTGTTCCCGAGCCCGCTCCCGCTCCGGCTCGTGAAGAAGCTCGCGCAACCGCATCCGGGCTTTGTGCAGTTGCGATTTCGAATTTCCGATCGAGCAACCCATCAGGCCGGCGATTTCGTTGTGTTCGTATCCCTGCATATCATGCAGCACGAAAACCATTTTGTACCCCGGCGGGAGCTGCTCAATGGCCCGCTGCAGGTGCACGCGGTCAATCGAGCCGCTCAGCAGCGGGTCAGAACCACCCACGTCTCGCCTCGGCCCGCCGCTCTCCTCCTCAGGTTCGGTCATCTCGTCCAGAGAACTTTCCGGAAGCGTCTTCTTTCGGAGCCGCATCAGCACCACGTTGACCGTCAGACGATGCAGCCAGGTCGAGAATGCCGACTCCCCGCGAAACGTATGAATCTTCCGGAACAGTTGAAGAAAGGCCTCTTGGGCCAGGTCCTCGGCCTCCGCTGTGTTTCCCACCATCCTCAAGCATAACGAGTACACGCGGCGTCCGTGCAACCGGTAGATTCTCTCGAACGCCTTCGCGTCGCCCCTTTGTGCCCGGCGGATCAGTTCCGCTTCCGGCAGCTCCTCAGCTTGGATTCGTCTCACGCGGGGCACAGTACCCGTTGGGACGCATCCGACCAGTGGGATGCGTAACCCTCTCCAAAAGTTGTCCTTGCCATGATGCAGAAGGAACACGGAGGGCGCTGCCGGAGGGCCGTTGCGACCGATGCGCCGTATTGGGCGCAGACCGCTCTGTGTTCGTGCATCCAGTTTCCCCGGACATCGGAGCGGTGTCTACATCGAAGCCCGCGAGTGCTGGCCGCTGGGCACGGTCTGTGTCGTGAACTCGCAAAGGCGAACCTCGAACGCGTGTACTTCTTTGGCAGGCAAGGCGCACAGGAACGACTTCAGCAGGACGATGGTTTCGCGCAAACAGGTGTTCAGGTCGTAATGAAAATGGTCGAGAAGATTCCAGTCGTGGGCCGGGTCAGTGGACACCCCTGAGGCAATCTCCTCAGCGGTTTCGCGATACTGTTGAACCAGATCCTCCACCATACGGGACAGCGCACCGAGCTTGTGGAAGAAGCGAAGCCGCCCGCTCAGCAATGCGTGGTGAAACAGGTGTGACCAGCTTGCAGCAAACTGAGCAGCCGCCCCTCGAAAGTGGACCATCTTCAGCGGAGTGACCAGGGGCAGGTCGACAAAGTGCCGGCCGCATTCTTCTAGCGCGCGCAGCGCAGCCAGCAGCCGCCCCGCAAACAGGCCGGCCAGATCGGCGGAAACTGCTGCCTCTTCCCGCGCACGCACCAGCGCGCCCCGCGAGCGCATTCCCAGTGCTTCGTTCAGTGCCACGCTCAGCATGACGTAGTGCATTTCGAGGTCGTTGGCCGTAAGTTCGAACAGGTGCAGTTTATCCTCAGGCAGCCGGGCGAGCCAATCCTGCTGAACCGTGCGCCGTTTTTTCGCCCGTGCGCGAAGCCAGTCTAGGACCCGCACTGTCAATCCCTCTGCCTGCCGAGAGGCGCCGTATTATATCAATTCCGCATTTTGCATGGGTTGTTTTCTTGCCTTGCCGAAATCGCCTCGCTATACTGCCCGCCGGTTTCCCGGGAGAGGCCCAATTCTTGCTTTTTGAACCGCACGACCAATTCCTCCAGCGCAGGCAGAAACTTGAGCAGATTGTTGCCCTCGGCTACGATCCGTTTCCCCACAAGTTTGTGTACACGCACACGGCCGCTGAGATTGTCCGTAGATTTGCAGGACGGTCGGCAGCCGAGCTGGAAGGCGAACGCATCAAGGTTCGCTTGCCGGGTCGCATCCAGACCATTCGCCTCCACGGGAAGGCCGGGTTTGCTCATCTGCTGGGGCAGGGGCAACGGTTGCAGATTTACATAAAAAAGGACACAGTCGGGGAGCGCGGATTCACACTGTTTCACCTGCTCGATATCGGCGATATCGTAGGTGTGACCGGGCATCTGTTTCGCACGAAAACCAATGAGCTGACCGTCTGGGTGGAAGAGCTTTTCCCCCTCGCCAAAGCATTGCTTCCCCTTCCCGAAAAATGGCACGGGCTGGCCGACGTGGAAGTCCGCTACCGACAGCGTTATCTCGATCTGTTGGTGAATTCCGGTGTGCGGCAGGTGTTCGAACGTCGCGCGCAACTCATCACAGAGATACGCCGGTTCTTCGACGCCAGGGGGTATATCGAGGTTGAAACGCCCATGATGCAGTTGATTGCCGGCGGAGCCACTGCCAGGCCCTTCGTGACTCATCACAACGCCCTCGACCTGCCCCTGTATCTGCGAATTGCCCCGGAGCTCTACCTGAAACGGCTCGTGGTCGGCGGGATGGACCGCGTCTATGAAATCAACCGAAACTTCCGCAATGAAGGCATCTCTACCCAGCACAACCCCGAATTTACGATGCTGGAGTTCTATCAGGCCTACAGTGATTATCGCGACCTGATGGATTTAACCCAGGAGCTGCTGACCGGGCTGGTACAAAAAGTTTGTGGCGGCACCTTGATTCCTTACGGCGAACACCGTGTGGACTTCACGGCATGGCAGCGGCTGTCCATGCGTGAGGCGATCCACCGCTTTTGGCCGTCAGATGCTGGCCCGGCGCCCTCCCTGGCCCAACTCGCGGAATCAGGGGGGCCGCAACGTGCCGCCGAACGGTACAATCAGTTTGCCCGCCGGACCCAGCAGCCGCTCATCGAGAATCCGAATTTGTCGGATGGAGTGCTTACCGGCTTGCTTTTCGAAACTATCGTTGAGGACAAGCTGATCCAGCCTACCTTGATCTACGATTTTCCCGCCGAGCTCTCGCCGCTGTCCAAAAAACGCGACGACGACCCCTCGCTGGCCGAGCGCTTCGAAATCTTCGCCGGCGGCCTCGAGCTGGGCAACGCCTATTCCGAGTTGAGCGACCCCGAAGAGCAGGAGCAGCGGTTTCGCGAACAGATTGCCCGCGGCGGCGACGAGGTGCCCAAGCAGCTCGACGAAGACTACATCCGCGCGCTTTGCCAGGGCCTGCCGCCCACCGCCGGTGAAGGCATCGGCATTGACCGCCTGACTATGCTTTTGACCAACCAGCATTCCATCCGGGAAGTTATCCTCTTTCCACTGCTGCGCCCGGATCCCCGTGAGGCTGGGCGGCAGGCGGAGAGAGAAGTAAAGCAACCGAAATGAAGTTCGAGTCGTGGATTGCGCTGCGATACCTCCGTTCGGCACACCGACCACCGGTGCTGCGCCTGGTCACCTGGCTGGCGATGGTGGCCGTGGCCGGGGGCGTGACCACGCTGGTCGTCGCACTGGCCATGAATACCGGCTTCCGGCAGGTTCTCGAAGACCGGCTGCTCGGCGTCACCGCGCATGTGAATCTGAAGAGCGTCAGCGGCGCTGGAATCCGGAACTATCGGGAATTGATTCGCCGTTTTCGTTCCCTGCCCGAGGTTCGCTCGGCGGCGCCGGCCATCTATCAGACCGTTTTGCTTTCAGCCGGCGCCCGCGCGCGAGGCATCGTCTTGAAGGGCGTAGATCCGAACCTTGAGTTGGAATCGAACCAGGCCCTGCAGAAGATGGTTTCAGGAGCCGCTGATTTCTCACGCGACGAAACTGGCGTGGAAGCGGTTGTATTGGGGAAGCTCCTGGCCGAGGAATTAAGGATTCAAGTCGGCGAGTACATCACCGTTATCAGCCCGCAGGGCCGGTTGACTCCGTTCGGAATGCTTCCGCGGCCACGACGATTCCGGGTGAGCGGAATTTTTAATTCGGGTTTTTTTGATTATGACACTGGCTGGGGATTCGTCACGCTACAGGCTGCGCAGGGCCTGGCAGGGTCAGGCGACGTGGTGAATGTCCTCGAATTCCGGCTGCAGCGTTCGGAACTAGCGCCTGTCGTGGCCTCAAAACTTGCGGCCGAGGCAGGAGAGGAATTTTCCACCAGCACCTGGATGGAAGAAAATCAGGCACTGTTCCGTGCCCTGCGGCTGGAGAAACTTGTGACCGGATTATTCATCGGTTTGATTACTTTCGTAGCGGGGCTGAACATTCTGGTGGTGCTGGCCATGTCGGTTACAGACAAGGCGAAAGACGTGGCGGTGCTGATGACACTCGGAGCGCGACGTCAGCAAATTCGCCGGATTTTCTTCCTGCAAGGAATCCTACTCGGTGCCGTGGGCACGATTGCGGGGCTGATTTTTGGATATGGTTTTTCCTGGGCTGCCGACCGCAATCAATGGATACGTCTCGACCCTGAAGTCTATGCGGTACCCTATGTGCCTTTTCATGCCGATGGCGCCGATGCGCTTTGGATTACTATTGCGGCGTTGCTCATCAGTGCGGCGGCTACTATCTATCCCTCTCGGGCGGCCGCCGGGATTTTGCCAGTTGAAATTCTCAGGTACGAATAAGGAGCAAAGGCTTTCCTATGCCAGGGCAACCAACTTCCTGCGTGGAATTCAACCGGCGCTAACCCTATGCCAGTGCAGTCGTTAGTTAGGGAGCAGTTTGGTAAGGGGCTTGCGGATGTTCTGTTGCATGCAAGCGGCATCCCAAAGCCACGGACAGGAGCAGAACCCGACTTCGCGCAGTTTGGGAAATGTGTTGCACATTGTGCGGAATCCCTTTGTGTCGTTCCATTCCGCGCCTGGGTCCGCATTGAAACGCGCCTGGGGAGCAGTTTGCACTGTTTCCGTAAAAGCCGACACTCCGACAAACCGCCTGCTCCGTTCCGCATCGAACGGAGTAGGAGCCGCGAGGGGAAATGCAATGCCAGCCCGCACCTTCATGCCGCTGGCAATGTACCATGACTGCGTGGCAGCCGAGAGTTGGTCCAGAAATGCCATGAATCCGACCGGAAATTCCGGCTCGCAAATGCCTGCGCCGGTTCATGGCTGCTCCGAATCGCGCCACGCTGCCGGTCGCGCCGTCGTTGAAGTCAACAAACTGCGGAAATCCTTCCGTTCCGGCACGAGCGAACTGGTTGTTCTGGATCAACTCAGCCTTCGGGTTCTCGAGGGAGAGATTGTTGCAATCGTAGGCCCGTCCGGTGCCGGGAAAAGCACGCTTCTGCATGTGCTGGCTGCGCTGGACACTCCAACGAGCGGTACAGTATACTGCGCGGGAAGAGATCTCGGAGCGCTTGCCGATGCAGAACTGGCAGAGTTTCGCAATCGGCAGGTGGGATTTGTGTGGCAGCGACACCATCTGCTGGCCGACTTCTCTGCCGAAGAGAATGTTGCCATGCCTTTGCTGCTCAGAGGGATCAGCCGCGCGGAGGCCTTCGGAACTGCGCGGGATTGGCTGAACGAAGTTGGGCTGGGGGCACGTCTGCACCATCGCGCCGGGGAGCTTTCTGGAGGTGAACAGCAGCGCGTGGCGATCGCGCGCGCGTTGGCCGGCCGGCCGTCGTTGCTGCTGGCAGACGAACCCACCGGGGACCTGGATGCGCAAAACGCCGAAGCCATTGTCAGCCTGCTCGAACGCCTGCACCATGCGCATCGGCTGACCACGGTCCTGGCGACTCATAACCCGCACCTGGCCCGGCGTTCGCACCGCGTCTTGAAGCTCGACCGCGGTGTGCTGGTGCCCAGCGCAGTCGCAGAGGGAGAACTTGGGTGAACCATGTTTGAACGGTACACGGAAAAGGCCCGGCGGGTAATTTTCTTTGCCCGGTACGAGGCCTGCCAGTATGGCAGCCCCTATATTGAGACCGAGCATCTGTTGCTCGGGCTGCTGCGAGAAGACAAGGCCCTGGCCAACCGCTTCCTCCGCTCGCACGGATCCATTGAATCCATCCGCAAAGAGATTGAATCGCGCATCACCATTCGTGAGCGTATTTCCACCTCGGTGGAAGTTCCGCTGAGCCAGGAGTGTCACCGGATTCTCAAGCATGCCACCGAGGAAGCCGAGCGGCTGGGTCACCGGCATGTCGGCACAGAACATCTTCTGCTCGGCATCCTGCGCGAAGAGAAATGCTTCGCCGCCGAATTGCTGCAAGAGCGCGGCCTGCGCCTGAACGCTCTTCGCGAGGAGCTTGCGCGCTCCGCTGGGGAAGGCAAGGTGCCGGTCAGCCGGCCCAAAGAAACCTCCCTGCTGAGTGAATTCAGCCGGGACTTGACGCAGGCGGCTATGGAAGGCCAGCTCGATCCGCTGATTGGCCGCGACCGTGAACTGGAGCGCGTGGTGCAAATTCTGTGCCGGCGCACGAAAAACAACCCCGTGCTGATCGGCGAGCCGGGCGTAGGCAAGACGGCAATTGTCGAAGGGTTGGCGCAGCGCATCGCCGATGGCCAGGTGCCGCCGTTTCTGGCCGATAAACGCATTCTCTCGCTCGATCTTTCCCTAATCGTCGCGGGCACCAAGTATCGCGGTCAGTTTGAGGAACGCCTGAAGACGATTATGAAAGAGCTGATGGAAAGTCAGACTGCAATCGTCTTCATAGACGAGCTGCACACTCTGGTGGGGGCTGGCTCCGCGGAAGGTTCTCTGGATGCCGCGAACATTCTGAAGCCGGCGCTGAGCCGCGGCGAGATCCAGTGCATCGGCGCCACCACCCCGAGCGAGTATCGCAAGTCTGTGGAAAAAGACCGCTCGCTGGAACGCCGTTTTCAAGCCGTCAAGGTTTCGGGTCCTGACGAAGAAGAGGCCATTCGGGTGCTGCAGGGTGTTCGGGAGCGGTATGAGAAATTCCACGCGGTCAATTACACCGACGAAGCCATCCGCTACGCCGTGTATCTTTCCAACCGCTACATCCCCGACCGCTTTCTGCCCGACAAGGCGATTGATTTGATTGACGAGGCCGGCGCTCGCGTCAAGTTGCGCCAGTCCACACTGCCAGACGAAATCAACGAAGTCGCCAAGCGCATTAAGTTCATTACCCACCGGATGGAAACCGCCATCGCGAACCACGAGTTCGAAAAGGCCCGGTTTTACTCTGAAGAAGAGCGAAAAGAGAAAGAGCACCTGCGCCAGCTGCGCGAGAAGTTGAATATTGATGAGTCCACGACCGGTGTGGTCACCCGCGAAGACATCGAAGAGGTAGTGGCGCGCTGGACCGGCATCCCGGTGGCCGCCATCAAGGAAGACGAGCAGCAGAAGCTGCTTCGCATCGAGCAGGAGTTGCACAAGCACATCATCAGCCAGGACAAGGCCATCACCGCTCTGGCTCGCGCCATCCGACGCAGCCGTGCCGGCCTGAAGGCCCCGGGTCGCCCGGTCGGGTGCTTCCTGTTCCTCGGCCCAACCGGCGTGGGAAAGACGGAAGTGGCCCGGCGCCTGGCCGAATTCCTATTCGGCAGCGAAAAACACCTGGTCCGCTTCGACATGTCGGAATACATGGAAAAACACAGTGTCTCGAAGCTGATTGGCGCGCCCCCGGGTTACGTGGGCTATGAAGAGGGCGGTCAGCTCACCGAACGCGTCCGCCGCTCACCGTACTCGGTAATCTTGCTCGACGAAATCGAAAAAGCTCACCCGGATGTTTACAACATACTGCTGCAGGTTTTCGAGGACGGCCAGTTGACCGATGGATTGGGCAATACCGTGGATTTCCGAAACACGATCTTGATCCTGACCTCGAACCTGGGCGCGCGCCATCTGGAGAAGCGCACTGCGCTCGGCTTCCAATCAGCTTCCGAACAGGCTGCCGCTGCGAAGATGGAAGACATGGTGATGCACGAGGTCAAGCGGGCATTCAATCCGGAATTCCTCAACCGATTGGATGAAGTCATTGTCTTCAATCCGTTGAGCGATGAAGACCTGCTGCGCATTATTGATCTTCTTGTGGGTCAGATTAACGACACTCTGATTCATCGCCAGGTGCAGATCGTGATGTCACCGGAGGCCCGCCAGTGGGTATTGGAGAGGACCTGCAGCGACCGGAGTTACGGGGCCCGTCCGCTGCGGCGCGCCCTTCAAAAGTACGTCGAGGACCCACTTTCTGAACAGCTCATTCAAGGGGGGTTGCAGCGTCCCGCCACATTGGGCGTGTATGTAGAGGGGGACGGGCTGAGCTTCCGGCAGGTCACGGAAGCAACCCCGGTCGTACAGTAGCGAATCCTACTCCGACGTGCGGGCCGGTGAGGCGCCCCCGCGCCGCGCGGGTGGCCTCGAAGGCAGTTACCGTGGATCAGACATTCTGGGTTGGGGGGAAGCGGCCCTGATGAGGGGTTTGGCCGCGTTTCTCGTCTCTGGTGCCTCATTCTCGCGAGCAGCCGGATCCGCGCTGCTCGTGTCGCTTTTCTTTTTGTCCACGCTGGATCTTGGGGCCAGTACCCAAAGTCACCGCGCGCCACCGGCTGAACGGCTCGTCCAGCGACTCGATCCCGCCACTGCCCCGGGCCGGCCACCGGCTCTTGCCCTTGGCAGATCGGCGGCGCAAGAGCCCCAACCCGTCCCTCAGGCTCCTGTCCAGGGAGAGTCTACCCCAGTCATTGAGCGCATTGACATCGTCGGAAACCGTCGCATCCCGCGTGGCACCATTCAGGCCCGGATGTTCAGCCGGGTGGGGGACCCGTATAACGAAGCGGCCTTGCGCCGCGATTTCCGTGCCCTGTGGAACACGCAGTTTTTTGAAGACATCCGGCTGGAAGTTGAACCGAGTCCCCAGAATCCGAACGGTCGCATTGTAGTGTTTTATCTTCGCGAGCGCCCAGTCATACGCAGAATTGAGTATGAAGGACTGAAGTCCGTCACAGAATCCGATGTCCTCGAGCGGTTTAAGGAACGCAAAGTCGGCCTCTCTGTCGAGAGTCCCTTTGATCCGACGCGAATCAAACGAGCCGAGGTGGTGCTGAAAGAATTGCTCAGCGAGCGCGGACGCCAGTTTGCCACCATCAAGCCAACTTTTGAGCGCATTCCCGCCACCAACGCGGTCAAGCTGGTCTTCAACGTGGATGAGGGGCCGAAAGTCAAGGTTGGTCACATCGAAATCGAGGGCAACACCGTTTTTTCGGATCGCAAGATTGTACGTGCTATGCGCCACTCCCGTCCGGTGGCCATCCCGATGTTGCTATTTAACATCAACCTCTGGAGTAAGACGTACGACCGCCGAAAACTGAATGAGGACCTGGAAATCGGCATCCGCAGCCTGTATCAGGACCACGGTTACTTCCGGGTGCTGGTCAAAGAACCGGAAATCGAAACCGTGGATATTCATCGCGGTGGAATACCGGGCCCCTGGCCGCTGATCGGTCGCAAGCGCGGCAAGCGCACCCACATCACCATCGGCATTGAAGAGGGCGAGCTCTTCCGCATGGGTGAACTCTATATTCGGAGTTCAGACCCTGAACAGGGTCTGCGCTTCAAGGTGGACGCCCTGCGCGAGGCGTTCCCCTTGAAGAAGGGCGACGTATTTGCCGTCGACAAAATCCGCACGGCTTTGCAGGACTATCAGAAGCTTTACGGAACGTTCGGCTTCATTGATTTCACTGCACAGCCCCTGTTTGACATTGATTCGGACAACAAAGTCATCAATCTTACGCTTGAATTTGACGAGCAGAAGCAGTTCTTCGTGCGCCGCATCGAGTTTCAGGGCAATACCACCACCCGCGATAAGGTCATCCGCCGCGAGATTCTGCTGGATGAAGGCGACATGTTCGACAACCGTAAATGGGAAATCAGCATCCTGCGGCTGAATCAGCTCGATTACTTCGAGCCCATCAAGGCCGAAGAACACGTCGAAATGAAACGGAATCTGAAAGACGGGACGTTGGACTTGCTCTTGAAGGTAAAAGAGAAGGGCAAGCAGTCTATCGGGCTGACGGGAGGCGTCAGCGGAATCGCGGGCAGTTTCGTGGGACTTTCCTACCAGACAAATAACTTCCTGGGACTCGGTGAAACGCTCAGCTTCGCCGCCGAATTTGGCGACCGGCAGCGGAATTTCCTCTTTGGGTTTACCGAACCCTACCTGTTTGACCGGCCGATCTCCGCCGGCTTCACGGTGTTTTCCAGTCGGTTCAGTTTTGATCAGGCCCGCGAGACGGCTTTGCTGATCGGCCGCCCGATCCAACTGGATCCGAACCTGACTCAGAACTTCGATCAGAACAGTTCCGGCTTTACTGTGTTCGCCAGCTATCCATTGCGTCGGTTTGCCTTCAGCCGGGTCGGCCTGACCTATTCGTACACGACCAGTGACGTCACCGCTTTCAGCGAAGCCTCGCAGTTGATCTTCGAGAATCTGCAGTTCCGCAGTTTTGCAGGGCCTTCGGCGTTGCGCGGCATCCGCTCGAGCCGTCTAGTCCCCACGTTTAGCTACAACACGATCAATCACCCCATCAATCCGACCAGTGGCAAGAGCCTGTTCATCTCTTCCAGCGTGGAGGGCGGGCCGCTGGGGGGCAATGTAAACACCTACACCCAGGTAATCGAGGCGAAGTATTTCCGGCCCATCAACCGGGGACGAAACACGCTAGGGTTCCGCCTGCTGACTGCCTTTGCGACGGGTTATGGCGGCCAGGTGCTGCCGCCATTCAACCGCTTCTTCCTCGGCGGGGAAGATAGCGTACGGGGATTCGACATCCGCAACATTACTCCGATTACATTCGTTCCGACGGCCACCAGCGTGCAGCTTTTCTTTTTTGACCCGACCGAATTGGACGGCTCCGGAAATCCGCGCCTGCGCTTCCTGAATGTTCCCGTACTAGACTATCGCACGACGTTTCCCGGCGGGGATGCGCAGGTTGTGGCAAACGCCGAGTATCGCATTCCGCTGGTCGGACCCTTGAGCCTGAGCTTGTTTGTGGACGCAGGCCTGAATGGTATTGCGCGCAGAAACCAGTTGACTCTCACCCCGGAGGGTCTGGATCGGTTGCGTTCGCAGTTCCCGAACACGGAGATCAGCAGCCTGCTGGATCTTGCCCCCGGGTCGAATTTCCGCCTGAGGACTTCGGCCGGCGCCGAGATTGTGGTTCAATTGCCCATCGTCAATGCGCCATTTCGCTTCTATTGGGCGTATAACCTGACGCGCTATAGGCAGGTGATCGTCGAGCCGAGAGGCGACTTTTTCCTCAGCGAGGAGTTCCGGAATTCGCTGCCTCCGGGAGTGCTGGAATCCCAGATCCTGCCCCAGATGCATCGGCTGTTGGATACCGGAGCCTTGCGGATCAATTTCTTTGAACCGCTGCGTACCTTCCGGTTTACAGTAAGCCGGACGTTCTAGTGGTGGGCCTGTGTGGAATTGCTCGCGGTCGCGCTCCGGGGTTGGTGCGTCAGCAGGGTCGAACGGGTGCGAGCTGTTAGAGAGGAGCTTTGCATGAAGCGGTGGAGGTCTCTGACTTCATTCATACTGTTCGTAGGTACGTTTCTATGGGGTTGTGGCGGTGGGGGCAACAATAATAATGGCAGCACCAGCGTTCAGGTTTCGGTCTCACCCGCTGCCGCCGTCTTGCTCGTGAATCAATTGCAGCAGTTCGTAGCCACGGTGACCGGCGCGGAGGTGGCAACCATCGCCGCCACCAACGGCGCGGTGCGTGCGAATAACGTCGTGACCATCACAACCACCGCAGCACACCGTGTGTCCGAGGGCCACCGCGTCACCATTCTCGGAGTAACCGATGCCACCTTCAATGGTACCTTCACTGTAGCGTCGGTACCTTCTTCCACCACGTTTACCTACGCCCAGGTTGGGCAGGATGCCTCCAGTGGAAACGGCAGGGTCGAGAACATCACCGTAACCTGGTTCGTGAATGATATAGAAGGCGGAAATAACTCGGTCGGTACCATCACGCAGCAAGGGGTGTACACGGCTCCCGCCGCATTGCCGCCGGCGGTCACCGCCACGATTGCGGACGGTAACGGCGCTGTGCGTGCCTCCAACGTGGTCACGATTACTACCACCGCTGCCCATGAATTCGTCGTCAATCAGATTGTGACGATTTCTGGCGTGACCGACACAACTTTCAATGGGACCTTTGTAGTCGCTTCAGTTCCCTCCGACACCAAGTTTACTTACAACCAGACCGCTGCGGACGCCACCAGCGGCGGCGGTACGGCTTTTTCCACGGCCGTGAAGGTCAAGGCCGCCAGCGTGGTCGATGAATCAGTCAGCGGCCTTTCGATTGTCAGCATTGATTCCGGTGTGCGCGTGACTGTCAGTCCCGATGGGATTGGGATCAATACCGAGGAAACGCTGCAATTCATTGCCACGGTCACCGGAACGAGCAATAACAATGTGACCTGGTCGGTGAATAACATTGAGGGCGGAAACGATACCGTGGGCACCATCAGCCCCACGGGTCTGTACACGGCGCCGGCCAGTCCGCCTTCCCCGGCGACGGTCACTGTCAAGGCGGTCGCCGAATTTGATCCCAGGCAGTCTGACACCGCAACGGTGACCGTGTTTGCCGGCGCAGATCCTATCCTTGCTTCCGTCACGCCCAGTCGCGTGGCTCAGAATTCCCTGTTCCAGGACTTTCTACTTGCTGGCGAGAATTTCCGCGGCACCACGACGGTTCGCCTCGACGGCGTCGCTGTGCCGGGCACGCCGTTGAGCTCCCGGCTGATGCGAGTGCGGCTCACTGCGGACCAGATGAGCACCCCGGGCACACTGAGATTCGATCTGGAGAGGCAGAATGGCAATCTTTCCGATCCAGCGGAAGTCACGGTAGAAGCCGTTCGTCCCGCTGTCGTGGGCACGTCTCCGGACAGCGCGCCTCAGGGCGGCCCCGCCGTCAGTGTGACGTTGAACGGAGGCTTTTATTCTTCTTCACTGGAAGTCGAGTTTGCCGGGCAGATCCGCGCGGCCACCGTTCTCGACGCCCGCCGCATGAACGTGGCCATTGCTTCGGCTGATCTGACCAATGCAGGCCTGTTCCCGCTGCTCATCCGCAATCCGGCGGCCGCAGCGACAGCGGCGATTAATCTGGCGGTACAACCTTCCGCCGCACCCGCCTTGCTCGCCACCGTTGGTGTCGGCATCCAGCCGTCGGCTGTGGCCGTGAACACGGCGACAGGGACTGCGGTTGTGGTCAACCGCGGATCGAACTCCGTCTCCATCATTAATCTGGCAACCTTCGCGGTGACGACCGTCGCCGTGGGCGATACTCCGACGGACGTGGCCGTGGACAACGAAAGAAACCTGGCCCTGGTCGTCAATAATGGCAGTCAGGACGTATCTGTGGTGGACCTTGCCACCGCCAACGTCATTGCGACGGTTCCCGTACCTCCCTTCGAGGCAGGCGGCGAGGCTCCCTCGCCATTCGCGGTTGGTCTGAATCCACTGAGCGGGCTTGCGTTGATCGCCCACCAGACAACAAACTTCGCATCCGTATTCGACCTCGAATCGAAATCCTTCGTCGGCACGGTCGGAGGTGGTCAGCGCACGGTGAGCACGGGCCAGAATCCCTCGGTTGCCGTGGACCCGCGGCTGGACTGGGCGATCGTGACCCCTGGCGGTGCGGGGGCGCTAACGCTGGTGGATCTCGGGCGCCGCAGCGTGGTCGCTTCTGTATCGGTTGGGCTCGACGTCCGGGGAGTGGGTTTGAACACAGAAACCCAGCGCGCCATTCTGACCAATCCTCTTACCAGTTCAATTAATCTGTTTGACCTTACCGATCAGACGGTACGCAATTTAAACCTGGAACCGGGACACGTGGCCGCGGCGGCCAATCCGCTGACCGACATCGGACTGACTGTGAATCCGAACACGGATCTGGTTTCCATCATCGATTTGCGAACTCCATCCCGGCTGGCCACAATCGCTGCGGGTACGGACCCCGTCGCGGTGGCCTTCGATCCTGTCACTAACCGCGCGGTGGTCGTCAACCAAGGGAGCAACGACGTTTCTATCCTGGACCTCGGTGCCCTTCGGGAGCTCCATCTGCTTCAGTTGAGCCCGGTCATCACCTTCACTGCTTCTTCGGATCTAACACTCAGCATCGTCGGCAATGGGTTTATAGCCGGCTCGGAAGTTCGCCTTGACCAGACTCCCCTGGCGACTACGTTTGTGAACGCGCGCCGCCTGACGGCCACTGTGCCCGCCGCGATGCTGGCGGCTGCGCGGCGGTTTGTCGTTGATGTGGCGAACCCGGGAGGAGAGGTTTCCAACGCCACGACACTCGCCGTCTTTGAGGCCATTGAGGTCGGTGACGCACCCAGAGGCGTAGCCATTGATCCGGAGCGGAACCTGGCAGTTGTCACCAACAGCGGGTCGAACGATATTTCGATTGTAGACCTGGCGGTGGGAACGGTGCTCGCGACCATCTCTGTGGGCACGGACCCGCAAGGGGTGGCGGTTAGCTCTCGTCTGGGCCGGGCGGTTGTCGCAAACCGGGGAGCGAACAGTGCCAGCTTCATCAATCTCGATGATCTGTCATTTGTCACAAACGTAGCAGTGGGCACGGAACCGACTGGCGTGGCCATCAACCCCGAACGGGATATCGCGGTGGTGACGAACAACGCCTCGAACACCGTCACACTGCTTGATGTGGGCTCCACGGCTGTACTTTCGACAGTCACCGTGGACCAGGGTCCGATTGCAGTGGCCATCGATCCCAGCCGCAATCTGGCTGCGGTCGCCAATGCGGTTCAGAATAGCCTGAATTTCGTCACTCTGGATACTTCGCCGGCAGTGGTTCAGCGCATCCCCGGACTCCAGTTACCGACCGGTGTGGCCTATGACTCAGGATCCGACCGCTTTGTTGTGACTTCCAGCTTGACCAACAATTTGGCCGTAGTGAATCCCGATACCGGCCAAATTCTTCCGGTGCGCGTCGGTATCAATCCGACTTCTGTGGCTGTGAATTTCCTGTCCAGTACGCTGGTGACCGTCAACACCGCCAGCAGGACCATGTCCGTGATGGACTTGATTGATCGCCGAGTGCGTACCGTATTCGGCATGGACGGTTCGGCCCGATTCTCGGTGGAGATCCATCCGCGCACAAATATTGCTGTCGTGGCTGACGAAGATAACGACCGTATCCTGTTGATTCCGCTCCCTCGCTAAGCAGGACCGCGGAAGTGTCCAGGTGCTCCCGACTTGCCGGGTGGCCCGGCTGGGCCAACCTGATATTGTGCCGCTGCATCGGAGCTAGGAGCCGTATTTTAGATTGACCTGGCTATTGTATGGTCCCTATAATCACCCATTTGTGGCTGGCCTAATTCTGCTTTAAGGAGATAGGATGAAGTACCGGACACCAACTCTTGCCCTGGCAATCCTGCTTACAATTCCTGGCGCCAGCGCTCAGGCGCAACAGCCCTCGGGTCAGGCTCCCTCTGGCCAGGAGCAGCTTGGCATTCGCAAAGTGGGAATTCTCAATGTGCGGCAGGCCATCATCTCCAGCGCCGAAGGCAAGCAAGCCTCTGCGGAACTGCAGTCGCAGTTTGCCGCTCGGCAGACGGAACTGGAGAACCTCAGGAAGCAGCTCGAAGACATTCAGAATCGCTTGCGAAACGACCGTGTCCTGAGTGACCAGGAAAAAGCCCGTCTCTCGCGTGAGTTTACTCAATTGCAGCGGCTGTTTCAGCGCAAACAGGAGGATTTTCAGGAGGACTTGGGCATCGCCGAAAACGAGGTCGTGGAGCGCATCGGCCTGAAAATGATGGAAGTGGTTGACCGCTACGCACGCGAAAACAATTTCGCTGTCGTGCTTGACGTTTCGGGGCAGAGCGGCGTCGTCTATGCGGATCCCGCTGTGGACATCACCCAGGACATCATTCGCTTATACGATCAGGCGCATCCGGTTTCGACATCAGCGCGTCCAGCCCAGCAGCCGCAGTCGCCCGGCCAGACCCGGCCTCAACAGCAGCAGCCTCCGCCACGACCACCCCAGGAGCTCTAACCCGATCCGCTGCTTCCGGCCCTCTGGCGTCTTCTGGGAGGGCCTTTTTGTTTCCCTTCCAGTTTGCCAACCTCGGCCCAATGCTCTCAGACAGAGGTTTCTAAATCGTGCAGCAACTGCTGCTGCGCTTTCTTGTCACTATGTCCATAGCGATGGGACTGGCGGCCTCCCGGCCTCAGGAAGCGGATCAAGCCACACCGGTTGCGACGTCTTCCTTAGTCGCCTACGACGCCGCCACACAGGACGTCGGGGTCGCCGTCCAATCGAAATTCTTTTCAGTCGGCCCGGTGGTTCCGTGGGTGGAGTCAGGCCTAGGGGCGGTTGCCACCCAGGCCCTCGCCATTGTCAGCTACGGTCCCCGGGGCCGTGAGCTTTTGCGGATGGGACTCACGCCCGTGCAGGTGGTGAAGCTTTTGACGCATGCAGACTCCCTGCGCAACCGCAGGCAAATTGGCATTGTGGACACCAGCGACCGGTCTTATACCTGCACCGGCGAACGATGCACACCTTGCGCCGGTGGACGGAGCGGGAGCGATTCGGAAGGCCGCTCCTATGCTCTGCAGAGCAATATTCTTGCCGGCGAACAGGTGGTGCTGGCCATGGAAGAGGGCTTTTCTTGATTCGCCGGCCGAATTGGCTGGCGAATTGTTGGCAGCTTTGGCGGCCGGCCAGGAAGAGGGCGGGGACAGCCGCGGCCAGCAATCCGCCGCGCCGGCTTTGCAAACCCGGCATTCCATTGGCTCTCAAAGGCGATTCAAGCAAATCCGCGCTTCAAGCTCGCTGCCCGGCCCGACGACGCTTTCGAGCCCACTCCGCGAGTACCCGGGGTTTCAGAAACTGGTCGAGCAATAGACCAGCGCACGGACAGCTCCGGCTGCGGGGACGCGTTCGCGACTGCAGCGGGTAGTTCTTGCGCGGAAGCGGGATACCGGCTATACTAACAAGTGTTGAGGTAGGTCGCACGTCCTAGTGGGCGCGAGCCCACTTTTTTGTTGCGTCTTGCGGGCCTCGACTGGGGAGTTCATTCCGAGCCGAGGCGAGGCCCTCTGAAAAGATGAAGCTGGAAAAAATCCGCGAAGCCGCAGAGCGCGTCGCCCGCTCCGAAGGGATGGAAATCGTTGATGTGGAGTGGAAAATTGGCAAACAGCGCTTCCTTCGCGTTTACATTGACAAGCCTGAGGGCATCAGCCACCGCGACTGCGAGCGGGTAAGTCAGCAGCTTGGCGTCATCTTGGACGTCGAGGACCTGGTGCCCGGGCCCCGGTACATCCTAGAAGTGAGTTCGCCGGGCCTGGATCGAAGGCTTCGCACGCCGGCTGATTACCAGCGCTTTGTCGGCCGGCTCGCGAAGGTCGTGTTGAGCGAGCCGGTCGCGGGGTCGAAGTTTTTCGAAGGCCGCTTAGCGGGATTCGCAGACGGCAATGTGCAGTTGGAAGTCGGCGGGCAAATGGTGCGCTTCCCGCTGGCTTTGGTCCGGAAAGCGAACCTAGTAGTTGAATTTTAGAGGGAACAGATCGTGGCGAATCTTCTGTACCAGACAATCGAACAGATCAGCCGGGAAAAGCATATCGAGCCTGAGGTGATTGTCGCGGCCATTGAAGATGCCATGGCAGTGGCCGCACGCAAATACTACAAGACGGACGAAGAACTCCGCTCCAAGTTCGATCCCGAAACAGGGCAGGTGGATATCTATTCCGTTCGCACGATTGTCGAGGAAGTGACAGACCCGAAGAAACAGATTTCACTTGCAGAGGCCCGGGCGATTGACCCAAGTGCTGAAGTGGGAGGCGAAATCCTTCAGCCCAAGCCAGCGGCTGTCCTGGGCCGCATTGCCGCGCAGACGGCCAAACAGGTCATTATGCAAAAAGTGCGCGAGGCCGAGCGCGACACCATCTTCAATGAGTTCAACGGGCGTGTCGGAGAGCTGGTCAACTGCATTGTAAAGCGGACTGAAGGGCCGGATGTGATCGTAGATCTGGGCCGCACCGAAGCTCGCATGCCGCGCCGGGAACAGTCGCGGCTGGAAACTTACAATGTAGGGGACCGCCTGCGCGTGGTTATCAAGGCGGTCGAACGTGCCACCAAGGGTCCTCAGGTGATTGTATCGCGTGCTGACCCGGCCCTTGTGCAGCGGCTGTTTGAGATGGAAGTACCCGAGATCTACGACGGTACCGTACAGATCCGTGCGGTTGCGCGGGAGGCCGGCGAGCGCACCAAAATTGCCGTCGAGAGTCGCGACAAGGATGTAGACCCCGTCGGGGCCTGCGTGGGCATGAAAGGCATGCGCGTGCAGTCCATCATTCGCGAGCTGCGGGGCGAAAAAATTGACATTATTCCGTACTCGGATGACACCATTACGTTTGCCCAGAAGGCCTTGAGTCCTGCAAAGGTCACCCGGGTGCAGATTGTTGATCCGGCCGAAAAGCGGCTCGAAGTGATCGTCGAAGATACCCAGCTTTCGCTCGCCATTGGCAAGAAAGGGCAGAATGTTCGCCTGGGCAGCAAGCTGGTTGGATGGAACATTGACATCAAGAGCGAAGAAGAAAAGCGCCGCGAGATTGAAGCACAGATGGTGGCGCTCACCGCTCCGACGACTCCGCTCGATGAGCTGAAGGGTATTGGTCCGAAAACGATCGAAAAGCTATCGCAGCATGGCGTCAGTTCGATCGAGCGCCTGGCAGAAATGACGCCAGAGCAGTTGATGGAAATCCCAGGCATTGGCGAAAAGATGGTGGAGAAAATCCGCGTCGCCGTCGCCGGGCATTTTGAATCCGTCGAGGCACAGCAGGAAGGCGAGGAGGAAACGGCGATCGAAGATGGCGCGGGCGAATCCGGCGCAGAACCCCCTCCGATCGAGATGGAACCTGTCGCCGCAGCGGACCTTCACACCGAAGGGGGAGCGGTGGCCGGCGATGCGCTCGGTGAGAACTCTGCGGAAGAAACCGGGCAGGCCTCGGAAGCGCCCGAAGAGAAACCGGAAGAAGAGAACACCTGAGGTTCAATGGCGGAATCAGGACACATTCGTATTAACCAGCTGGCCCGCGAGCTCGAGGTCAAGGCCAAAGTGATCCTCGAGTATTTGCCGGAACTCGGTGTGACCGAAAACAAGACCCACTCCAGCTCGATTGAAGAAGAGCTTGCAGACAAGGTACGCAAGCATTTCCGGCAAATGGCCGAAGCGGAAGCAGTGGCCGAAGCTGAAGCTGCCGCCAAGAAAGCGGCTGTGGAAGCTGCCACAAAAGCCGCGAAGGCGCGGCCTCCGGCCAAGCCGGCGCCCCCGCAAGGGGCGGTAGCCAAGCCAGCTCCGCCCACAGCCGCACGGCCGGCCGCCGGTGCTCCTGCTGTGAAACCAGTTCCTCCGCAGCCCGAGCCTCCTGCCGCCCCGCCGGCGACTGCACGCAAACCTGCTCCGAGTCACATGGTTCCTGCGGCAAAGCAGCCTGCACTCCCCGGAGCGCCGGCGGCGAAGACGGCGCGTCCCGTTGCTCCTGTGATTCGGCAGCCGGCAAGGCCCGCCACGCCGGCACGACCGGCACAGCGGCCGCCGGCCGCGCGGCAGCCGGCCCAACCTGCGGCAAGGTCAACGGCGCTCGTTCCTGAAAAGATTCCGCCCAAAGCAGAGCCCGGCAAACCCATCTACGCGCGGAAGCCTGCGCGCGGCCGGCCGCTGATCGAGAAGAGGTTTGAAGAGGGCGAACGCAAGCTCCACCCGGTCCGTGCGCGGCCGGGGATGACGGAACGACGCGGGGTGAGGGCAGTGGCTCCTCCCCCACCTGTGGTTCGCGAACCGCGAGAAGTTACGATTACCGAGGGCATTACCGTTCGCGAACTCGCGGAAAAGCTGGACGTGCGCGCCAAGGACTTGCTGAAGGCCCTGCTCGACAAGGGCATCTTTGCCAGCATCAACCAGGCGCTGGACACCCAGACCGCGACCACACTGGCCGAAGCCTTCAACGGAATTGTAAAGGTCGTTTCCTTCGAGGAAGAAGTCGCCCAGGAAGTTGTCCGCGAGGAAAAGCCGGAAAAGCTGCAGCCGCGCGCCCCTGTCGTCACCGTGATGGGCCATGTGGACCACGGCAAAACCAGCCTGCTGGATGTGATTCGCAAGACTAACGTGGTCGAAGGCGAAGCCGGCGGCATCACCCAGCATATCGGCGCCTACCAAGTGGAGGTGAACGGCCGCAAGGTGGTGTTCATTGACACGCCAGGCCACGAAGCATTCACTCGCATGCGTGCTCGCGGTGCAAAAGTAACCGATATAGTCGTGCTGGTGGTTGCCGCCGACGACGGCGTGAAGCCCCAGACGCTGGAAGCCATTGACCACGCAAAAGCTGCGAACGTCCCAATCGTTGTTGCTATCAACAAGGTGGATAAGCCCGAGGCCCAGCCCGAGCGCGTTAAACGCCAACTTGCCGACCAGGGTCTGGTGCCCGAAGCATGGGGTGGCGATTCTGTCATGGTGGAAGTGTCTGCCAAACAGAAAAGGAATCTCGACCGGCTTCTGGAGATGCTCCTTCTGGTCGGCGACATGCGTGAGCTCAAAGCCAATCCGGATGCCCCGGCTACGGGGACTGTGCTTGAGTCTCGCGTTGACAAGGGGCGCGGCCCGGTAGCCACCGTGCTGGTTCAGAACGGTACCCTGCGCGTAGGTGACGCCTTCATCTGTGGCGCCGTATATGGAAAAGTCCGTGCCATGTTCGATGATCGAGGTCAGAGCGTGAAAGAAGCCGGCCCTTCCACCCCAGTGGAAGTGCTAGGCCTGCAAGGTCTGCCGGAGGCGGGCGACCAGTTCCAGGTCGCCGAAGAAGCCAAGGCACGCCACATCGTGGAATACCGGCAGGCTAAGCGCCGCGAAGCCTCACTGGCTCGCACTTCCGGCCCGCGCGTTACCCTCGATCAATTGCACGAACAGCTTAAGGCCGGCGAGGTAAAGGAACTCCCGATCGTTGTCAAGGCTGACGTGCAGGGCTCGGTCGAAGTGCTGAGCGAAATGCTGCCCAAGCTCTCCTCCGAGCAGGTCAAGATCAAGATTGTGCATGCCGGTGTCGGAGCCGTGGCCGAAACGGACGTGCTGCTGGCTTCCGCTACTGGCGCAATTATCATTGCGTTCAATGTCCGGCCGGACCGCAAGGCGACGGAACTGGCCCAGCGTGAAAACGTGGACATCCGCACGCACTCGGTCATCTACGAAGTGTCGGATGAAATCAAGAAAGCCATGACTGGTCTGCTCGAGCCAATCGTTCGCGAGACGTACCTCGGCCGAGCGGCAGTGCGCGACACGTTTCGCATCAAGGGCGTCGGCACCGTGGCCGGCTGCTACGTACAGGATGGCACAGTGCGGCGCGACGCCGACGTTCGGGTGCTGCGAGACGGCGTCGTCGTTTATACCGGCCGGACCAATTCGCTCAAGCGGTTTAAGGACGATGTGAGTGAGGTGCGTTCCGGATTTGAATGTGGCATCGGGATCGCCAATTTCAACGACGTTAAAGTGGGTGACGTGTTGGAATTCTTCCGTGTTGAAAAGTTTTCGGCGCAGGAAGCCACTGGCTGAGGCTTCCAATCTCCAGGTGGATGTTCTCGCGGGCACAGGCTGGAGGATCATTGACTCGCGCCATTTTTCCTGGATCGCGGTGCTGTTGAGCCGACCGTCGCGCCCCGCGGAGTGACCATGCCGGTGGGTCTGTTGACGCTGGAAATCCATTTGCCGGACGCCCGTTCCTTGAAAGACAAACGGCAGGTCATCCGCAGCCTGAAGGATCGCCTGCGCAGGCAATTCAACGTGGCCGTCGCCGAACTTGACCATCAGGAGCTGTGGCAGCGCGCTCTGCTGGGCATTGTAACCATTTCCAGTGACGCCCAGCACTTGGAACAGTCGCTACGCCTTGTGATGTTCGAGTCCCAGAAAATCCTCGGCCGCGACTTGATCGGCCACGAACTTGAAATTTTCTGAAAACCCGGGGGCAGCCATGACGGCGCCGGGCCATCGTCACGAACGCATTGCCGAGGAAATTCGCCTTGAAGTCAGCGCGATGTTGTCTGGCGAGCTGAAAGATCCGCGATTGTCGGCTCTGGTGACGGTGACGGGGGTCCGTGTCTCGCACGATTTGAAGCAGGCACACATCTTTGTCAGCGTGATGGGCACAGCCTCGGAGCAGGCCGCTACTTTGGAGGGCCTCGCTGCCGCGACAGGCTATATTCGCCGGGAGCTCTCATCGCGGCTCCAACTGAGGCGCTCGCCCGACCTTCACTTTGTGCATGACCAGACTGAAGAGTATGGCCAGCACATTGATCAGCTGCTTCGCAAAGCCCACGAATCTGAAGAGCACTGAGTAGTGCGCACAACCGATGCCACGCAAGCGACAACCGGCTCCGGTCGAAGGGGCGTTAGTGGTGAACAAGCCGGCGGGAAAAACCTCTCACGATGTCGTGGAGGCAGTGCGGCGCCTGCTCGGTTTTCGCCAGATCGGTCATCTGGGTACCCTTGACCCGCTGGCCACAGGCGTTCTTCCTCTTTTGCTCGGCCGCGCCACCCGGCTTTCGCAGTTCTACACCGGCCGCCGGAAACGCTATGACTGCACGATTCGGTTCGGGTTTGCCACAGACACCTATGATGCCGATGGCCAGGCCGCCGGTCCCGACCAGCAGCCCGTGTTGGACCCGGCCCAGGTGGAGGCCCTGGCTGCTAGGTTTGTAGGAAAGTTTTCTCAAATTCCGCCTCCCTTCTCCGCAAAAAAAATTCACGGTCGGCCCGCCCACGAACTGGCGCGCAAAAAAAAACCGGTCAAGCTGAATCCCGTCGAAGTTGAAGTCTACGAGCTTCGCGTGCTCGACGTCCAGGGTTCTTCTGCGCGTGTGACGATTGAGTGTGCCCCAGGCACCTATATCCGTTCGCTGGCGGCCGAGATCGGGCAATTGCACGGGGCCGGCGCGCACCTGGCAGAGATTGTGCGCACGGCCGTGGGCGAATTCACACTCGATCAGGCGATCGCACTTGGTGATCTCGAACAGATTGTTCGAGCGGGCAGGCTGGCGGAGATTGTCATTCCCATGGAACGGCTGCTGCCGGATTTGCCGCGCGTGACGGTGCTTCCGGTGATTGAGCGCCGGGTCCGCCACGGCGCACGCTTCGATGTGCTTCCCGCTCAGGTTCAGCCCGGTTGCGTTACTGCTGCGCAAGGCGCAACGTCGCAACTCGATTCCGGTGGCTGGAAACCGACTCGCGTACGCGTATTCAACCAACAGGAAAAGTTGATTGCCATTGCCCAGGCCATTGTGCCGCGGACGTACCAGCCGGTCGTTGTCCTGGACGCGGCACCCTGAGAAGTGTGGCAGCGCTCGGTTGCATTCTGCTGAGGAAGTTCACTGCGGCTGTGCGGCACTGCCGCCGGCCGGCTCGCGTCCCGCATAGAGGCTGCGGCTTGCCCGCCGAGCAAGGCGCAGTGCGCGAGGCGTAATCATCAGCAAAAGCTCCGTCTCCCGGACCTCAGTTTCCCTCAAACTGGTCAGCCGGCCGGCTCCCGGCACTCGGCTGAATCCCGGCCATCCCGTGATGCCCCGGCGCTCCTGGTCCTGGATGATGCCCGAAACCAAAGAAGATTCGTCCTGGCGAAGCCGCACAGTTTGTTGCAATGTCCGATTGCTGATGACGGGAATACCATTCAATTCCTCTCCCGACAGGCTGCGGATCTCGATCTCCAACTGCAAGGTCACTTCGCCAGAAGGATGCATCCTCGGCGTGGCACTCACCTTCAATCCGAGCTCTTCAAACTGAAACGCAGGGTACGGGGCTTGCAGCTGCGTTTGGCCGAGGAAGGGGATTAACTGGGGATCGAACACAGTGGGTGTCAGCCGGCCGATCGTGATTGGGAAACGGTCGCCGAGGAAGAAACTCACCGGCTCGCCATCTTGCGCGCGGAGCAGCAAGCGCCGTGAGCGACGAAACGTGCTGAAGTTATCCGAAAACTCCGCTGCTGCCTGTGGAAGGGTGGCCAAAAAAACCGAACGCCCCCCGCCAAACAGCACCAGGGGCGGAATCAGTGCCAGCGGACCGACCTGGCCCGTGCCGATCAGATCAGCAATCTGTTCCGGCGTCAGGCCCGAAAGAGCCGATTGACCAAACACCCGCTGCAAAACGCGCACTAGCCCTTCGAGCGATTCCTGCGCCTCGGCAATATCCTCGGGACTCAGGGTTATCAGCCGGCTGGTGGAGGCAGGCGTGATTCCAAGTCGGCGGAGTGAGGATCGGCTAACTTCCAGAATTTGAATCTCCAGCATCAATTCGCCTTGGGCCTGCTCCAGGTCGGCAAGAAATGTTTCCGCCATCGCCACCGCCTCGGGCGATCCGCGGATTGTCAGCGAGTGCGATCGGCTGTCCTGCTGGGCCTGGGTGATTCCGAAGATTTCGCTCACCACACGGACGGTTTCTGTCCCGCGGTCCGGAGTGATCAGGTTGGGCAAGAACAGAGTGCGTTCGATGACCGGTGCGTACTCCCGCCGCTTTTGCGGCGTATCGGGAAGGATGTGAATCAGGTGCCTGTCCAGGGCGCGCCACCAGGTTCCGGTCAGCGCCCCGAGCAGGCGCAAGGCAGTATGAAAATCGACGTCCTCGGCGCGGAATCGAATCTGCCTCGAGCCCAGCTCTGCATCGAATGACACGGTCACGCCGAACGCCCGCCCTACTTCTTCGTAGGCTCCGCGGACGTCGCCGCGGTAATCGAACGAGTGGGTCCCGGGCCGCGGAGAAATCGTGACTGGGCTCTCAACGGGAGCCCGCTCCTGTCTTTGCAGAGAAGCTCCTGGTAATTGTTGCCACCGCTCTCGTGCAATGGCATAACTCGGGTCAAGCGCCAGTGCGGCTAGAAGTTCTTCTCTGGCCCGTCCGTATTCTCCAGTCAGTACATGGCGATCGGCACGCTCCACGTGAGCCTGCACCAGGTGAAACCTCGTACGCTCTCGTCCCTGCAGATAGTTGCGCTCGGTGGGAAGAAGTCGCCATGCCTCCGAATAGCTTTCGAAGGCCTGTTGCCAGTTTCCAGCCCTCTCTGCGGCTGCGCCCTGTTCAAATGCCCGCTGCGCCCCTTTTGGATTCGGTGCCTCCACTTCGGCCGGAACGGAGATCCGAGAAACCGCATCACGAGACTGTGCGGTTAGCGAAATTGCCGCGGCAGCGGAGAACAATGCTGGCCCGAGCACATTGACGAGCAAAGGGTGAACAGTCATAGCTTTCATTGTACCCTCTCGGTTCCTTCGCGGTTGCGGATTCACCGCGTGGCGGCCAAAGACGCACGGGTCGCGAATTCATTGCCTCTGCTATGATGGATTGACCGTGCCGGCTCCCTTGGATCCACGGAAAAGACCGACCAGCGTCAAGGTCCACGTCACGTCCGGGGCGGGTGTGGATGTCGAGTGGTCCGACAGCCACTTGAGCCATTACGACTTCGAGTATCTTCGGGAAAACTGCCCCTGTGCCTCCTGTAGCGACGAACGGCGAAAGTCAGCCGCTCAATCCGGCTCGAGCATTAGAACCTCAATGACTCCTCTGCCCATGTTCAAGCCGAAGCCCAAGGCGCGCGCCGCCGCTCCGGTGGGAAACTACGCCATCCAGATCGAATTCACCGACGGTCACACAACCGGCATCTACAGTTTCGCGTATCTCCGCGAGATCTGCCCATGCGATGCCTGCGCCCGGGCGTTTCGCTCCGGTTCCTAGCTTCAGGCCGGCTCCAGTTCAGATGTGCAGAACGCGCAGCGCGTGGCCTTGAGCGAAAGTGTGGAGCAGCAGAAAGGACATTCACGCGTCGTGGGTTCAGGCTCCGCTTCTTTCTTTCGCCGGAAGCGGTTGAATTGCCGGACCATCAGGAACACGGCGAGGGCCACCAGCACGAAATCCAAGATCGTGTTTATGAACACGCCGTAGTTGATGGTTACCGCGCCGGCAGCTTTAGCTTCCTCCAGCGTGGCAAATGTGCCTTCGGAGAGGTTCCAGTAGAGGTTTGAAAAATCCGCTTTGCCGAGCAGCAGGCCGATGGGCGGCATCAGCACATCGTTGACGAGCGAACTTACAATTTTCCCGAACGCGGCGCCTAAAATAATGCCCACAGCCATGTCCAGCACACTTCCCCGAAGTGCGAACTCCTTGAAGTCTTTCAGCATGTAGTTCCTCCTTGTGACTGAGGGTCCGGAGCGGGTTGGAGAACCGCCGAAATTTCATCCGCCGTAGGCAAGGCCAGTCTCACGCAGCGTGAGCGGAGCTTCTTCGCCCCGCACCTGTGCGTCCACCACTTCAGCGATAAATATGGAATGGTCGCCATGGCCTACAGTACTTACCACCCGGCACTCGAGCCAGGCCAGTGCGTCCTGTAGGATGGGAGCACCCGTCTTTCCCCTCACAAATTGATATCCGCTCAATCGGTCGCCTTCCACTTTCGGTTCACGAAAAAAGCTCGTGGCCAGCTCCTTTTGGTTCTTTCCCACGATGTGCACAACAAATGTTCCGGCGGAACTAATCGCCCGGTGCAACGAACTGTTCTTGCGAATCCCCGCCATGACCAGCGGAGGCCGGAATGAGCTTTGCGAAAACCAGGTAATTGTCCCGGCCGCAAGATGCTCCTTGCCGCGTGCCGTTACCACGTAGAGACCGTAGGTCAGCAGGCGCAACACTTTCTTTCTGGTGGCGTTGTCCACAAGAGTTTTCAGGCCTCGCGGGCTGCCAGGAGGCTGCCCAGTAGCCCCCTCGCGGCCAGTACGATTCCTGCCGTGACCAGCAGCGGCCCCGCAAAGGCTTCGGGAGCCCAGACCAGCCCCAGCATCACCACGCCTACCACAACAAGCGAGCCACCGCGAAGCCGATGGTGCCACCGGGAGGCGTACTTTCCGGCTCCCAGCCAAGCCCGCAGGCCGCGGTAAAGTATCAGCACTGAAACCGCGAACCAGAGCACCGAACGGGAATTGAAATCGGTGCGTCCGGTCGCGGCAAGCCAAACCAGGAGCAAGCCGAGCAGAACAAATACAACTTCTGTTACGATTCGGAAAATGATGGCTGGGTTCGGCATGACCCGCCCTAGCCTATCACGGCTTCGCGGTTTGCAGGCAGGGCTGACCCGGTCGTCCGCGCAGTGATTTCACTCCCTAGAAGCGAATGCTAGAATACTCTGCCTTTTCGACTGCTTCTAATCTACGGCTTTGCAAGGCAGGCAAAATGGGAGACGAGACGCGCAGGTTAATTATCATCGGAAGCGGCTGTGCTGGCCTGACGGCAGCCATTTATGCGGCCAGGGCAAATTTGACGCCGCTGGTGATTGACGGCTACGAACCCGGCGGACAGTTGACACTGACCACTATGGTCGAAAATTATCCCGGATTTCCTGAGGGCATTTTGGGACCGGATTTGATAGAGAACATGCGCAAACAGGCGGAGCGCTTCGGGACAGAGTACAAGTCCGGGGCCGTGACCGCGGTGGACTTGAGCCGGAGACCGTTTAAGGTTGAGGTCGGAAAGGAATCGTTCCGGTGCCAGGCCTTGATTATCGCCGCGGGTGCTTCAGCGCGGCTGCTCGGCCTCGAAAGTGAGAAGAGGCTGATGGGGCACGGGGTTTCGACCTGCGCCACCTGTGACGGCTATTTCTTCCGCGATAAGGAAGTGGTCGTGGTCGGCGGCGGCGACACGGCGATGGAGGACGGAATCTTCCTCACCAAGTTCGCCAAACAGGTAACCATTGTCCACCGCCGCAATGAATTTCGCGCTTCAAAAATCATGCTCGAACGCGCCCGGAAAAACGAGAAGATTCGCTTCCTCACTCCGGCAGTGGTGGTAGACGTCCTCGACCCGGAGAAAGGCGCTGTCGAAGAAGTCCGGGTCAAGAACGTTTCGACGGGAGAGATATCCTCTCTCGCTGCTGAGGGGATGTTTGTGGCCATTGGTCACGAACCGAACACGAAGGTCTTCCAAGGCCAGCTCGAATTGGACAAGGCCGGATACATCATTACCCGCGAGGGCACACGCACCAGCGTGGAAGGTGTCTTTGCCGCCGGCGATGTGCAAGACTTCCGATACCGCCAGGCGGTCACTGCTGCGGGAACGGGCTGCATGGCCGCCATGGATGCCGAAAAGTTTCTTGAGGAACATCATAACTAGTGGGCCCTGATACCTCACCGGAATCCCCTAGCCCGCGCCCGCCAAAACTGAACTTACTTCCCAGCCGCCGGAGTGTGTGACGATGCTGCGCACGCTGCTGCTGAAGCTCTCCGAGAGTGAGTCGCTGGCAACGTGGGTCACACAGAATCGAGTTGCCCGCCGCATGTCCCGTCGCTTTGTCGCCGGAGAGGCACTGGAGGAAGCGTGCGCGGCGGCCCGGGCGTGCAATCAGGCCGGCATGACCGCGAGTCTCGACCACCTGGGGGAAAATGTCACCAACCGGGAGCAGGCACTCCGCGCCCAGCAAATCTACCTTCAGACTTTTGACCGCATCCGGCAGGAAGGGCTGGATTCCAATGTCTCCCTGAAGCTCACTCAGCTCGGGCTGGATTTGGACGCTGAGTTTTGTGCTGTGCTCTTAGAATCTATTGTGCGCCGCGCCGAAGAGTACGGTAATTTTGTGAGGGTTGATATGGAAAGCTCGGCATATACGGGGCGCACGATCGAATTGTGCAAGCGGATGCGCGCAAAAAGCACCGCAGTGGGAACTGTGATTCAAGCTTATCTGTACCGCAGCGAGCAGGACGTTCGTGAGCTGATGGCCATCGGGTGCCGCATCCGGCTATGCAAGGGTGCGTATCAAGAGCCGCCCGACATCGCCTTCCCTCGCAAAGCGGATGTGGATGCCAATTTCGTCAAACTGATGAAGTTGCTCCTTTCCAGCGGCATCTATCATGCCATCGCCACACACGATCCCAGGATGCTTCGCGCCACAAAAGAGTTTGTAAAGGAAAAGGGCATCCGCACCGACCAGTTTGAATTTCAGATGCTCTATGGCATTCGGCCTGACCTGCAGAAGCAGCTGGTTGAAGAAGGCTTCCGGCTCCGGATCTACATTCCGTTCGGTCGGGACTGGTTCCCGTACTTCATGCGGCGCTTGGCCGAACGGCCGGCCAATGTTCTGTTCTTTATCCGGAACCTGTTCCGCGTTTAAGAGAAGCTAGTCTTTTCGACAGATGGCCACCCCATCCCGCAGCGGGATAATCAGGGAGGAACTCCTCTTCCGCGAAAAAATCATTCGATTGAATTGCTGGACGCCGTTGGTGGCCGCGTCCATCGCGCGGTGGGCAACTCGGCCGTGCCACAGGGCATTATCAGCCACCATCAGACCACCTTTGCGTAGCCGAGGGAATGCCCTGCGAAAGACCGCTGGGTATTGCTGTTTGTCCACGTCGCAGAAAATCAGGTCGAACGTTCCCGGCGTGGCATCCAAAAGGAACTGTGCATCACCTACTAAGATCCGGACGCGATTGCGAATGCGCGCACGCCGGAAAAACGCATCCGCCCGGCGGGCATTTCCCGGATCGCTGTCTGTATAAAAGACCTCGGCCCCCGCACCGGCTGCCCGGGCCAGCCAGATGGTGGAATATCCGATGGCAGACCCCATTTCGAAGATTCGCTTCGCGCCAGTGAGTTGAACCAGCAGAGCAAGCAGCCGGCCCACTGCCGGGCCGACGATTGGAATACCTTCCCGCTCCGCAAGACGTTCCATGACTGCAAGCACGGCATCCCGTCGGGGCAAAAGACCGCAGAGATACTTCTCTACGGCAGGATCAAGGATTCCAGCGCTCATTTCAGCAGCGCTCCGCAGTTGGAGTGCAATTGGCCGGGTCTATCCAAGTGTCTCACCCGGCTTCAAGGCGTGGATCTGAAGCCCAGAAATATCCTGCGTCAACTCTTTCAGCGCTGCGGGCGTGCCGGTGAGTGGCGGGAAAGTGCCGTAGTGCATCGGAATCACGTGCCGCACGCCCAGCAAGCGAATAGCAATCGACGCTTCCCGAGGGCTCATGGTAAACAGGTCGCCGATGGGAAGGCAGGCCAGCTCCGGCCTGTACAGTTCCGCAATCAGTTTCATGTCCCCGAACACGGTGGTGTCGCCTGCGTGGTAAAGCGTCAGCCCGCCGGGCAGCCGCACCACGTATCCGCACGCCTCGCCGCCATACAGTATTTTTCCATCATCCAGTATGCCGCACGAATGAATCGCGTGCACCATGGTTACCTCGAGTTCGCCGACCTTTTGCGTGCCGCCTTTGTTCATGCCCAGTGCGTTTTCGACGCCTTTCGACTCCAGCCACGCGCAGGTTTCGTAGATGGCGACGATTTGCGGCTTGTGTTCGCGAGCCAGCGCTACGGCATCCCCGATGTGGTCGAAGTGCCCGTGCGTGATCAGCATGACGTCAATCTTGTCGAACTTCTTCTGGGTTTCCGGACAGGCCGGATTCCCCATGATCCATGGATCTATGAGCACAACTTTGCCCGATGGGGTGGCGATTTTAAACGTTGCGTGCCCCAGCCAAGTGAGCTTGTTTCCGCGTAGATTCAGCATGTCTGCCTCCATGATCTGAGGGCTAGTTTTTGCGCCTCGGATGGTGCTCGTCAAGAGAGGAAGCAGAGAAGCTGGAGCGCCTGCCCTCTGGCAGGATCCTGACTTACGCTGTGCATGCCTCCCGCAGATGCGTGTTTCCGGCCCTCTGGCTTTCGACTGGTTGCGCTCGCGCTGCGGCTCGCTGCTGCGGGATGGGGTTGTAGGCATTCGGCTTTGATGCTATAAAAGAACTGTAGCGTGCCGCGCAAGTTGTGAAGTAATAGAAACGACCAGTATTTTCAAGGAGAAGCGACGATGGCTTATGTGATTGCAGAGCCCTGCATCGGAACGAAAGACACGGCCTGCGTAGATGTCTGTCCCGTTGACTGCATCCACCCGCGGAAAGACGAGCCGGATTTCGAAAAAGAACAGCAGCTTTACATTGACCCGGACACCTGTATTGACTGCGGCGCGTGCGTGCCGGTTTGTCCGGTCACAGCCATCTTCGCACTTGAAGATCTGCCGGAGAAATGGTCGGCCTTCGCGCAGACCAACGCCGACTGGTACAAGAACCGCGCGGCGGCAAGCTGAGGCTGCGTTTCAGTTTGCGAAGAGAGAGTCAAGCGGCGTTCCGCATCCTGCGGAACGCCGCTTTTTGTCATCCCGCATCACCTCAGCGGGCGGAGAAACGCTCCTGACCTGGCCCCCTGAAACTGTACCACTTCTCATGAGAGTCTAACGGCCCTGCGGGGCAGCAGGACTCGATGAAGTGGAAGCGACACAC
>FWPU01002773.1_pt1 | contig 46685 bp, 41 predicted proteins | sample 2228361 | NCBI WGS metagenome assembly FWPU01 (sample SAMEA103939777, study PRJEB20133) | metagenome
ATTGATTCTTAGAGGAAGAAGAAATATAAAATTTTAGAATGAGATAAGAATTAATCAGGATATTATATAAAATTTATTAGGGGGAAGTGATCTTTGATTAATAAAGGGAGTTTTTTAAATTAGAATAGAAATTAAGATTATATTTTCAAAGTGGAGAGTTTAGGTGAGGAGTGTATCAAATAAAGTAAATTTTGAATTATGGTTAGAAAGCAAGGACTATAAAAAATACAAAAGATTCTATCAAAAAGAATTGTTATTCTTATTGATAGAATTCATTTAAAATCTATTCTTTACTCCAAACATCACAATAAACATCCTATGAAGTTTTTTTCTATATCATAACAAATATCAATTTAATTTTTTTAGATATTTTTAAAGATTTTTGCTTTCTCTATTGCAAGACGGAAGCTTTTTATTAATGCATCTCTCAATTCACCAACATCATCTATCATAAAATCAAGGATATCAGTTCTAAAAGCATCATTTTCAGCTCTGGATTTCTGATTAAATTCATTGATAAAGGTGCTTCGTAAAGATTCTGCTTCATCATCTTTTCCCTGGTTTTTTAATTCGTAATATTTTTTTCCATAGAAAAGATCAAATGCAGAATCGCCACCCATTACGGCCATTATACTTGATTTTAAGCTAAAAGAAATGATAGCTGGTCTTAGATATTTACTAAAAGCATGGATTTGCCTTCCTCCATAATTTTGATTTAATGTAACAGATATTACAGGAATTGTGCTTAAAACATTTACATCCAGGGATTTACCTCCAATTTGCTGAATTCTTAGTCTTTCTTGTTTAACTCCTGGTAGAAATCCAGGAGCATTGGAAATCATTACAAGAGGAATTTGGTTTCTTTCAACTAATTCTGTAAAAACACGGAATTTTTCAGTTCCAGGGGCATCGGGAGCACCACCCAAAATTGTAGGTTGGTCTGCAATAATTCCTACTGTTTTACCGTTAATTTTTGCAAATCCCGTAATTAAACTTGGCCCTTTCTGTGGATCATTTGATTCTTTCCACCATTCTAAGAATGAATTTTCATCAAATACTCTCAGTATAACATTTTCAAGAATATCGAACGGTTGTGTAGGATTAGAGGGAATTTCGGGTTTTTTTTCTGGAATTAGAACTGTTGAAGATTCTTCTTTTTCAGATAGAAGTTGTATAATTTTTAAGGATATATCAAATGCTTCTTTAAAAGAATGAACAATATGAGTAGCTGTATTTCGAATAAATTTGATTTGTTTATCATTATATTCTTCTTTTTTAATAAAAATTAATGCATCTGCACCATTATGGAGGATTACTTTTTGTAAACCTTTAATGGAAGTTGTAATATGTATCCTTGTTTTTGATTTCTGGGACATAAGTTTAAGAAAGTCCTGTCTTACTCGCAATGTATGAGCATCTGTTTGAGGTGATTCCCGTGACCATTCATCTCCTAAAATTATAATTTGATCAGTTTTTAATTTCCTTGCTATAATTAGGGATTCATAGGCTTTGGTTAATGTCTGAAATGATCTTAATCCGTATCGATTTCTTGGTCCCATAATAAGTATTGGTCTTCCAGCTATTTTAGCAAATCCAGTTATTAATGCGCCTGCACCAAAATAATCCTCTTTAAAAGGTATAAAAGAGTTTTCATCAAGCTGTGAATAGATGACATTATAATTCAGTACTTCATCTATATTTAGTTCTGCTTCTTTTTCTTTTAGATTTCTTTTTATAAATTCGTATTTTTCTCTTTTTGCAAAGAGTTCATGTAAGCTTCGAATAATTGCCAATAAATGTAACTGATTTTTGGCAAGAATGTCTACTGTTCCTGTAATTCGATTCATAATTCTTCCTCCCCCAATTTCATAATTAGTTAGGTCTTCACCGGTAACCGATTTTATAACAGCTGCACCTGTCAGAACTCTATACGATTGTTCATCATCGATCATAATTTGAATGGCTGCCTGAGATGAACCATATACGTCCAATCCTGTTGATGAACCTACACCAACAGCAACAATAAAACTATTATTTTCCTCTGGCAAATCTTCTAAATGAATCTTTTCCTGAGAATTAATTATATTAACAAGCTCAATGAGTTTTTTATCATCATGAAGTTCTAAATATCGAAAAATTTTTTTTGGTGAATATTTAGCACCAATAAGAGCATTCATAAAAAAACCTTCTGCTGCTCTATTTAGGGAAACCATACCCTCTTTAATATTAGCTCCTGCACCATCATTAAAAACATATAGGGGAACTCCATAAGCCACAGCAAGCCAGCAGGCTATTACATATTTTAGACCTTCTTTATCACCCGTAGCACCACCAGAAATTCTGGAATCTTTAAGGTATAAAATGGCAGGACTTCGATTTATATTTCCATATACAATTTTACTACCCACTTTTTGAAGAGTACCATCAATGATATCAATATTTGGAATGAGTATTTCTCTAGATTTACCATCATTATCAAGACATTCCTGAACCCATAAATCTACCGTCCATTTTCCTAAATTAAAAATGTGTTTGGTTTTTTCATCAACTGAATTTTCTATAAAATAAGGTGATAAAGGGTTTTCATTCGTTAAAATATTAAGGTTTACTCTTTTATCCCTTTGAGAAACATAAAATTTTTTATGAACGATTTTTTCACTGAATGGAGTTTTACAATTTATTGATATTATGTTTTGTCTGATAGCAGGGTCATTAAAAAAGGGAATTAGTCTAAAAGTCATTTTCATCAAAACATTGTAATTAAATATTTTAGGATTCCGGGAGGGAATATCTAAAACTAAATCTTCATCGTAGATAATGATTTCAATATAATTTCCTATTAAACGATTGATTGATTGGTAAGAATTAAGAACTCTGATAGCATCAATATTGATTTTTTCTATATTTTCGCTTCCAATTAGATTCCCATCTTTATCATAATTGGGAATTATTTTATTGGCAATTCCATAAACGAAATAAAATTTTTCATTTTTACTGGAAAATTCATAAATTAATATATTGCTATAAGGAGAATAAAGTCTTCGAATTTGATATTTCTGTTTTAAAATTTCAATTTTCTCAATCAAAAGATTTTTAATTTCTGGACTTAAATTGTCTGGAATTAGATTTTCATTATAAATTTTGAGAGATTCTTCCAGATTTTTCTGGACCTCTTCACGAGAAATATGATTATAATATAATGGATCTGATGTTATTTTCCTTAAATCTGTAAGATATTTGCGCGAAACCCAATAATTGAGTTCAATATTCCATCTGCTAATTCCCATCTTGTTTAAAACTTCGCTAATTTTTGTTGCAATATTCAATCTTTCTTCTGCTTCTTCCTGATTCAAAAGCTTTCTTAATATGTTCTTTAAACTATTAGATGGTTTTTTGAAGGTTTCAATTAAATCAAGTATAGTAATAATTGCAAAGCTATATTCCCTTGTTGAATGAAATGAACGAAAAATATAATACCATGCTTTTCGTGATATTTTATCAGAATCTTCCGATAGGGTTCTCCAATTAGAAATATTATATTTTTTAAAAACATTACCTATACTTATACTATATTGAGGATGAGGCTGGAAGGAAAAATTATCCCAGTTTGCGAATAGTCTATAAGTTTCTCTAAAAAAAGATGCATTTGTTACGAGAACTGGTGAAAATATTTTTTTTACATCTCCAAAAGTACTGATAACCTGTAAAAAAATTTTTTCAGAAAAGATTTTACTTAAATCGTATTTGGCAGGTAATTCTTTTAAAATTTTATTAATTTTATTTATTAAATTTGAATGTTCTAAATTATAACCAAGAAAAGAAAGTTCAATGATTTTTAAAAGTAATGGGAAACAATTATCAATGTTAGCTAAAATTTTTTCTTCAAAATTGTCATCAAATAAATATTCACAACCATTTGATTCAGAAATTCTATATTTATAGAAATCAATTGATGTGTATTCGGTTTTACTATCGATATTTTCGTCGGATATATCAGGTTTTACGTAGAATAAAACCTCGCCTTCAGAAATAGGTTTTCCTATGACTTTTCCTTCAGCTGTACGCATCAATTCAAGTTTCTGCAAATTTCCTTCTTCAATTAAATATACAATTGTTCCATCATAAGGAGAAACGATTGTACTTTCCATTTTCATTGCAGATAAGACAATAATGGGTTGATTTCTCTTTACTTTTGTACCTATATTTATTCCTTCATAAAATTTAACAAATGTCCCTTGAATAGGAGAGCGAATAAGTCCGGGAGGATCTTTTTTCCCACTTTCCCCAATAGCAGTAATTTTCATTTGATAATAATGAGTTTTTCCATATTCATCATTCATGCGAACAATAATTTGAGAGGGTCTTCTATCAACTCGCACCGAATAGGAGGTATTTTGAAACCGGAAGGTATAATCTTCTTCAAAAGATAAACGAGAGAGAATTTTTATATTTCCTAAATAAATGTTATTAGCATATACGAAGAATTCTTCGAGATTAGTTTGAATAAACTTAATATTATACTTTTTAGTATATAATTCCACATCAAAACTTTCGGGTATTTTGGTTAATTCAGACTTATGTATAACTTCTTCTAAATCTCTGATCTGAAATAATTCATTAACTTTATCCTGAATTACTTTATTCAGTTCTACAGTTGCCCCGAAAACAGCAGCTTTTAATAGTAAATCCCCTGTCATTTCTGGAAATGCCAGTTCAGGATGATCAATAAGAATTCTGTTGCTGTAATCACCTTTTCTGAATTCCTGTGAACGAATAATTCTTAATAGCTGATTTAAATTAGAAGTGACTCCGCGAATATATAATTCATTTAAAGCTCTTTCCATTCTCAGAATTGCTTCTTTTCTACTCGAGCCCCATGCTATAATTTTACCAATCATCGGATCATAATCAGGAAGTATTTTATCTCCCTTACGAAAACCAAAATCACATCGTATTCCATTGAATGTAGGAAGATCTAAATCGTGTATTTTCCCTGGAGTAGGGGAATAATTTTTTTCTGGATCTTCAGCATAAACCCTGCATTCAATGGTGTGTTCCTGATTAATAAATCTTCTTTCCAGAACTTTTGTATAAGGTATTTCATATTCTCTTCCATCAAAGAAAAGAATTTGCCATTTTGCTAAATCAATTCCAAGTGTTTGATCCGTTACAGGATGTTCAACCTGAAGTCTTGTATTTACTTCAAGAAATCCATAAGAATCACTATCTGGGTCATATAAGAACTCGACGGTTCCTGCTCCACCTCCTTCACTATAACCAGAAATTCGTGCCATATTTTCAGCTGAAGCCAAAAGAGATAATCGGGTATAATTTGATAAAAAAGAATCTCCTGTCTCTTCTATGATCTTTTGATTTCTTCTTTGAACCGCACATTTGCGAATTCCTACAGCCAGTCCGTTAAAAATTTGTACTTCGATATGCACTGGATTTACGATAAATTTTTCTAGATAAAAACTATCATCATTATATAGATTTTTTCCAATTCTCTTACAGGATTCTATAGCAGGTTCTAAATCTTCTTCTTTGAAAACAGCATGCATTCCTTTACCGCCGCCACCAGCATTTAGTTTCACGATAACAGGATAACCAATTCTTTCAGCTTCTTTTTTTGCTATTTCGATAGATGGAATTGCATCAGTTCCTTCAAAAATTGGTATACCATATTTTTTTGCTAAATTTCTGGCATCTAATTTATTACCCACTTTTCTCATAATGGAAGAATCAGGACCCATAAAAATTATCTCTTTCTGAAAATATTCTGACGCAATTTTGATGGCATCTACAAAATCTGGATTTTCAGAAAGAAATCCATAACCAGGATAAATTGAATTTGAATGGGAAATAATGGCTGCTGCAATAATAGTAGGAATACTTACGTATTTCATTCCATCACCTATAAATATCACTTCATCTGCAATTTCATACCATGTCTGACCACGATCTGGTTCGGTGACTACAGCTACAGAGGGAATAGACTCCTCTTTAAGAGACAAGAAAAATCTTTTAGCTATTTCTCCGCGATTGGCTATTAAAACTTTTTGCAGTTTTCCCATTCGCTTTTCTTTATTATAGCTGGTTTGTAGAATATCTGAATTATATTGTTTTATAATTTCGATTTCTTTTTTAATATCCTCTATTAATTTTTGTTTCTCTGTTTGTAAAAAATCCATAGTATTTGAATTCATTTGATGCTCCTGTTATTATTTTAGTTTTTTTATAAAATAATTGAATAATATTCATTTTGATTATAATTATATTGTTTTTTTTTAATTAAAAGTGTCAAATCAAATTCTTATATTATTGACTCATAATTCAGATTCCATTTGTTGACTTGAAATATGGATTTATACTACTGGAAAAAAGCAATTAAGGAAAATAAAAAATTCTTTATTCAGTTTGGAGGACAGGGTAATTCTTTCTTAAAAGAATTACAAATTTTATACGAAAGGTCAGATTTAAAGGCATTCTTCGATGTAGCTTTTGATGCGATAGAGTATTGTTTGAATAGAGAAGATATCAAAAGTGAATTTGATTTATTTTATCCCTCAGGTTTTCCTTTAAAAATGTGGTTAACAAAAGAAATAGTCCCTGATCAAAAAACGTTATCAATTTGCACTGTAACATTTCCTGCAAATCAAATTACTCAATTAGCAAATTTATATGTCTTTATAAAAAATGGATATGATCCGGATGATTTTTTAAATTTTGTTCATTCAACAACGGGGCATAGCGGTGGATTACAGGCAGCTGTAATTTTTTCACTAGGGAGAAAAGGGAAAGATCTACTTGAGATAATTTATAAATTTATTATATGGTATACAATAGCCGGATACCACGCTCAGAAAGCATATGGATTTCCACATCTGGAAAAAAAAATTATTGAATTAAGTTCAGAGATGGACAAAGATAATCCCTATCCAATGGCAGCGGTCTCCAATATAGATTACAATGAATTGCTGGAAAAAATTGAGTTGTTTCATCTTAAATATCCTGATGTTAAACAATTTCCCCTTAAAATATCCTTAGTCAATTCTTCCACCAATTTTGTAATTACCGGCCATGCAAAAGATCTAGTCTTATTTAGAAGGGAGTTCTATGAAGAATTCCTTAGAAATAAAGTAGCCTGGAATTATATTCCAGTTTCCATACCTTTTCATCGTTATGATACTATGAAAGAAAAAATATACGATTTTTATAATGATCCAGCCTGTAAAGACCTGATTATTTCTGGAAAAGATTTAAAAATTCCTGTAATTTCTTTTACAGATGGAGAGAACTTACAAAACATTAAAAATATTCCTGTTTATCTGGCAGATATTATGATGAATCAGGTATTATACTGGGACAGAGCAATCCATCCCTTATTCGATAAAAATTCAAATATTGGTTTTATTTTTGATTTTGGGCCTGGAAAAATCACTACTATATTGACCAAAATTCATCTAAAAGAAAAAGTACCTGACAAGAATATAGAAATGATTTCTGCGGTAGGCAGAGCTGGATTAAATCTTATTCTTAAAAGAGAAAATTAATGTGACATTTTAAATCAATATGCATAAAATTTCTTCACTGGATCGTTTTCTTTTTAGCTATGAAAAGTTGGTAAAAAAAAATTCGAAAATAGGTATTTATGCAAATCAAATTTCTTTTTCTTTTTATTTTAAAAAATATATTTTTGAATGTATTCCGGTAGAAAAAATTTTTTTACTGGAACATGGTTTTTTTTCAGAGCTTCAGGATCAGGTTTCCCTGGTAGATTTACAAAATTATAATCAAATTTCCCCCATCCAGTGGATTTCTCTTTATGGTTATCATTTTGAGAGTTTATATCCTTCTCTCGAATCTTTGCAAAATCTGGATGTTATAGTGATTGATATTCAGGATGTGGGAAGTCGTTATTATACTTTTTTAACTAGCGTTTATTATTTGATTCAAACAATTTTTAAACATCAACTGCCCATAGATATAGTTGTGATTGATAGATATAATCCTTGTTTAAGAAGTTATAAACGAAGAAAAGTAGAAGGAACTCCCTTAGAAAAAAAATATGAGTCTTTTGTGGGTGTGGAGGGAATTCTTCATCAACATGGATTGACTTCCGGAGAAATGATTTATTATTTTTCGGATTTTTTAAAAGCAATTTATCCACATCATCATACTCAAAAACTATATATTATTCCTTTTCAAAAAAAATCGATTTTAGCTATTTCTGATGTAATTCAGAATTTTGCTCTTAATGAAAATCTGGAAATTTTACCATTTATGCACCAGAATTTTCTAATCTATCCCTCTCCCAATATGCCATCTATAACAACAGCAAGAGTGTATACAGGTCAATGTTTGTGGGAAGGAACAAATTTAAGTGAAGGAAGAGGAACTACAAAGCCATTTGAAATTGTTGGAGCTCCTTATTTGAATTCTTCTTTTGTTAAGAAAATTTCTGAGGATAAAAACATAGAAAAACTAGGTGCTTTTTTAAGATATTTAAAATTTGTTCCTTCTTTTCATAAATTTGCTAATCAGATTTGTTATGGCTGGCAAATCTACCCTCAAAAAAATTACCATTCTTTACTTACCAGTCTATATTTATTAAAAGAAATCAAGAAAAATTTTAAAGAGTTTGATTGGTACAGAGGTATATATGAATTCAAAAATGAATATCTGGCTATTGAATATCTTTTAGGTGATACGAAATTAATTCATTTTTTAGAAAATTCAGATGATGATTTTGACTCCATAGCGCAATACGTTTTCAAAATGCAGAAAATGTGGTTAAAAAAAATGACTAAGTATTATCTATATTAAAAATAAATATTGACAAAAATCCCGAATTAAAAATTCAGTAAAGTTTGTTCGATAATTAATTAGGGTCAAAAAGATATGCGAGTCTTAGCTAAAATTATTTTCATTTTTCTAATGATGGGGGAAAATCTTTATTCCAACTCTTTTTCCATAAGGGTGGCAATTGATAATTCTTTTATCCATACTTATAAAAACAAGATAGGAAAATGGGTACAAAATCAAATCCATAAAAATAAAAATTTTATACATGAGCAGTGTAAAAAATTTGAATGCAACGAAATCGATGTTGTGGAAATTAATGGTAATGATTTGAAAAAAGCTTTTATATTTTTCCCTTATTCTAAATCATATTTAGATTTATTATTAAAAAAAGGTTATGGCAGAAGATTGGTGGATTTAGATGGAAGAAGTTTTCTCTGGCCTGTTGAAGATGTAACTATAACTTCTCCTTTTGGAACTAGAAACCGAAAACCCCATGTAGGGCTTGATTTATCTGCTTCCATAGGAACTCCAGTTTTAGCTGCACAGGGTGGAATTGTAAAATTTGCTGGTTGGAATTCCGGATATGGTTTTTCGATTATAATAGAACACATAGACGGAAAAGAAACTTTATATGCTCATCTATCTCAAATTTTTCTTAAAGAAGGGGATGAGGTAAATATTGGTCAAATAATCGGACTTTCCGGGAATACAGGAAGATCCACGGGGCCCCATTTACATTTTGAAGTTCGTTATTTGGGAATTTTTTTAAATCCAGAAAATTTTTTGTCTGATTATATTTATACATCAGAATCATTAATGTTCGAAAGTACCGAAGGTTATGTTTTTAAAGAAAAAAATCAAAATTTAACAGAAGTAAAATATATATCACCTAATTCGTATGGTTCTTCATTCCATCTGGAATAGTGAAATAAAAGCGAAATTAGAAATATTGCTTTCTTCAAAACAAGAAGGAATTGCAGTTTTTGATTTTGACAATACTTTAATTTTTGGGGATCAGGGAATAAATTTAATGAATTTTTTGATACAAAATTTTTTAATCAAAATCAACGAGAATTGGTTCTGGAATGATGATTATTGGAATTATGTTGATCCTCAGAAAAAGGAAAATTTAATAAATTTTATAAAAAATATTAAATATACAGAAACTGATTCTCTGAAACTTTTAGATTGGAATATCTTTGAGGAACTTGAAAAAAAAAATTTAGAAATTGCTTATCGTTGGACAAAAATTTTTTATGCGGGATTTACTATTAAAGAATTAAATAATTATTCATTAATGTCATTTAAAAAAGCCTTAGAAGAAGATGATGAATTATTATTACCAGGTTCCAGGCGAATTAAAAAAAAAATCAGAATTAATCCTGCCCTAAAGAACTTAATAGAAATATTACTTCATCAAAATTGGAAAGTTTTTATCATTACTGCATCTCCTGAAATAGCTATACAGGCAGTTTCTAATTACTGGGAAATCCCTGAAACCCATGTTTTTGGAATGAAATTAAAAATAGAAAAGGAATACTTATTACCTGAAATTATTGAGCCTTTTCCTTATGATCACGGAAAATATAAGATTTTTAAAGATTTTGTTTCTGGAGAAATTGATCTTGCAGTAGGAGATTCTTATCCCGATATTGAAATATTAAGAAACTCAAAATTACCTATTTTTGTAGATCGAAATAATAAAGTTTTAAATCAATTTGCTTCTTCCCAGAACTTTTTTATCCAGAATTTTTTTTCTTTATACTAGGAAATGGCGAATTTTAAAACTTTATATTTTGTAGGAACTTCCATTGGAAATTTAGATGATATAACAATTAGAGCCTTAAAAATTTTATCCACTGTTGATATAATTTTATCGGAATCACTTACCAGTATAAAGAAATTATTAAAGTACCACCAAATTCCGTTTTCTGATGATAAAATATATGTTTATGATGAAAAAAAAATTCATTTAAAACATATTCAAGAAGAAATTATTAAATTTAATAAAATTGCTTATGTTTCTGATTCAGGTATGCCTGTTTTTATGGATCCTGGTATTCAACTTTTTGATTTTGCAGAAAAAAACCAATATAGAATTCAGGTAATACCTGGAATCACTGCTTTATCTATGGCGCTGGTATTTTCTAAGATCAAATCCTCATTTTATTTTGCTGGATTTCCACCTCTGGAAAAAGAGGAAAGATGGAAATTTTTTAAAAGTTTAACTAAAGTACAAATACCTATTTTTTTCTACGAAACACCTTATCGTATACCAAAATTACTATTGGAATTAAAAAGATATTTTACAGGAACTACTCGCATCACCTTTTTTTTTAATTTATCATCTGAAAAAGAAAAAATTATAAGTTTTTTTTTAAAAGATTCCCATATTTACCAAAAAGAAATTATAAAAGCCCCTGCTGTAATTTTAATTCAAAAATAAAAAACAATTGAAATTCTATTTTTCTCCATTTATTTTGTAATAGTGTTATTAAAAAATACCAATATAGGACCCTCAACTCTCGAACAATTTGTAGGACAAAAATCTATTCTCGAAAGATTAAAAGTAATGATTCAATCTGCAAAAATGAGAAATGAGCCTGTGGATCATATTTTATTTAGTGGTCCTCCCGGTTTAGGAAAAACTACTCTCGCTACACTTATAGCATCAGAAATGAACACACATTTTTATGCAATTACTGCACCACATTTAACAAAAGCTGGAGATCTGGTAAAGATTCTTTCCCATCTGGAAGAAAAGAATATATTATTTATTGATGAAATGCATAGATTAAACCGATCCATAGAAGAAGTCCTTTATACGGCAATGGAAAATTTTTATGTAGATATTCTTTTAGGTGAGGGAATTACTGCAAAAACTATTCGTTTGAATCTCAAACCTTTTACTTTAATCGGTGCTACCACAAGAACAGGTTATCTTTCTTCTCCTCTAAGGAATAGATTTGGAATGGAATTTTCTTTATCTTTTTATACTCTTGAAGAAATCTCACAAATTATTTTAAATTATGCAAAGATATTTAACCTGAATATTAGTGAAGAAGAATCTCGATTTTTAGCTCAATATTGCAGGATGACTCCTCGTGAAGCCATTAGAATTTTAAAAAGAATCAGGGATTATGCTATTGTAGAAAATCAAAATCAAATTACCAGAAGCTTTATAAATCAATCCTTAGAAAAATTAGGAATTTATATGTATGGCATTCGCGAGATGGATAAAAAAATATTAAAATTAATTGCTGAAAGATATGATGGTGGTCCGGTAGGAATTAAAACAATTTCTTCACTTTTAGATGAAGAGGAAAAAACACTATTGGATCATATAGAACCTTTTTTATTAAAGATCGGTCTAATTGAAAAAACTAAAAAAGGAAGAGTTGTTACACAAAAAGGCTATGAGGTTATCAAAAATACGGAATCGTTTTAATTCAGAAGAAAATCAAGAGGGGTATACTGAACAAGAAAATTTATTTATATCAACTGTTCTGGTAATTTTTGTGGGAGGAATTGTTTTTCATTCTCTTTTTTTGCCTGAAATTCCGCTGATTTTACACGAAAATTTACAAAAGCGAAGTTTATTATATAGAACTTTTGTTGATATTTATCCTGTCATAGTTGATCATTCCACATATTCTCCTCCCGAAGTAATTCAGGTTCCTGTATATTCTTTTATCACTTCTGGGGGAAAGGGAGGGATTACATCTGAGAAGGGTTTCCATACGCTAACTCAATCTGATACTTTATTTATATCTTATAATTCAGAAGGAATAAAAACAAATACAAAAGAAAAGACCCACACTATAAAGAATCAACAAAAAAAAGAAGAATCTCCCTTAGACAAAGGCAAATCCGAACTGGTTATATCCAGAACCAATTCGAATTCAGAAGAATCTTATAAAAAAAATCAGAGATTAAATAAAGAAGAAAAAGATTTACCGAATCAAATCCCAGCTAATTATCGCTTTAGAAATGATTTTTCATTAAGATGGGATAATTCCCCTGATTTTTCTATTGCTAGTGTGGAATTAAAAGGTTATAAGTATTTCAGGGATATGCTCAGGCAAATAAGAGAAAATTTTGCTCCTCCCGGTTTAAACTTAGTCTGGAGAGATAATGCAGGAGTAGTTATAAGTCAGCCAATTAAACCACAGGTAGTAAAAGTTCTTTTTTTGCTGGATTATGAAGGCACAGTTAGAGATGCACGAGTGGTATCCAGTATGGGTCAGAAACCTGTTGATGATGCCTGCATTCGCGTGTTGTTAAATCAAAATTTTGGACCTCCACCAAGAGAAATTTTTGAAAATGGTAATATCTTTGGTATTAATTTTGTTTTCCCTCCTGTGTATTGATTTTTCTAAGAAATCGAACTTCTGTTTCCCATAATCCTTTTAAATATTTTTGTTTATTATTGTAGTCCTGAATCAAGAAAATGCCTTCAGGTATACCCGACTTTATAAAAATTAATAGATAATGATTTGAGATTTTATAAATACAGTCATGGAATTCTTTTTCGATTATGATTTCGCAATAATCATTTTCTTTGAATTGAATTCTTTTCTCTGGATAAGAAGGATATAATTCATATATACCAGTAAATATATTTTTTTTTAATTCTTCTTCCTGGATAATGGTTTCCTTTTTACAAAATAATAAAAATATTAAGAATATAGATTTTTTCATCTAATTTCCTAATCTGGAGTTGATTTATCCAAATACAAGTATTTTTTTAGAAACTTGCTAAAAAAATAATATGCTAAGTTTTCAGTAATTAAGAAATTTTAAAGATAAAGTCAATTTTTATCTAATTAGATCATTGATCAATATTAGTGTAATTTCAATTTACAAATTCTTTTAACTTTTTTATGATTAGCTTAATAATTTCTAGTCGAGCATAATTTTTATTTTCTGATGGAATTACGTACCAGGGAGAATGATATGAACTTGTTTTTTTGAGCATTTCTTCAATAGCAGGGATATATAAGTCCCATTTTTCACGGTTTCTCCAATCCTCTTCAGTAATTTTCCATTTTTTAAATGGATTTTCCTCCCTATCTTTAAATCTTTTTAGCTGTTCATCTTTTGATATATGGAGAAAAAATTTAATTATAGGGATTTTAGCCCTTTCCAATTGATCCTCAAATTGGTTAATCTCTTCAAAACTTCTTTTATACTCTTCAGCATTGATTATACTTTCAACTTTTTCTACTAAAATGCGACCATACCATGAACGATCAAAAATTGCAATTTGCCCAGGCTTTGGTAGTTTTTTATAAAAACGCCATAAATAATGATATTGTAATTCCTCATCTGTTGGTTTGCTGATCTGATGTACTTGATAAAGTCGTGGATCAATATTTTGTGTGATTCTTCGGATAGTTCCTCCTTTACCAGCTGCATCCCATCCTTCAAAAACTAATATAAATGATTTCTTTCGACCGTAAAGTTTAAAAGTGAGAATTCGCAGTTCTTTTTGTAATAAAGGCATTTTTTTATTATATTCGGCTTCTTCTACTCTTAATGTTAGATCAATTTTATCTAATATCATATGCTTAAAAAACTTATATTCTCCTGTATTAACACTTCTCTTGCTTTATCTCGAAAAGTTTTACCGATAATATTTTCCATAGTATTTACAAGGTTTTCTAATACAAGCAGTTTTGATTCTTTTTTATTATCTGATGGTATTAAAATCCAGGGTGTATAAAGGGTATCTGTTTTTTTTATCAAATATTCATAGATAAAAATTGCATCTTCATAATTTTTATGAATTTTCTTAGTTTGTTTGTTTACCTGCCATTGCATCTCAGGTTGTTTTTTTAACTTTTCTATTCTTTTTTTTTGCTTTTTTTTTGAAATATGTAAAAAAAATTTAATAATGTAGGAACCATTTTGAGTTAAGGTTTTTTCAAAAAATATGATATCTTCCAGGAATTCATAAAATTTTTGAGTTTCGAGATTTTTAAAAAACCGTTCTAAAAATAAATCCCAATACCAGGAACGATCATAAACAAAAATCTTTCCTTTTGGAGCAATTTTTAAAAAATAACTATATATAAAGGGCAATTGTCTTTCCCATTTTTCTTTTTTTTCATATCTAAATACCTGAAACCATCTCGGATCCATTGCCTCGACAATCTCTTCAATAACTTCACCTTTTCCAGCAGTTGGTAGTCCTTCAATCACGATCATTAGAGGAATTTTTTCGCCAATGATATATCTTTGCATCTGATTAATTTCTAGTTTTAATTTTTTTGTTTTTTCTTTATAATCACTTTTGGGAATATTCTCAGTAAAAATCAAATTTTCAAACATAGATCTTAATGAACATATTTATATCATCTGTCAATAAAAAAAATTATATTAATTTTTATAGAAGTTATTTAGCTTAGCTTTGGGAGTAAATCATTTGTCTTTGAAAGCAAAAAGAATTATGATTATATTTGAGATGAGATGTAAAGCTTTTTGTGGAATAACTATTCTCTAAGCTGGTTTTTTTATGATACAAAAACTCAGTCTCAATATTAACTAATTTTCACTAAATTTTTAGAACATTTCTTCAATTTTCTAAATATTAATTTATATGAAGCAGTATCAAAGATTTAAGGCAAAATTTTGCTTGAATATGAAAGTGAATTATGTTGAATTATTTAAACAACTTAAGAGACAATATGGTTCATATGATAAAGTAATAATTTATCTAATCACTAAATATAGATTTAGATTAGAATTATTTAAAGATAAAGTATCAAAAGCAGCGAAAATATACCAACCTGAAAATAGTGATTATACTCGTTTTAGCTTTTGCCTTGAAAAAGAAGCTATCTGGGGATATCTCGATAACTTAAAAGATATAACAGGAATGAGTATTAGTATGATGATTAGAATTATGTTAGAATGGGAATTTTTTTCAAATGGTATTCAGATGGTGAAGAACACAGTGCAACTATCAGGTGGTAAATATCCAGAGTTAATTGATAGAATCTGGTTCAGGTTTTGGGAATGGATAATGCTGCAAATGTTTCAAGGAATAGTTATTCAAGGTATTGAGGTAACCAAATATATCAGTCTTTTCAGTAATACATTCTATATTGATAATATTTTCTATTTCAGATGAAATTCTAAAATTATTGATTAAATATAATGATTTTTTATCATTGTTTTTAATGTTTTTAAAAATTGGCTTAAATGTTGATCTACCATTTGATAATCCTATAATCATTTTTATGATCTTATTGATTTTAATTTTACTGGTTCCCATTGTATTTCAAAAGATTCAGATACCTTCCCTTATTGGTTTTATTCTGGGTGGATCCCTTATAGGTCCTTATGGAATTAATTTAATTCAAAGAGATAGTAGTATGATTATTTCTGGAACCCTCGGGATACTTTATATAATGTTTTTAGCTGGAATTGAAATAGAAATTGAAGAATTAAAAAAAAATTTAAAAAAAAGCATTATATTTGGAATATTAACTTTTTTAATTCCTATAACTATGGGAACTTTTATAAGTTATTTTATTTTGAATTTTTCTCTTTTATCTTCTGTTCTTTTATCCAGTATGTTTTCTACACATACGCTGTTAACTTATCCTATTGTTAGAAAACTGGGTATACAACAGAATCGAGTTGTAGCCATAACAATTGGAGGAACAATCATAACGTATACTCTTGCTTTAATTGTTTTATCTATAGTAATTAGTATAGCAAAGGATTCAAATCTGGCAAATTTTATCTTCAGGGCTTCATTTTCAATTTTTATATTTTTTTTGTTTGTTTTAAATATTTTTCCTATAATAGCAAAATGGTTTTTTAAAAATTTTGAAGATAGCATTTTGCAATATGTTTTTGTTCTGACAATGATTTTTGTAGGATCCTTTTTAGCCGAATTAGCGGGATTTGAAGGAATCATCGGAGCTTTTATTACAGGAATTGCATTAAATTCTCTAATATCTAAAAATTCACCATTAATGAATCGAATTGATTTTGTAGGAAATTCTCTTTTTATTCCCTTATTTTTAATTGGGACAGGAATGTTAATCAATTATCAATCTTTTTTAGAAGATTGGAATTCCTTTTTAATTGGTTTTATAATGACTATTATTGCAACTGTATCAAAATTTTTAGCTGCCTCATTAACAAGAGTTTTTTTTAGTTTCAGTAAATATGAAGGAATGATTATTTTTGGTCTTAGCAATGCTCACACAGCGGTTACACTTGCTATTGTACTTGTGGGATATAATTTTGTTTTGGGAATTGATGAACAGGGAAATCCTGTTAAATTATTAAATGAATCAGTCTTAAATGGAACAATTTTAATGATTCTTTTTACGTGTACAATTGCAAGTTTTGTTACACAGAAATATGGTGAAAAGCTCTTAGAGTTAAGTTTAAAAATAGAATATCCTTTATATAAGGAAATGTATAAAGAAAAAATACTAATTCCTTTAAAAAATCCCCAGACCGTAAATGAATTAATTCAGCTTAGCATTTCTTCAAAAATTTCCCTGGAAAAAGATAATATGTATGCTCTTATAGTGCTTGATACAGAAAAAGATGATATCCATTCTGAAAAAAAGATTAAACCTCTTATTGATTTTGCCTCTCAAATTGCTTCTGCCACTGAACATAATTTAAATAAGATTATTCGTTATGACTTAAATGTAATCAATGGAATTCTGAATACGATTAAAGAAAATAAGATCACAGATTTGATTATGGGATTTCATAAGAAGTCAGGTTTTCTTGATTCTTTTCTCGGAAAAATTATTGAAGGAATATTAAATAAATCTGAGATTCAAACTTTAATTTATAAATCAAGACAGCCGTTGGCTACACACAAAAGATTTATTATTTTTTATCCTATCAATATTGAAAAGGAATTATTTTTTTTGGATCTACACAAAAAAATAGAAGCAATTCTTAAAAATAATAATTGTAAAGGATTATTCTTTTGTACAGATTCAACAAAAGACTTTTTATTACAATACTACCAAGCGCAGGTTCCAGAAAAAATTAAATTTAAAATTTATCATTTCTGGTATGATTTACCAAAGGTGTTTCAGAATTTACAAAAGGATGATGCCTTTATAATTGCAATGAGTCGAAAAGGATTTCCAAGTTATCATGGATTTATGGAGGAAATACCAGGTCTAATCGAAAAGCAAAATAAAGATCATAGTTTTATCTTAGGTTATCCAAGACAAATACTATCGGATAGAAATGAAACTATTGATCTGGATCCTTCTTTGAATAAAGTTCTGGAAAAGCCTATATCCAAAATTGTAGAACAGGCTAAAAAATTAAAAAAAATATAAAAGTATGGTTGTTTTTAAAAATTAGATTAATATTTTAGAAAATGAAAAAAAGTATTTTCTTGGTTTTACTGGTTATGATAGAAAGTTGTAAAACGGCTGATTTAAAAGTTTTTGGAGATTTAACAATAAGGAATCTGGAAAATTATAGTAATCTACATCATATTCTATCAGATAATGAATTGGTTGGATTTAAAAATCCTTATAACCCATATCCGAGAGACAATCTAAAAGCGTTTTTCTGGGTTATTAATAAAATAGTTTCAGGTGAGGATGAAAATAAAATTTCCCCTGCAGAATTTATAAAAATTGACAAAAATAATTTCTTAAAAACATCCAGTAAATATCGCTTCTGGTGGATTGGTCATTCTACAGTACTCATCCAAGGTCCTAAATTTAACTTTATTACAGACCCTCAGTTTAGTCAAAGAGCAAGTCCAGTTTCTTTTGCTGGTCCGATAAGACACCAGCCACCTGCAATTGAAATTCAAGATTTACCACGAATAGATTTTGTCTTAATTTCTCATAACCATTATGATCATTTAGATGAATTTTCTGTAAAAGAAATTAATAAAAAGTTTGGACCAGTATTTTTGGTGCCTTTAAAAGTAGAACAAATATTAAAAGATTGGGGAATAAGAAAAATTATTTCAATGGATTGGTGGCAGTATATTGAAATAGAAAATCTAAAAATTTATTGTACTCCAGCACGTCATTTTTCAGCTCGTTCCTTATTTGATAGAAATAAAACTTTATGGAGTGGGTGGTTTGTAAAGGATACGGAACATAATTTTTCTTTTTATTTTGCAGGTGATACAGGATATGCCCCTTTTTTTAAAGAAATTAAAGAATATTTAGGAATTCCCAATGTAGCTATGATTCCTATAGGTGCATTTCTGCCTCGATGGATGATGCAAGAAGTCCATCTTGATCCTGTAGAGGCGTTTCAGGCTTTTCTGGATCTGGATGCAGAAAATTTTCTTCCGATTCACTGGGGAACCTTTTATTTAGCAGAAGAACCTATGAATCTACCCCCAGAACTTCTAAAAAAAGTATATGAAGATTTCAAAAAAAATAATCCTGATACAAAAAAGAAAGTTAGTATTCTAAAAATAGGAGAATTTATCGAAGAATGATCGTAAATAAATTTGGATTATCAATCATTTTTTTTATGTATAGGACATAAATATAAAATTTTAAGTGATATAATCTATCTGAATTTGGTGTAAACTTCAATTGAGAATTCTTTTCAGTTTAAGAAAATAATTACTTCAATCTGATACATAGCTCAAAAAATATTAGATTTTATTTTATAAAAAATAAATCTGTTAACAGAAACCTTCTTATTGAAAAATTATAAATAAAATATATAAATTTAAAATATATGTATATTTATAAATTTAAATTAAATGCTTTAAAATATTAATATATAAAAATAATTTAATGAAATGAAAATTGAATTTACATTTAAAGAAAGTCATTATAATGCTTTTTGATGGATAACGAAAAAATTTTGCAGATGATAACGATTCCATTTGTTAGTGGATTTATTGGTTGGATTACTAATTATGTTGCTATCAAAATGACTTTCTATCCTATAAGTTTTTGGGGTATTCCTCCCTATCTTGGCTGGCAAGGAATTATTCCCAGAAAAGCTCATAAAATGGCAGGTAAAGCGGTAGATTTAATCACATAGAAACTTATTCGCGTTGAAGAAATTTTTAGAAATATTGATCCAAAGCAAATGGCGATTGAAATGAGTCCTCCTGTGCGAAAAGTTACATCAGAATTAGTAGAAGAAGTAGGCCATACTTTAAACTCCCAGATATGGGAAGTAATGCCAAAAAATATCAAAAAAGAAATCAATCGTAAAGTTGATGATGAAACTGAAAATATTATTGAGCAAGTTGTTTCTAAAGCAAAAATCAAAATTTATGAAATTTTTGACCTAAAACATTTAGTTCTGGTGAATCTAACAGGAGAAAATGTAGTCAATTTAAATGAGATGTTTCAAAGATGTGGTTCAAAGGAATTTAAATTTATTGAACATTCGGGATTCTATTTTGGATTTCTATTCGGGCTTTTACAAGCTTTTATCTGGTATATTTTTGATGAACTATGGACACTTCCCGTAATGGGAGTAATTGTTGGTTATTATACGAACTGGCTTGCTTTAAAAATGATATTTCGTCCCTTATACGAAAAAACCTATTTTGGGTTTATAAAATACCAGGGATTATTCTTAAAAAGACAAAAAGAAGTATCTTTTGAATTTGCCAATCTGGTTGCCAATAATATTTTAACACCAAAAAATATTTTAAACACTATCATTTATGGAAAAGCTGCAGAAAATATTTTTAAATTAATACAGGATCAGATTTTATATTCATTGTCAAATTTAGAAGGTATTGCTAAACCTGTATTATCAATTATCATTGGAACTGAAAAATATAAGCAAATTAAAAACTATATTCTGGAACGCTTAACCTCGATTGTGCCGAAATCAGTAGAAAGAGTTGAAAAATATATGTATGAATCAATGAATTTAGAAAATACATTAAGTAAAAGAATGTCCAGTCTACCTCCGGAAGAATTTGAAGATTTATTACACAGTATTTTTAAAGAAGATGAATGGATTTTGATTACTGTTGGTGCGATTCTCGGAGCTATGGTAGGATTGTTCCAGGCATTAGTGGCTATTTATATTTAATAATTGACATAAAAATCAGTTCTTTTAAAAAGAGTCTTATGTATTATACTCTGATTACAGGTGCAAGTAAAGGGATAGGAAGAGATTTAGCTTATATTTTTGCGAAAAATCATCGTCCATTAATTCTTATTGCCAGAGACCAAAAAAAATTGGAAGAAATTAAAAAAGATATTGAATCAAAATTTATCGTTCGTGTAAGCATACTTCCTTTTGATCTATCATTGCCTGATTCCATAGATAAAATATTTGAAATTATCAAAAATGAAAATTGGAAAATTCAAAATTTAATTAATAATGCAGGTTTTGCTAATAATGGTTTTTTCCTTACTAACTCTTTGGAAAAAGAAATAGAGCAAATTCAAGTAAATATCGTTAGTGTTGTTAAATTCACATATTTAATTGTGAATGAAATGTTGAAGGATTCCCAGGAGAAAAATAAATATTTCTATAAAGTCTTAAATGTAGCTTCGACAGCTGCATTTCAGCCAGGTCCTTATATGAGTATTTATTATGCCACTAAATCTTTTGTTTTCAATTTTTCAGAAGCATTATACGAAGAATTAAAAAATAAAAATATTTTAGTTTCCACACTGTGTCCTGGACCAACTCAAACGGAATTTTTTCGTAGCGCGAATATGGAAAACACACGGTTATTTCAATCTCCTTTAATAATGAAATCACAAAAAGTTGCTGAATATGGTTATAAAGAATTGATGAAGAACAAATCTATAATTATTCCAGGAGTTATAAATAAAATAGGAGTTTTTAGTACTCGATTATTCCCGCGAAATTTAATTCGAAAGATAACAGGATATTTAAACCGAAGTAATCTATAAGTTTGTTTTTTTCGTGGAATAACTATTCCTGGTAGAAATTTCTCAAATGTACCCATTTTATTTATAGTGCCCGGGGCGGGACTTGAACCCGCACGAGCTAAATGCCCCCAGGATTTTAAGTCCTGTATGTCTACCAATTCCATCACCCAGGCTTCAAGGCGTCGGTCGGATTCGAACCGACGATCGGGCTTTTGCAGAGCCCTGCCTTAGCCACTTGGCCACGACGCCAGTTTTTTTTTAGATTAATAAAAATCAAGATTTAATTTACAAACTTAAAAGTCAACAAAAAAAAGTATTTATTACCTGAACAAACTTATTAGATTTTACCTGTGGAATTCAAAGATATTTTTTTGAGAGTAAGAAATAGAATTCGAAAAGCACAACAGGAAGTAGAGAATAAAAGATTAGAATTTCAGGATGCTTTTAGAAATATATTGGATTCTATTCAAGAAGAGTGGATAGAAAAATCTCTACAAAAAGCAAAAGAAGCATTGGCTCCTTCCCTTGAGGAAATTCCTATAGATTTAGAACTAAAGAAATCCAATCTTTTTAGAAAAACTTATGAATATTTATTTCCCATATCTCATGCTTTTCGACTAAGCTATCGTTATAATAGAGAGTTTCTGGATGAATATATGCCTATATCGCAAACTACATTTCTAGGTAGAGGTAACTATAAATTTGTTTATGCACTTCCCTGGAGAATGGTTGTAAAAATTTCTAAATTTATTTTACCATCTAATCCCATTTATGGAAGTTTATTTAAAGAAGTTCAATCTCGTCCGGAATACTTTCTAACCAGAGAAGAACTGAATTTGTATGAATATATTTCCAGAAATAAAAAAAAATGGTTTAGAGAAAATTTGTGGTTTAGTTTTTTAAGACTGGGGCTGGAAAGGTATCATTATGGCATTTTAAAAAATGCCTTACCTGAACTGGTAATTCCTACGCGTCATTTTATGGGAATTCAATATAGACATATTCCTTTTTTAGAAAATATTTTACTGGAAAGTATTGTGCCAATGGATGTTCAAGTGATACTTACAGGAAAGCATTTAAAGGAATTTGCAAAGGCAACTCGAAAGGTTGATAATAAATCATTTTTAAATTTTTTTAGTCCTTCTTATACTATTGAATTTGATATAGGTACATATAGAAATATCAAAAAGAAAGTATTAATAAAAATTAAAGAAAATTTGTTCAAATTAATTCGATTTTCAGAAAGACTTGCAAAAGAAAAAAAATTAATTCTAGATATCCATACAGAAAATATAATAATTACTATACCAGAATTTGAACTTAAATTATTTGACTTTCATATTTTTGATGAACATTTATATGATTATGGAGATAATACTTTGGATCCTTTAAAGGACCATATAGAGATTATTAAAATGTTTATTGAATCCCTCGGAGTAGATGATGAATAAAGTAAAGGAAATTTTAAAAAGTATAAAAAATATTTTTCTTGATGTAGATGGGACCTTATTTTCGAGTGAAGAAATACTTGAAGAAGTTTATTATAATGCGATTTTAAATTATTTAAAGTCTTCCAACGTAAGCACAAAAATACCTGGACGAGAAGAAATTATGAAGTACATCGGTCTTCCTGTAAAAGAAATTTTTAGCAATTTGTTACCTGAATTGTCAGAAGAGGATAGAAAATTAATTAGTGATAATGTTTTAAAAGAATTAGTTTTGAGAATAGAAAGAGGGGAGGGTAAGCATTATGAAGGAGTTAGAGAAACAGTAAAATATCTATTCCACAAAGGTTATAAGTTAATTACTGCCTCAAATGGAAGGAAGCCTTATGTAGATATAATCCTTAAAGTGAATCAAATTTATAAATATTTTTTTTCATACGAATATATTGATAATATCCAAATTCATAACAAAATACAGCTGGTTAAAAATGCTATGTTAAAACATAATCTTCAGGCTAAAGAAACTGTAATCATTGGCGATCGAAATTCAGATAGAGAGGCTGCATTAGAAAATAAGATTTATTTTATTGCGGCGGATTATGGACATGGAACTTTAGATGAGAGAGATGGAGCGTTAATCAGGCTCCAATCATTTTCTGAAATTAAAAACTATTTATAAATTTAAAATATTTTTTTCCATTAGAGATTTCACTTTAGTAAAGATTTGTAAGGCTGTTTTATAGTCTCCAGTAAAAAGACAGGCCATACCAAATTCAATTAAATCTTTTTGATTAAGCTCATTTTTATTATATTTTTCTTTTAGTTCTTTATAGACATTTCTATATTTTGATTCCAGAACAGGATAATAATTCTGATATTCTTTTCCTGTGATTTTTTTATAAACTCTTAAAAAGATTCTTTCAGCATCTTCATATTTTTTTTGTTTTAAATAAATATAGCCAACCATTTGCAAGTTTTCTTCATTAAAAAATTCTCTATACTGTTCAAATACAGAAATAGCTTTTTCATAATCATTTAGATGATAATAACTATAAAATAAATATTGAATGAAATCTGGATTTTCAGGGTATTGCTTCAATAGATGCAATGATACTTTAAGTAATAAATCATACTGTTGAGATTCTCTGACAGATTCAAAAAATCGCTTTACTATCCAATCTGCAAAAAATCCCTTATTGAAAAGCCAGTTAGCTAATTTTCTGGCTGATTGATAATAATTTTTATTATGATAATAGTACATAGCAGAGGTTAAATCACTAAAAATACTGTTCACGGGTAGTTCTATGTTCTTGTTAAACTGTATCTCCATAGAAGCGAGTAAATATAGGTCTTTAAAGTGAGGATTAACTTCCAATTCATTTTTTTCTTCTTCTACTATTTTGATAATTTTATCAAATTTCTTATATGTATATAATTCCCATATTTCTTCTATTTTATCGATTTTTGTTAACATTTCTGACTCCTTTTATTATGGAATCGACTAATTTTCTAATTCATTTAAATATTTTTTTAGCTGATATTTCTCAATTTTGATTCTAAGTGTATTTCTGTGAATTCCAAGTAGTTTTGCTGCATCAAGAATTTTCCCTCTTGTATAAACAAGAGTTCTTTGGATATGTTCTTTTTCTATCGCGTCTAGGGTAGGGTAATTTTCATGTATTAAATTATGTTTAATTTTTTTATTTTGACTTTCATTTATTGTTTTATATAGTAAATTTTTATCGAATTTTGCTAAAATCTTGGGAGGAAGATTCTCGAGAAAAATTTCATCCGATTCAGATAAAACACATAATCGCTCTATTGTATTTTCCAGCTCTCGAATATTACCAGGCCAATCATATTCTTTTAGAATTTTCCATAATAAGGGATCAGTAATTTTATAATATTTGTTATACTTTTTTTGGAATTTTTCAAGAAAATAGTTTGTAAGATTTTCTATGTCCTCTTTTCTCTCTCTAAGAGGTAACAAAACTAAAGGAACTACATTTAATCTGTAATATAAATCTTCTCTAAATAGATTTCTTTCAACAAGCTGTTCTAAATTTTTATTCGATGCTGCTATTACTCTCACATCCACTTTTATTTCTTCTGCCTGTCCGAGTGGTTCAATTGTCTTTTCCTGTAAAACTCTCAAAAGTTTTACCTGTAAATTTAAAGGAAGTTCAGAAACTTCGTCCAGAAAAATGGTCCCTCCTTCAGCAATCTTAAATTTTCCTTCGCGACTTTTATGTGCGCCGGTATATGCACCTTTCTCTACGCCAAACAATTCTGATTCCAACAGATTTTCTGGAATACTGCCACAGGAAACAGTTACAAATGGTTTATAGCGACGATGGCTTTTTTCATGGATCATTCTTGCTAATCTGGATTTTCCTACACCCGATTCCCCGAGGATTAAAAGTGTAGTATCTACTTCTGACATTTTTCTGGCAATTCTATAAACTTCTTCCATTCTTGGATTTAAGGAACCGGGTATTAAGTGAAATTCCTGATGTATAATTCTTTTTTTTAGTAAGTTTTCAACTTCATCTAAATCTTTTTCGTCGATCCATAAATTATCTTTTAAAAATTCTATTAATTGTTTGTTGCTCGTAATTTTTTTTTCAACAATAATACTTTCGAGAGTATTGAGTTGCTTACGGGATATCCAGCCATTTCTAAACAATTTTATTATATCTTCATTGATTTGTTGAGGTATTTTCATAAAGATTTTTTAATTTTTTTAATTTATATTGTAATGCTCCTCTTGAAATTTTTAATTTTCGAGATGCCTTATATAAATTTCCTTTGTAGAGATCTACTACTTCGAGTATAAGATTTCTTTCAATTTCTTCCAGTTCCCGTTTCTTCTTGAAAAAATCATTTATTTTCATATCGATATTCCCTTTATTAATAAATTCTGGTAAATCCCGAATTGTAATTTCATTTGAATTTTCGAGAGTAGCAGCTATACGATATAATACATTTTCCAGCTCTCTCACATTTCCGGGCCAATCATATTTAATCAACAGATTCAGAGCTTCGTGATGAATTTTGATTTTTTTTTTAAATTGATTTTCTATAACCCATAAGAAGTGATCAATCAATTTTGGTATATCTTCTTTTCTTTCTCTTAATGAAGGTATATGGATATGGAAAGTGGAAATTCTATAATATAAATCAGAACGAAAAATTTTTTTATTAACTGCATCTTCCAGATCTCTATTTGTGGAAAAAATAAATCTGCAGGTAGATTTAATGGTTTTATGTGAACCTATTTTTTCAAATTCATTTTCTTGAATTAAGCGTAATAACTTAACCTGATGTTGAAGAGGTACTTCCCCAATTTCATCAATATGTAAAGTTCCAAATTCTGCTTTCTCGATAAGACCTGTAGTAGTTTCATCTGCTCCTGTAAATGCCCCTTTGATGTGTCCAAAAAGTTCGTTTTCTATAAGTTCATTGGGAATTGCTGATAAATTAATAGATATGAGTTTGCCGGATCTTCGAGAAATTGCATGGATAATTTTTACTATTTGTTCTTTTCCTGTTCCGGTTTCACCTGTAATCAAAATAGGGTTTTCAAGAGGAGCATATTTTTCAATTAAATCAAAAACATAAGACATTTTACCATTTTTTGTATATATAAAAGTAGCTCCGGGGTAACCAGAATTAATTTCTTTTTCTTTCATTGCTTTTTGTTTTCATTGACGATCCTTTTTGCAATTTCTAGTAATTCTGGATTTACTTTAACCGAAATCCACTTTTCTCTAGAAGTTTTTTCTTTTATTTTTTTTAAAGATTCAGGTTTTATTTTATCCTCTCCAATCCATTTACCAAGGGCAAGTATCATTCTCTGATGTAGTTCTTCAATTTTTTCCTGAAATCCTGCTCTTTTATAATATCCATAAGCCAGAAGAGGAAGTCTTCGTTCATACATATAATAATCCCCGATCTTAATTAACCCTTCTTTATAGTTTGCTTGAATAAAATAATCCCTCGCCCTGGAAATATCTTTCTTTTTAAATGCATCTATACCTAATTTGATCAATTCTTCTCTGCTGAGATTCATAATAGAAATTAAAATACTTAGTAAATTTAGTAAAGCAAAATTTATCTATAATGGGGATTTATTAATTGTACATCTTCCTTCAAAGATACATCCTTCTTCGAGAATCAGCGATGGTGTAATAATATCACCCTTTACATTAGCAGTAGATAGGAGAACTACTCTTTTCGTTGCAAAAATATTTCCAATAATTTCACCTCCAACTACAACAATACTTGCTCTTATATCAGTTTCTACTTTACCTGTTTTTCCTATTAGAACTTTTCCATCTGTAATAATTAATCCTTTTAAATATCCATCAATTCTTAAAAGATCTTTAATTTTAAATTCACCACGAAACTCTGAGCCTTCTCCTATTATAGAGTTTATATTTAATATTTCTGTTGATTCAACCATAACATCTGAACATCATTAATTAGTATGTGTGGATTAAACACCATATTTCCTATATGAATTTCGTAGTAAAGTATATTCTTATTGGTAAAACCTGTTTTTCCAGTGTAACCAATGATTTTGCCTTTTTCTATATTTTCATTCTTTTTTACTATGACTTCTCCAAGATGACCATAAAAAGTTTTCAAGCCAGGTAAATGTTCAATCCAGAGATATAAACCAAAATAAGGATTATAGTTGATTTCTACTACTTTGCCAGATGCCAGAGTTCTCACAGGAGTATTGGGAAAAGTTGAAATTTCAATTCCTGTAATGGGTTTTTGTGTGCCTCTTTCTATTGAAAATTTTGTTTTGTAAGAATATTTAATAGAACCATTTACAGGTAATCCCAGAGGAATATGTTTGAAAAAATTTTGAAATTCCGATGAATTCATTTCTTTACTGATTTCATCAACTTTTTCATTTAATTCTTTAATAATTTGATTGTTAAGTAAACTTAAATTCAAACTAATATCTAATATTTCTTTTATAGTCTCTTTCTCACATTGTTCTTTCTTTTCTTTGCATATATTGATTTTTTGTTCCAGCGCTTCAAGTTGAGGTTGAGTAATTTTTTCCGAAATTCCTCCCTTTGGATTTTCTGATTGAATAGAAAGGCTTTTATGAATTTTTATTATATTCTCTGCAAAATGAATAACGTTTTTATACATAGGAATTATTTCAGTTCCTAATCGAGATGTCTGAAGATAAAAATGTTTATTTGTTATACCAATATCATAATATTCCATATTCTGAGCATTACGATAAATCATTATACTTGTTGAGGTAATAATAATAACCAGAACTAAAAATGAAGTTATAAATAAAGTATAATAATTAAAATTTAGGCTTAAAGTTCTACTTTCAGAATGGGGTATAAACATTACGGTAATTTTTTTTTTACCTTTTTTATGAATTTTCTGAAAAATTATTTTTAGATTATTATAAAAAGTTCGAAAAAATTTTTTATTTTGAGAAATTTCTTCTGTGATTTCATTGGATTTTAAATAATTAATGTATTTTATTAAATCTTCTTTTTGTTCAGGGTTACGTAATTTTTTTCGTGGTGATTTATATTTTTTGAGCTCCATAAATAACTTTTTTATGGAAAGAGCCATTTTATCAATATTTTTTTTATTTACAAAAATGATCGATAAATTAAAATAATATGGAATTTTGTCTAAAGAGGAAAAAATGAGTATTAAAGAAAAAATGGATATTAAAATAAGCGAAACTCATGCACCTTGGCAAAAGGAATTTTTTAAAAATGTAGAAGGTTTTAAATCATTTGGAGTTCCCGAAGACAAAGCTAAAGGATTATTAGTCAAATTTTTAAAGTTATCTTCAGAAGTGCCTCAACCTGCTGTAATGAAAACTTTTGAAGAACCTTCTAAATTAGAAGAGGTTGGAGTATATACAAAACAAAATTCTCATATTCGAGATTTTGTTGTAGAATTTTTAAGCCCCTTAATTCAAAATTTTAGTTTTGAAGGAAAAGAAAATCTGGACTATATTTTACCAATTTTAAATAAATTCCCTGTTACTTTAATTTCAAATCATATTAGTCATCTCGATGCCCCCTCTATTTATTTAATTTTTTATCGCGAAGGAGGGAAAGCAAGAGAAATAGCAGACAAACTGGTATTCGTTGCAGGGAGATTAGCGTTTACAGAAGATTTTACAAGATTGGGTTTATATTTATTCGATACACTCCTGGTATGTTCAAAAAGAGATATGCAACAAAATCCAGGGCTTGCTGATGTAATGACCCGTATCAATATGAGAGCTTTTCGTCAATCTCAGCAATTGCAAAAGGAAGGAAAAATTATAGCAATATTCCCTGAAGGAACAAGAAGTAGGAATGGACAATTGATTTCTTTTGTGGATGCTGTATATCATTATGTGATGAATAAAATCATTATTCCTATTTCTCTGGAAGGAACAGATGAGATATTGCCGACATCTACTTTCTTATTCAAAGCAGCACATGGGAGGTTGGTACTGGGGAAACCTATTCTGGTAGGAAAACTTCCCGAAGAACAGATGAAACAGTTACCCGATTATATAGATAGACTGGAAATACCTGAATATGTGAACGATAAAAAGCAATATGTAATTGATTCATTAGCTTTATTAATTGGAAGAAATTTACAAAAACATAAACATGGGGTTTATAGAAATCTTTATAAAGCTATTGATGAAAAAGAAAATATATTAATTCAGATACCCAAAAAACCGGTAGAAAAAGTTTTTATCATTGGGCATTCGCCGTATGCAACTTCTATGGGGTGTGTTTTAGCTAATAAAGATGTAATAATAAAAAATTTTATTCTGGATAATGAGAAAGTAAATAGTTTTAACGATTTACGGTTAGATCAGGATCATTTTCCTTTTTTTAAGTTGCCAGCCAATCTAATCTTTACAGATAAACCTGAAAATATTATCGATGCCACTTTAATTATACAGGCAGTAAGACCCTGGGAAATTGAATCTTACTATTCTATATTTAAGAATCTTATTAATAAAACAGATGCACCTATTATCAATATTGCAAAAGGTTTTACATCTTCTCGTTATGGTATCATTAGTGATGATTTAATTCATCATTTTGGTATTTCGCCAGATAGAATTTTTGTAATGGCGGGCGCTAATTATCCTCAGCAGGTTATGGAAAGGAAAATTACAGGTTATGAAATTGCAGCTTATTCTAAAATTGTTCAAATCGATTATTATATTCAACTTTTTAGCAATATGTATATTCATATCAGGCCTGCTGTTCAAAAAGATGATATTCGCGGAGTTCAATTAGGGGGAGCTCTTAAAAATATTTATGCTCTTGCCACAGGGTTTATCGATGGATTTTATAGTAAATATTACGGTGGTAATAATGATAATACAGTTTTTCATTTATCCAATCGTTTTTATAGAGAAATGGTTGCTATTGGAACAGAGCTGGGTGGCAAACCAGAAACCTTTTCGGGTCTTTCTGGACTAACTGACTTGATGTTAGCCTGTTTTGGAATGGATTCAAGGGATAGGCAGTGGGCTTATGATTATGTATTTGGGAAGGCAGATCTGAATCGAAAAAGTTCAGGGATTTATGGAGTTGCACAATTAGCGAAGTTAATATCTTTAGATCTTGATAAATTCCCGGTGGCTACTTCAGTTTATAAAATTCTTTATGAAAAGAAATCACTGGATTCTATTTTAGTGGAATTGTCTTATAAATTAAAAAAATTTTGAAATCGGGTTTAATAAATAAGAGGATACATTTTAAAAAGAAATCGAAAGAGTTCCTGATTCTTTATAAAAGAACTGTCTTAAATACTTAGAGAGCTAAACTGATGAATTAGATTTGGAAAAAATCTTTTATATATATAATATTTTATAGAACCAAATTGTTTTTTTTCAATCTCTGTTATCCTAAATTCAGAATGGGAATTTAATATTTTATTGAGGAATTGTAAAAAAATATATCTTAAATATTCCACCTGTTGCATAAAAATTACATAAGAGTCAATTAGTTCAATATCAAGACTTTGAGAATGCTGGTTCCACCAGTCAATTAAAGTTTTTTTTATAATTCCTTCTGGAAATTCTCTTATGGACTTATTGCTTTCAAAATAGATAATTTCTCCTATTTTTTTTTCTTTTAATCTATCCAGTAAAATTTCATAAAAAGCTTTCGCACCTAAATGATAAATAAAGATCTGGGGAAATGAAATCGAAGGAAGGTATTTATTAATAATATCTTTATATAAATCTATAAAATTTTGCTGTAATATCATAATATATTCAGAGAATAATTGATCATATTCTTCTTTTTCTTTTTTTTTATTAACTAAATTGATGTTAAGGAAAGATTGTTCATATAAAGAATAATCTGAAATAATATAAATAGATTCATAAAATTTTTTTAACGAATACAGGTATTCAGTTTTTGATAATTCGAAATAATAATCTTTTGTTCGATTCCAGTCTTTGCTTCCCATAATTTTTACAGTAATAAAGTCTTTCTGAAATTTTCTTATTTGTGAATCAACTACGATAGTGAATGTCTTAATATCTTGATTATCTTCTATTACCTCCCTCTTCTGTTGAGTTTGCTTTGATGTTAAAAGGATTGGTTTTTTTAAATGATTATATAATCCCTCGATTGTATAATTAATATCTGAATCATATGTCAGGTTTATAGTATAAGTATAATTAATGGGATTGTAATGAGTTTCAGAGATTTTAAGATAACTTGACAAAACATTTAAGAATAAATCAGTTTGATGAATTAAAATTCCAACTTTAGGGAGATAGCCTTCCTGAATGCCTTCGAAATAGACTTTTGTTTCTTTCATAAAATAAAAAGAAGAAGTTAATTTACCTATATCATTCCATAATTTTTTCGAAATTTCATGAAACGATTTAATTTTTTCAAAAAAGCGTTTTAATTTAATAAAATTGATATGATTTTCAGTATAATTTTCTCCAAAGAATCTTCGCACTAATTTTTCAGATTCATTTTTTAAAAAATTTTCATTAGAAGATTCTATGAATATTCTATAAAATCTTCTTATAGATTCTAATTTTTCTATAAGATCACTTCCGTATCTTTCTATTAATTCATTGTGATGAGGATTTTGCCTCAATCTATAGATGATCGATAAAATATCCCCTGCCATACCAACATGAGGCCGTAAAATGATTTCCACAGGTCTTCGAAATTGTTCAACAATTTGAAGTTCTTCTTTAAAAAGAACTTCTGTAATTTCAAAATCCTGAACAGTTTGTGATTCAGAAGAAGATGGTGTTTCTACTTTTTGGAATTTTCGATTTTCTAAACTTTGAATATCATCTTCTTTTTGTAGATTAAATCGAAATAACTCCTTGAATGGATTTTTTAATAATTCAAGGAGAAAATTATCATCCCAGGAAAGGTTAGACTCCATTATCAAGTTGCTGGTACAGGTTCAATGGATGTTTCTCCTTGACTATTAAGTTTTTGTTTAGAATTGTTTTCATATATAATTTCTTTTTTTTGAGTTTCCAGCCCCATAATTTCATGCAGTTCTTCGCCATTGATAGTTTCTTTTTCCAATAATGTTTTAGCAATTTTTTCTAATTTTTCTCTATGTTGTAAAAGAAGTTTTTTCCCTCTTTCTAACTGTTCTTCTATGATTCGCTTGACTTCTGAATCGATTAATGAGGCAGTTTCTTCGCTATATGTCTTTGAATGTGATATATCGCGTGCAAGAAATACATTATGATTTTCATTGGTATAAGAAACTGTTCCTACTTTTTCTGACATTCCCCATTCACAAACCATTCTTCTGGAAATATTAGTAGCTACCTGAATATCGTTGGATGCACCAGTAGATGTGTCATTAAAAATAATTTGTTCAGCAAGATATCCACCCATTAAGATACAAATTCTATCCAGCCAGTACTTTTTTGGATGAATATGTTTATCATCTTCTGGTAATTGCTGTGTGAGTCCTAAAGCCCTTCCTCTTGGTATTATAGTAACCTTATGAACAGGTTCAGCATAGGGAAGCATTGTTCCCAGAAGTGCATGCCCGGCTTCGTGATAGGCAATTACTTCTTTTTCTTTTTCAGTTATTAAGAAACTTCGTCTTTCTGGCCCCATTAATACCTTATCTTTGGCTTCTTCTAATTCTTCCTGAGTAACTCTTCTTTTGTTTTTTCTCGCAGTAAGTAAGGCTGCTTCGTTTATTAAATTTGCCAGATCAGCACCGGTAAAGCCAGGTGTACCTCTTGCAATTTTTGATAGGGATACATCGGATGATAAAGGAACTTTCTTAGCATGTATTTTCAGTATTTCTTCTCTACCTTTTACATCTGGAGCATTAACTACTACCTGTCTATCAAATCTTCCAGGTCGAAGTAAAGCAGGATCTAAAATATCAGGTCTATTTGTAGCTGCAATTACGATAATGCCTTCATTTTCTTCAAAACCATCCATTTCAACGAGTAGTTGGTTTAATGTTTGTTCTCTTTCATCATGCCCACCACCAAGTCCTGCTCCCCTTAGCCTTCCTACTGCATCAATTTCATCAATAAAGATGATACAGGGTGAATTTTTTTTTGCCTGATCAAATAGATCGCGAACTCTCGAAGCGCCGACTCCCACAAACATTTCCACAAAATCAGAACCGGATATAGAAAAGAACGGCACTCCTGCTTCTCCAGCAACAGCTTTTGCCAGAAGAGTTTTCCCTGTTCCGGGTGGACCTACCAACAAAACTCCTTTTGGAATTCTTGCACCTATTGCCTGAAATTTTTTAGGTTCCTTTAAAAAATCAACCACTTCTTTTAATTCTTCCTTAGCTTCATCACAACCTGCTACGTCATTAAATGTTACTTTAGTTTTCCCTTCTGCATGGAGTTTGGCTTTACTTTTACCAAATGCAAGGGCCTTATTTCCCGTGCTTTGAATTTGCCTGAACATAAAAAACCAGAGGAATAAAATAATAAATAAGTAGGGTAGAATATTTAAAATGGTATTGAAAAAACCACCTTTTTGAGGATTTTCAAATTTATATATAATTTTACTTTCTTCGAGGGATTTTATCAATTCTTGATTGATAACATCTGGAATAATGTCAACATAAAAAGGAATTGTTGTTGCTCTTAATTTATTGATATCATTTTCGTTTTCCAAATCAATGCTTTTACTTACGTATCTACCTTCTATTCGATTGGGTGATATTTTCAATATAAAAGGGTTGGAATCAAAGAAGTTCTGGATAACAAGATTTTTTGTAAAGATTTTGCCTCTTGCATCGGGATGATTGGTAATCATTTTTCTGAATTCAGAAAAGGTAATGGGTTCTGGATTATCAAAAGTTTGAACTCTACTTGTGTTTTGAAAAATATATAAAATTATAATAAAACCCGTAATAAAAAAAATAATCCTTAAAGTTTTATTCATATTTTCTCCCATAGTATAACACTCCAAATAAATTAATATTTTAATTTAAATAGAAGTTTATGAAATGTCAAGTCATTCACTAAATTTTTCTATTACTTCCTGTATATTTTTAGAATGAGCAATTTCGCGAATAGCTAATTCAGCATCATTAATAATATTAATCAATCGAAAACTCTCTTGAGGTTCAAATTCTTGATTGATAAATTTTTTTCTATCCTCTATCGATTGTATGTTTATTTTTTTGTTGGCTATTCCTACACGAACTTTTACAAAATCCCAGGATTTTAAAGCCTGAGCTAAATTTTCAATAGCAGGATGTTGAAAGCTATTTTTACTTACATCAACAACGATTTTCCCCAGTTGAAGATATACATCTTCCATAACTACGATAATATCTTTTGGTTTAATTCTTAAAAAGGAAGCAATGTACAAAGCGGCCTCACCAGATAAATTTGCATAAGTTTGTGGTTTTAATAATACAACTTCTTCTTGTTCAATTTGCCCTTTACCTATCAAAGATTTCTTTTTTTTGGTTCGTATTTCAATATTGTTATTGTTAGCAATAATATCAATGATTTTGAATCCAATATTGGACCGTCGATTTTGATATTTTTCCCCCGGATTTCCTAAACCAATAATAAGTTTCATTAAGATTAATGAATTTTTTAGTTTCTTATAAGTCAAGATCTTTTTAAAAATTGTATTTTTTTAAAATCATTTCAAAAGTAAAAATAAAATCCGCCTCTTTTTAGAGGAGGACGATTTTTTGACTATTTCTTTGGAGATTGTTGTTTCTGAGCTTGCTGAGCTTGTTGTTTTTCTGCCATTTCAGTTTCTTTTATGGTTGCTCTTGATTGAGCTACCTTACATACAATAGGATTTCCCTGAATGAGTATATCCCATTCTTTCGGGAGATTCAAATCTTTTAAATAAATCGCTTCTCCCACACCTAAATTTTCTATATTTACTTCAATTTTTTCTTTAAGATTCTCCGGAGTAGTTCTAATCTTAAGCATTTGTAAATAATGTTCAAGGGCACCGCCAGCTTTTACTCCTTTTGCTATTCCTTTAAGTTCAATGGGAATAAATAAATGAAATTTGTGTCCGGGAGTCATTTTGTATAAATCTACATGCAAAATTTCTCCAGTTACAGGCTCTCTCTGGATTTCCTTTGGGAGTACCTGGACTATATTATCTTCAAAACGAATCTGAATTAAACTTGCTGTTGATAATCCATGATTCAGAAGTTTGATAAAAGATTTGCCTTCAATTAAAACTGGGGTAGAAATCCCTTTTTCCAGAATATTGGCTGGAATTTTCCCTGCTTTTCTATATCTTTCTGATGCATTTTTCCCAAACTCAGTTCTTTTCTCTGCTTGAACAGCTAAATTTTCCATAATAACTCCAGAATTATAATTTTGAAATTACATTTTTTTTTTTTATTTTATTAAGCAAAGCATTTTTTTAAGGAAATAATGAGCTTACCGATTCCTCATTATGAATTCTTCGGATAGCTTCTCCTATTAAATTGGCAATGGTTAACAATTTTATTTTATCGATTTTTTTATCTTCAGTTAATAAAATGGTATTTGTAAAATAAATAGTATCGATTACAGAGTTTTTGATTTTTTCAATTGCATCTCCAGAAAGCACAGGATGTGTTGCACAGGCAAATACTGTTTTTGCCCCCTTTTCTTTAAGGGCAAAAGCTGCTTTTGTAATTGTCCCGGCAGTATCGATCATATCGTCAAATAGAATACATTCTTTATCCTGAACATCTCCAATGACGTTCATAATTTCTGCGACATTCGCTTTGGGTCTTCTTTTATCGATAATAGCTAATCCCGCATTCAGATGTTTTGCCAGAAAACGTGCTCTTTCTACTCCACCAGTGTCAGGTGAAACTACAACAGGATTTTCAAAATTTTCATGCTTTAATTTTTCGATAAAAACAGGTGCTGCGTATAAATTATCAACAGGTATTTGAAAAAATCCCTGAATTTGATCCGCATGTAAATCTACAGTTAATACACGATTGGAACCAGAAACTTCTATGATATCTGCAATTAGTCTTGCTGAAATGGGAACTCGCGGCTCTGATTTTCTATCCTGTCTTCCATATCCAAAATAGGGGATTACTGTTGTAATTCTTTTAGCACTGGCTCTTCGTACTGCATCTGTAACCAATAGCAATTCCATTATATGATCGTTAGCAGGTGAAGATGTTGGTTGTATGATAAACACATCTTTACCCCGAACATTTTCATTGATTTTTACTGAAATTTCCCCATCAGAAAATTTTTTTATGGAAACATCTGCTAAATCCTGATCTAAATAATCTGCAATTTCCATTGCAAGGGGTATATTGGAATTTCCTGATATAATTAATAATTCGTAGCTCATACTTAACTCCTTCTGGATTGAAACATTTCTTTATATACTTGATTTAATTTTTCTAATTCTTCCTGCGTATTGGCTCCCATAGCTTCTTTATAATTGTCGAGCATAACTACAGAGAAAAACTTGTTTTGATTTGCATAAATTTTAATTACATCCGGTAAATAATATTCATTTTGTTTGTTATTCGTTTCTAATTTTTTGATAGCATCAAATATTTCTGGAATTTTAAAAACATAACAACCGGTATTTACTTCTTTTATAAATTTTTCAGATTCAATTGCATCTTTTTCTTCAACTATACGAATTAGACGTGAATATTCATCGCGGATAAATCTTCCCAATCCAGAAGGATTTTCCATCCTTGCTCCAAGAATGGAACCGTATGTATTTTCCTGATGAATTTTGTTGAATAAAATTTTAAAAGATTCGGTTCGAATTAAAGGCATATCGCCTGCCGTAACCAGAACATATCCTTCTTTATTTTTTAATACCGGTTCAGACATTAAAAAAGCATGTCCTGTTCCTAACTGTTCTTTTTGTTCTATGAATTCAATTGAATTTTTCTTTAAATTTGGTAATTTTTGTAAGTAATTCTTAATAACTTCTATTACCATTTCTTTTTTATATCCTACTATGATAACAATTTTTTTAAGGGAAAGAGGAATTAAATTTTCTATTACGTGTAAAATCATAGGTTTATTATGAACTTCCATTAAAACCTTAGGAAGTTCTGATCTCATCCTTGTTCCTTTCCCTGCTGCAAGAATGACTGCATAATGTTTATGGTTCATACTCATATATTGATTCAATGGCTGGGCAGGGAGGATTCGAACCTCCGAATGTCAGAACCAAAATCTGATGCCTTACCGCTTGGCCACTGCCCAATTTGTAAGAGCTTAAATGGAAGAAACTTTATTTTCCTTCCATAAGATGATTCCAATTTTTTTAATTTAGTTATGGCTTCAAGTCTTTTTTCTCTGGATTCATAAAAAGCGTACAGACTGGAACCACTTCCAGTCATTCGTAAATAAAAAGGGTGAGTTTTCTGCATTTCATCGAATAACCCTTTTAGTTCTTTTTTTAAAGGGAAAATTACATATTCAAAATCGTTTTTGAATTTTTCATAAGATACTGAAGGATTTTTCAATAATTCTTCCCTGATTGAAAAAAATGAAATCTTCTGATTTTTATTATATTCAGGTCTGTGTAAAAGCTCATACGCTTCTCTGGTAGATACAGAAAAGGAATTGATACAGAGAATTCCCCATAAAGAATTTAATTGTTTTAAGAGGTTATGGGAGGTAGGTAAATCTTCAATAATTTCTCCTCTACCAGAAACAATTGAAGGTAGATTGTTTAAAAAAAAAGGGATATCAGAACCGAGAGATTTAGCAATAGTTAGTGCTTTTTCTTTAGAAATCCATCCCTGACTAAGGAAAAACCGAATCAAAGTTCCTGCATTTGAGGAACCACCTCCTAGACCACTACCTAAGGGAATATGTTTTTCTAAATGAATATGAAAAGCAGGGATCGGTATTTTAAATTCTAAAATTTTTTCAAATACTTTAAAGATAAGATTTTTTTTCCAATCACCTTTTTCTGATACTATATCAAAATCATTATTGTTTTCAAGAAGAATTTGATTTTTACTTGAAAATTCAAAATCTTCAATAGCTTTAGCTTCTTTATTTTTAAATTCAAGAATTAAAAAATCTCCAAAATCAATGGGCAGAAAAATACTTTCCAATTGATGATATCCGTCTTTTCTCTTATAGAGTACATTAAGAAATAAATTGATTTTCGCATTTGAGAATAATTTATATCTCATTTGCTGATTTTTTTCTCTACAAATTTTACATGTTTTCGTACAACAGGATCATATTTTCTAACTTCTATTTTTTTAGTTTGTGTTTTTTTATTTTTAGTTGTTGTGTAAAAAAAACCTGTTTTTGCTGTTGATTCAAGTTTAATGATTTCTCTCATAATAACTGTTTTTTTTTAAATATTTTAATTGTCTATTTAAATTTTGCAATTCCCTGTCCATATTTAACTTTAATTCCTTCTGGTGCTTCCTCTAAAAATTCAACTTTGTGATTTTCAAAAATTAAAATTACGGTGGAACCCATTTCAAATCTCGCAATTTCCATTCCTTTTTGAAATAAAATTTTATGATTATACTTTATGATTTTTTTTCTACGAATCCACTGGTTGGTTTGAATAGAATCGTACATAACTCTAATTTTACCTACATTAGTAGCACCTACTTTCACCATTGCAATTCTTCCATATCTGGTTTTTAAAAAAGTAGTAAGTCTTTCATTTTTTGGAAATAATCCATAAACACCTTCTACTGCAGGTTCATTGACTGGGAAAAGAGAGCCAGGAGAATAGGTATATCCTTCAACTTCGCAATCAAAAGGAGTATGTATCCTGTGGTAATCCTGAGGACTTAAATAGAGTACACAGTATTTCCCATTTTCAAAATAAGGAATATAGTCAGGATCACCGAGTAAATCTTTTAAGCTATAATGAATCCCTTTTGCTTGAATTAGCATTTTTTTTTGAATGGTTCCTCTTCTATTTAATAGAGCATCTACCGGAGAAACAATCACTTTTTTGTTTTTCTCAATTGGTCTTACCCCTTCTTTGAGTTCTCTGATAAAAAATTCATTTAAATTTTTGAATTCAGATATATCTTTTTTAACTTCATTTAAATTTATTTTATAAATTTTCGAGAATATTTTAATTATAAAAATCATAATCATTTTAGGGAATTGAATTAAGCTAAGCAAACCAAAAATTTTAGAAATTAGATTCGAAGGTATCAAGGTAAATAATAAAATAAAAATATCTCTCGATAGATCAATTCCTCCATGATAGGAATCAAAGTATTTGTTAAGCTCATATTTTGCAAGCTGGTGATACAATAAAGAAAAAATTATGGTAAAGGTTAAAATTAGAGATAATCCAAAAAAATATAATACGTAAAATTTATAATCGTTTAGAAAGCTGTTCATAAAAGATCCCAGGACGATAAAAAGCAAAATGGAAAGAGTAGGATAAAAATTAGGGATATTGAATCTTAAAGAAAGTTGTCTACTGATTATATTTCCGGTAAAAAACCAGCTTAAAAAAGAACTAAACAAAAGTAATAAACAAATAGAAATCAATAAAAATTGTAAAATTTCAGAATCAGAATATTGAATAAAAAAAAGAGGGAGATATTTAAGTTGAAATTGAATCAAAAGTTCAAAAATATTATTGGGATCTTTGATAAACAATTGATTTTCTAAAAAAAACCGATATAGCAATCCATAACAAAGCAATACAAAAATAAATTGAATTAAAGGAGCAAGCAGGGAAGCGATACCAGCTTTTGCAGAAAAATCAGTTCGTATATAGCCCGCAAATAAATTAAATCTTATATTTGGAACTTCAGAAAGTACCATATAAAAGTAAAGGGAATAAACAGTAAAAATTATTTTTTCTTTTTTAAATAAACGAGGGAATTCTTGAAAAACCAAGGAATATGAGTTTAAATCTATTGGATTTAATGTAAAAGATAAAAACATAAATATGATAAAGGCATACATTACAATTTTTGAAAATAAGGCAATTCTTCGAATTTCACCGTTATAAATTAAAATTAAGAAGATGATAAAAAAAACAATTAAGCTGGAAGGTTCAAAAGGAATAATTCTTGAATTTTCTATATTCGCATAATGAATTGTATTTAAAAAAGACAAATTCCATAAACTTGATAATAAACTTATAAGAATTAAAATGAATCCATAAAAAACACCAAACCACTTCACACGCGAATATTTATCAAGACCTGATAATATACCCGTATCCAGAGTTCCATCTTCTCTTCTTTTACGAAATAGGAAGCTGGATGTGGATAAAACATATTCAATGCTGGTTTGTAATGTGTGAATTAAAAAAATTAAAACAACAATACCAGGACCGGATAAAGAAAGTGCTAAGGAAAAACCGAGGAATGTTCCAGGGAAAAAACTTCCCATAATACCTGAAAAAAAAGCTCTTCCGGGAGTAATTTTCCCTTTTGACCCTTTCCAATCAAAGGCTCCCGATATTACTTTTAAGCTAAAAAAAGGAAATTTTAGTATTAAGAATTTATAAAGAATTAAAAAAAATAAACTTGAAATAAAAAATAATCCTAGATAGGGAATTATAGTACTATTCAGTATCTTAAAGCTTATCATTTTTAATTTGGTTTAATTTCTAAAGTCTTATGATTTGTAAATAAAATTTATTCGTTAATCAGAAGTAACTAGTTTTAGATTTTCTAAACTTTTTAAAAAGGGAAAAGTCTTTTTAAATCTACACCATATGATGTAGTTTTTTTATGATAAGCTGTAATCGTTACCATTTTAGTTGTAAATTATAATTGTTTTAAATAGAGAGGAATTTCCATTTTAGGGGTTTTTTTAGCAATAAATCCATAAACATAGGGATTAATATGAAATTTTTTTAAAATTTCACAATTTGCCTCTTCAAGACAAAATTTCATTGTCTCTGAAGAAATTTTTTGTGATATTTCTGGACCTGAAGGTGAATTGACTTTTTCCCAGTCGAGAATTACAAAAATTCCGTTGTCATTTAATATTCGTGAAGTTCCAAGGATTCCCAAAGTTGGATTGGCAAATGTGGAAAGAACACAGGAGAAAAAAATCATGTCCATTTCAGGTATCCATTCCGGAAGTAAAGGATGTTCAGTTTTTTCAATAAAAAAAGGTATAAAGTTTTTGAATCCTTCTTGAACTTTTCTTTGAAGGGTAAAGTCAATGAGTTTTTCCTGACATTCTGCTCCCCAAATAAAAATATCTTTCTCTCCGTATTGAAAAAAAAAAGGAAGAAAATAACCATTTCCCATTCCGAAATCCAGTATGTTCAGTCTTTTTTTTAAAGGAATTTCAGAGGCAATTTTTTCGTAAGGAAATAATTCTCTTCTCTCATGGGATAAAAGATATTTGTGATATTCTTCTTCTTCGTAATAAGGTATACCTCTCATTTTTTTGCAATAAGGATTAAATTTTGCTTTTTTTTATACCGATTTTTAGTATAAATTGTATTTATGAAGCAAAAATTAAATTTTTTTTTTATTATATTGATCCATATCCCTGTAAATTTATTTTCTGTCAACCGTTCTCAATCAATACCAGGTATTGATCCATTGCCAATGGCTATACAGGAAGGAGTTGAAAATCCACAATCATCAATTACATCAGATACACCAGTTAAAAAGCCTGCGGAAACTCAGCAGGATTTTCCAGATTTTCCAAAAATCAGAAATATTCGAGTTGAACCTGATTCCACTTATCCTTTTTCTGCTAGAATTTCATGGGAATTTCATCTTTTAAATAATACACCCATTTATGTGGTTAGATATACAAGACCTATTAGCACAAAAGAGATTTTATTGAATTCTTATAATTTAACCAGTCTTCCTATTGACCCAAAGGTCAATACATTTATTGATAAAGACATACCTGAGGGTGTTTACTATTACGCAGTTATTACATCATTTGAATTAAGTAAAGAAGGGATGTTGCTTTTAAAACCCAATCAAAACTATACAACAAATCCATTTATTGTCTATCGAGATAGAAAAGATACTTCTACAACCAATGTATCGCTCCAAACATCCGATTTTAAAGTGGATAGATCAAATTTAACCCCCGATGATTTTCAGGTCAATGAATTGATGGCTTTAAATTCTGAGGAGGGTGTAGTTTTAAACTGGCAACCACCAAAAATCGATAATATTTCTTTTAAAATTTACCGCGGTCTTGAACCCCTTGATACAGAAGAAAGAATTAATACAGCAAAACTATTAGGAGAGACAGTAAATCCCCATTTTCTGGATAAAAATTTCGTAGAAGGAAAAGATTTCTTTTATGGTGTTACTGTATATGATAATCAAACCAAAAAAGAATATAAAAATTTAAAGTTTCGTAGGTCATATATTTCTTTTACTTATAAAAAGCCAAAGGTAGAATATCAGTATTTGAATTTTCTTCCTACATCTTTAATGGCTTATTTAGTGAATAAAGATACAATTCAACTTTTCTGGGTAGATGCTGGTGAATCTGTACAGTTTTATAAGGTTTATCGTAATGAAGTCCCTATAACAAATGAAACAATTCTTAGAAATTCAGGCTTTTTGGGAAATATTAAGTCGGGGAGTATAGGTTTTTTAGATAAAAATCTAAAAGCAGGTAAGTATTTTTATGCAGTAGTACCCGTTTTATCCAATAATAACGAAATCATTGTATTTCAACCTAGTCGAACTTTTACTACTTATGGCATTGTCATTTTCCCTTCTCAGGATGAAAAAACTGAAAAACCAAAAGTTGTCAAAACTGAAACACTACAAAATTCCTTTCAAAACTATATAAAAGATATTTCCCTCAGAATTGAAAATGAAAATGATGTTCGTATTACATGGGATTATCGTAAAGAAGGTTCCCAGAATATAAAAATATTAATTTATCGAAGTAGTATACCTATCCGAAAATATGAAGAATTAAAAGATAATGCTGAGTATATTGGTGAATTTCCAATAGTTTCAGGTGTTTATGTAGATAAAAAATTACTGCCTGGCAGTTATTATTATAATTTTATTGAATTCAACAGTGAGAAAAGTGAAATTTTAGCTTTTTATAATACAAAAAGAGCTTTAGAAATTGCTTCAAAACAGGATAAAAATTTGCCCTTAGAACCCAGAACTCAAAAAAATGAATCCGATATAAAACAAGAATCGAAGAAAGAAGCAGTAAAAGAAGAGCCAAAAAATATACAAAGCAAAGAGCAAACTTCAAAACCGGAAGATAAAAAAGAAACTTTAGAAGATAAGAAACAACAATCAGAACAACCGAGTATCCATCAAAATTTATCTAAAAAAATTGATATAGACCAGAATTTAAAAGAAGTACAAAGACTGATTTCTATTTACGCTTATGAAGATGCAGAAAATCAATTAAATCAATTACTAGATATTCCCAATTTATCATCTCTTGAAAAGGGAAAGATAAAATTTCATTTAGGATTTTTGAAATTCAGACAAAAAAACTATAAAGAATCTCGAAAATATTTTCTGGATAGGGATGTTCAGGATTACGATAAAGAAAGAGCAAATTTCTGGTTAAGAAGGATTTTAGAAAGGGAATAGGAGTTATCTATGACAAAAAATATGATGATTATTTTGATTGCTTTTATATTAATGACATCAGGAGTAATTTTGATTGCAATGGATTTTTTTCGTTTAAAGCAAGTATATGAAAATTCATATAAAGATTCAATAAATTTTTTAAAAGATTCAAATATTATCGACAGAGAACCAGAACCATATACAGAAGAAAAATTAAAAAGTGATTTGAAGATGGCAGAAGAGTTTTTAAGGCAAAATTCTTATGAATCCATTCGAAAAGCAATGGAAATTTATAATCGTATAGTTTCCTTTGCAAAAGAACCAAAATTAATGCAGGCTTCTAAATATGGTTTAGCCTATTCTTTATTTCGTTTAAATGAAGAATCCAGTGCTTTATTCCATTTAAAAGATTTAAAAAAACAAATAATTTATGATCCCTATTTAGAAGAAGAAGTAGATTATTTAATAGGCAAAATTCAATTATTTAGAGGGAGAGAAGATGAGGGTAAAGCTATTTTAAATTCATTGTTATCAAGAACGCTTTCCAATGACCTGAAAGCCAGAATTCATGCTACACTTGGTGATTATTATCAATTAAAAGGAAGTTATAAAAAAGCAAGAAAGAGTTATTCCATTGCACTTGAATATAATCCTGATTCACAATTTTATAAAGAAATACAAAAAAAAATCCAGAAAAAGCAATATTATGATCCTCTGGATTATGAATCCTATGATCTGGATTTATATGATTCTATGGATTTTACGCATGAAAAGAAAAAAAGAAAGAATGTAAAAAAAAGCGAGAAAGAACAAAAGATTGATGAAAAAAAACAGGAACATAAAATACAAGAAGAAGATAAAGAGATCCATAAAGAAGATTGCAAGAAAAAAATAGACTGCAAGCAACCATCAGATGAAATACCTAAGCTAGTAAAGTCAGAATCTTTTGAAGATGTCAAAAAATTATACTGGCAGGGCATTGTCCAATATAATAAAGAGAACTATGATGAAGCTTTTAATTTATTTATTGAAGTTGATAAAAAAATCAGTGATTTACCTCCAAAAGTTAAGAAAAAGATTCCTGATATAGAGTTAGAAAATATTCTTGAAGACATTTATTATTACATTGGTAAGATCAATTATTATAAACAAAATGTAGAATTAGCGCGAATTTATTTGGAAAAGGTCCTGGAAAATAAAAATTTTGTATGGGATCAATCTGCTTTAATACAGTTAGGAATAATTCAGTTTGATAGAAGTAATTATAAACAAGCTTATGAATTATTCAAAAGAGCCATTGATAACTTCCCCAATGGAAAATATACTAATGAAGCCATTAAATGGTTAAGAGAAACTGATAAAATATTGAATTTATGATGGCAAATATCTATAATTCAATTTTAATTGTTGTCTCTAAAAATTCCTAAAGAAAAAATGTTCTAAATGGATTGGAAATTATTTTTAGTAGCTTCAGGTCCAGTAGTTCTTGTTCTTCTAATACTTTTTATTATTCTTCTTATCATTATTTTTGAAAGATGGATGTTTTTCAAAAATTATGAATTGGGAATTCAAAATTTTTTAAAATTAATCTCTGAAGAAGCCCTTGAAATTGATAAGATTTTATCGAGAAGTACAAATTATAAAATCGATATTTCTTTTCTTAAATTAGTTGGTAAACTCAAACCCTCTCCTGATACAAATCAAAAAGATTATCAAATCTACTTCGATGAAATTTTTGAAATATTTTATAACGAAGAACAATTAAAAATGGAAAGATTTTTAAGTTTTTTAGCAAGCCTTGGAAATTTAAGTCCTTTTATAGGCCTTTTAGGTACAGTATTTGGTATTATTCGATCATTTTTGCATTTAGGTGAAACGAATATAGCTGAGGTAAACAAAGGTATTGCGGAAGCTCTAATTGCAACTGCGGTAGGACTTATTGTAGCCATTCCTTCTTCTTTGTTTTATAATTATTTTCGAAGCAAAGTGGATAAGATTAATTTTTCTCTTGAAAAGTTAAAAAGTTTTTTAAAAATAAAACTTATATATAATGAAAAAAAATAAAAAAAAATTAGAACTAATTCATCAAATCAATATTACTCCCTTTACAGATGTAATATTGGTACTCTTAGTTATTTTTATGATTTCAGCACCGAATTTAATTCTTTCAAATTTAAAAATTAATTTACCAAAGGGAAATCATTCAGAAAATTTGAATACTCAGCTTTCAGAAATAATAGGAATAGATAAAGAAGGAAATCTTTATTATAAAAATCAAATGATTCAGATAATGAATTTAATCGAACAATTAAAATCAAAAAATGACGAGAATATCACAATTTTAATTAATGCTGATGAAAATACAAAACATGGAAGAGTAGTGGAAGTTTTGAATCAATTGAAAGAAAATGGCTTTTATAAAATCTATGTAGGAACTTCCAGATAAATAAAAATGAAAATTAAAAATCAAATTCCTGTATTCTTTCTTTTATTATTCTATTTAATTTTTCTTTCTTTTTATTTTAATAAAGAAATTTTTTTTCTTTATTCAATATATATA
>FWPU01002774.1_pt1 | contig 46682 bp, 35 predicted proteins | sample 2228361 | NCBI WGS metagenome assembly FWPU01 (sample SAMEA103939777, study PRJEB20133) | metagenome
AGCGAAGGCGTGAGGCTACTCTTATATTTTTTTCCAACTTGTCAAAGAACTTCGCCAAAACTTTCACTTAAAAAATGTGTACCCTTTTCAATTGGGGGAAAAATGGCCTTCGGCTTCGGCACAGCTGCTGCGGGTATGGCGTGTGGCAGTGGCTTCTGTTTGGCCCTGGGCGCGTTTGCGGCTCGCTTTCGGGTCTTAATAATGGCGCGATGGCAGCCTCACAGCGCCGTGTACGCAGAAGATTTTCGGGCATGGCTCATGCTCACACCGAGATGGTGCCTGCTGCAAGCGCAGAGACGCCAATGCACAGCTACGTCATTAGCCGGGGCCAAAAACGGGCCGAGCACGCGCCAAACCCAGCAAAGGCCGTAAGGCTGCAGATGCGCAATAGGGCCAGGCAGGAGGTCGAGGGTTGTTTTTTCCCAAAAACACAACAGCCTGAGTGAGTGGCTTTTGACCTTTCACAGCATCTTTTGCATGGCACCTCCGCCAAGAGAAAAGGAGAGAAGAAACAGGCGGTGCAAAAGCTAAACCTTTGCGCCATGAATTACCCGGAGGCGCTTCAATATCTGTACGACCACCTGCCCATGTTCCAGCGCATTGGGCCGGCCGCATACAAAAAAGACCTCACCAACATCAGGGCCTTGTGCTCGCATTTGGGCCATCCGCACCTGCGCTTTCCGAGCATCCATGTGGGCGGTACCAACGGCAAGGGGTCGGTAAGTCATTTCTTAGCCGCGCTGTGCCAGATGGCGGGCCTGAAGACCGGGCTTTACATCAGCCCGCACTACAAGGACTTTCGCGAGCGCATCAAAGTAAATGGCCGCTACATCCCTCGAGGGCGCGTGGTGGCGTTCGTCGAGCAACACCGAGCCGTGATTGAGGAGATTCAGCCCTCGTTCTTCGAATTGTGTGTGGCCATGGCCTTTGACCATTTCGCCCGCGAACGCGTGGATGTCGCCGTAATAGAGGTGGGCTTGGGCGGCCGCCTGGACAGCACCAACATCATCACGCCCTTGGTGAGTGTCATCACGAACATCGGCTACGACCACCAGAATATGCTGGGCGATACGCTGGAGCTCATCGCTGGCGAAAAGGCGGGCACTATTAAAATAGGTGTGCCAGCAGTTATCGGCGAAACCCACCCAGAGTCCGCTCCGGTATTTGAGTGCAAGGCTACAGAGGTGGGTGCACCTTTGTACTTTGCCGACCGGCGCTATCAGGTGCAGGAGCGCTCCTCAGACCAGGAGCACACAGTGTACGACGTTTTCCGAGAAGGAGCGCTGTTTTTATCGCCCTTCAAGGTGGATGTGGGCGGCCCTTTCCAGGAGCGCAACTTGGCCACAGCCCTGCAGGCGTGGGAGGTCTTCTGCGAGCGCGCCGCCGAGCGCTGGGGAGCAGCTGCTACAGCCTGGAGTATTGGGCAATTGTGCCGGGATGCCGTGCGCGAAGGGTATACTTTTCCTGCGCGCCAGCTGACGCGTTTCATAGGGCGCTGGCAGGTAATAGGCCACTCGCCTACAGTGCTGTGCGACAGCGCCCACAATGAGCCTGCCCTACAGCTGCTGTGGGAGCGCCTTGCCCATTGGCCTGCTAAGCAGGTGCACGTAGTAGTGGGCATGGTAAGCGATAAGGATACCGGGCCGCTGTTGGCGTGCTTTCCACCCTCGGCGCGCTACTACTTTGCCAAGGCCAACATCCCGCGCGGATTGGACGCTGCGCTGCTGCGCGAGCGCGCCGCCGCATATGGCTTGCAGGGTCGCGCTTACCGCTCGGTGCGGGCAGCCCTGCGGGCCGCGCGGCAAGCGGCAGGGCCAGAAGACCTCATCGTAATAACAGGCAGCGTCTTTGTTGTGGCCGAAGTGCTGTGAGTGCGCCACCCTACTGCGTCTTTCGGCGGGCCTTGCGGGCCTCTTCGGCCTTGCGGGCTGCTTCGGCGCGCTCTAACCAAGGTTGGGCTTCTTCGGGCTTGCCCATATCCTTGTAAGCCGAGCCGATGTAGTGTAGGAGCGTAGGGTTTTCCGGTTCATATTTTAGCCCTTCTTTCCATTGTTCGATGGCTTCTGCAAAGCGCCCTTGCATGGCCATGACGGCACCCAGATTGCGGCGAGCATCAATAAAGCGCGGGTTTGCAGCTATGGACCTGCGGTAGACTGTTTCTGCAGAGTCGAGCTGCTGGCGCAAGAAGTAGATAAAGCCCAGGTTGGAAAGCACCTTATCGTCATTGGGCCGATAGCGCAGTGCATTCATGTAGTCGTTGTAGGCGCTGTCGTATTGCCCCAGGCGAAAGTAGGCCAAGCCGCGGCTTCCATACGCATCGTGATACTGAGGGTAAAGCTGAATGGCACGTGTGTGGTAACCAATGGCCTTGCGCACCCAGGAAGAGTCGGTTACTTGGCCCGTGTCTTCGATGAGGCCTTCCTTGATGGTCTCGATGCCCATGTGGTAGTTCAGCTTGGCGCAGTTGGGTGAGTGAGGAATATCGGCCTTGTACAAGGTGTAGCTGGTGTACCAGACTGGATTGCGTCGAATGGTTTGGAAACTGTATAACCCTATAATTAGCCCCGCAATACTCCAGAGGATAGCACCTTTATTATTCGGGTTGAGCACTTGTTGGCTGGGTGGGCGCTCTGGCTCGGGCTTTAGGCGCAGTAGAGTAGTCAGGAGGGCTGCCACGGCCAAAGCAAACCCCCAGGAAGGAGCGTAAAGCAGGCGCTCGCCATAGGAGGTGCCTATTTGGATGAAGATATTACTGAACAGCGAAAAGGCGATGAGGTAAAAGAGTATCGCATACGATAGGATGTGACGGCGGCGAAAATGCCAAAGTGCCCACAAAAACACGCCGGCATAAGCCAAAAAACCTGCTAAGGCACGCGCATCGGCAAAGGTAACGAGCGTCATTTGGGGATACCCCCTATCGCTGACAAGCGGATGCGGAAAAAGCAGCGTCTTCAGGTAGATGCCGCACATCATGAACGCCGAAGCCAAGCGCGTGCTGGCATCCTTAGCCCCAACGATGAAATTGTCCAGCACAGAAAACACTTCTGGATAAGGCTGAGCGCTCAGCACTAAATGCCGAATGAAAAGGAAGAGCGCCGCGGGACCGAAAAACAGTGCCGAAAGCTGAGCATTCTGCCGCAAGGTTCGGTCGGTGAAAAACCAAATGGTCAGCGGAAAGATAGCCAAGAACGTAATGGCGCTTTCTTTGGAAAACAGCGCCAAGGCGTAGAACAATACCGACAGAGCCACAAACCCCTTGCGCGCTGTGTCGAAGTAGCGCCACAGGCTCCAAAGCGCTGCCGTGCAGAAGAAGAGCGCCAATATCTCGTCTAGGCTCTTGATGTTAGCCACTACCTCCGTATGCACAGGATGAGCCATGAACAACAGCACAGCCAACGCCGGCAATGCGGGCGAATATGCCGCTAAAATGCGCCGCCATGTAACCCACAACAACCAGCCCGTCCAGCCGTACATGGCTGCATTCATCACGTGCCCCACCATTGGGTTGTCGGGCGATAATTGCCACTGAAGGGCGAAGATCAATAGTGCCAAAGGCCGATACAAGGAGCCAGGGCTGTTCCACGCGCCATAGCGGTATTCGGTAGAAAAGATGAGGCCAATGTTCTTCAGCCCCCCTTGGGTTACCCAATTCTCCTTGATGACAGAGTAGTCGTCCAAGCAATATTGATGACCAAAGGTATTGACATAAAGCAGAAAGCCCAGCACAGCGGCTGCAGCGCCCACCCATGCAGGCCCCTTGGCACCAATGTGAGGCTGAGGGTGAGCTGCCGCTGCAGGGCGCTGCGAGGTATTCTGGCGTATGCCTCCTTTAACCTTTCGTCGCTTGCTCATAGGATTTGGCGTGTACTGCGTTTATTTTTATCTCGGGCGAAAGTAGAGGAATTTTGTCCTTAACTCTGCAGGTTGTTAAGGTTTCTCAAAAGAGAAACTATAACAAGCATATGCGTCTTACTTTTGTCGCGCTCAACGCGCTTTATCTTTTCATCCATTAAAAACATTTCTCGTGTTATGAAAAAAGCACTTCTCTTTTTCGCGTTCTCGTTCGCTTTCGGTCTGGGTGCTGCTTACGCCCAAAGCTGCCAAAACGCTGCCAGCACTGCTCCCAAATCCTGCTGTGCGTCCAAGTCGGCTGCTGCCAAGGCCGCTGCTGCAGACCCCAGCATCGAAAAGCGCATGGCTGAGGACGGTACGGTCTCCTATGTGCGCAAAGAAACAGACGCTCAAGGCAATGCGCGCTTTGTTAGCGTGCGCTTCGATGAGCAAACCCAAACCTTCGTCAATGTAGCGCCGCAGACGACCACCGCGACGACGCAAGGTATGACCAAAAAATCCTGCTCTACAGAAGAGGCGAAGGCCTGTGCTGGTCAAGGCGGAGCCAAGGCATGCGCGAGAAAAGCCGACGGCAAAGCCTGCTGTGCCTCCAAGAAAGCTTCTACCTCTTCGGTGGATCAGAAGTAAAAATCACCTTATTTAGGCTGCATTTCGCCCCCATGTGTGGGGCAACTACGCCCGGCTATGGCGCTCGATTTTTGCGCGGTAGCCGGGTTCTTTTTTCAGCGTCCGGCTGCTTAGAAGTTAACAATAAAAAAAGGCAGGTTTTACCCCTTAGAAATAAAACAATTTATTTTACTTTTGGGCTTTGAAAATAGCGTACCAAAAAAATTCCCACATCGCCTTGCTTCGAAGGCTTAACCTAAAAATTACAGCAAATTAACCTTGAGCCGCTCGCAGCCCCCGCCCACAGCATGAACACTCCCAGCTCCAAATCGCCTTTTAATCATGTAGTTAATCTTCCGCATTAGCCAATATCCGCGAGGGCATTAGGCACGCCAGCATGTGTACAACCGGCGCTTTTTGTGGAAAAAAAAGGAGAAAAAACTATTTTTTCACATTGTTTTCCGGCCTTTTCCACAAGGCAGTAGCTCAACGGAAAGTTTGAGAAGTAGCGAGGTTGGTGTGGAGCCGGTAAGTTTGTCGCCGACAAAAACAGAAAGTCAAATCATGCAAGAAAGAGAAGACACCAAGGGTAAGGGTGGACAACCGAAAGGCGAAAGCGGCTCGCGCAGAGGCCCTCGTGGTGGAGATGGACTTTCCAACTATGTGTTTGGAAAAGTTCAACCACAAGCCCTTGAATTAGAGGAAGCCGTGTTGGGTGCGCTAATGCTAGAACGCGACGCCTTGCCGACAGTGATAGACATTTTGCGGCCTGAAAGTTTTTACCACGAAGCACACCAGGCCATTTATCGGGCCATCATCCGGCTGTTTGAGCGCGCGCATCCGGTTGACCTGCTCACCGTGACGGAAGAGCTGCGCAAGAACGGCGAGCTGGAGCGCGTCGGTGGTAGTTATTATTTGGTGGAGCTAACCAACCGCGTGGCTTCTGCGGCCAACGTTGAATACCACGCGCGCATCATTGCCCAAAAGCACATCTTGCGTGAGCTCATCAGCCTAAGCACCCGCACCATTAAGGAAGCCTACGATGAGACTTCCGACGTCTTCTCTTTGCTTGACGAGACAGAAAAAGGCCTTTTTGCCATTACCCAAAACAACCTTAGCCGCACCTTCGAAAGTATGGGCGTCCTCAGCGGACGCGTCTTGCGCCAGCTGGAAGAGCTGGCCCAAAAGACCGACGGCCTCACAGGGGTACCTTCGGGCTTTTACGATCTGGACCGGCTGACCTCGGGATGGCAGCCCTCCGACCTCATTATCATCGCCGCTCGCCCAGCCATGGGTAAAACTGCCTGCGCCCTAAGCATGGCCCTCAACGCAGCACGGGACTTCAGCAAGCCCGTAGCCCTCTTCTCCTTGGAAATGTCTAATACCCAGTTGGCCCAGCGCCTCGTCTCTATGGTGTCGAGCATACCGAGCTCCAAAATGCGTAGCGGTCGTTTGGAGGATTACGAGTGGCAACAACTCCAGGCTGCCGTAGAGCTGCTCTCGCGCGTACCTATTTACATTGACGACACGCCGGGCATCAACATTTTCGAGTTGAGGGCCAAATGCCGGCGCCTTAAGATCCAGCACGATATCCAGCTGATCATTGTGGACTACCTGCAGCTCATGAGCGGCTCCAACGAAAACTTGCGCAACACCAATCGCGAGCAAGAAATCGCGGGTATCTCTCGCGCGCTCAAAAACATGGCCAAGGAGCTCAATGTGCCCGTCATTGCCTTATCGCAGCTCAGTCGAGCCGTTGAAGTGCGAGGCGGCACTAAACGGCCTCAGCTGAGCGACCTGCGCGAGTCTGGCGCTATCGAGCAAGATGCCGATATCGTTTCTTTCATCTACCGCCCCGAATACTATGGATTTATGGAGGACGAAAAGGGCCGCAGTACCAAAGGAATTGTGGAGTTTATTGTGGCCAAGCACCGTCACGGCCCCACCGATAGCATTCGTCTGCGCTTTGTAGAGCAATACTCCCGCTTCGAAAACGACGAAGACCCCATTTTCGCTGGATTGAGAGACCCTATCAATGCACCAGTGATATTACAAGGGCCTGTGCTCGACTCAAAGGTGAACCACCCACCACACACGCCAAAAGACGACGTTCCATTTTAACCCGGAACCGCCACTGCCGCGAGTGCGTCTTACTTTTGCGCCGGCCTCGCCGAGCATAGAGGGCGAGGTGTATTTTTATCATGAAGAAACACAACTTTTCCGCCGGCCCAGCCGTATTGCCAGCATCGGTGCTTAAAGAAGCGGCCAAAGGCGCGCTCAACTACCAAGGCAGTGGCCTTAGCTTGCTCGAAATGAGCCACCGAGGCGCAGAATTTACCGCCATTATCGAGGAAGCCACCGCTTTAGTGCACGAACTCTTGGCCATACCGCCCGACAGCGGCTACCATGTGCTTTGGCTGACCGGTGGCGCCAGCACCCAGTTCTTCATGGTGCCTATGAACCTGCTCGACACTAACCAAATGGCTGCTTATGTGGACACTGGCTCCTGGGCCAGCAAAGCCATTAAAGAAGCCAAGGCTTTTGGGCGGGTGGAGGTCATCGCTTCGTCGAAGGAGCAAAACTACACCTTCATTCCTAAGGGGTGGAAAGTGCCCAAGAATGCCCGCTACCTGCACCTGACCAGTAACAACACCATCTTTGGCACCCAATATCAGCGCTTCCCTAAGTCAACAGTGCCTATTGTGTGCGACATGTCCTCTGACTTTCTGAGCCGCCCGGTAGATGTTTCGCCTTTCGGTCTCATCTATGCTGGAGCGCAAAAGAACCTCGGCCCTGCAGGCGTAACGGTAGTCATCATGCGTGAAGACTTGTTAGGGCAAGTCAATCGCCATCTGCCTACGATGCTGGACTACCGCACCTTCATCAAGGAGCGCTCGCTGTACAACACGCCACCGGTCTTTCCCATCTACGTCTCGATGCTCACCTTGCGCTGGCTCAAGAAAGTAGGTGGCCCCAAGGCTATCCATCGCCGCAACAAGGCCAAGGCCAAGCTGCTATATGACGAGATAGACGCCAATCCGCTTTTTGTAGGCACGGTGGTCAAGGAAGACCGTTCGCTTATGAACGCCTGCTTTGTGATGGCCCCTGGTTATGAGGCCCTGGAGAAGGAGTTCCTCCAGGAGGCCCAGGCGGCCGGCATCGTTGGCTTGAAAGGGCATCGTTCGGTAGGCGGCTTTCGCGCTTCTATGTACAACGCCTTGCCCAAGAGGAGCGTACAGGTCTTAGTGGATCTGATGCGCGATTTTGCCCGTCGCAAGGGCTAACCCAAGGATGGATGTCCTTTAGAGTACCTGTTACGCTTTTCGCCTATGCTATTGTTCAGAGAAGGTCTGTTTTCGGGAAAAACTGCCTTGGTTACTGGCGGCGGCAGTGGCATCGGTCTGGAGATAGCCCGCCAGTTGCTGTTGTTGGGCGCCGAGGTGTACATCGCCTCGCGCAAGGCCCAGCGCTTGGAGGAAGGCTTGCGCGAGCTTCAGCCTTTGGGTTTGGTGCACAGTTACCAAGCCGACATTCGCGAAGTGGAGCAGGTAGAGGGTCTTACAGGATTTATTGCCGAGCAAAGCGGGAAATTGGACATGCTCATCAACAACGCCGGCGGGCAATTTCCCAGCCGTGCCGAAGACATCAGCCCCAAAGGGTGGCAAGCCGTTATTAACACCAACCTGAATGGCACTTGGTTCGTAACACAGGCTTGCGCGAAGCGCTTTTTCATTCCACAAAAATCTGGCGCTGTGGTCAGCATTGTCGTCAACAATTACCGAGGCTTTCCCGGCATGTCTCACACGGGTGCGGCTCGAGCAGGCGTGAGCAACCTCACTCAATCACTGGCGGTAGAGTGGGCACCCTACGGTATTCGGCTCAACTGCGTGGCGCCGGGCATCATCCAAAGCAGTGGGTTGGAGCAATATCCGCCTGCGCTGCTCTCTGGCTTGGCTGCCCGCATTCCTATGAAGCGCCTGGGCACTACCGAGGAGGCGGCGGTGCTAGTGCTTTTTTTGGCCAGCCCTATGGCAACCTACCTCACGGGCGAGACCATCTACGTGGACGGCGGCGCCCACCTATGGGGCGACCTATGGCAATACGACGAATGATGTTTTTACGGCTGTGCATCTGTTGCTCCCTGGGGGCTGTCCTTCTCACCTGGCTCTTGCCTTGGTGGGCATTAAGCCAGCCCGTGCAAGACTCCTTGACCCTGCGCCGAGTCTTGCCCCTGCAGGCCCGCTTTGCTACTGCCGACAACCTGGGCAACCTCTATCTCATTACCCTTCAAAATGCCATTGAGAAATACAGCCCAGAAGGGCGCCCCCTCACCCGATACACCAACAACCGGGCGGGTATAGCGGCCGCCATAGATGCTACTAACCCATTGAAAGTCATCGTCTGGTATGCAGACTTTAGAGCGGTGGTCATCCTCGACCGCAACCTTACGCCGCTGGGCGAGCTGAACCTCATCCAGGCCGGGCTGCCCGAGGTACGCACCGTAGCCGCTGCCGCAGATGGCAACCTGTGGGTGTATGACGAGGTAGCTTTCCAGCTCAGGAAAATCACCCCCGAAGGCCAATCCTTGGCCGAAAGTCCGCGCCTCAATGCGCTGATGCCGGAGCGGCTGCCCATCGAGTCCTTGCACGACGACGGCAGCCAAGTGTACGCCTTCTGCCCACAGCAGGGGCTGCTCAGCTTCGACGCTTATGGGCAGTTCCGTTACCGCATGCCCTTGGCCGGCGCCTCGTCTTGCACCGCTGCTGCCGAGCGCATCGCCTGCCTGAAAGACAATCATCTGCTTGTCTTGGACAAGCTGCGGCTGTCTGAGAAAATCTTTGCCTTGCCTCCTTCCGTTGCGGCAGGTAAGGCTGCGGCTTGGCTTGGCCCTTATGCGCTATTGGTGCAAAACGACTCCCAGCTGGAAGTGTGGACGTGGGCGCCCTAAGGCGCCAAGCGGCTAATTGTCCAGCCCTGTCCGCTCAAGGTGTAGCAAATGCGGTCGTGCAAGCGGCTGGGGCGCCCTTGCCAAAATTCAAAGTAAGTAGGCACGACGCGATAGCCGCCCCAAAACGGCGGTAGTGGCAACACCTCATCGTGTTTGAATTGAGCAGCTAGCTCCTGATAGCGCTGCTCTACCACATCGCGCCCAGCAATGATGCGGCTCTGCGGGCTGGCCCACGCGCCCACTTGGCTTTCCTTGGGCCGGCTCTGGAAATAGGTCAGCGACTCGTCGGCATCCACGCGCTCGACGTGCCCTTCGATGCGTACCTGTCGCTCCAGCTCAGGCCAAAAGAAAAGCAGCGCAGCCCGGGGGTTTTGAGCCAATTCTGCGCCCTTGCGGCTTTCGTAATTGGTGTAGAAGACCAAACCGCGGCGGTCAAAACCCTTGAGCAATACCACGCGCGCACTGGGCCGCCCATCGGGTGTAGCTGTGGCGAGGGTCATGGCGTTGGGTTCGGGCAGTTGGCTATTGAGCGCTTCCTGCAGCCAGCGTTCCATTTGTTCAAAAGGGTCAAGTGCTACGTCGTTCTCCGAAAGCGACGCCATAGCGTAGGTGCGCCGCAGAGCAGCCAGTTCTGTATTAGTAATGGTAAGAGCCATGAGATTGCTAATTTTGAGGCGAAAGTACAGTATCGCCCTGCCCTAAATGCACTGACACATGGACTGGTCTTCAGCTCTTCGGCAATTTGACATTTATCTGCGTTTAGAGCGCTCCATGAGCGAGCATACTTTGGCAGCTTATGTGGCTGATGTGTGCAAGTTGGTTGAGTACTTACAAATGCAGGGTTTAGAACGTTCGCCTTTAGAGGTACAGCCCGATGAGTTGTTTCACTTCGCCTACTGGCTCAATGACCTCGGCCTGGAGGTTAGCTCTCAGGCGCGCATACGCTCGGGCTTGCGCGCTTTCTTCCGCTTCCTGATGCTCGAAGATCTGCGCGACGACGACCCCACCGAACAACTCGAAACCCTGCGCTTACGCGCCTCGCTTCCCCAGGTGCTCTCCATTGCGGAAGTGCAGCAACTCCTGAATAGCATCCTCACCGACACGCCTTTGGGATTGCGCAACCGCGCCATTGTCGAGACGCTCTACGCCTGTGGGCTTCGCGTCAGTGAACTGGTCAACCTGCGCTGTGCCGACCTGTCCTTAACCGCCGGCTTTCTCAAGGTGCGCGGCAAGGGGCGCAAGGAGCGCTTTGTGCCTATTGGACCTCACCCAGCGCATATCCTCCAACAATATCTGGATGAAGTGCGCCCTACTCTGCCCATTCAACCCGGCCACGAGGCCTTCGTCTTCCTCAATCGGCGCGGCAAACGCATGACGCGGGTCATGATCTTCCTGCTCGTCAAGAAATTGGCCGCCCAAGCTGGCATTACCAAAAATATCAGCCCTCACACCTTCCGCCACACCTTTGCTACGCACTTGGTCGAGGGCGGCGCCGACCTCAAGGCAGTACAGGACATGCTGGGGCACGAAAGCATTACCACTACCGAAATTTACACCCATCTCGACGCAGAATACCTCAAGGAAACCATTTACCTCTACCACCCGCGCCTGCGCTTTGCAGACCAATACATCGCTGGCACATCCTCCATGGGCCTGCAAAACCTCGGCGATATGTGAGCACTTTGCACCGAGCCGCCGCTCAGGCATCAGCAGCCTCGGCCTTACTAATGTTCTCGATACCGCTCAGCAAGGCATCAGCAGTGAAGGAGATGCTGTGAATGCCTTCTTTGACCAGGAATTGGGCAAAGTCGGGCATATCGCTGGGCGCCTGCCCGCAGAGGCCGATCTCGATGCCCTTGCGGCGCGCTGTGCGGATGGCCATGGCGATGAGCTGCATTACAGCCGGATTTTTTTCGTTGAACAGCTCGCTCACCAGGGCAGAGTCGCGGTCAAGGCCGAGCGTCAGTTGGGTCAGGTCATTAGAACCGATAGAGAAGCCATCGAAGATGTCGGCGAATTGCTCAGCCAGCAACACGTTGGAGGGTATCTCCACCATGACGTACACTTCTAAGCCGTTCTTGCCGCGCTCGAGGCCAAAGTCGCGCATGGTTTCCAACACCTGCAGGCCCTCTTCCACGGTGCGGCAGAAGGGGATCATCACCTTAACATTGAGGAAGCCCATCTCTTCGCGCACGCGCTGGATGGCCTTACACTCGAGTGCAAAACCGTCGCGATAGCGCGGCGAATAATAACGCGAAGCACCGCGAAAACCAAGCATGGGGTTTTCCTCCACCGGCTCAAACTGGCGGCCGCCAATGAGGTTAGCGTACTCGTTGCTCTTGAAGTCGCTCATGCGCACGATGACATCATGCGGGTGAAAAGCCGCTGCAATGATGGCAATACCTTGTGCCAATTGGTCAATGAAATACTCCTTCTTGTCGCGATAATGGCGCGTAAGATGGCTGATCTGGTCGCGCACATCGGGCAAGGTGATCTGTTCGAAACGGGTCAGGGCCAGAGGGTGTACTTTGATGTAGTGGGTAATAAGGAACTCCATGCGGAGCAGCCCTACGCCTCGCTGCGGCAGGGAGGCGTGCTGGAAGGCCAAGGAGGGGTCGCCTAAGATGAGCATGGGCGCCGTTTGAGGCATAGGCAAGTTGGCAATGTCCTTTTCTTCGACGCTCCACTCAGCCTTGCCGGCATAGACGTAACCGGTCTTACCCTCTGCGCAGCTGACCGTGATGAGGTCGCCGTCGTGAATGACATCGGTGGCGTTGCCACAGCCGACGATGGCTACCGTGCCCAACTCGCGCGCTACAATGGCGGCATGGCTGGTGCGTCCGCCCTTGTTAGTAACGATGGCGGCGGCGCGCCGTAACACAGGATCCCAGTCGGGATTGGTGATATCGGTAACGAGCACTTCGCCGTCTTGCAAGAGGTTGGCCTCGTCGGGCGAGCGCAGGATGCGAGCTGTGCCGGCGGTAATCTTGCCACCCAGGGCGATGCCCTCTGCCAGGCGCTGGCCTTTCTTGTGGAGGGTGTACACGGCTACAGTGGTGCGCCTAGGCTTACCAGCATGCACCGTCTCGGGGCGCGCCTGCACGATGTAGAGGCCACCGTTTTCGCCGTCTTTGGCCCACTCGATGTCCATAGGGCGACCGTAGTACTTCTCGATGTACGCGCACCAAAGGCCCAGCTGCACCGCCTCCTCGTCGGAGAGGGAGAAGGTGTCGCGTCGGTGTGCGGGTGTATGTAGGTTCTTCACCGTAGCCCTGTGGTCTTTGCCCTCCGCATAGACCATCGTCCACTCCTTGTCGCCCATTTTTTTATGAATGATTGGATTGTAGGTGGTACCGAGGTGAGGTTTGAAGAGCAAGAACTCATCAGGTGTGGAGCGGCCCTGCACAATGTTTTCACCCAAGCCAAAGACGCTGTTAATGACAATGACCCTGTCGAAGCCAGTATCTGGGTCAAGCGTAAAGGCCACCCCCGAAGCTGCTAGATCTGAGCGCACCATGCGCTGCACGCCCACAGAAATGGCCAAGTCGAGGTTGCCAAAGCCCATGTCTTCGCGGTATTTGATGGCCCGATCCGTGAAGAGTGAGCCAAAACAATACTGCACGGCGCGAACGACCTCAGCCTCTCCTCGAATGTTGAGGAAACTGTCTAAACGGCCAGCAAAGCTGGCTGAAGGCAGATCTTCGGCTGTGGCACTGCTGCGGACTGCTACCGACACCTCCTTGCCCTCGCGCGCGCAGAGGTCGCGATAGGCCGCCGCAATGGCTTCGCGCACGGCCTCGGGCATGGCAGCCTCGTAGATGCGTTGGCGCGCTGCCGAGCCGATAGCCGCCAAGTTGCTGAAATCTGCCCTGTCTAATTGGGCGAGCAACTCGCGCAGCGGCTCATGCAGGTGGTTTTCTTCCAAAAAAAGGCGATAAGCCTCTGCCGTAACGGCAAACCCATCGGGCACGCGCACTCCGGCGGGGCTCAGCTGGTTATACATCTCGCCCAGGGAGGCGTTTTTGCCGCCTACTTGAGCAAGGTCTTCCATAGTTATGGCGGAAAATGGCTTGGTCAATGGATGCATTGCTTCGGGTGGTTAAGTGAAAAAACGCCCAAAGTTCGCTGGCCTCTTTCGGCATTATCTCTGACCTCCATCACCCTTAGCGCCCACTTCGGTCAGGCCAATAGGCGGCAAGTGCAGGTATCGCTTAATGTTTTTGCAGCGTGCGCGTCTGCTGGGCAGCGCCACTGACCAAGCGGCAGAAATACACGCCGGCAGGCAAGGCGCTACCATCCCACTGAAGCTGATAGCGACCCTCGGGCAGCCATCCGCTGACGGGGGTCGCCACAATGCGTCCGCTGCCGTCCAAGATTTGCACCAACGTGGGAGCCCCGGTGCTTTCGTAATCAAGCACGAGTACATCACGGAACGGATTGGGGCGGCACGAAAGCATGGAGCGCCCCACTTGCTCTTGCTCCTCGTGTGTACTGGAGGTCGCACACGCCACACCCGGCCGAAACAGCCCATGGACGAACGGGTGCTCGTGCAGCAGGATGCCAGAGACATCGCCCCCAGGCACACAGAACCAGTCGCGCAATAATGTAGCATACACCGAGCGAAAGTCCACCTCCATATTCAGGTTGTCGTTCACCGTAGGATTGGGCGGCAGCTTAGGGTTATTGCCCGTAACGCCGCCAGCCACTGGTGTGCCGAAGAGAAAGAGCGGCGCGGCCGTGCCGTGGTCAGTGCCGTCGCTGAAATTACTAGCGATGCGGCGCCCAAACTCGGAGAAGGTCATGCCCATGACCCGGTCGGATACGCCCAACGCCTGCAGGTCTTGGCTGAAAGCCCACACTGCATCGCCCAGCTGGCGCAATAGGTTGGCGTGTACGCCCTTGGTGGGGTCGTTGGGGTCGGCCTGTTGGGCGTGAGTGTCAAAGCCGCCGATGCTCACCAAGTACAGGCGGCTTTTCAGCCCGCCAGCAATGAGGCGGGCAATGATTTTCAGCTTGGCCGCCAGTGGCGTGTCGGGGTAGGTCGCCAAGTTGTTGGCCTTTTGGGAGGCATCGAGGATGGCCTGCGCGTACTGGCGCGATTGCTGGGCGATGAGGCGCACATAGGCGAGTTGTTCGCCGGCAGGCGTATCGGGTGCTGGTGTCTGTTGGCCAGAGAGGAGCTGATAGTAGGCCGCTGTGTCTGGGATGACGAAACCCATACCCGTCTGCGGCCCCATGAGGCTCAGCGACATGGAATAACCAATCTCGACTGCCAGCGGGTGCGGCATGTGCTCATTGGGATACCCAAGCGGAAAGTTGGGATACTCGTAGGCCAGGTAACGCCCCGCCCAGCCACTGGCGATGAACTCATCGGCATGCGATGCCGTCATCCAGATGTCGGTGGCGCGGAAATGGCTCAGGTTGGGGTTGGGGTAGCCTACGTTCTGCACAATGCGCACCTGCCCTTCCTCGTACAGATGGTGCATGCCTGCAAAGGCTGGGTGCATAGCTAAGCTGTTCAGCCCTGTCAAAGGCAAGAGTTTGTCTTCGGGCAGGGCAATGTTGGGCCGCGCCTTTTTTAGGCGGTCATACTGGTCCAACGGCGAGAGCGTGGCCAAACCGTCATTGCCGCCGTCGAGTTGGATGAGTACTAGGGCGCGGTCATTGTCTGCGTTGAGGATATTGGCCAAACGAGCCAGTGGTGTGGCGGCGTGCAGCCGAATGCCAAAGCCCTGCAGGAATGAAGGCAGCGCCACCCCCGCAGCTATGTTTTTGATAAATGAACGGCGTTTCATGTCTTGTCTGCAAGATTGAGGGTTAAAGGGAGAGGGTGGCTAACATAATTGCATCTCTTCCATCTGGAGCACGCGCTGCAAGTACGCCTGCAAACGCACGCGCAAGGCTCCGCTCAGCGTGGGGTCGCTGGGGTTGGCCTGCCACAATTGCCAGCCGTAAGTCCAGTAGGCCTCATCGGGTAGGTTGGATAGCAGGATGGGCTTCAGTGTGTCCTTCACCTCTTTGGAAATGGGCAAGCCCAAAAGCATCTCCGCGGACTCGTCAATGAGCGCATTGACGTTGGCAGGATTACTCAGCCCTGTCGCCCACGCCAACGGGTCAATGGCAACGCGGTTATTCAGCCCGTACAGCCCCGCGTACATCAACACATCGGTGGCTTCGCCGCGCTTGGGCAGGGTGGCCGTGTTGATCCACATCTTGTCGAAGAGCGGCTTTTGGTAATAGGCCGGCCAGCCCGACACATTGGGCGGGTCGCCGGGCAGTTGCATCATGGCGCCCAAGGCCACATTGATCTGGAAAGAAATGATGAGGCGATCGAAGAGGTCTGTGGTCGGCGGCATCGCAATATCAAAATAGCGGAAAAGCCCTACGGCGAAGTCCACCGGGCTTTTGATGATAGCGCCGCGGTTGAGCACGTCGAAGAAGTGCTCGCTTGAAAAGAGGGTTTCTAAAACGAGAGCAATGTCGTAGTTGCTGTCTCGGAAGACTTGCGCCAACGGCTCGATGACATTTTGCTCGACTTCAGGGCTGATGTCGTGATAGACGAAGAAGCGGTAAATCTTCCGGCACAGGAAGCGCGCGGCTTCGGGGTGCTCCAGCAACATATCGAGGAAGTCCTCCAATTCAGCAGCACCAGCACTGGGGCCGCTGCGGCCCTTGATGAGGCGGTGATTGTAAAAGGCGGAGAACTGCTTGTCGCCCGAGTCATGGTGAAAGGCCGAGAAGAAGGTGGAGAAGCCGTCGGTGCGCCAGCCAGTGAGCAAGCGAGCTGCAGCCTTGACGTCGTCTTCGGTGTAGTGTTGGGGCAAGTCCTTGCCGATGACGAACAGCTCCTGGATCTCGCGCGCGTAGTTTTCATCAGGAGCCTGCCTAGAGTTGAGGTAGCCGTTTAGGTAGAAGAGCATGGCGGGGTCGAGCGTAACGGCGCGGATGAGGTCTTTGAAGCGCCCCAGGGCGTGTTGGCGAAGGGTCTGGTTGTAGCGGTACAAGGCGCTGCCCAGGGGCACGACGGAAAATTCCACCGGAATGTGGTTGTGCCAAAACAGGGTCATTTTTTCGCGAATACTGCGCCCACTGCTGAGCATGAGGCGCAGCCACCAGCCGCGTACGCTCTCGATGCGGTATGGCTCAGCCATGATGTTGAGCGGCGCCTGGAGGAAGCTCTGGCCAAAGGGCACATCCGGGTCGGTAAAGTTGGGGTTGTTGTAGTCATTGACCGGCCCCGGCGGCGGGCTGTAGGGCGCATACACTATCTCGTGCACGGCCTGCGCCGGTGTCTTGGTCAGGAAATAGGCCACGTCTGCCTTGGTGGGGCCAAACAGCGCGCGACGCAGCAGGTGGATGACTTCGGCGCGCGTCCAAGGGCCCGTGTAAGGCGCCAGCCCGCTGGTGGGCGGGTGGGCCGTGCGCTGGGCTAAGCGGGCCTCTATCGCTGGGGAGAGGGCAAGGTCGGGCACTGCCTCAGGAGCAGTTGCCTCAGGGCGACGGCCTCCCAGTAAGGCCAAAAAGTCGCGGCGATGCAGGTAACTCATAAGCCGGGAGCAGCAGTAGGGTGAATGCCAAAAAGTGAGCTACAAGGTACAACTATTAGCCAACCCTTTAACCACAAATTTGAAAGGGTACACATTTTCCGGCGAGGGCTGTGTTCCAAACCGCCCGCTCTACGTCTGCCGCCGCCTACACCTCCCCTACCGAGGCCGTTTTTTTGGGGAAAAACGGCCTCGGTGCTTCGGCCCGGCTTTTTGGCGCACCCGCACCCGCAGAGCTCCGGCCTGGGCCTGAGCATGTGCCCGTCTCGCCCCGGGGTCTTAATAACGGCGTGAATAGCACCGCAGGGTCGCCGTGCTTGCAGGTGCGGAGGCAGTAGGCCGCTGTTTCGCCATTATTAAGGCTCAAAAGCGGGACGAAAACACGCACGGGGCCAAACAGGAGCCGCACACCCAGCCCCTACGCCCGCAACAGCCGCTCCGAAGCCGACAGCCGTTTTTTCACCCCAAAAAACGGAGGTGAGAAAGGCAACAATGACAGAAAAGTAGCCGGTTCTACTCTTCACTTATCACTTTTAACTTTTCACTTCAAAATGGCAGGCTCTGAGGGCACTTTGGAAAATATCATTCATCATTCATCATTCATCATTCATCACTTTTCACTTCAAAACAGAGGGCACTGCGGCGGGCGCTTTGGAAAACGTATCCTTTGCAAACTACAAAAAGACGCTTAGGACTTTTGACTCGACCAAGGCCGGAATAACGGCGGCCTTCCCAACGGCCCTTTCGCAGGAACGCTATGGGCGAACGCTTTACCTTCGCCGCCGTTTTCGCGCCATTCCTCCCTGGGGCGGTTCTCACCCAGTCGCCTCGCTATTCAAATAAAACAACACTAAGGACAGTGGAACTCATTGACGGGAAATACCGCTTGGCCGGCGGAATAGATCCGCTCGAACTGTGCCGCCAGTACGGCACTCCTCTGTACGTGTATGATGCCGACATCATGGAGCGCCAGTATCGGCGCCTGACCTCGGCCTTCACCTACCCGCATGTGCGCATCCACTACGCCTGCAAGGCGCTGACCAACCTCTCGGTGATGCGGCTCTTCCAGCGCCTGGGCGCTGGTTTAGACTGCGTCTCCATCCAGGAGGTGCACTTAGGGCTGCGAGCGGGCTTTGCGCCACACGACATCCTGTACACGCCCAATTTCGCGGCCTTCGAAGAATACGAAGAGGCAGCCCGCTTGGGAGTGCGCATCAACATTGACGCTATCCCAATGCTCGAAAATTGGGGCCTGCGCCACCGCGAAGTGCCCATCTGCATACGTATCAACCCGCACCTAATGGCCGGCGGACACGAGAACATCAGCGTCGGGCACGTGGACTCCAAGTTCGGCATCAGCATCCACCAACTGCCTCACGTCCTGCGCGTGGTGGAAAGCCAAGGGCTGCGCGTAGAGGGGCTACACATGCACACCGGCTCCGACATCCTCGACGTGGATGTATTCTTGCGCGGCAGCGAAATCCTGCTGGAGACGGCCCGCAAGTTTCCCGACCTGCAGTTTATTGACCTGGGCAGTGGTTTTAAGGTACCTTACAAACCCGACGATATCGAGACCGATGTGGAGGAATTGGGCGAAAAGCTCAGCCATCGTTTCGCCCAATTTTGCCAGGACTATGGGCGCGAGCTGACGCTGATGTTCGAACCGGGCAAGTTCTTGGTCAGCGAGGCTGGCTACCTCTTTGCCAAATGCACCTTGGTAAAGCAAACCACCTCCACCGTTTTTGTAGGCTTGGACACCGGCTTCAATCACCTCATCAGGCCGATGTTTTACGGCGCTTATCACCGCATTGTCAATGTAACGGAGCCAAACTTCAAGCCGCGTATCTACACGGTAGTGGGCAACATTTGCGAGACAGACACCTTTGCTGCTGACCGCCGCATTCCGGAGGTGGTAGAGGGCGACATCCTATGTTTCTTCAACGCAGGCGCTTATGGGTGGATGATGGCTTCCAACTACAACTCGCGCCCTCGGCCTGCAGAAGTGCTTCTGTATCGGGGCAAAGCCCACCTCATTCGCCGGCGCGAAACGCTGGAGGACTTGATGGCCACCCAGATCGCATTTGAGGACTGGTGAGGCTGTGGACACCCGCTGATGCTCACACATTGAAGCGGAAGTGCATAATGTCGCCGTCTTGCACGACGTACTCCTTGCCTTCCACAGCCATTTTGCCCGCTTCCTTGACTTTGGCCTCGGAGCCGTAGGCGATGAAGTCCTCGTACTTGATGACTTCAGCGCGGATGAAGCCCTTCTCAAAATCGGAGTGGATGACGCCGGCAGCTTCGGGCGCTTTGGCGCCGCGGCGCACCGTCCAGGCACGCACTTCTTTTTCGCCTGCAGTAAAGTAGGTGATGAGGTCGAGCAGGGCGTAGCAGTGGCGAATGAGCGCATTGCGGCCGGGTTCTTTGAGGCCCATCATTTCTAAAAACTCGGCCTGTTCTTCGGCAGCGTCCATCTCGGCAATTTGGGCCTCAATGCCTGCACAGATGAGGAGGACCTGAGCATTCTCGCCAGCTACGGCAGCGCGCAGCGCTTCGGTGTGGGCGTTGCCCGTGAGCACCGAGGTTTCGTCCACGTTGGCTACGTATAGGACGGGTTTGGCGGTCAGGAGGGCGAGTTCCTTGGTGAGTAGGCGGCGGGCGTCGTCGTCGAGTTGGGCGAGCATGGCGCGAGCAGGCTGGCCGCTTTCCAAGTGAGCTTTGGCGGCGTTGAGTATCTCCAGGTTCCGAAGGTCTTCTTTGCTGCCCGACTTGGCTGCTCGGCTGACGCGTTCGAGGCGCTTTTCGATGGTTTCCAGGTCTTTGAGGCCCAGCTCGAGGTCAATGACTTCCTTGTCGCGCACGGGATCGACGCTGCCATCCACGTGCACGACGTTGGGGTCTTCGAAGCAGCGGACGACATGGACGATGGCGTCCACCTCTCGGATGTTGGCTAAAAACTGATTGCCCAAGCCTTCGCCTTTGCTGGCGCCCTTGATGAGGCCCGCAATGTCCACAATCTCCACAGTGGTGGGCACGACGCGCTGCGGCTGCACCAAATCGGCCAAGCGGTCGAGGCGCTCATCAGGGACGGTAATGACGCCTACATTTGGGTCCTTGGTAGCAAAAGGATAATTTGCCGCCAGCGCCTTGCCGCTGGTCAGGGCGTTGAACAGGGTGGATTTGCCGACGTTGGGCAGGCCAACTATGCCGCACTGAAGAGCCATGTTTTTTGTTGAAAATGAGTGTTAATGCGCATTGACTTGCCGCAAAGAGCGGGCCTTGTGGCTAAGCGGGCGCAAAAGTAGGGTTTAAGACAACGACGAATGATCGAATGATGGATGCAGATGTTTTTTCTGGAGTGCCGATTGTTTTCCACCGCTGTTAATCGAAGTCGAACAGACAATGCGGCAGGTGCGGAGATGGCAAGCTGTCTTTTCGCTATTATTAGGCCCCCAGGGCGAGACGGGCACATGCTCAGGCTCAAGCCGGAGCTCTGTGGGTGCAGGTGTGCCCAAAAGCCAAGCCAAAGTGCTGGGGCCGTTTTTCTCCAAAAACGGCCTCGGTGAGGGCGGCACAGGTGGCGGCAAACGCAAAGCAGGTGGTTTGGCAAACAGCCGCCGGGCTTCTTGCGGGAAAATGCGCACCCTTTCAAACCCCAAAAAATAAAGATACGGATGGAGCATCTGCCAAAGGGGCGAGGTAGGCAGGTCGGTCTGGAGGGTAGACCTTCGCCAGCATGGGCGTTGGGCTTTTTCTATGTTTGCGCCCTGAGCGTGAACACGATTAAAGACATCGCTATGACCCGTCGGTATTTTTTAGAAAAGACTGCGCTGGGCGCCGCCGGTCTTTGGTTGGGAAGCATAGGTGCTAGGGTGATACCGAGCTGGCGAGGCGCACAGAAGCCGCTTTGCCTGCATGCAGGGGCGCGTGTGGCGCTCATTGCACCGGCAAGTCCCGTCTCTGATGAGAAACTCGAGCAAGCGCTATCTAACTTATCTGCGCTGGGCTACGAGGTGCGTGAGGGGGCGGCCTTGCGCCGGCGTTATGGCTATTTAGCTGGCGGTGATGCGGAGCGACTCAACGACCTGCACCGCGCTTTTGCCGACCCAGAGGTAGATGCTATCTGGTGCATACGAGGTGGTTATGGTGCTACTCGACTGCTGCCTAAGATAGATTTTCGGCTCATTGCTCAGCATCCCAAGCCATTAATTGGTTATAGCGATATTACGGCCCTGCACGTAGCCATTGGGCAACGCACAGGGTTGGTAACTTTCCATGGGCCTGGGGCCTCTGCTGAGCTGCCTTCAGACACGCTCGAACACTTGCGCGCTGTGCTTGTGGAGCCGAGGATACCTTACGTCCTGAAGGCCAATGCCTCAAACCCTCCGCCTGCCACCATTTGCCCGGGCAAGGCTGTGGGTACCCTCATAGGCGGCAACCTCTGTCTGCTGGCAGCTATGGTGGGCACGCCCTTCCAACCTTCCTTTCGGGGCAAGATCGTGTTTATCGAGGATGTGGGCGAACGCCCTTACCGCATTGACCGCCTGCTAACGCAGCTATTGCAGGCTACTGACCTGCGCAGGGCGGCAGGCATCGCCTTGGGCACCTTCATTGACTGCACACCTGAAGACCCGGTCTTCTCGCTTTCTCTTTTAGAGACGCTGCGCCTATGCTTAGGCGACTTACAGATACCTGTGGTGTATGGGCTGCCGTTTGGGCATATGCCCAATCAAGCTACGTTGCCCTGCGGCATCCGCGCTGAACTGGACGCCGACGCGCAAACGCTAACGCTGCTGGAGCTCGGTTGCCAGTCGTGAGACCCGTGTACCTTAGCGAAATTCGGGTGGCTTGACCACGGTGAAGACGCGCGAAATGTTGAAGCCAAAACGGATGCCGTTGGGGCTGCCAAACCAGCGGTCGGTTGTCTCGGTGATGAAGCCCTTGTACGTCATATCAGCCGAATTGGTGAAGTGTAATTGGAAGACGTGGCCACCCGTCTCGATGTCGAAACCCAATGACAGGGCGTTAGTGTACTGGGGTGCCAATTGATTCGGCAAGACGTAGTAGTACTCAGCATTGAGCGTAACGCGGCGCGTCAGACGAATGCGGCCCGCTATGCCCAAAGAATATACGTCGTTTTTTTCGGTACGCGTAGCCACTAAGTTGCGGTGCACGAGCGTAGGCATGATTTGTAGGGTGAGGTAGTCATTGAATTTGCGCGCCATGAGCACCTGAAAGGTGTAATATAAGCGCGAGGAAAAGTAGTTAGTTCGGTCAGGGTTGGCGAAGCGGACGGTCTTTATCTGGGCATCTACCAGGCCCGAAAGGGTAATAGGCATGTTGCGCTTGCCCGAGGACTGGCGCAAGATTTTGTACTTCACAAACCCGTCATAGATCTTCTCTTTGCTGTTGCGGCCTATGCCCACCATGAGGCGGTCGGAGATGCCGTAATCAAGCCCCAGGCGGATGGTGGCGCCATCGAGGCCAAACATGTCGTACAGGCCGTTGTTGAGCGGCGAGAAGCGGTGCGAAATTTTGAAGTCTAGCACGCCGGCGCCAGTGTTTTCGATGGAATGCCCATTGACTACGCGGGTGGTCTTAAAACTGGCAGTGGTGTAATCTGTAGTTTCTTCTTCCTCGAGCAGGGAGAGGAGGTCGTCGTTCTGGGCTTCCATGCGAAGGCTTTGGCTTAAGAGTAGGCATGCGGTCAGGAGGGTGGTGAGGAAGCCCTTGAGCGTTGTGTTGGGAATGTTCATAGCGCTGCAGAGTTTTTATATGAAAAAGAGGCTGGCTGAACGGTGCGTCTTCATGCCCACAAGGGGGGCGCAAGACAGTGCAAATATCTTGCCCTACCTCATGAGGCGCGACAGCAGCGCAGCCCAACGAGAAGAAAAATAACCCAGACGCGACAAGGGCCGTTGCCGTCTCGGCCGATTTGCGTCCTTTGTGGCTGGTAATAATGGCAATATGGCGCAAGGCTCCTCCTCACTTCAGGCCTCCCACAGCAGCGATGCGCGCCCTCGGGTAGCGGGTTTTACTTTCGTGCGCAATGCGCTCCTGTATGACTACCCGGTGCTGGAAGCCATCCGCTCCATCCTGCCGCTGTGCGACTACTTTGCCGTAGCGGTTGGGCGCTCTGATGATGACACTCTGGACTTGGTGCGCAGCCTAGACGACCCGCGCCTGCACATTGTGGAGACTATCTGGGATGGCACCTTGCGTGAGGGCGGGCGCGTGTTGGCCGAAGAGACCAATAAGGCCTTCGACGCCATACCGCCAGAGTACGACTGGTGCTTCTACATACAGGCCGACGAGTGTGTGCACGAAGAGGACTTGCCCACTATTCAGGCCGGTATGGAACACTGGCGGCACGACGCACAGACGGAAGGCCTCCTGTTCCACTACCACCATTTCTATGGCTCCTACGACTACGTGGGCGTCAGCCGGCGCTGGTATCGGCGCGAGGTGCGCATTGTGCGCAACGACAAGCGCATACGCTCTTGGCGCGACGCCCAAGGCTTTCGCAAGGACGGACGCAAGCTGCGCGTTCGCCTACTGGATGCCTTCATATATCACTACGGCTGGGTAAAGCCGCCCGATGCCCAACAACGCAAACAGCGCAGCTTCCACCGCCTGTGGCATCCCGACGACGTCGTGGCGCAGCGAGTAGGCGATGCGCCCGTGTACACCTACGACGGCACCGAACCCTTGGAACGCTTTACCGGCACCCACCCCGCTGTCATGAGGCCGCGCATCAGGGCGCGCCATTGGCAGTTCGACACCGACCCTGCGCAAGCGCGATGGTCTTGTAAAGAGCGCCTATCGCGATGGATAGAGCAGCGCACCGGCTGGAGACCCGGCGAATACCGCAACTACCAACTGCTGCCCGATTAGCCCACCTTCCCTATCTGCCGCCCCCTCAGCGCCTCAGGGCAACAGCAACAGCCTGCGCTACGCGCTGGCCATCCATGGCCGCCGACAGAATGCCGCCAGCGTATCCTGCGCCCTCACCGCAGGGGAAGAGAAAGGCCGCATCAGGGTGCATGAGGGTCTGTGCGTCACGAGGGATACGTATGGGCGCGCTGGTACGGCTCTCGGTAGCTACTACGACGGCATCCGCACTGACGTAGCCGCGAAAGAGCCGGCCAAACTGCTTGAGGCCGTCGCGCAGGCGCTGGTAGATAAATGGCGGCAACAACTCGTACAGCGGCGCTACAAATAGGCCGGGTATGTACGACGACGGGGGAAGATCGGCGGAGAGGCGTCCGGCAATGAAATCTGTCAGCCGCAGTGCCGGTGCCTTTTGGCTGCCATCGCCTGCATTGAACATGCGCTGCTCCACCTCTGCCTGAAAAGCCATGTGAGCAAAGACACCATGCTCAGCTTCCCAAGCCGCCACGTCGGCCGCTTCGATGGCTACTACAACGCCCGAATTGGCAAAGGGTGAGTCGCGGCGGCTCATGCTCATGCCGTTAGTAACGATTTCGCCCGGTGCCGTGGCGGCAGGTACGATGAGGCCACCCGGGCACATGCAAAAGGAAAACACTCCACGTTGGTTCACCTGGCATGTGAGGCTATAGCTGGCTGCGGGCAAGTGTTCGCCGCGCTCAGCCCTGTGGTACTGAACAGCATCTATCAAAGCCTGCGGATGCTCTACACGCACGCCCAAGGCAAACGGCTTAGCATCTATGCGCAGCCCATGCCGATGAAGCAGATGGTACACATCGCGCGCAGAGTGCCCCGTGGCGAGCACCACAGCATCAGCCAGCCATTCCCGCTTGCCCCCCTCATGGCCCTGGGAAACATCGGAAGTGACTACACCTATTAGGCGCCCGTCGCGCAGGATGAGGTCGGTTACCCACTGCCCAAAGTGCACCTCGCCGCCGTAATGCTCAATAGTGGCGCGCAGATTTTGCACTATGCCGGGCAACTTGTTAGAGCCGATGTGCGGATGGGCTTCTGCTAAGATGTCAGCCTTGGCGCCGTGCTCTACCAGCAAACGCAGCACCTTGCGCCAGTCTCCTCGTTTCACGGAGCGGGTGTATAGCTTGCCGTCGGAATACGTGCCTGCACCGCCTTCACCAAAGCAGTAGTTGGAGTGCGGGTTCACGACGCCAAACTGCTGAATGGCCCGCAGGTCGCGGCGTCGCATGCGGGCGTCCTTGCCACGGTCGAGCACGATGGGCCTAATGCCGCGCTCTATCAGCTCTATGGCTGCAAAGTAGCCCGCTGGCCCAGCGCCGACAATCAGCGCGCACGGTGCGCCCTCATGCACAGGCCTGAAACCACTCAGCACCGGCGCCTCAGGCGTGAATGTTTCTTCGGGAGCATACACCTCTGCTCGAAGGCGATACACCGGTTCGCGCCCGCGTGCATCCAACGAAACGCGCAGGACCTCTACGTAACCAATGCGCTCGGGAGAGCATTGCAGCACCTGTGCGGCTTTTTGTCGCAAACGCTCTGCATCGCCGCGCTCTGCAGGCTGCAGGGTGATTTCTATCGTCTTTGCCATGAAACATCTGTTCCGTGTTTATCGGAAAAAGAAGAAAGCCATTGCCGCACTACTAATATGTTTACGGCGATTTAAGGCGCAGTGTCTTGGGCTTGTCCACTTGGTCAAAACGCCACTCGGTGGGGTTTATCTCATAAATGTCGGGCACGAAGAACTTGACCGTTGTCTGTTCCAAGCACTTGATCTTTTCGTTGGCGCGAAACATGTAGATAGGCTCGCGTCGGCGCATCTTCGAATAAATGCGCAGGGTATTGCCTTGCCGTTCCGACTCAAAGGCATAGCGCCCCTCTTCGATAAGCTTGTCCACGCGTTCTGGCGAGGCATTCCACACTTGCACTTGCACTTCAGTCAGCAAGCTGGTGCCCGCCCAGAGGTGGACTTCAGGGTAAATGAAATTTATCACGTCAATCACGATGGTCTCGACAGAGTCCACCGGAAATATCTGGTACACCGTCCGCTCCATTTGAGCAGACAATGGACTGGCTAGTGGAAGGCTCCATAGAGCTATGCACAACCAAATGGCAAGGCGACCGCTGGGCTTCATGATAAAAATGCGAGCAGTTGTGGTATGTATTGATATCAACGCAAAGATAAGGCGCACTGTGGTCGCCCAGGCCGCCAGCAGCCAGTCCTGATGACTCAAAGGAGGCACCAACGATACCTAGGCATTTGGCACAGAAAACCACTTCTTGCTACATCTACTATGACAAAGTCCGCGTGATGCTTCAGGTTTCAATACCCTTTTGTTGGAGCCATTCGAAGCAGTGAGTGCCGGGCAAGAACTGAATGTGCTGCCCGAATCGCCCTGCGCCTTTGAGGTGGAGTACGGCGCGGCGCTGTCCCCATTGGCGCCGTTTTTCCACGCGTGCCACATCGCTCCAGGCGTAGCGCACTGTCGTCCAGTAATTGGTTACGTACACATGGGCGTCGTCGGCATCTAAGCGTTTCAATGGCCAAAGCGCCACCCGAACGTAAAACACCCACAGCAACCACAGGCCTAAGGCAATGCCGCGCGGCCACCAGATGGAGTAAGAGAGGTATAGCTCATCGGCTGGCGTTAGCCACATCAGCAGCAAGAAGCCTGTGAGGAAAACGGTGCCGAATACAGGCACAAACACACGCCAAAAGAGCGTCCAGTTAGATGACAACACCACTACGGCCGAGCGCCCATTGGAAGGCGAGGGAACGTCGTCTGAAAAGATGGGCCGGTTTTCTTCCATACAATCTCACTCAAGCAAAACCTAGGGCAAAGGTCAGCATAAAAGCCATTGGGCCAGACATATGCTCGCGCTAATCCTCCTTGGTTTTCTCTTTTTTCTTGTCCTCTTTCCGAATTCGGCTTCCGGCCTTCAACTTGCGAGCAATGGCGCTGTAGGGGCCTGTAACCACCCACTCTCCCTCTTGCAGACCCGAGATAATCTCGATATGGTCGTTGTCTTGGATGCCGGTTTTCACTTCGCGCATGGCAACTGTGTCGCCTAGGGCAACGAAGACAACCTCGCACATCTTGGCGGGTGGTGCAGCGTCGCTAGTGTGCTTTTCGGAGTCAATATCTTTATCCGCAGTTTTTCCGCTCACGGAGGCGGTAGCAGAGGTGCCGTTTTCGTCGGTGCGAGCCGTTACGGCCACAATAGGCACGCTCAGGGCATTCTCCACAGTATGGGTGTAAATATCCACAGAGGCCGACATGCCGGGGCGGAAAGGATAGCGCCGACCATCGGTAATCAAGTCAGCGTAAGAGGTTGGGTCAATGCGCACCTTGACGATGAAGTTCGTTACCTGGTCGGTGTTGAGAGATACGGTGGCTCCGCCCAAAGCGTTGGCAACGTTGCTCGCACTACTGGCGATTTCGGACACTTTGCCCTTAAAGATGCGGCCCAAGTAGGCATCCACCTCGATGTCGGCTTCATCACCCACGCTCACCTTAAGGATGTCGTTTTCGCTGACCTCGACCTGTACCTCCATGGAGCGCAGGTTGGCAATGCGCATCATCTCGGTACCGGCCATCTGAAGAGTACCGACTACGCGTTCGCCTTTCTCAATGCTGAGTTTACTAATGATGCCATTTACCGGCGCCACAACGATGGTCTTTTGCAAGCTGGTGCGCAGTTCCTTAAGGGTAGCCTGCGCGCTGGCAATACCAAACTCAGCCACACGGATGTTCTCCCGAGCGCTGGCGAGATTTTTTTCCGCTGCCTTCAGCGCAGCTTCGGCAGCAGCGTAAGCGCCCTCCAAAGTGCGCAGGTTGCTGAGCGAAGCCTCGAAGTCTTGTTGGGAAATAACACCCTCGCGATGTAATTGCTCATTGCGCTTGTGAGCGCTCTTGGCGGCTTCCAGTTGGGCAGCCACGCGGTTTTTCTCCGCCTTCAGCTGCTCTATTTGAGCGTTGGCGCTCTCTGCGGAAGCCGCCGATATTTGCCGTTGAGACTGGGCGCTGTTAAGCGCTGCCTGACCGCGCTCCACTGCGCTTTGGTATTCGTCGGGCCGTATTTTGGCCAATATCTGACCAGCCGTTACAGAGTCGCCTTCTCGCACGAAGAGCTCAATGACCTCTCCGGATACGTCGGAGCTGATCTTGACCTCTGTCTCTGGAAAAATCTTTCCACTGGCACTAACCACCTCACGGATGGTGCGCCGCTGTACTTGTTCCAGCGTAACCGGCTCCCCTTTGGGCGCACTTCGGGCCTTGACTATAGCGGCAACAATCAGCAAAGCCAATACCGCTATGGCAGCGTAGAGCAATCGCTTGTTTTTCTTTTTAGGCAAAATATTAGTCATACGAATGTGTGAATAATGTTTTGGGTAATGGCAAAAGAGGGTTAATGCTATTTAGAGGCGAAGTTCTTTGCCGAGATAGAAATCGAGAATTTTCAAGCGAAAAATGTAATCGTAGCGGGCGATGAGTAGGTCGTTCTCAGCATTGTCGCGGTTATTACGGGCTGTGGTGTACTCGAGCAGGTTGGCTGCGCCGAGTTGGTAACGCCTTTCGGTGTTAGCAAAGGCGGCTTGTGTGGCTTCATACGTCCTTTGGGCAGCTTCCCATTGCAAGCGGCCCGCCCGTGCGTTGGCTATAGCCGTTTGAATGTCGTTTTTCAGCTGTTGCTGCGCCTGGTTTTCCTGAAGCTGTGCCGCCACGACGTTCAAACGGGCGCGCTCAACATTGAGGCGCGTGCGGCCATTCTGGTAAATAGGCACATTCAGCTGAAGACCGAAGCCCTGGCCAAAGTTGCGCTCCACTTGATCGAAATACGACAAGCGCGGAAACTCTAGAAGCGGCACGTACTGCTGTATCGGCACGTCCACTTCGTTGATGCGCACAATGACTGGATCGCTAAGCGTTGTACCGATGATGCGCGGGTTACCAAAATCCCGAAACTGCGAGGAGTAGTTGGTGTTTAGCGAGGCAAACAGGGTGAGAGTAGGGTAATAGGCAGCGCGGGCGAGAGCCACCCCTGTTTCGGCACTTTTCAAACGAAAGTGCGCAGCCCTTACGCCAGGCTGAGTTTCCTGAGCAATGCTGTACACTGAGGTCAAGGTGAGACTTTCAGGGTTGGCATCTGTTGGCACCTCAATGCGCGGGCGCTCAATGCGCAAAGCGTAGTCGGGTTCCAACTGTAGCAGCTGTTTCAGGGTCAGCATCGCCAGGTCGTAGTTGTTTTGGGCTTGCACAGCCAACTGCTCTTCGCGGGCCAGCTGGGCTTGGGCGTTGAAACGGTCGGCAGCGGGCGCGCTACCCGCCTCGATAAGTTTGAGGGTAGTCTCCAGTTGAAGGCGCGCCTGGGCAATGCGCCGTTGAGATATCTCCACCTGCTCTTCTGCTAATAACACGCTCAAATAGGCCTGGGCCACCTGCAGGGCTAAGTTGTTGGCCGTTTGCTCAGCATCGGCCTGGGCTGCTTGGGCATTCCAGTGGGCCTGCCGAACAGCATGGCTGATCTGCCCTCCGGCATACAGAGGCATCGCAGCCGTCAGGCCGATACTATTGAACGTAATGCCAGAGGTAACGAACTGGTTGGTGGCAGGGTCAATGGTGCGGCCAAACTGCTCTCCAAGAGTGGAATTAGCATTGACCGATGGCAGGCGGCCGGCCTTGGCTTGGCGCTCCGACAACAACGACACCCGGGTGTTCGTCTGGGCCTGACGGACGAGCAGATTGGCCTCTTGGGCGTGCTGGATACACCGCTCCAACGTCCACACTTCTTGCGGCTGGGCAACCACCGAAAAACTTGCCTGCAAAATCAAGAGCAACAAGGGCAAGGTGCGATTTATACCTATTCGAACAAGTGCTTTGTGCATAGGAAGAAAAAATGAGGTGCTTTTGGAAAAATACATGGCAACGTTAGCATCCTCAGACCTTGAGACTGCTCGCTTTTATATCAAGAAGGAGAAAAAATGGATGAATGCGGCGCCCTTGCGGGTTTAGGCGTTGGAGTCAGCTAAGTCGAAAATCCAACTCGACAGGGCCAGAATGACATCCTCACACCTCCTCCCGTTCAAAGTTCAATTTGAAACCGATGCGCTGGTTTTCATCAGGGCGGTCGTCGTCATAATCTTCCCAAAGGGTTATTTCCGAAGTGAAAGTCTCCAAGTGCCGAATGACGTAAGGCTCCTTGATTTCCTCTGGGCGATAGATGGCTAACGTTTTCGGCGGCTGGGGCTGGCCGTAGCGCTCAATGTAGGGGTAATTGACCATGACCATGATCTTGCCGTTGAAGAGCTGCTGGTAAACCAAGGAGCCGTTGTGCTTGATGAGGTCGCGATGCAGTCCTTCACCCAGCGGTTCGCCCAAGCCACTTTGGCTATGCCCCAAGGAAAGCACTACTGCCTCCAGGTTCTGGATTTCGGAGCGCTCCTCTACCGTGCAGGGCAAGCCGACCAGATCAGCAGCGCGTTTGAGGCGAGCTATCAAATCTGGCTTGAGCTGCTCTTGCCAGAGTTTGCGATAATGCTCGGTATTCTGGAGCACTTCTTTGTAGCGTTCCACTTTTCGCTGAAAATTGAAATAATCTTGCTCAGTAAAGGTCATGGCGCTTGTGTGATGTCATTTGTACAGAAGACCTCAAAGGTGGGCAATTTTCCCCAACAACGAACGGCTGCTTTTCCAGGTGCTTCTATATTGCGCGCCAAAAAGCATTGAGGGCGCTGGGGAGTACCCTGCGCCCTCAACTGCTTCACAGGAGGGAGCTATCTCATCAGAAGAAGCGACTGCGGTAGTCGTCAATCTCGGAGTACTTGCGCCAAATGTTAAGCCAACTCATGCGAATGCCGGTGGAGGCAGAAGAGGTTACTTGGCGGCGGAACATGGCCAAGTCCGCAGGTGGCTCTAATTGCGGAATACTTTCAGTGAGGCGAGCTATGTAAACGCCGTTACTGCCGGCAATGGGCCGGGTTGTGGCGTCTTTCTTGGCTAGGTGGAACACCTCCCCTACGACGCGCGGCTCAGCACCTGCCGTGGGAATGAAAGCCTGGATCATGGTAACGTTCTGGGCGGTATCTATGAAAGCGTTCCACTCGACGACAATGGCATTGAGGTCTGTTTTGTTGCCGAGTTTGCCCTTGATGATTTCTGCCTTCTTCCGGTTGCGCACTTCCAATTCGGCGCGTGGGTTTTCCTTGAGGGTAGCTACTGTGGCTGGCCCTTTAGGCAGAATGCTCTTGAGAGCTACCAACACATATTTGCTATCGAAATAGCCACCGCCGGGGTCGCGGAAGGAGAAGACTTCCTGGGCGACATTACCCACTTTGTTCTTGGCTTCGAAGGCCCAGCGAACAATCTCGCGCGCTTCTTCGCCCTGAGCACCAAACGAACTCAGCGTATAATCCGCTGCCTTGAGCGGTTGGCTAACCATGAGCACGTAGCCTTCCTTTTTGGCCAGTTCTGCCAAGTCCTCGCGGGTTTTGGCCCGCTGCAGGATTTCGAGCGCCTTATCCTTTACGCGCTGTTGGGTCTCGCGGCTAGGCTCGATGAGTTGCCGAAGCGTCGCTAAGCGCACACCTGCCTGATTGTTGAGGAATTTTTTGCTCGTTACCTCAATGAGATGCCAGCCAAACTGGGTGGACACCTTGTAGTACTTGCCTATCTCAGAGTCGTAGAAACAAGCGGCATTGAACTCAGGTACCATCACGCCTTCGGCAAACCAGCCTAAGTCGCCGCCTTTGGAGGCCGAGCCAGGGTCTTCACTATTGGCCCGAGCCAATGAGTCAAAAGAAGCAGCCTTCGACGTCAGCAATTGCATTAGGCTGTCAATCTTCTTCTCATTCTCGGGCGTGGCGTTGCGTATGAGGATATGGCGGGCTTGCACGGAGTCCGGCACGACTTTGCGACCCAGAATTTTAGCCACCACCCAGGCGCCTTGATCCTGGAAAGGGCCTACAATAGTACCTACCGGCGCAGTAGTCAGAGAGTCTGCAGCAGCAGCGGGTAAGTCATCTTTTTTGCGATAGCGGCTGTCCACCGTGCCGCGATTGGTTACGGCGTAGAGGGAGTCATTCTCCGCAGCGCGCAGCCCTTCCCATAGCTTCCAAGCGGCCTCGTACGCAGCAGCGCTATCCGCAGCCGTTGGATAAACGTTCAGCTCGACGTACTCCACCGTGCGTGTTTCTTCGAATTGATAATACAGCCGGGGGTTCTCCTTCAGGTAGGCCTTAAAGTCGTCGTCCGTAGGAGTGGCATCTGCATCGGGAACCCTATCATAAGGAATGCGGGCGTAGAGGAAGTTGGCGCGCTGGTTACTTTCCCGATACGCCATTTCTGCCTGCCAACTGGGCGCATAGACAGCTTTCGTCAGCAGGGCACTTATTTTTTCCTGGAGACGCTCGGTAATAATTTCCTTTTCTTGGGTGGCCCAATAGGCACGATTGAGGGGGTCGGTGAAATTCCCCGACTCAATAGCGTTCTTGATATTGTTCAACTGCTCCCGATTGGGCTGGCCATCAGGGCCAGCAAAACGCTGAAAGATGACAGGGCTGAGGTTCTGGCCAAATTGCAAGTCGAGCAGCTCTTCCTTGCTGATGCCGGTGCCAATGGCTTCAGCTTCTTTTTCCAAAAGCGTGCGCTCCACGAAGTAATCCCACACTTGCTGGCGTATCTGGTAAGCCGTGCCTGGTTGAGGATTGGAATAAATGAGCTTCTCGTAGGTATCAAACTCCGAACGCTTGATTTCCTCCCCCCTGACCTCGCCGATGGTGTTGATGTCTGCCGAACCATACCGCTGGGCGTTCGTGATGATGTCCATCAGGATAAACCCACCCAATGCCAATACCATGAGCACGATGAGTATCCAACCATTTTTGCGAATCGTTCCGATTAAAGCCATCTTGTCACAAAATGTTGAGCTTCAAAGTTTTAAGACCTGAAAAAACAGATGCTGCTGAAAAAAGCAGGTGCAAAGGTAGCGGCAAGTGTGTCAAAAAAGGAAAAATTTTGGGAAACAGGCTTTGTTCCATGCCTTCTCAAAAGCAAGATCTTAACAGGCCGCCGACTCATGTTGTATCCTCTTCACAGTCTTCGCTAAAGGTTGGTACCCCAAAAATGCTCCTCTTGATAATTAAATGCGTCTTTTGAAAGGGGACACATTTTCCGGTGAGGGCTGTTTCCCAAACCTCCTGCTCTGCATCTGCTGCCGCTGCGCCGCCCTCACGAGGTCGTTTTTTGGGAAAAACGGCTCCAGCGCTTAGGCTTGGCTTTTTGGCGCACCTGCACCTGCGGAGCTCCGGCTTGGGCTTGAGCATGTGCCCGTCTCGCCCTGGGGTTTTAATAACGGCGTGAGCGGCGCCTGAGAGGCGCCGTGCTTGCAGGCGCGGAGGCGGTAGGCTGCTGTTTCGCCATTATTAAGGCCCGAAAGCGGGACGAAAACACGCATGGGGTCAAACAGGAGCCGCGCGCCCAACTACACTACGCCCGCAACAGCGGCTCCGAAGCCGGCAGCCGTTTTTTCATCCCAAAAAACGGAGGTAAGAAAGGCGGCGGCGGTGGAAAGTGGCCGCTTCTACTTTTCACTTCAAAATAGCAGGCCCTGCGGACACTCCGGAAAATATTCATCATTCATCACTTTTCACTTCAAAATGGCAAACTCTGCGGACGTTCTGGAAAATGTACCCTTTGCAGATGCGTCTATGACCGCAGAGCGCTGCACCAACTATGGTCGAAGGCCTGTTGCAGAGCCTTTGGTCATTTGCGCTTATCAGTGAGTGCCCGACGTGCATTGCCGTCACACATCGAGGCATGCGAGTAGCTGGTCTTAAAACTCCTCCCATCTTCTCCAGCGAAGCCCTGAGGGATTGGCCTGCCAAAGGCTATTTTGTCGGAAAGAGCTAGTTGTTGGCCTCATCTTAAAAATGTCGCAAACTCCCGTTGCCCAAAGGCAGATGGTATCTTTGTGCCCAATGCAAAGTCATTACCATGACCAAGCGAAGAATATCTCTCTTGAATGCAATATTGGCGGGAGCGGCTGTTGGAATGGCTATAGGGTCTTGCCTGGCTACTGAGAAAGGCAAGCTATTGCAAAAGCGCGTATTAGCTTACCTCTCTCTGCAGGTACACCGACTTAATCAGAAGGCTGCAGAGCACCTGTGGCACTCGCTGCACCTCGAGTGGCTGCCGCCCATGCCAGAGGAGGAAACCGCAGCACCTCCTCCGCAAAGCGAACCAGAAGAGCGGCCTGCTGCTCCGCAGAAAGCACCCCTGACGGCTCAGGACATTCGCAGTGCCTTCCAGGCAGGTGTTGTTCGCGCCCACCAGCGCTTGGCCGAAAAATGGAGCGAGCAGGAAAAACAGCACTCGAGCAGATGACTTTCAACCTTTCGAACGCGTCTATTTGTCTATGACAAAAAAAGAAAAAGACACGAAAGATCTCTTCCAATCTGCAGGTGAGACGTTCGCTTACCTACGTGAATACCTGCATCTGCAATTGGACTTGCTCCGTTTGGGTTTAGCCGAACGCATCGCCAAAGTGGCATCTGCCTTGGTGAGCGTGCTCGTGTTGGTCATTTTCGCGCTTTCGGGATTGCTCATGGCCACGATAGCCCTGGCGCTCTTTCTAGGCCAGAGGTGGGATTCCTACGCCTTGGGCTTTTTGGCCATTGCCGGCTTCTACTTTGTGTTGGTGGCAGTGATGGCCGTCTTCAAAGAGCGGTTGATAACCAATCCTATCCTGGGCAGCTTATTGCGTGCATTTTTTCAAAACACTACCGACACAGATAACCATGACCCGTCCCATTCATAATCTGCAAGATTTGGCCGCTGAAAAAGCCCTACTGCGCGCCCGGATGCGCGTGGTGGAAGATGAGCTGCTGGCCAGTGCCCTCCGAACCCGCGAAGCGGTAGAAGCTTATGTGGAGGAGAAAATGGAAATACCCAACCAAATAGGGCAGTTTTTGAGACAAGATGCCGAGCAGTCGCTGGGTACCGGTCTTTTGCGCACCCTCATGCAAGCTTTAGGTGTCAATAGGCGCTGGAGCAACATATTGCTGCTATTGGCCCCCGTAGCGGCCAATTACGCGCGCAAAAAATGGAGCCAGCTGCGCCAGCGAAAGCTGAAGCCCAAGGAGCAACTCCCTGCGCTGGCGGAAGAGCAGCTTACCTCGTCTCATTGAGCGCCCAGTCGTACTCCAAGTATGAAATGGGAGCGTCAGGCTCGAGAGGCGTCTGGGCGTAACGATTGAGGTAGGCCCTGACAGAGCCGGCATCGCGGACAAAGTCGCCGCTAAACCAGCTGAAAATTTTGGATACTTGAGCGCCCTGTGGCGAGATGCGATTGCGCAGGGTGTCGTTGACGAACCGGCGCATAGCGTCGTCTAGTTGGGCGTCGAGGCGATCGGCAACATAAGCCTCGTTGCGCAGTGGCGGGCAGGAGTACGAGGCGCAATTGATAGCGGCGTGCACCCGTGCGTCTTGGAAGACGGGGCGCAAAATGTTATGCTCGATATTATTGAGGTCGTAGGTATAGCCCTGGATACGGATAAATTTGATGTCCCAAACGGAATTAACAAAGGCAATACCACTGCGGATGTCTTTAATGCTTTTGACAGGGTAATGGCGCAAGATGAGCTGCACCGTGTAGGCATTGTACGCATTTATCCAGTAGGCCATCTGCTCGGCGCGCGTCCAGTCCTTGTCATTGGGGTGGGCGCTTTCCAACAGGCGCAGGTAGTCGTTGAGCGCCGTGCTGTCGCGCAGGAAGTTCTGGTAATGCACCAACCCATCGTGGCTGACGTGCTTCTTGAGCAGGGTATCCCAAAGCGCATGGGAAACGGGCTTTGACCTGACATCGCGCCGAATGGCTCGGCAGTTGGTGCAGGTAAACCAAATCCCGAAAAGGACGGCCAAGGCGCTTGCCAAGAGGAGTGCTTGCTTCATGAGTGCGCCAGGTTTTGATGCGACGGAGGCATTTCCTCAAAAGAAGCGCTCCTGTCGGCGAGTATCATTAAAATACGCAGGTTTCGAGGCCCTCTCGCGCCACCTGCCGACGCTTGGCTGCTCCTCAGGCTCCGAGGAGTTGGGCGGCGTGGTTTTCCGTGTCCACTTTAGTAATGATGCGCTCGATACGGCCATTTTCATCAATGACGAAAGTAGTTCGGTGAATGCCGTCAAAGGTGCGGCCCATAAACTTCTTTGGCCCCCACACGCCGTAAGCCTCGGCCACCTGGTGGTCTTCGTCTGCTAATAGGCTAAAAGGTAGGCTATATTTCTCAATAAACTTGACGTGCTTTTTGGGTGAGTCCGGGCTAACGCCGAGAATAGCGTAGCCTTGGTTGACAAACTGACTGTAGCCGTCGCGAAGGCTGCAGGCTTCTGCAGTACAGCCGGGGGTGTCGTTTTTAGGATAAAAATAGAGCACTAATTTTTTGCCCTTGAAATCAGAGAGTCGGACGATTTCGCCTTTTTCATTAGGAGCCGCAAAGTCTGGTGCGGGATCGCCTTCTTTCAGGTGGAACATAGTGTGATAAGTGTTTTTGCCTCCTCTAACAATCAGCGCCGAAGAGAGGTTTTTTCCCACCAAAAAATACCCCACACAAAGCCCGCCCAAAGCGCTGCGCTCAGCGCCAGATGGACGCCCAGCGGCAGGGTCAGGGCGGCCTTAGTGCCGGCATGTAGTGCGTACAGCCCCCAGGCTGCGGCTATGTATGCGGCCATTCTTCCCAATGGATAAGGCACAGGGTAATGCCGACGGCCTATAAGCCACGTAGCGGCGCACATGAAGGCATAGCAAACGAGCGTAACCCATGCGGCGCCAGTGTATCCAAAGTGTGGAATGAGCAGGAGATTAAGCCCTACGGTCAGTACGGCGCCGGCCACAGCAATCCAGGCGCCAATGTCCGTGCGGTCTTTCAAGCGATACCAGGCCGAAAAATTGTAGTAGATACCAAGGAAAACATTGGCCATTAGCAGAATGGGCACCACATGTAATCCAGACCAGTATTGCGGAGCGATAAAGTACTTGACCACATCCATAAACAGCAGAATGGCCAACATGCCCGCCACGGCGGCTGCAGTGAACCACTGCGTTACCCGGGTCTGATTTTGCAGGGCGTTCTCTGTCTGGGCGTTTCGGAAAAAGAAGGGTTCTGCGGCGTACCGATAGGCTTGGGTGAACAGCGAAATGAGGGCAGCCAACTTGTAGTTGGCCCCAAAGATGCCTACCTGGGCCAAGTTTTCCGCTGTCGTGCCGGGCAGCAGATATTTGAGCATGGCACGGCTGAACATCTCATCTATAATGCCGGCCAGGCTGACTGCGATGAGCGGTGCGGCATAGGCCATCATTCGGCGCCAGAGGGCAGGGTCAAAGGTTGCACTAATGCGTTGCAGCTGCCGCCATAGGAGCGCCAACACGACGGCACTGGCTACCAGATTCGAGAGGAAGATGTAGCCCACCGGGTTCTCTGGAGACCACACCCACCGCACCCACTCGTAGCCGTGCCCATAGGCCCAAGGGCAAAAGACCAGCCAGAACAGATTTATCCCGATATTTACCCCAATGCCCGTCAGGCGAACGGCAGCAAACCGCAGTGGGCGCTGCTCCATGCGCAGGCGCGCAAAAGGCAGCTCTGCTAAGCAGTCCAGACCCAGAATGAGCGCAAACCAACGCACATACTCTGGGTGCTCCGGGTAGCGCAGGGCATTGGCGATGGGCTGAGCAAAGACCAACAGCGCAGCAACAATGAGGGTAGTCGTCATTAGGAGCGACCACATGCCTGTGCTGTACACCCTGTCGCGGTCTGGCAATGGTGTGCCAAAGCGAAAGAAGGCAGACTCCATTCGGTACGACAGCACCACCATGACAAAGGCGGAGGTCGCATACAGGTCAATGACGGCGCCGTATTCTGCCGTAGAAGTCAGTACACGCGTGTAAAAGGGCACCAAGAGCACGTTGAGCAGACGCCCTACGATGCTACTCAACCCGTAAAGTGCCGTTTCGCCGGCAAGTTTTCTTACGGACATGGAAAGAAGTCTGGCGGAGGTTGCCTGCGGCGGCAAAAGTGCAGCATTCCACCGCCGCGTCAGCTTAGTTCAACCGCTCAATGATGCCAGCAATACCCTGGCCTCCGCCCACGCAGGCCGTAACCATGCCGTACTTCTGCTGGCGGCGGCGCATTTCGTTGATAAGCTGGACGGTAAGCTTAGCGCCGGTGCAGCCCAGCGGATGCCCCAAGGCGATAGCGCCGCCGTTCACGTTGACGCGCTCTGGATCAAGCCCTGCTTCCTGGATGACGGCCAAAGCCTGTACCGCGAAGGCCTCGTTGAGCTCTATCTGCTCGATGTCCTGGAGGTTCATGCCAGCCTGTTTAAGCACTTTAGGAATAGCCACCACCGGCCCTATACCCATGTGCAGCGGCTCTACGCCCGCTACCGTACAAGCAACCAAGCGGGCGATGGGGGTAAGGCCTAGCTGCTTGACCATCTGCTCCGACATGACCAACACGAAGGCAGCGCCGTCAGAGGTCTGCGAAGAGTTACCAGCCGTAACAATGCCGCCATTGGCAAAGGCCGGGCGCAATTTGGCCAAGGCTTCTAAGGTGGTGTCGCGGCGCACGCCCTCATCCGTATCTACGGTAAAGGTTTTCGATTGGCGCTTGTCATTTTCTACCCAAACTTCCTCGACGGTGATGGGCACAATTTCATTGCGAAACTTGCCCTGGCTGATGGCTTCCGCAGCCCGCATGTGCGAGCGCAAAGAGAAGACGTCGGCAGCTTCGCGCGTGATACCGTACTTCTTGGCCACAGCCTCCGCCGTCAGGCCCATGCCCACCAGGTAGTCGGGCGTTTGAGAGGCAATGTGGTAGTTGGGAGCCAGTTTGTAGCCCGTCATAGGAATGAGGCTCATGCTCTCGGCTCCTCCTGCAATGTAGCAATGGCCCATGCCTGCACGTATCTTGGCTGTAGCAATGCTGATAGTCTCCAAGCCAGAGGCACAATAGCGATTGATGGTCATGCCCGGCACTTCCTTGCCCAAGGCGCATAAGGCGATAAGGCGCCCAATTTGCAGCCCTTGCTCACCTTCAGGGTTGGCACAGCCCACGATGACGTCGTCCACCATGTTGGGTTCAAAACCAGGAATGCTGCTGGTCAGGTGGCGGATGACTTCCACAGCCAAGTCATCCGGGCGGGTATTCTTGAAGCCGCCCTTGCCGGCTTTGCCTACTGCCGTCCGATAGCCGGCTATGATATAAGCTTCTTGCATAACACAGGTATTTTTCAATGAAAAGGTAACTTAAAGGGACGTTTACAGCCAGCGCACCAGCGGAAAGTCCTGTCGGTGAGCGAGCAGAGGATGCTTGGGAAATAGCCGAAAACCGTATTCATAGACTCCTGCTTTCTGAGGGGTGAAGTTACAGGAATATGTGGCATTGGCGCCTTTCTGGTGCTCGAGCTCGAGTTCATGAATTTCAACCAGCTCCAGTTCCGTCTCCGTACGCCGGCGAAGAAAGACGACCTCAACGCCAACATCAGAAGAGCTCAAGGTTTGCAGGTTTAGCGTAACGCGCGCCTCGAAAGGCTTGCCCAAAGGCAACGCGTAGTTATAGGTGTCGGGTGCTTCCAACGAGATGAGGTCAATGGATGGCCAAGCGCGGCGAACGCGGTTTTTCCAGTCTACCAACTCGCGCAGCGTGTGATACTGGTTCTTAATCAGGCGCTGGCTTCGCTTCCACAGCTTTTCGTAATAATGGGTATTGTAGTCGTCGAGCATGCGCTTCATGACAAAGTGCGGTGCTATCTCAGCGATGTTCTTCTTGATGCATGCTACCCATTTGAGGCTGAAGCCTTGCTCGTTCTGCTCAAAATAGGTTGGTATGATTTCGGTTTCGAGGATGTTGTAGATGGTCTCAGCATCGAGTTCGTTTTGGAGCGCTGGGTCGCTATACGTCTCGTGTTCGGGCAATGCCCATCCGGCGCCGGGGCGATACCCTTCCAGCCACCAACCGTCGAGGACGGAAAAGTTGAGGACGCCATTAAGCACGGCTTTCATGCCGCTGGTACCACTGGCCTCTTTGGGGCGAGTGGGAGTATTGAGCCAGATATCCACGCCCTGTACAAGCAGTTTAGCCATCTCCATGCCGTAGTTTTCCAAGAAAATGACCTTGCCCAAAAATTCGGGCTTCTTAGTGGTGTTGTGGATGAGGCGGATGTATTCCTGCCCGCCTTTGTCCGCAGGGTGAGCTTTACCCGCAAAGAGGAAGATAACCGGGCGGTCGGTACTGGACAGGATAGAGGTCAAGCGCTGCTCGTTGGTGAACAGTAAGGTAGCGCGTTTGTAAGTGGCAAAACGGCGAGCAAACCCGATGACGAGAGCATCTTCCCGCAGGGCGTTGGTGATATCAAAAATGGTGCGTGGGTTTTCGCCTCGCCGGGTCAGGTCTTCGCGCAGGGTGTGCCGTACCCAGTCCAACAAGCGCTTTTTTAGGAGGCGACGCACCTGAGCAATATTCTCATCGCCGACGTGATAGATATTGGCCCATACTGCCGGGTCGCTTTGTCGCTGGTCAAAGTCTGGACCAAATGCTTGGCGATACAAGGCATCCCATTCGGGTGCTATCCAAGTAGAGTAGTGTACGCTATTAGTTACATGCCCCACATGTATCTCTGCGTAGTTGTAATCGGGGTACAGGTCATTAAACATGCGACGGCTAACCTCTCCGTGCAGACGGCTGACGCCGTTGGCCTCTGCAGAGGTGCGCAGGGCAAAATGACTCATGGAGAAAGGCTCTGTTGCATCTTGTGGCGCCAATCGGCCCATGCCGATGAAGGTTTCCCAAGGAATATCCAAGTGATAGAGGAAATCGAAGAGGTAAGTGCGCAGTAGAGCCTCAGAGAAGGAGTCGTGCCCTGCAGGCACAGGTGTGTGGGTGGTGAACAACTGGGTAGCCCTGACGATTTCGAGCGCTTCGTCGAAGGAGAACTGTTCCGTTCTGATGTAGTACCGCAAGCGCTCCAACCCTAAGAAAGCAGCATGGCCTTCGTTGAGGTGGTAGATGTCTGGTTTGAGTTGGAGAGCCTCCAGCATGCGCACGCCTCCGATACCCAGCAGTATCTCTTGCTTTAGGCGGTGTTCGTTGTCGCCGCCGTAAAGCTGATGGGTGATGCTGCGGTCTTCCCACACATTGTCGTCAATATCCGTGTCGAGCAAGTACAACGGCACGCGCCCCACGTTGAGCAGCCACACTTTGGCCCACACCGTGCGCGCTCCGAGGTTTACATGCACCTTCAACCATTCGCCGCGCGCGTCGCGCACGGGCAACAGCGGTAGCTGAGTGAATTTGGCAGCTTCTAACTGGTGTATTTGGTCGCCGTGCAGCGAAATGGCCTGCTGAAAATAGCCGTATCGGTACAGCAGCCCCACCGCCACCATGGGAAAACAGCGGTCGCTGGCTTCTTTGAGATAATCACCGGCCAACACGCCCAAACCGCCTGAATACAGGCGCAAGCTTTGATGCAACCCATATTCCATGCAGAAGTAGGCCACTTTGGGGTGCTCTTTGTCCGGTTTTTGGGCCATGTAAACGCGGAATTGCTCCAGCACCCGCTCCATTCGCTCCATGAAAGCGGCGTTCTGCAGGAGCGCATGAGCTTGCTCAATGTCTAAATGATCGAGCAAGGCCAAAGGGTTGTAGTTCAACTTCTCGAACTGTCCAGGGTCAATGGAGCGAAACAAGTCTATAGCCTCCTCGTGCCAAGACCACCACAGGTTGTGTGCCAGCTCGCGCAGGGGCTGCAACTGAGTGGGTAGTGTAGGCTCAACGAAAATCCTTTTGAGCTTAGTAGCGCTCTCTGTAAGGTTTCCAACCATGGTCGGATGATATGTCATGTAACAACTACTTTTAAGGACGGGCGAAGGTAAGGCGGCTCTGACGCCTAAATGACGCTGGGCTTAGATCGCGTCGGGTTAAATTTGCGAGTTCGTTTTTTGTTTCACCTCAAACACACTTTTCCCAAAACATGAAACCCTTAACTATTTTACTCTTGGCTGCAGTGCTGGCCTCATTGCCCGTTGTGGCCCAAGACCTCTCTACATCCCAAACCGTTCCCGACCAGACCTTCCTGCTCACGCTCGACGTAGAGGCAGGATATGCCATCTGTCCTGCTCCTGATGGTAACGTGTTCGCCATTGGCGCGCGCGATGAGGAAATGGTGCTGTTGAAAATTTCGCCAGAAGGGAAGGTGCTCTCAGCAGATTACTTGGGCGTTGGCGATGGCTCCCCGGTGTATCCCGTCAGCGCCATCTTGGACTCCGAAGGCAAATTGGCCATTATGGGGCGCCACGAACAAACACCCAATGCGCGCAGCTTCATCTTGCGATATGACCCGGAGCTGCGCAAAACCCTTTGGGCCAGAATATCGGAACAGAACTTTTTCAGTACAGGCAGCATTGCAGACATGCCCTCCCAAAACGCCTACGCCGTTTGCTTCTCCAATTTCTCTATCGAGGTAGTCCGGCTCAATCGGCAAAATGGACTCATTTTACCTGCCTCTGCTTTTGGCTATCGGTTAGACAGCCTCACATGGCCTAAGCGCATAGTACTCCATCAGGACGATGTTTTCGTAGTAGGCAGCTTTGTGGAAAGATCTTCCGCAAAACAATACAAGGGCGTATCTCCCTTCATTATGCGCGCTTCTATGAACGGCGGCATTGTAGCCTGGGCCAAAGGCAGCCCTGTTGCACCGGTGGGCAGTGCTGCCCTTCACTTCTCTGCCGATGATGTTTTAATAGAAAACAATGCTGTATATTCTATTTTCACAGGAATTAACGACGGCCTTCAGCCATACACCTATCTGCAAAGACAAACCCCAGATGGCGCCTTGATATGGTTGAAGCGAATAGAATTCCCACAAGTCTTCGGGCAGTGTGTCAGCCAGATGTTTTCAGTGCCAGACGGCTTCATTTTCTATGGGAATTCTGGTAATGATTTTATTGTAAAGACCAACAAGAACGGCGAAGTACAATGGGCCTATCGGAGCAAGTTTTCCACCGGGTCTTCATGTGGCATTCATCAGGCTATGTTGTTCAATGGCGCGCTGTATATTACAGGCACAATGACTTCTGTATCCCCAGCGCAGATGTTTGTCATGAAGATAGATATTGCCAATATAAGTAAAAATAGCTGCAGTGAAATAGTACCTATGGTGGTTCTCACGACGGAAACAGCCAGCGACGGAGACCGCGAGCCGCTCTTGCTGTTGCCCAACGACCCGCTATTCATTCTCAATTGGCCCGCCTCTCCGCCAGTGCCGTTCTTCCCCCAGACGACCTTGCTTTGCGGACCTACGGGCGACTGTTCGGACAAGCCCGACCTCACCTTTGAGATAGATGGCACCAGCTGCGCAGGCGGTGCGCCTGCAGTGTCTTATACCATTTGCAATACAGGTGCCGTGGAAGTAGGCGGAGAAGTGCCCGTGTGGTTCTACGCGGATGACCCCACGCAGACGGCGGTCGCCGTACTTGGCAGTGCTACTCTGACATTGGACCCACCCCTACCTCCTGGCGAGTGCCGCAGCGGCCAATTGGCCGGGCTGGCCTGGCTCGACCCCACCCAGACCCAGTCGGTATTCAGCGTGATCAATTACGACAACGCGCTGCCCACGCCTTTCTCCCTGGCCGACCTGCCCACCACTGACTTGGAAGAATGCAACTACCAGAACAACCTCTCCTCGACCCAGATGTCATGGCCACCAGCGCCAATACTGGACTTGGGGCCAGACCTCATTCTGTGCGACAAGAACTCCGCGCTCTTAGACGCCGGCCCCGACTTTGTGCAATACCTGTGGCAAGATGGCTCCACAGCGCAAACCTTCACAGCTACAGAGCCGGGTCTTTACTACCGAGTAGAAGCCACCGATGCCTGCGGCCGTATCCAGCGCGACTCAGTCTTCTTCACCTTTAGCCTTCTACCTGATACGCGCTTTGGCGACACCGTCATTTGCCCCGGAGAGGCCGTGCCCTACACCCTGCCCGGCTTCGATGCCTACCAATGGGCACCGGCCACAGGGCTGAACTGCACCACTTGCCCAGAAGTCATCGCTCAGCCTAGCCAACCGACCACCTATACAGTGCTGGCCACAGACTCCTTGGGGTGCGTGCTGCGCGATACCTTTACGATTGAATTTTACCCCAGCCAACCCACCTTGCAATGCCCATCTAACATAACGGTTGTGGCCGCACCGGGAGGCACATCTGCCGTTGTCCATTACGACGCACCCAACAGCACCACAGACTGCCCTTGCGGCGATGCAATATGGACGCTGACACAAGGGATGCCTTCCGGGGCGAACTTCCCCCTAGGCAATACGACAATATGCTTCAGCGCTGAGGATGGTTGCCTCAACACCGCGAGCTGTTGCTTCGTCGTCAGCGTAAGCGCGCCACCGCCTGCCGACGAGCCCTGCGAGGTGAAAGAGACGCCCTGTCTGCGCTTCGAGATTTTAGGTATTTTTCAAAATCCTAAGAAGCAAAAGACCTACCGCATGCGCGTCGTGAACAAATGCGCCGCTGAAATGGTGAGCATAGCCTATGAATTACCTCAGGGTCTGACGGCTGTATCTCCACCCAACGGCTCCACCTATACAGCTCCTAGCGGGCGTCAGTACTTAGTGCGTAATCCCCACTTGGCGCCGCAGCGGTCTGTCCGCTTTAGCACCATTGATACGGGCATTTCGCTGGGCCAGTCCGATATCTTCGAATACACCCTGCCGCCACAGGCAAACCAAGCCTTCATTTACACCTACGCTCGCCTCAGCCCGCAAACCTATGTGGAAACGCACCTGAACGTGGCCGGCTGCAAAGTGCAGCAGACGCAGACGCTACTGGAGGACGGAGCCAATGCCGAAGAACGGAGCCTCGAGCACGCCCTCAGCCTGACCGCGGAACGCGTGTTTCCCACCCCCGCTACTGATCGCGTCTATGTAGATGTAAGCCATTGGCCCGCGGGCACCATGCGCCTCTGGGTGGTGGATGGCCTGGGACGTATCCTATGGGAAGAGGCTGACGCAGTGTCAGGAGGACTATACGTACTCCCATTGCCAGCCCATTGGCCCGCCGGCGTGTATTACCTTACAGCGACAACTTCCGATGGGCAGTGCATGAGCGCGCGAATAGTGAAGTAATTGCTCGTTGGCCCCGGAGCCAGCGCCTGTTTTCCGGCATGACCGAATTACCTTTGCGCGGCAGCTGTTCACAAACGCGGCTGCCGCGTTTCTTTTGCCGATTATGCAAAAAGTCTGGCTCTTCATTCGGCGAATAGGTCTGGAGGTATACAGTTTCCTGACAGCCCCATACGTGGTGCGCAACTGTTTAGGCCTGCTGGCCACCATGGGCGGCTTGGTACTACTCACGCTCTGGTGGCTGAAGTGCTACACCAATCACGGTGAGAGTGTGCAGGTGCCCAACTTCATCGGCATGGGCCTCCGGGAAGCCACCCTTAAAGCGCGCTCGCGAGGGTTCAAGGTGTTTGTCAATGACTCCGTGTACGTATCAGAAAAGCCGCCCGGCGTGGTGCTGCTGCAGAACCCCAAGCCCGAAAGCCGCGTAAAGGAAGGCCGCACCATCTACCTGACCGTAACCAAGCGCAATCCCGACATCGTGCGCTTACCCAACTTAGTGGGCAACGACGACTACGACCTCTACAGCCGAAAATGCCTGCGCTTGGGCCTAAAGCCGCGCGTTGTAGCCCGCATCGCCGACCCCAAACTGGCGCCCAACACCATCGTGGCCGTCATCTTCCGAGGCGACACCATCACAGAGGCCATCCGCTACGGCTTCGATGTCGAGATGGGATCCGAGATAGCGTTTGTGGTATCCGAACAAGTGGCTTTGGTGGTAGAAATACCAGACTGTGTATGTCTGACCTACACCGAAGCGCGCTTCCTCATCAGCAGCAGCAACCTCAACGTGGGCGCCATCATCAACGATGGCACCGTGATAGACCAAGCGACGGCTTACGTGTGGCGCCAATCTCCGCCCTACGACCCCAATGGAACACTGCGCGTAGGCGAGCAAATTGACCTCTATCTCACCCAGCAAATGCCTACAGGCTGCCAATGATGCCGGGCAAGGCCGGCCCTGCTATGGCTTCTCCCCTTCGTCGGGAAGGAGGGTAACTCGCAGCCACGCCCACAATCTCGTCTTGTGTTGGCTTTGGCCTTTCTTCCTCCATTTTTTTGGGAAAAAACGGCAGCTCAGCTCCACCGCCGCTTTTGCGCCCAGCCGAGATCTGGCGTCTCTGGTTTGGCCCAGGGCGCGCTCTCGTCTCGCCCCTGGGCCTTAATAAACACGAAATCGGAGTCCGAATAGAGCCGAAAAAGGCCAAAGACAGCGGGTTTGATGGGCACAAAGCCCTCCCAAGGCATGCACAAAGGCGTTCCAAGGCCTTTGACGACGGGTTAGTTCAGTAAATCTCACTTGCTTTCGCTCGGTGCAGAGACAGCGTTGGAACAGTGAAGATTTTTTGATTCATCATTCATCATTCATCATTCATCATTCATCATTAAGCCATCAGAACCCACCAATAACACCTCCCAACCCAAGTCGCTTTATGCCAAAAAACGTATTCCGCTCGCCCCTCTACAGAGTGCCCGCGCACGACCTCATCTTCAAAATCTTCATGGGCCCAAAAAACATGGCCCAAATGTTCATTCAGGCCTTCGCTCCGCCTTCCCTGCTCAGGGCTGTGGACTTTTCTACCTTCCAAAGCGCTCCCACGGCCTACGCCAGCGAGCAAACCGGCGCCTCCT
>FWPU01002775.1_pt1 | contig 46678 bp, 26 predicted proteins | sample 2228361 | NCBI WGS metagenome assembly FWPU01 (sample SAMEA103939777, study PRJEB20133) | metagenome
AATAATTTAAGAAAATCAAATTATTGTTAATCTATACTCGAAAGATTTTTTTAATTTTATTAGATGAAAATAATCTTTTAATATAAATAATTAATCCCCACAAAATTTTTGTTATTTTTGTAGACTCTAACATCCACAGCCACAGGATCTTCCAGTTTTTACTTTTTCAAAAGCTTCTTTTCCCTCATTAAAAGAAAACCAGGCAATAGCAAGAGCTCCTGCTGAATCCAATCCTCCTATTCCTGTAACTTCATATCCCAAGCTTGCTATTAATAATGCAATTGAGAGATACAAACAAGTCTTAGTACATTTAGCATCTGCTATAATTGCATCTGAATTTAAACTTCTTCCTACTTTCATTTTATAATAAATTAAAATTGACATTGTAATAATAGATATGATTGAAATTATAATTCCCCAAACTGTTGTTTCAGGTTTGTGCGAAATAAGGAAATTATAAAGCGCAGTAATTATTAATCCAGCGGCTAATATAAAAAAGACTGTACCTGTAATTTTTAATGCAGTTTTTTCGAATATATTTCTTGTTTCCCCATTATTATTTTTTATTCTGAGTAACATATGAAGGATTCCAATTCCCGAAATGACTTCGACAAAAGAATCAATTCCAAATCCAAAAAGTGCAAGAGTTTCGTCATTCAGACTATAATGAACAGAGATTAATCCTTCAACCAGATTATAACAAATTGTAACATATGCAAGTAGAAATGCTATTTTATACAATGTTTCTTTGTTATAAACAACAGTTATATTCTCCATTAGTTAAATCCTTAAATTTTCTATCCATACAAATTGTACAGATTTTTAGTTCACAATATTAAATATCTACTAAATAATTTGATAAATTATTAAGTTTCATTTGCAAATTTTTGCGGAGGATATTATATGGGATTTGTTAGATATATTTTAATGGCCATGACTTTCTTGATAATTTCAGGTTGTGCGGCATTAATATTACAGCCAGCAGATTTTTCGTGGCCAATAGAAAATGTCCTAAAAATAGACGAAAAAGGCTTCATCAAAGAGGATAGACACACATTTACAATCAATGTAAAACCAATCTTTCATGAAGAACACAGAGATTCGAATTTAGCACTTGGAAAAGAAATTAGAATAATCAGAAGTCAAGCAGGATATTATTTCATTACAGCATCTAATTTTAAAAATATATATGTGCTTATACCAATTGAAAGCGGTATGAAATTAGTTAATAAAATAAATATTTCAGAAACTCAACCACTATTAAATCCTGCTTTTAATCAAAAATCACCATATATTGAATTAATAGATGGTTCAAAAAAATATTTATTGAATCATAAAGGACTTGTGAGGTAATAATATGAAGTTTATAACATTAATAATAATTACATCATTTTTTTCAGTTGTAGTAGCACAATCAGATTATGAAAAAACACAAAATTTCAAAAAACAATATAAAATTCTGGAAGATGCCATTAAAGATGCATCCTCTCTTGAAGAATGCAATTTAATTGGAGAAAGCATTATAAAATTTAAAAATGAATATGCGGCAGATAAAGAATTACTTGACAAAGTATTATATCCCGATAATTTTGAATCAGCATTTGAAAAACTGATGAATACCCTTGAAATAAGAAAAGGGGATTTTGCACAAATATCGGAATTAAAAACCGAAGTAGGAATATTAAAAACTCGTGTTACTGAATTAAGCGAAGAGAATCAAAATTTAATAGCACAGATAAAAACTTTGAACTTAAGAATAAAAAAAGATGCAGAAACAATAGCTTCGCTAAGAAATTTAATAGCACAGTTAAAAGCAAATATTAAGCAGAGGGACATGCTCGTAAAGGACATAATTGACAGTTTACTAACAGAATTTATGAAAAAACCTGCAACACTAAACGAAGCTGAAAAACTAACTTTTATAATAAAAATTGATAGCAGAAATTTATTTTATAACATTGAAAGAACAATTGAAGATAACATCCAATTTATGAAAGTTACCCAACTTACTCCATCAGATCTAAATGAAATGAAGAAACAATATCGGGATTTTAATAAACTCTGGAAACAAATTGGACCAAAACTGACTGATATTTATTTAACAAGAGTAGACAAAGCAACTCAGATTGCAAACATTGATGGAATGTTTTATGAGTGGAATTCAAGATTAAACGATGAAATATGGAATCAGGTTAATCAAATATTTAGAGATAAAAATTTGGCAGTTCTACCATTTAGAAACGGGGAACAATTTGTCAATAGCATTTATTCTTTCATCGATGATGAAATAAAAAACCTTGGTGTTAAGAATAAAGATGAAGCATTAAAAACTTTTTATACATTTACTGATAGCGTTTATTTTAAAACCATACAACCTGTATGGATTCCAATTTTAATCGAAAACAATATGATGACAGAAGAGAACAAAGACTCAATAGAAGCACGCATTGCAGTATGGAAAGAAAAGTTATCTCCTCCTTCGAAGTTTAACTGGGTTTACATTGTTGGAGGAATTATTATCATAACATTAGCATTGGTTTACTTTATGAAGAGTAAAAATAAACAAAAGAAACTTAGCGAAATCCCAAAAGGAGAATAATATTTCAATCGGAATTTTTCATCTATATTATAGTTAAAGATATTATAGTTAAAGATTTTTGTTTTATTTTATATAATAACCAAGTGTAAAAAATCCAACCCAATGTTTTAATGAGAACGGAGCGGTTAAACCCATTGTTGAATTATAAAATGGCAATACCTTTTTTGTAAAAGTATCAGAATACTTAAATAATTTGCCGTGTACTTCTCCTGAATGAAGATACTCTGTTATATTCAACAAAGTGAACAAACCAAATATTATCGGATATCTCCCACACAACAGAGGAATAACATTTCTTTTATTTTCTTCCTGTAAAATTTCTTTTGCTAAATCCTTTATTTTCGACCTGCTCAGTCTTCCAATCAAAAAATTATTTAGGATAATTTTATCGTGCATAGTAGCTTTATTATGAGTTTCCACGTTACAACCATAAGGGACATTATTAAAATCTTCTCCATAATGATTTGCATCATTTGAAATCAATATAAAAATTTCTTTCCCTAATTTTAATTTGTTTGATTTTAATAATATCAGATATATCTTTTGAAATTTTTCTGCATTTTCAAATGTCATTTGTGGAACTATAATTGGTGTGATCTTTACATCGGGATTATAAAACTGTAGAAATGGTATCAAGGCTTCGATTGAGTGTTCTACTTCATGTGCATTACTATTTATAATAAAAAAATTCTTGTCAAGCTTTGATTTTAATACTTCTCTAAGTGGGGGGGGGAAATCTTCACATCATTATAAATACCTTTCCACAAGTTAAATTCATCAAATATTAAAACCCCAGAAGGTGAATAGATTTCATTCTTAACCGTACCATGAGTAACAACAAAAATTATTACTTCTTTCGCATTAATTAGTTTAAAGAGAGGATAATAAACTTTCCCAGCATATAAATAATCATCATGAACAGAAATTGCTGCAATAATATTCTCTTTTTCAAATTCCTGGTTGCAATAAATACTATCCATAAATGAAATAAAATTTTGCATTTCATTTTCATCCCAGCAAAATCCAACATTATCTCTAATTGGTCGAACATTTTGAGCAATCAGATTATTCAAATATTCGAATTATTACGGCTACTTTTTTCATATTACTACAATTATTTTATCAAAACTAATTTTCTAACCGAAATATAACTTTTAGCTTTCAAAACATAAAAGTAAATACCACTTGATAAATTTTCAGAACTAAGTCTATATTCATAAAATCCAGGATTTTTGTACTCGTCAACTAATGTTTTTATTTCTTTACCAAGCATGTCATAAAGTTTGATTTTAACATTACATTCCTCTGGAATCTGGTATCTTATAACAGTAGTTCCATTAAATGGATTTGGGAAATTTTGTTCAAGGTTATATTCTTGTGGAAGATTATATATTTCTTTTATGTTAGTATTGACTCCTTTGCCATAAGATTCTATTCCAAACCATAATGTTTTATAAATTGACAGATCCAGCTCAATCAGAAAATGATTTTTTTGATATGGTTTTACAATAAATGATTGTGAAATATTTTCTTTTCCTTTGTTATCAAGTGGAAAAACTCTTATTGAATCTGCAAAAATCATTAGATCGATTTTGATTTTTAATGGATAAATTTGAGTGGGTGGATGTCCCCAATTATTATTAACTGTATTAGTACCATTCCAGATCATTCCTGTATTTTGAATCCTTGTTCCAATTGTAATTAAAGAATTCCGGGAAAAAAAAAGTTTTGAGCTATCCAGTGAAAGCCAGGTTATGGTACCAAAATCATCCTGAGAAAAAATATCATAAATAAGCAACGAGCCTACTTCTTTACCTTCTAATTTTGAAAGAAATCCTGTAGCACCAATAAATTTATCTGTTGCAATGGTCAAAGTACCATCGTTGATATTCCATGTTATTTCATCAGTATCTGTTTTATAGATGTTGCCGGAAAGCTGTGGTAATTGTTTAAAATCTGTTGTTGTTGCAGAAGAATAACTTTCTGTTTTAACAGAATGAACCAAAGAAATTTTTCTATCATAAAATGAAGGACCATACCAACCTGATGCATCATCTTTGGGAAGTACATATAAAGTATCCAGTGTATAATTAACATTTATCGTATTTACAGAAGGTTTGATTAAGTCATTTCTAAATACATATGATATTGTCGGAAAGAAAGACATCAAAATTGAATTTCGATTAACACCAAAATATCCAGCTATAAAATCCGCTTCCCATTGAAAAGCTTCGCTATAATCAAAATACATGAATGCATCTGCATCATTAAATGATGCGTATCCTACGCTAAATAATATTGATTCTACCTGATAACGATTAGGGAATGGATGATTGTATTCACTTACAGTAAATGGCTTTTTAACGATGGGAACGCCTGCATAGAGATATGGGATAGTTCCACCATTAATATCTTTTACCATTGGAGTATTGTTTATAATCCAGTTTGTAGAAGACCATGGTTCACCCGGGAATTGCGGATGGTCCCAGTATGCATGATTATCTATGTAATCTCCGTCAGACATTGATGCTAAATCGGCAGGTCCCACATTCCAGTTTGTGCATACAATTGGAACTTTCACTTTCAATGTATCTTTCAAATATAAAATCATCTCTTTGAAATAATTTCTTTCAAGACTTATATAAAATTCAGACATATCTTTTACTCTTTGATTTGTATATTGAACACACTTTGAATAATCTATCATTGAAATATTTTTTAATTCCAAAGATTCATTTTGTTCTAATCCAATTGTTCCTGATTTTGTAAAACTAATTTTATCGAACCAGAATGATCCGGTTTCTTTCCCCAAACTGAATGAAAGTCGTGTATGACCAATGTTATTTTCAGGCGCTTTTATACTAAATGAAAAAACTTGCCAGTCAGTGTTTAATTTTATTGAATACCATCCATAAGAATTCCATGGACTCATATCATTCATAATATTTACACTAATTTCTCTTTGAGTATCTGATTTAGCAGCAAAAGAAAATGTATACGAAGAATCTTTAAGAATAGTAGCAAAAGGCATTTTAAATTGAATATGCCAATCTGTACCTGTAGCTTTTTTGACTGAGACTTTAAAGCTATATTGACCTTCAAATGAAGTCGAGCTGTCTCTCAATGTATCGGCATCAGCCCCATTGTGTTCTTCTAATGCCCAATAATTTTTAGGATTCTGTTTTTCAAAATCACCGTTAATTATTTGTTCACTAAGTCCAGAAGGTTTAACACCTTGATTCCAAGCTTTTTGTAAGTTTTGTGTTGTATTGTATTTCTTTAATAAAAATTCATTCCACAAGCTATCAAGCATTTTAGAGTAATAAATAGGAAGTGTGCCACCTTTAGAAATAGGTTTCAATTGATTATCTCTCCAGAATCGATAGAGTGAATTTTCATTAGTAATTTCAACCATTGCCATTACTGGATCGTCAACAAGTGCTTTACCTGTATAAGGATTAATATGTGTTAAAAGTTGATTTGCGTATTCTTTATGTAGTTTTTTAATATACGGGTCAAAAAAATTTACACCTTTGCCAAATTCCGGAAGTGAATCGTATGAAACAACCCCATCAAAAATTCCAAAAGTTCTTGAGACATGCAGATTCATATTAACAAATATTCCATTTTCTTTAAGCTTTGCAATAATAAATTCAAGCGTATCAAGATAGGTTGGGTTAATTAATCTTGTATCACTTTTTCCCAAAAGACTCCTTTTTGACCACGGATTATCAAGGTGATGCATGCGAACAAGATTAAAGCCATACTTGCGTAATCTTCCTGCCAGTAGTCCTGCTTTATCTTTTGGTGGAAAAGCATTATCCGCACCAAAGTTAGTTCCCCAGAATCGAATTCTCTTACCATCATAAGAAAATTTTCCATCTGAATTTATAGTAACAAATACATTGTCTTTAATTTGATGGATAGCAAACTTCGGTAGAAACTTTTGCGAACTTGAATCTCCCGAAGGAAGATAAAAATTAAATCCACCCGCAAAATTCTGTGCTTTTAAATTAATCAAAAAGAGTAATGATATTATAGTAATTATTGTCTTTTTCATATAGCAATAGGATTTATTTGTTAACTTAATTATTAATCAGCTTAAAAATATCTGAGTTTTTAGAAATGATATAATTTCTGATAACTCTACCTGATAAAGTTAACTCATCATCTTTCCATTGACCCTTTGGATTTGCACCTGGAATAAGAGCAGCTGAAGTTTCATTTTTATCCATAATAGACCAATTGCAATTTGAAAGTTTATTTGTTTCCATAAAATTCATCCATATGTTTGCTTCATTAAGGTCGATATTACCCGACCCACTTGCCTCACTTATTCCATATTCAGTTACAAAGAGAGGTAGATTTTTATTTAATGCTGTTATAGCTTTATTTCTTAAAGATTGTCTATGTGTGCTTGAATAAAAATGCAGAGAATATGCTACATTATTATCTTTTAGAGGATTATTTGCTGCTATATCAACATCCTGCGACCAACTCGGTGTTCCAACAATAATTAAATTATCGGGGTCATATTGACGAATAATTTTAATTACTTCTTCTGCATATGGTTTTATAACATTACCCCATGAAACTTGAAGAGGTTCGTTATATATTTCATAAATTATATTTGGTTTGTCTCCATATTTCTCTGCAATGATTTTAAAAAACTCCTTTGCTTGTTGTATATGATTTTGCGCATTATGGTCGTGCCAATCTACAATAACATAAATGCCGTATTCAATAGCAGCTTTGATTATAATTTCTGCTTTTTGCAATTCTATTTGAGGATTAGTTAAATATCCACCATTTTCTACTCCTATTGCAGCACGAACAATCGTGCATTTCCAGTCATCTCTTAGCCATTTAATTACGTTTTCATTATAAAAATGTCCTCCCCACTGACTCCAAAATAAACTCATCCCTCTTAATACAACCAGTGTATCATCCTTACAATAAATACGATTACCTCTAACTTTTAAATTGCCATATAGTTCAACAATTGTTTTTGGAGAATTAAAATGAGGAGTGGTAACATCGTTGTTAACATCATTACAGGATAATATTGAAATAAGAAAAAGCAAGAGAATTAAATTAATTTTCTTAAATCGCATAAAAACAATTTTTTATATTTATCATTCTGAAAAAAGGAGAATTAGTAAAGATTTAATTTCTGGAAATTGTAAGGCATAATTATTCAATAAATATCAAAATATTTATTATTGTTTTAATATTTTATGAAGCATCAAATATATCACTTTTATTAAATTAATTAATCAATCCGAGTGCTTTCAAATAATCTTTGTTAATTACGCAATTTCTAAATTTTATGTTTTCCAATAAATCACTCAAAGCTTTGGTAATAACTTCTTTAGGAGGTTTATTTTTTCTAATATCTTCAAAATTTTTCCTTGAGCCTTCAGCGTACTTAATTATTTCATCCCATTCAAGTGTTTTATTGAAAGAAACCACGCCACGTGTCGACCCCATCTTTTTATAAGGCCAGAAACACCAGCCAATATTATTTTTTTCTAGAAGCTCTCTAAAAGATTTGATCCATTCATTATCATTTTCACCAGATTCACCAAGCCATACAGGTACATTGTATTTATCTCTAAAATCAATGTATTGCTGAATTTCCCTTTGTTCTGTTAGCATCCAGTATTTATGAAATGTATATGCAATATTAGAATCGAAAGGTTTACCGAATACTTTAAAGTTTGTATTCCACTGGGCACCGCCTAAAAATATGATATGATTTTTATCAACAGAACGAATTGCTGCAGTAATTTTTTTATAAAGTGGTTCAAGTAATCTATTTAATTCTTCTTTATTCTCCATAAAATGTGGAATAGGTTCGTTTAATAAATCATAACCGAGTATTATAGATTCATCTTTATACCTGTCTGCAATTGATTTCCATAATTCGATAGTAGCATTTTGAGCAAGCTGGCTTTCAAATAAAAAAGGATATCCCCAGCTATCATCAATATTATCGCCTGTTTGTCCTCCAGGTGCAGCATGCATATCAAGTATCACATAAAGATTAAATTCTTTGCACCAGGCAATAACACTATCCAATCTTCTAAATCCCTCATCAAGAAAAATTTCTGGTTCATCTTCTATCATAAATAATCTAAAATTGAATGGTACCCTAACATGATTAAATCCTGATTTTTTAATAAACTCGATATCATCGCAAGTTATATAATTATCACGAAATTTTTTCCAGAATTTTTTTGCATCTTCCGGACCAATAAGTTCTTTAATCAAATTATCAATCAATCTGAATGAATTTACATTTTTTAGATGGAGCATATATCCTTCGGGATTAAGCCAATTACCAAGATTTATTCCTTTTAAAAATATTTCATTACCATTGCCATCTATAAAAATTTTTCCATTTGTTTTAACAAAATTTTGTGGATATAAAAATGTTGCAATAATAAATAATAACAAACATGTCAATTTCCAAAGATTCATATGACCTCATAAGTAAAATTTTAGAAAAAATATAATCAATTTTTATTTTCGCTTATCTAAAGACTGTTCTAAAAGCCACTCATAAATTTCAGGATTATTATATGTTTCTGTCCACGAGTCATGTTCTGCATCGGGATAAATAGTAAGTTTCACATTACCACCACATGTTTTCAATCTTTCTACCAGTTCTTCGGTAGCTTTTACGGGAACAACTTTGTCTTTTGCTCCATGAAAAGCCCAAACAGGAAGTTTTCCAATCATGCATACTTCAAATAAATCGCTCCAGCCACAAATTGGAATCACAGCTGCAAGTCTATCCGGAATTTTAGCTGCTAATCTCCATGTACCATTTCCTCCCATACTCAATCCAGTAACATAAATTCTATTTTCGTCAACTTTATAATTTTCAATTATATAATCCAGCAATGCTATTAATTCATCTGTATCCCATCTTTTATTTAATGGGCATTGCGGACTAACGACAAGAATGGAAAAATCTTTACCTTCTTCAATTAACTTTGGTAGACCATGTTTTTTAACAATTTGCAAATCACTTCCTCTTTCGCCAGCTCCATGTAGAAAAAGAAGCAAAGGAATTTTTTCTCTGGTTTCATAATCTTTTGGCAAATAGAGTAGATAATTGATATTAAATTTTTTTCGAATTTCTGTAGTAAGATTCTTTTCAAGTTGTTTACCTGTATTATTTCTAATAATCGATTGAGAAGAGCATGCTACTGCAAAAGATAATGCTAAAAATGCAATTATCAATTTTTCCATACTTACCTCAATCTATTACAGAAAATGATTCTTCAAATAGCTCAACAGAATTTCTTCCAACAAAAACTTTAAATTCACCCGGTTCAATAACATAATTCATATTTATATCATAAAATTTCAATTTATCTGGTGTAATAGTAAATTCAACTTTTTTCATTTCGCCTGGTTTTAGATAAATCTTTTTAAAATCTTTTAATTCTTTAACTGGACGTGTTACGCTTCCTACCAGATCCCTGATATAAAGTTGAACAATTTCTGAGCCTTCATAATTACCAGTATTCTTAACATTCACACTAATTTTAAGAGATTCATTTTTATTGATTTGTTTTTTATCAATTGTGAGATTTGAATATTCAAAAGTTGTGTAACTCAGACCATAACCAAAAGGATAAAGCGGTTCATTTGGGAAGTCGTTATAAAAAGATGTATAGCGAGGATTATCAGGTCTGTATGGTCTACCGGTATTCTTATGATTATAATGATATGGAACTTGACCGACATGTTTTGGAAAAGTAACTGTAAGCTTACCACTCGGGTTATAATCACCAAACAAAACATCAGCAATTGCATTCCCTGCTTGAATTCCCAGAAACCATGTTTCAATTATAGCAGGGATATTTTCATTAATCCAGTTAATAGTAAGAGGTCTTCCATTCATTAATACAACAACTATTGGTTTTCCTGTTTTATGAAGTTCTTTTACAAGGTCTTCTTGAACGCCGGGTAAATCAAGTGTTGCACGAGATTGAGCTTCGCCACTCATATCTCTTGATTCTCCAATCACAACTATTGCAATATCAGATTTTTGAACTGCATCGATAGCTTTTGGAAACTCACTTTTATCAGTTCCTTTGACAGAGCATCCTTCGGCAAAATTTATTTTGACATTATTACCAAGTTTATTTTTTATTCCTTCTAGAACAGTAACTACATCTTCAGGATTTCCTTGCTGTTCCCAGGGTCCCAATGGATCTATTTTTGAATTTGCAAGAGGTCCAACAACTGCTATAGATTTTAAGTCCTTTTTAAAGGGCAATAAACTATTCTCATTTTTTAGCAATACAATTGATTCCAGAGCAACTTTTTTAGAAGCTTCTATCATCTCCTTATTTAAAATTGTAGCTTTTTCTCTTTGCGTATTACAATATTTATAAGGATGATCAAATAGACCTAATTTGAATTTAGCAATTAAAATTCTTCTTACAGCATCATCTACTAATTTTATACTTACTTTTCCTTCTTTTACTAAATCAACCAGATGGTTAAAATAAGCATTGCCTTCCATATCCATATCTACCGTAGCATTAATTGCAATTTTAGCAGCTTCATATAAATTTTTAGCTAAACCGTGAATTATAAGTTCTCCAATAGAATTCCAATCACTTACCACAAATGCGTCTGACTTCCACTCATTGCGTAATATTTGAGTCAACAAAAATTTATTAGCAGAAGATGTAATACCACCAATTTCATTGAACGAAGCCATTAAGGAACCAACATTTGCATCGACTGATGCTTTAAATGGTGGTAAATATATTTCTCTTAAAGTTCTTTCAGAAATATCAACTGTATTATAATCTCTACCACCTTCAGCAGCACCATAGGCAGCAAAATGTTTTGCACAAGCAAGAATTGTATTATTATCAGATAAATCATTTCCTTGATATCCTCTAACACGTGCTGCAGCCATAACAGAACCAAGATAAGGATCTTCTCCGCTTCCTTCTACGATCCTTCCCCATCGAGGATCTCTTGCAATATCAACCATTGGACTAAATGTCCAGTGTACTCCTGCAGACGATGCTTCTATTGCTTGCATTCTTGCTGAAAATTCTACAAGCTCTGGATTCCATGAACATGCTTCTGCTATCGGGACAGGGAAAATAGTTTTAAAGCCATGAATTACATCAAGTCCAAATATTAATGGAATTTTTAATCTTGATTCTTCAACTGCAATTTTTTGAAGTCTTCGAGTTTCATCTGCACCGAATATATTCAATAATGAACCAATTCTACCCTGGCGAATTAATTCTTCATGTCCTTCTTTTGGTTTTGAAGTCTTAGTTCCAGTATCAAAACTACCAGTAAACTGAACCAGTTGACCAACTTTTTCCTCAAGTGTCATTAAAGAAAGAACCGAATCGGCTCTTTGCTCAAATGATTTTTGTTGAGCACATATTAAAACAGGAATTAAAAGAATAAGTAATATTTTCATCGTTACCTCTTAAAATTCAATTAATAAGTAAGACCATAGCCATATGGAAATAATGGGTCATAGTTAGCATCGCCAACGTTTATTGGAATCTGAGACATACTTCTTGGCCATGAGTGAGATAATTTACCTGTTGGTTTATAATCTCCAAATAACACATCGGCAACTCCATCTCCTTCAGAACCTGGTAACCAGGCAGCAATGAATGCATCGCAATAATCAATTATATTTGTTATAATCATCGGTCTACCTGAAATTAAAATTACAATCAGGGGAATTCCTTTCGATTTTATCTTCGATATTAAATCCAGATCTTCCTGAGATAAATTTAAATCGGTTCTATCTCCCTTTCCTTCTGCATATGGTTTTTCTCCAACTACGGCAATTGCAACATCTGCATCTACTATATCATTTCCATCTACTGTATAAAACACCGAACTATTTTGAGATACTGCTTTTCTAATTGCTTCTAATATTGTTGTTCCTTTCGTTATATTTCCTTCAGAACCCTGCCACGAGATTGTCCAACCACCACATTGAATTCCAAGATCGTTTGCTGCTTTACCAGCCACAAGGATTTTTTTATTACTTTTAGATAGTGGTAAAATTTTATTTTCATTTTTGAGTAATACCAGGGACTGTCTTACAGCTTCCCTTGCAAGCATTCTATGTTCCAGACTTCCAACTTTTGATAAAAGTGTTCTATCGGTAAAAGGTTTTTCGAATAAACCGAGTTGAAATTTAATTCTTAGTATTCTACGAACAGCATCATCTATTCTACTTATTGGGATTCTTTTTTCATTAACAAGTTGCTTCATTGAAACAAAAAAATTTTTATAATCATATGGTAACATAACCATATCAATTCCCGCATTAATTGCGGTTTCTAATTTTGTTTTATAATCACCTGGCAATTGATCAACTCCTGCCCAATCACTTACAACAAATCCTTGGAATTTTAATTCTCCTTTAAGAACATCAGTTAACCAATATTTATTACCATGCATTTTTTGACCATTTATACTACTGTAAGAAGCCATTACACTGCCCACTCCAGCATTAATTGCTGCAATATAACCTGGTAGATGAATTCGTCGTATTGTCAATTCATCAACCTGAGTGTTTCCTTGATCAACGCCGTTATGAGTACCACCATCACCTAAATAGTGTTTAGCACATGCAAGAATTGATGTATTACTGCTCCCTAAGATATTTGTTTGATAACCAAGTACCGCAGGACCAGCCATAAGTTCTGCTAATTCTGGTGTTTCACCAAATCCTTCATAAGTTCTACCCCATTTTTCATTTTGAGGAACTGCTATGCATGGTGCAAATGTCCAGTCAATTCCAGTAGCAGCCACTTCTATTGCAGTTGCTCTAGCTATCTTTTCAATCAGCTCAGGATTACGTGTGCATCCCAAGCCGATATTATGAGGAAATATGACTGCTCCATAAACATTATTATGTCCATGTACCGCATCTATACCATATATTATTGGAATTTTTAGTCTTGTTTGAAGTGCATAAGATTGAAAAAGGTCATACATATCTGCCCAGCCTTCTGGTGTATTATTTTCGGGGGCTGAACCCCCACCACTTAAAATTGAACCAATGTAATAATTTTTAATATCCTGCAAATTTTTCATCATAACTTCTCTTTCCACCTGGATCATCTGTCCAATTTTTTCATCGAGTGTCATTTCAGAGAGTAACTTATCAACCTTTTCATCAATCTCTTTAAGTTCCTCATTCACAAATGAATTAACAGAAGAATTACGACATGATAAAAACAGGAATACAATTAAGATCAGCGATAAGAATTTTTTATTCATTTTTCACTCCCAATTTTGTTCCAAATTAATACTGCTGCACCAAGTACTGCAGCGTTTTTACCAATTAATTCGGAGCTTAATACTTTTACTTTGTTTTTAAAAATGTTCAATAAATTATCTTCTAAATATTTTTTAACTGGCTTTATTAATAAGTCGCCTGCCAAAGCTAAACCACCAAAAAAAATAATTGCTTCTGGACTTAAATGAGCAACTGTATCTGCAAGTTTAAGACCAAGCATTCGTGCAGTATAATCAAAACATTCTAAAGCAAGTTTATCCCCATTAAGTGCTGCTTTATAAATATCTTTAGAAGTTAATTTTTCATATTGAATTTTTCTGAATTTACTGGGAATCGAAGTAGATGCCATTAATTCAAAAGCAGTTCTTTTAATTCCATTCGCTGAGGCATAGGTTTCAAGACAGCCTTTTCTTCCACAACCACATTCTCTACCATTTGGATCAACTATAGTATGACCAAGCTCGCCAGCAAAACCATCAGCTCCATAAACTAATTTACCATCCACAACAATTCCACTTCCTAAACCAGTTCCAAGTGTAATTACTACAAAATTTTTCATCCCTCTTGCAGTTCCAAAAGACATTTCTCCTAAAGCTGCTGCATTTGCATCATTCGTTATAGCAGATGGAAGAGCAGAATATTTTTTAATTTCTTTCAAAACATTTACAGTTCCCCAATTTAAATTTGGTGGTTGCTCTATTGTCCCTTCAAAATAATTTGCATTGGGAGCACCAATACCTATTCCAACAATTTCTATTTTCTTTTCATATTTTTTCTTTCCTTTTTCAATTTCAAAAAATAATCTTTTAAAAAATTGTTCTTGCTTTTCTTCTGCTTTTGTAGGAATTGATTTTATATAATAGCATTTACCCCCCCTGCTCACAAATCCAAATACAGTGTTTGTACCCCCTATATCAATTCCTACTACTACTTTCGTTTTAGACATAACTTTACCCCAGAAAATTCGTTAAGTAGATAAAATCATATTAAAGTGACAAAAACTATGCCTTCATTTCCTTTTTAATATACTACAAAACAAAAAAATTTTAACGTGTAATTACAACCATATTTATTTTTCGTTTAGCTTATTATTAATTTGATAAATACTGTTATTAAAATAATAAGACTATAGTTCTATCTTTAGAGTTTTAGCAGATGAGTATTAAGTGTAAATAAAACACTGATGCAATACATAAATCTAAAATTATTTCACATTATTATTAAAATACCCAGATACAAATACAAGAGGAGCATTCCAATTAATAGCTATTTCGTTTGAAGACCAGCTACCAACATCATCTACATAACAAAGTGCCGGTGGAGTTTCCTTTCCGAATTTCTTTTGTAAAACAGGATCCTGTAGAAACTGATTTGGACCGCCAGCTAAAAGTCCAGGAATCGGCTCCAAAATTTCATCAGCTGCAGATGGTCTATGATGTGGATTTAACACAGATTTATTTCCTATCCCTGTAATAAAAGAAATATTGTGAGCATTAATCCCGAGAACATAATTGAGCTGATTCAAAGCAAATTCGTAATATGTTTTATTCCGAAAAATTTCGTATCCCATTAATAAAATTATTGCATTATTTAAAACGTCAGAATTACTCCCCCAATGATAATCACCTGATAGAACAGAAATACCAAAACCATCCTTAGAACATTTAGATAAAATTTCATTACAAAATTTTTGAAACGAATTTCTGAGTAATGTATTTACATTTTCCGATTTATTTATGCTTCTTGCTGTTAAGTAAGTAATATGTGCTATGGTTCTTACATCACCCCAATTAATCGTTGTAAATAAATCTTTCTTATTGAAATTTTCTTCGTAATATTTTAAAAATTTCTCATCACCATCTGAATAATAAAGCTCTATGCTTGCCAGTAATCTTTCATCCCAATCAACTTCATCACCATACTCACCAGTAAGAGTACCTTCAGGATTTCTGAAGCCACCTAAAGGGAAAATATCCGGATGCAGTTCGAGATAGTTCCAGGCTTTTAATGCATTTTTAAGACATTGAGAAGAAAACTCAACATCAAAATTTTTATAAACTCTATAGGCTCGAGCCATTACTGCTGCAAAGTTTGCTGTAGCAGTACTTGATATTTGATAGATATATCTTTTCTCTAAAGAATCTTCATGTGGCATAATAAAGTTTTCAAATTTTTCCCCTGTTACTTTTGAAAAAACACTTCCATCAGAATTTTGCATTTTCATCATCCATTCAAGTTCATATCTGACTTCGTCAAGTAAATCAGGAATGTTATTAAAACTCTCCGGAATATTTAACTTATCAAATGAAAATTTTTCTGGGAACAATTCATAAGCCATTAAGAGGGTTTCAACAGTAATTCCTGCATTTACAATATATTTACCATAATCGCCAGCATCGTGCCAGCCTCCTGTGACTGATTTAAATCCTGATATACCAGTACTTTGATGAAAATAAGCATCTTTCAGGTGACAAGCTGTACGGCTATAATTCCCAGCGTAAATTTTTCCTAAGTCAGTGCCACATCTTTGAAAATAGTATGACTTTAATGCTTTTCTAAACAACTCCGAAAATACTGTATCACTTATTTCAAAATCGAATGAGCGATTACCATAATTATCCATTACATAAAATTTCCCTTTTTCACAGAAATCAGAAAAATCTCCTCTATAAAGAATCATCCCAGTAGCAGGATCATTTTCTTTACGCAATTTAATTTTGTTTTTATAGACAACCTCATTGTTTATACTTTTACAAATAAAAAAACTATCCGCACTGTGAGTGAAATACACATATTTTGTACTTTGGGTTAAGTAACCTATCTGATTAATAAGAATATTCTGAGGAAAGATTGAGGTTGTTAAAATAAAAAGAATACAGAATAATAAATTCATGATGAATTCTCATTTATTAAAAAAGAGGCAGACTTATCTGCCCCATGAAGTTTACACAATGAAATGAAAGATTAAAAAGTAATTCCTAAAGAAAACTTTTGAACATTGGTTAATCTTCCAAAATTTCCATAAGAATAATCTACTTTTAAAGATACATTACCAAGTAACATTTGTTTTAATCCAAATCCAAATGTTAAAGATTCCTCAGAATCTTTAAGGAAAAGGGATTTATATCCACATCTTAACGAGAATATATCGTTAAATATATATTCAATACCTGCATTAACACTTTCATAATTATCACTTGGATGCATTGCATCAATGGCAAAATTAAGTTTATGCATTTTAGTATCAACCGGTCTATAGGCTATACCAACTCTAAAGTTTAGTGGCAATTCCCATCCTTCTGTTTGAAGATAAGCTGGAATTTGTCCATTGTTACCGGTGCTATAAGGATCTAAATCGACAAGAACAAGAGCGGTATTTCCATCAAGTTTCATTTTAGTTCCAAAATTAGAAATTGACATAGCTAAAATAGCACCATCGAAAGGGGTAACGTATTGAACGCCCATATCTATTGCAAAGGCTGTAGCAGTCATTTTCCAGATTTTTTGCATAACGAATTTAGGATTAAATCCAATTGCAAAATTATCAGTAAGATTAATTGCATAAGCCAGGCTAAACATTGCATCGGATACATTAAAGGTTTCTCCAGTTCCTTCTGGTTCTTCAATTGTTGTTACTTTCATCTCATCCATATTCGATATAATAAAACTTAAACCTACAGTTCCAAAATTGCCCAGGTTATAAGAAGCAGCGAAGAAATTATAATTAATATCGGCTATCCATTTAGTATGTTCAAAAAGGATTCCCACACCTGGCAATTTAGCCAAACCTGCTGGATTCCAATAAATTGCACTTTGATCGTCTGCTACTGCAACAAATGCACTTCCCATCCCAGATGCTCTTGCCCCCTGGCTGATTGATAAAAATGGTGCTGCACTCGTACCTTTTTTTGAAACATTGGATACAAAGCTCTGAGCATTAATAACTAAAAAATCCACAAGGACTATTAGAATTGTTGGTATCAAAATTAATTTTATTTTCTTTTTCATAGTTATTCTCCACCTATTTGATTACAGCAAATTTGCCTATATATTCACCAATGCCAGGTGCATCAACATGAAAGATGTACAGACCATAGGCTATTTCCATTCCATCTTCAGAGATTAAATTCCATGAGAGTGAACCGTCTTCTGGTCCAGAATTTTTGTAAAGTGTTTTAACAAGTGCACCACTTATAGTATAAATTCGAATAGTGCATTCTGCTGGCAAATGAATGAAATCAATTCTTCTTTCACCTCTTCCTGTCTGGTTGAGATTCCTTCTTTCCCAGACATTTGCACTTATGTAAGGATTAGGTACAACCTGAATTCTACTTAATTGAGAATTTGCTAGTGATTTATCTATAGTTGCTGCTTTTGTTTTGAATGTAAAATAATCTCCGGTTTTAAATGGTTTAGATATTGAAATAACAAACTTATCACCTGCAACAGGTTCGACCACATCAACTCCAGCTGGTTGATAATAAGATATTCTCCATGTCAATTTATATGCTGCTCCAACATATTCAATGATAACTATGTCATCGCCTAAATCAAATTTTTTATTGTTATTATTATCAAATACTTCAGCTTTGACAACATCACCCCTTGTTAAATTATGAATTTTGAAAGGAATGCTAATTTTAGTAAATGGAGTAATTTCAGTCGGTGCATTCAACCATTCGATCATATAATCTGCAGGCCAAGCTATATTTCTTGCTGGCGAGCTTCTATCGGGTGTAACATTCATAACTACATTGCTATTACCTACAAGCCATCCTGATTTTTCTGGTATGAATAGAATGTTTTTATCATTAATTACAGATACAGATAGACCATCAAAAGGTGGACTGAATTTACCCTGTCCAATATTTGTTGAATCCACATTTGCAATTAATGTATCAACATTGCTTCCAGAAATCTTTAAGACTGAATAAGATAATGTTTTATAGTTATATTCATCTCCTGAAGAATTAAAAACTATCTTATATTCAGTACCTTCATTAATTATATTTGGATTAAGGATTTCAACAACAATTTTCCCTGTTCCAACACCTAAAGTAGGTTTATTCAAATCTCCTTCAATTTGTGGAGGTATATAACCTGCTGCAGGAGCATTAGGAACAACGACTGCACAATTAATATCGATAAATTGTAGAACTCCAGTTAAAGTTTCCGTAATAATTTTTGTTGTTTCCGACGGAATTAATCCTTTTGTTCCAAAGTTTGGGTCTCCTTTATCATAGGCTACAACTGCATAATAATACTTTTGACCATTAACAACATTAGTATCTACGAAAGAATGCTGAAGGCCGGTATCGTCTCCGCGCCAGAAATGAGCTCCATTAATTCCAACTGGATCTGGTCCTTTAATACCATCAATCAAATCAAATTGAGCAATAGGTTTCCAATATTTTGGTTCACCTTTTGAATCGGTGATTACTTTTATATCATTAAATTCAGGTTCCTGACTTCTATAAATCAAATAACCTTCAAAATCCTTCTTATAACCTTTGCGTGGGTCACCATCTTCATACCCAAGGAATGGATCGCGTGATTCTTCCGCTTTTCTATCCCAGTATAGAAATACCTTTTTATCGCCGGCAACTGCAGTAAGTGTAGGTTTATAAGGTGGTTTAGTGAAATTATAGTTAGCATTATAAATTTGTTGAACAGTTTCTTTATTAAAAATCATATCTTCTTTATCGCTTCCAAAGACGAGAGCCATAGAAAATCTTTCGCGGCGATTCAACTTAAGAGGGAAAGGACCCGAACCAAATACTATACTTATATTCGAATTTTGAAGTAATGTATCAAAACTTCCATAATTCATTTTTCGCCACATAACTTCATCATTTTTGGGCCATCCATCTGTTGGACCTTTTCCTGCTAATCTATAGATTGAGAGACTTGTTAGACCGATCTGATCAGATTCATCTTTATCAGTTTTATCGAAATTTGGTTCGCCATCAGTAGGAAGACCATCCCCTTCTCCATAATCCGGTCCTTTATATTGAGGATCCCATGGTCCAACCCCATCCTGTCCGAGATCATCGTTCAGTGGTTCCCCAACATCCCACTGACCATTAGAATTCAGATCTATGTAAGATACCCAATCTCCATCATTATCAATCCCATCATCTCTTCTTTCATCAATTAAACCATCTTCATCATCATCAAAATTATTCCATGGATTTCCGGGACTTTCAAGATATGCATAGCCTACATAACCTACTTTCCAATTATCTGGTGGTGCTTTTCCATCATTATCAAATCCATATGCAATATCAAGTTTAGTATCATAAGAAGCACAATCATCTCCATTATCATCAACACCTCCAACTCCAGTATCGCAATAAAACCCAAAGTATGTTGTATCGTAATCAAAATCTGAAAGATTGACAATATCGAAATGCCAGAAGATTATATCTTCTGCAAGAACGTGCGACCACTGAAAACCTCTTACTTCAACTCTTAATCCAAGACCTCCACGATTGTGATCCGATGCTATAGGAAAATAATTATATGGTGCTCTTGTAAATTCTTTATCTTTAGAATCATCCATTACATAGAAAGTTTCAAAATCAGCATTTTGAACACCACGCCCAAAATAACCATACCAATATCCATCCCAATTTGCATCAATATTTGGTAAGGCTCTTGGCCATTTTTCTGGCCATGAGTATGGCTTGGTACTTATTGCGGGTTCTTCTGAACCTGGGGCAGCATATCCTGGCACAGGTTCCATAACCCACAATTCATTTGTAACAGGATCAAAATCTACCTCTTCTCTATATGAAGTTTGGCATGGATGAATTAATTGTCCATTTCCAGGTGCAATTACAGCTGAACTTACAAGAGGTGTAACCCCATCAATATAATTATGCCCTGTACCTTTAGGCCATTCTCCAGAAGGTCTATCGGGCCATGTTCCTACTTGCCCATCATTACGGAAAATAGTTCTAATTAAATTACCATCCATTATTCCTTTCTTTCTGTAAGTTTTGTCCCCATATGGTTCATTTCTATATTTTTGAATCTGGGGGTCAATCTGCGGATAGAATAGCTCCGCACTAAACAGAAAGAATATAACTATCAAAATATTTTTCTTCATTCTTCTCTCCATTTTCTAAAAATCAATATTCATTAATAATTCTTTCTAAAAGTTTACATTTACACCAAGACTTATTCTTCTTGGTGCAGAATAATTACCGGGATTTTTCAAATATTCATCTATAGTGTTCAACCCAATAACTGGACCTGCAAATTTCACATTCAAATCTTTATCTGCTCTACCTGTACTTGCATAAACATTAACTTCGTTTTTAATATCAAAAAGATTATAAACAAGCAAAAAGAAATTGAAGTCGTGACCAAAAATCTTGAAGTGTTTGTTTGCTTTAAGATCTACATTAATGTAGGAGGGACGTCTTCCGTTATTTTCAAATCGTAGTCCGCGAGTATATCTTGGTTCTTCTGTATATGGCATACCGGAACCGTAGTTAAAAATAATTCCTGCAACCCAATCTGAAGGGTCGCCAACATTTAAGACAAGATTAAGAGTATGAGTTTGATCCCAATTAAGAGGAACAACTTTTTTATTTGATTCGACTGGTGGATCTGATTGATTATTGTTGTATTCAGCCATAGGATCAGATGCATTGCCAGCTGCAATTTGATAAGTATAATCAATTCTTGCACTAAAGAAATCTACAAATCTTTTATCAAGTGATACTATTATACCTTTAACATTTCCATAATCTCTGTTGATATATCTTCCAAAAATAAATCCTTCGTAAGTATCAAGTATCTCCATCCCCAGTAAGTTACGTATATCACTGTAGTAAACTGATAAATCCAGAGAAACATTTGGAAAAATTACCTGTTGTAGTCCAAGTTCATATTTAACTGTTTTTTGTGCTTTTAACTCTGGATTCCCTATGTAAGAAGAAAGCGAGGTAGTTTGATCGATTATATAATTTGGATTAGTATAAAGATTCGAAAAAGTAGGTATCTGGAAAAAGTGTCCATAAGAAAAATGAATAGCACCTTGATCTGAGATTGGGAAAGAGACACCGAGACGAGGACTAATTTGATATTCAGATTGAGCTTTTCTTTTTTGATTTGCACCCGGGAAGTTTGGATTATTTAATGGATTTCTTATATCAAACGGTAGATCTGCATTAGAATTAAAATAGTCAAAGCGAATACCTGCATTAATTATCATTATATCATATTCCATTTTATCCTGTATATAAGCAGATATTTCATAGGGATGTCGTTTATATGATTGATTATATTTCGTACCCGGGTCGCTATAACCCAATGTAAAAATAGGATTACCTAAAGAATCTAACTGACCTTCGGTTAAGTTTCTGATTGTTTTCCAGTGGTCATATAAAGTATGCAATCTTCCTTCAATACCCAATTTTATTTTGTGCTCTTTTGTAATTTGTGACTCTAAAGTCCATTGTGCTATATACGTTAGGGTATAGCGATTATATCTATCTGTTTGATTTCCACCCTGACTAAAAGTATAACTTGAATATGGGCTTCCCTGATTTGGTTCGACATAACGGGGATCATATTCATCTGCATATAAATGTCCCCAGTATTTAAAAAGATTGGAAGAAAATTTCAAAGTAGAATAAGTACTATGTGTAGGGAAATAACTTATCTGAAAATTATTAGTTGTATTAACTCTGTAATGATTATTAATTGCATCAGGGGTCCATCTATAATAATGATTATAATACTTATTCCAGTTATATTCCCATGCAAAATTGTAACTTAATTTAAAATACTTTGAAGTATAAGTTAATTTCCCGTTAAAGGATCTTCTTTGTGTTGGATTCATTGGCACATAAGATCCATCACCAGTATGTTGATCGATCCAGATTGTATTATCCATAGGATCTGGAAAGATTGGTCTATTATCTGTTACATTGTAAACTTTTTTGCCATATATATAACCTTCGTCGCCAAAATATCTTCCTGAGATAAAAAATGTCAGGTTATTTAGAACTTTAGTTGGTCCACTCAAACTGAATTGGACATCACGTGGACCTTTAGGATTAATCTTATTAAGATTATAAAATATATCTGTATGATTAGTAAGATAACTTCCCATATAAGCAGATACATTTCCTTCAAAACGTTGTCCACCATCTTTTGTAACAATATTTACAATACCACTCATTGCCTGACCATATTCTGCATTGAAGGTTCCACTAATTACTTCCATCTGTCTTATTGCATTATTCTCAATAAGAATACCTAAGCCCCCATTGTAAGCATCCGTAACTGAAATTCCATCAATAAGGTAAGCAACTTCTCCTCTTCTTCCCCCTCTAAAATGACCATCTATAACACCTGCCTGAAGATTAACAATTTGATGAAGATTTTCGACAGGCATCAATTTTATATCTTCTGCTGAAACAATAGCAGAAGAAGCCGTTAAATCTTTTATAACAAGAGGTTGAGTAGCCGTAATAACAACTTCACCAACACTTACTGCTGTTGATGTTAATTTAACATCAAGGTTTGTGGTTAAATCTATTTTAATAACAACTTTTTCTATGGTAACTTTGTTATATCCCACCATACTAACTGTTACAGTATAAACTCCTGGTGGAATATTATTTATAAAGTAGTATCCATCTTCATCAGCTGCAGCTCCAAAGTTTGTTCCATTAATAATAACATTTGCACCCATAAGAGGTTCTTTAGTATCTGCATCAGTAATTTTCCCGGCTAATTTACCTGTAGTGCCTGCATATAATAAATTCGTAATAAAAAATAGAGTATATAATATTGCTTTACATTTTAAAAAATTGTTCCCCGGGCATAATGTTTTCATTTTTTTTCTTAACATTATATTGATTTTACACATAGTCTAATCCTCATATATTGATAAATAATTAAATCTGGGCACAACCTATAAAAGTTGTGCCCAATTGAAGAATTATTTTATTAGTACCATTTTCTTAATACTTACGAATGAGCCACTTTCCAGTTTATAGAAATAAATTCCCGTAGAAAGCTTTGAAGCATCAAATGTAACAGTATAAATTCCTGGTTGCTGGTATGAATTTACAAGTTCTTCAATAAGCCTACCTAATAAATCATAAATCCTTAATGTAACGGGTCCTTCTTTTTCAATTGAATATTGAATTTGGGTAATTGGATTAAACGGATTAGGATAATTTTGTGAAAGTGAGTAAGTAATTGAGATATCATTATTTTCTACGGCTGTAATTGGCGTCATTCTGTTTCCGATAAAAGTATAGGTCCATCTTGAAACATCTGACCAGGATTGGTCTTGATTATCAGGAGAATAGCAAAGTATTCCTTCTCTGTTACCTGTAGCATCATTATCATTAATGGAGAAATCGATAGGAATTCTATAACCTTCTTTTACATAAATTTTATCTTTCTTAGCATCCGGGTTTGCTCTTTTATTCATTAAGTCGTCGAGAGGAATCCTTGCTTCTATAATATAGCCAGCGGGGAATTTTTCCTGCCAGTAGTAATTTGGACCTGGGACTAGCAGCGAATCTGTGTCGCTTCCACCACCTTCAATCCTGATATGGTTTTTGTGGAATCTTATATGATAATCCGGTGCATCACCCCTTTGATATGATGTATGTTTAAGTCCTTCCATATTATATAATCCAATAAATAAATCAGGGGCATCATTAAGATAAGACTCTGGGCGTGAAGTTGGATTGACTATATCGTCATTAACATCAAAAGCAACATAGAGATATTGCTGATCAATTGCAATCCATGATTTAACCGAAAGGTCATCGTCGTTATCAATAAAAGTATTTGGAGCTATAAATGCAGTACCTTGCTTTAATTCGAATGGAACAATATCACCCCATTCATCTAAATTTCCATCAGGATTGAAGTTAACAGTTTTGATTGCGACAACAGGAACACCTTTAGCCATATTGGTAACAGGATTATCAAGAATAGCTGGAAGAGATGTATTCCCCGCTTTATCTGTACAGGTAATTGCATAATAATAAGATACATTTTGATCAGTTAGTGGGGCTCTCAATACATGTTCTACAACACCTACACCTTCGGGAACATTTGCTTTTACAGAACTTACCTTAGGTGAATTCAAATCAGTTATTGGTTCTGAACTAAAATAAATTGTATACTTTTCACTATTTTCTCCTGGCACATCATTCCATGTAATTAAATTTGTATAAGAACCAGGAACAACAGCTAAACCTTGAGGTAGTTCTGGTGGAGTCTTGTCTGTCTCTTGAAATCCCGATGGAATCAAGAAATCAAACAGAATTACACCCTCAGAAATTACATCTGCACCAACTGGCCCATTTGCATCAATTGAAAATTCAATTTTGAAACCCCCTATTGCACTTAAGTTAAATAATCTATCATCATTTCCCTGACCATCGGGATTTTTGAAAGCTCCTACCATTAGTGACCAATCATTAACATCAGCCTGCACTAAAGGAATTCGAACAGTTTTCCAGTCGAAGGATTCATCAATATTTATGTCAAACAATGTAAACCAGCTTTCCTGTGTAGAACTACTATTATCGTAAAGAATTAATCTTACCTGAAGTCTTCCAGTTAATTTATTTGCTTCTAAATTTTTAATAGCTATATATAAATCTGTATTAGCAGCCAAATTTACAGGTGAGTCAAATTTATGTTCAAGGTTAACATAGCCACCCCAGCTTTGAGTTGCAACTGCCTTATAATGAACTTTAAGAGAAGATTCTCCTTCGAATTTGTCTGTAGTTTCATCAGATAATTCTAACATTGTAATTGGTGCGGCCGCTGCATCCCAATCCATTTTATCTATATTCCAGTAACCAGGTGCTAATGCAGTATTATCAAAAGTAGATAATGGTGTATAACGAGCTCCTACAAGTGTAATATGATCCCAAAGAATTACACCTTCAGCAATACCACCACCTGTTAATGGTGTAGTACACTCAATACTGTAACCTACAATTTTATCTAAATCCAATTCACCATTATTTGCAACCCCACTCCATCCTGGAAGTGTAAATCCACGATCATCAGGATTTGCATTACCGTTATTAACAAGCGGAATTAATAATTCTTTCCAGCCAGGTGTAGCATCATATGGAACAGCAGATTCAAAATACCAGTCTTCATGATCTGAAGGGCTATCCCAATAATTTGCTCCTCCACCCGCTTCATGTAATTTAAATCTCATACGTACATAACCAGGTTGAGAAGAAGGAACAAGATTATTATACCAGATACTTATATGAGTTGCCATACTCATATCAATATATTGCTTATATTCTGGACTTGTAGATTCAGTAGAATTCAAATGCATCACCTGAACAAATCCGCCCCAGGATTCTGTATAGTTAACATGCCATTCAATTTTTAATGCACCTGCTCCAAAGTTCTGTTGGGATGTTTCATCTGTTAAAACTACATAACCCGTTCCAGTACCTAATCCATGCAGATTGCCGGGCTCTGGATAATTCCAGAATTTGTTTGCTACAGTATTATCCAGTGTATTTACTACCCATTGTGCATTTGCTAAAGAAGCAAACACAAATAAAATTAATAGTAAAAAGAATTTCTTCATAAAATACTCCTTTTTTTGTTAGAAGTTAACTTCGATTATTGCATCACATGAACATATACCACAAACTTATAGTTAGAATAAGAATTATCCCCGAGATTAGAATATTTAGTTTTCCTTTTTCTATTTTAATGTTTGCATTCCCATTTTGTAATCCATAAAAAAATAAATTCTTCGATGTATTAATATCATATTCGCTTTGAAAAAAATAATTCAGAATAAATAGTAATAAGGTTGTAAAGACAAACAAGAATATTGTAAAATGCAGATAATTAATTCTGGCATAAGCAACAAGTAATGGATTATCTATAAGTTGTGATTTAACCATAAATTCAATTACAAAGCGGGATAGACCGAAAAACTCACTTATCACAAAAGCCATAAATACACTTTTTGAATTTATCTTTTTGAATAACAATCCAATTATAAATATTGCGCTTATAGGTGAACTTATAAAGGCTTGAATACTTTGAAGAAAAATGTAAATCTGGTTGTTGATAATCTTAACAAATGGTACTATCAATAACACAAAAACAACAATAAAAATTGTAGTCATTCTTCCCACTAATACTAATGTTCTTTCAGAAGCATCTGGATGTTTTGGTTTATAAAAATCGATTGTGTACAATTGACTTATACTATTAAAAGAAGCAGATAGAGAAGACATCATTGCCCCCAGAAAACCAGCAATAACAAATCCACGTATTCCAATCGGAATAAAATTACTTGAAAGTAATACAGGGAAAGCTTCGTCTCCTTTAATACCTGGATATAGTGCAGCTGCTATTAATCCGGGTAAAACAAAAATGAACATAGGAAAAATTTTCATAAATGCAGCAAGAAGAGTTCCACTTCGAGCTTCCTCAATAGATTTTGCACCAATTACTCTTTGAACAATATAATTATCTGCACACCAGTACCAGAATGCAATTATAGGCGCACCGAAGATTATACCAGTCCACGGAAATGCTGGATCTGTAATTGGCTTGAACATCTGGAAATATTCTGACGGTAATTTATCTGTTAATCCCGAAAAGCCACCTACTTCTGTTAACCCAAGTAATGTGAACACAATTGCACTTAAGAAAAAGAATATCCCTTGAAAAACCTGCGTTTTTACTACTGCGGTAAATCCACCAACAAGTGTATAAATCCCCGTTATTAAAACTATTGCAGATGCAGAATAGAAAATACTCCAGCCCAATATTCTATTAAATAAAATCCCACCAGCAAAAAGTGTAACAAGGATTTTAGTTAGAATGTATGAAAATATTGAGATACCAGAAAAGAATTTCCTGCTTGTTGAATCAAATCTTAATTCAAGAAATTCCGACGTAGTAAAAATTCCTAATCGTTTATAAATTGGAGCAATAATCCAACCAAGTAATATCAAAAAGAATATAGCTATAAGCTCAAATTGACTTACTGCCAGACCACGCATAGCTCCAGACCCTGCCAATCCAATAAAATGTTCACTTGAAATATTTGTGGCAAACAAAGAAATACCAACTGCAAACCAGCCTAAGGATTTATCAGCAAGAAAATATTCTTGAGTGTTTTTATCTTTATTCCTGAACTTTAGCCCTATAGCTAAAACAATAACCAGATATACAAAAATTATTATGCTATCAAGATATGTTATTGTATTTTCCATATTATAAATATTCCAAAAAGAATACCACTTTATAAATTCATTTATTAATTAATTTTAATAAAAGATGATTTAATACAATTAGGTCGGTTATTATTATGATAAGTTATGATTATTATTTTAATAAGTAAGGAGAGTCCTATTTAATTAGAATCATTTTTCTTGTCTCAATAAAATTTCCTGCTATGATTTTATAAATGTAAATTCCCGATACTAAATTTTTCCCATTAAACTTTATCTCGTATTGTCCCGGCTCTTTAATTTCTTCTACTAATGTTTCTACTTCCCTTCCTAATATATCATATACTTTTAAGATTACTTTAGCTCTTTCAGGTATTTGATATGTGATTGTTGTAACGGGATTAAATGGATTGGGATAATTTTGAAATAAATTAAATCTTCCATTAATATTCACATGATTGTTATTTAATGAAGTTACTAAATTTTTCCCATCTTTTGGTGTAGGAATTTTTTTTGATGTATAAATTCTAAACTCGCCCGGTAACAATTCAATTGAAATTTTATTGTTATCTATTTTTATACTATCGCCTGTAAAATATTCATACCAATATCCATTACTCGGAAAAGAGAATTCATTAGTTCTTGAGATTACATCAAAGTTTCCAATTACACTTACATTCATTGTGCTATCATATAAGTCTATTCTTTTTACCGATGGATATGTATTCAAAGAAAAGTTAGCTGTATTAAACACTTTATATTTTTTTCTTAACGCAATTAATTCAGAAATAAACCTGAATAATTTTTGTCTTTCAGAATAATTCGGATTTGTATAATAATCCCATCGAATCGGTTTTTCACCAAGTCTTCCGTTATAATCAATCGAATAATCATAACCCAATTCGCCAAATTGCCAGATCATCTTTGGACCAGGCACAGTATAAAAGAAAGCTGATACAAGCTTTATTCTACTTAAAGCAATATTGGTTTTTTTAATGTCGTAAGAACCAAGTGCATTTCCCCATCTGAGATTTTTATACATTAACCTTTCTTCATCATGGCTCTCCATATAACCAACAACATGTGGCTTATTAAATCCATGAGCTTTATATGATATTCTACTAAAATTAGATTTACCTCCATCATTCCATCCCATAGAAGCTTCTGAATATTGATAATTTAAATTTCCCCAGACCATCATTCCGTAATTCGCAAGTTCCCTTTCTTCACTATCATCTGTAAAATGTTCTAAAATTATATAAGCACTGGAATCTATTGACCATATTTTCTCTGCAATTCTCTTTAAGATTTTTATTCTTGAAACATCATATTGACTTCCTTCGCCAAAAGTGTTTGTAAAACCTTTAGTAAAGTCGAATCTAAATCCATCTACCTTAAATTCTTTCAACCAATAAGATGTAGCTCTATCAACATAATATTTAGTATTTTTGCTTTCATGATTAAAATCATAACCCCAGGAATAAACTGGATTAGGAGAAACTTGATTGAACCATGGATTGTTTGCTGCTGGCCTTGCATTTAATGTATCCCAATACATTCTAACAAGTGGATTTAATCCATATGTATGATTTAATACTATATCTAATATCACTGCAATTCCATTGGAATGACAGCTATCAATGAATTCTTTTAATTTTTTTGAAGGGCCATAATATTTATCAACTGCAAAGTGCATCATTGAATTATAACCCCAGCTTGAATTCCCTTCAAATTCCATAACTGGCATTAGCTCAATTGCGTTTATACCAAGTTTTTTAAAATAACTTATCGTATCTATTAATGTTTGAAATGAATGAGTACTTGTAAAATCCCTCACAAGTAATTCATAAATAATTAAATCCTCCTTTTTAGGTTTATTAAATTTTTCGACTTTCCAGTTATATATATCTTTCTTTAGCTTAAAAACTCCAACAATATTTTCTGTTTTCCCATATGGGTATGTTTTAAGATTAGGATAAACATTTGAAGGGATATATGAATCATTCCATGGATCAAGAATTTTTTCTGAATAAGGATCAGCTATACGGATATTTCCATCTATTAAATATTGAAATGCATACTCAGTATTTTCGTTTAGATTACTTAATTTTATCCAGAATAGAACACTATCGGGTTTAACTTCATATCGGTTCATAAAATAATTTGTATCTACTCTCCAATCATTAAAATCTCCAAGAACATAGACGAATTTTTTATATGGTGCAAAAAGAACAAGATACACATCTGAATTAATAATATTAATTCCATGTTCTAATTTCTGTGGCAAAGCTAAATTTTTTATCTCTGGATTTTTTATAATTACAAATTTCAGGGAATCTAATACATTAGAAGTATCTTTAGCAAGAATTTTAATATAATTTACACCATCTGGATAATTTTGTGCATTATATGTGTATTTGATAGTATCTGAATTAGTATTAAATATTTCTTTATTATTAATAAACAATTTCATCTCATTAGTTTTTGTACTAATGCTAACAGACCTTGCAAAAATTGTTACAACACCATTTTTTTCTATAAAGTACGGAGACCTTTCAGGAACACTAAACAAGATGTTAACATTCGGACTTAATAATTTAACTGTTATACCTTTTTCATAAATTGGTATAAAAATATCCTCAGTTTGTTTTGAACCATCACTACTTCTAAGTACAAAGCATAGTTGAATAATTTTAATAGTGTGATCGGTTACATTATAAAACTTACGTGGATTGTTAATTGTTAATTGATATAAATTATTTGCTATTCTAATTAATTTAGGTTGTATTGTATTATCACCCCATGTACCAATAACTCTTTGCCAGCTTGAAATAGAACCATTCTGATATTTTAATGTAACACCTGTGTGAGCATAAACATCACCAGTATATCCAGCGATTTTATTTTGATGAGTTGCTCCTGTAACATCAAAAGTAATTACAATACTATCTGTTTCTGTAGGAAATTCTGGCAACGTAACAAATTTTGTTTGCCCATAAGAAAGAATATAAATGAAACTCAGCGTGATAATAGTTTTAATTTTCATATAATTTTTTTCATTAGTTTGAAAAAGGGGGAAGAAATTTTTTTCAAATTCTTCCCCCTGCGTACTAAGACAAAAAATTACTTAAGTAACAACATTTTCATTGTTCTGGTAAAGTTCGAAGTCTTCAGAGTGTAGAAATAAACACCGCTGCTTAAATTATGAGCTCTGAAATCAACTTCATAAGTTCCTGGGTTCATTTCCTTGTTAACCAATTCAACTACTTCTTCGCCGAGAGCATTGAATACTTTAAGAGTTACAATATCTTTAACAGGGATAGTAAATCTAATTTTTGTCAATGGGTTGAAAGGATTTGGATAATTTTGCTCAAGTGAAAAATTAGTTGGTACTCCTATTTTAATTTCTCTTACATCTGTTGGCAAGCCCTGCGGCCATGCTTCAACCTGATCTGATTTATCTTCCTTATCTGTCCACTTATCAAGTGGTGCAGTGTAAGGCTGAACAAATTGACGAGGTCCTGTCATAGCACAGAAACGAACTCTATACGCATTCTTTCCAAAACCTCCTTGCTCTCTATAGAACGAGCCATCACGTGCTCTTTGAAATGCATATCGATATTCAAAAGCATTAATACCAGGACCATTTACAGTAAGAGTTCCTTCATAAATTTTATCACCATCGGGGTCTGTCAATTCAAAATAAGTTTGCTCATCACTATCGACCCAATTCATTAATCTTGAGAAGACGGGTTGCTCACTTATCCAGTAAACTTTATCTCCCGGTTGCATTGGATCCCCTGTTTTATTTGGATCCATAGCGTCAGTCATATCAACCCGGAATTTTACAGAAATTGATTGATCTTGTGGTACGACAAACTGTGGATAAACATCGTCATAATAAACCATATCCAAAGTTTGAGTTTCAGTGCCTTCAAAATTAACAACTCTGTTACCGCCTCCCATAGAGAGTGGTCTTTCCCAGCCGTCTCTCCATAATTCATCAGTATGACCCAGGAGAACATAGTATTTATACTCTTGTTTCGAACTAACTTCTGTTTTTACAAAAGGAACCTGAAGGAACCAATTTGTAGGAATTAATGGATCCTGATTCATTACAGAACGAGCTGGATCGCTATCGCTCCAACCATTAAAACTTGCACGTACCTGTAGTTTATCCACAGATGGATCATAAATACCAAGTTCTTCGAGTACACTCATATCAACATTAAATGTTATATTACCATCAGCAAGTGTAACATTTGGATTAACATCATTAAAAAATCTTTCTATTACATTATCACCATCCTCAATCCATCTTTCTCTGTTAGGATCAGCTTCCCATGTTAATCCACCTGATTTATTTACATACAAGAATTTGTAATAAATCATCTGTCCAGAATTTATTTGTACAGTGTTTGTATAAATAGAATCTTGGTCGTCATCAGTAAGTTCATCCTGAGAGTTGCTCCAATTATTAAAATTACCAGCAACATAAACTTTTCCCGTTCCCATTACCAATTCGCCTTGTTTAATAGGAAGACGCATATCAGCTTTAAAGGTAACATTGGCTGGATTACCAGAAGGCATTGGGATATTATCATAGTAAACTACATCCAGAACGAGATCAGAACTAACATTGTCTACTACTCTGTTATCGATACTTTCCCAGCCACCATTAGTAGCTTTTGCTCCATTATGGAAAAATTTGTATTCAAGTTTTCCAGCTGGTACCTGTGTGGTTACCTCATAAATTTTATCACCATCTGTATCGGACATTGGAGTTTCACCCCAGCCATTAAAGCTTCCTCTTACAGAAACTTGATTCTGAGCAGGGTCAAACTTTCCTTTTGCTATTTCTACGCTCATGTTCACCTTAAATGTCACATTATAATTTTGAGCGTAGATTACAAAGCTTAGAAAAAATAGAGTAAGAAAAATAGGAATGATTTTTTTCATGGTACCTCCATGTTTTTTGTGTTGTAATTTAAGTTTCTTCATAGTTAGAAACCAATAATAATTCCGAAACTATGAATGTTATTAAGGTATTTAAATTTCTGATAAGAATAATCAACTGAGATTCTGAATAATTCTGTTTTGTATTTTAATCCAAAGCCCAGTGTTAATCCTTCCTGATTATCTTTCAAAAATAGTCCTTTGTAACCTGCACGCATATTGAATAAGTTATCGAACAATGACAATTCACCACCAACATTAACCCATTGATAATTATCATTAGGATGTACCGCATCGATTGCAAGTGTTAATTTTTGATTATTAAGAAATTGAAATTCACGAGATAAACCAATTTGAAGGCGTAAAGGAAGTTCAAATTCATCCGTTTTGTAGTAAGCATCGAGTGTTTCATTATTCCCTGCTCTTTGTGGATCGGAATCGTGTCTTATAAGCAAATCCTCCCCTTCTATTTTCATTTTTGTTCCATAGTTTGTAATACTACTTGCAAACTTTATACCATAGAATGGTGTATTGAATATAGTACCTATATCAACACCAAAACCCTGAGCAGATGAATAAAAAATATCCTCTCTGATATATTTTACATTAACACCAATAGTAAAATCCTGAGTAATAAATCGTGCATAAGAAAAACCAAAAGCATAACTTGCTGCATTAAATCTTTCGCCTGTTCCTTCCGGAAAATATTCAGTTGTAACATCCATCTCTCCGACATTAAATGCTGTAACATTTAGACCAAAAGTACCAAGATCTCCAAAAGGAATAGCAATTCCTAAATAGTTAACATTTAAATCGGCAAACATTTTTGTGTAAGTAAAAATAGTTTGAACTTCATTAAGATTTGCAATACCCGAAGGATTCCAATACATAGAAGAAACATCACTCGAAACTGCACTATAAGCACTTCCCATAGCATTTGCTCTTGGACCAATTCCTATACTCAAAAATTTTGCAGCAGTTGTTCCAGTCTTTGTTACTTTTTGTGCATCTGTATTGTTATAGAAAACAAAGACAAGTGCAAGAATTATCATTGTTAATTTATTCATTTTAAAATCTCGGTTTGGTCTCATATCAAACTCCATTATTTAATGATTGCAAATTTCCCGATCTTGGTACCAATTCCAGGTGCATCTACCTGATAAATATAAACTCCGTATGAAATTGAAAGATTGTCTCTACTCAACAAATCCCACTCGGCTGATCCGTCATTTATAGGGCTATCGTGTTCAATAACATCAACAAGTTCGCCGCTTACAGTAAATATTCTGATTGTACATTTATTCGGAAGATGTGTAAAATGAATTGAGCGTGGTCCTCTACCACTTGAGTATGGATTTTTTGGTTCCCATAATGCTGTTGCAACATAAGGATTTGGAACAACTTTAATTTTATCTAAATCAGCTTTAGCTTTGTCAACATCGATGTATCCTTTCTTTGCAACAAATCTATATTTATCACTTGATAAGAAAGGTTTTTTGAGCTTAAGATTAATTATATCACCCTTTTGTGGTAATCGTGTTCCTTTTGACGGATTGGGAGTATCAAGCAAATAGAACCACCATGTGTAAACTGGAATATTATCTTTATTTGGCTCTATAAAAATAATTCTATCTCTTCTTGCACCGTTGGTAGATAACACTCCATCATTTCCATCAACTTCAACAAAGGCAAAATCGATATATTTATTTGTGCTTACATTAAATACTTTGAAATTAACCGGTTTGGATGTGAATATATTGTTCCCAAACTTAACTTCTTTTGAAACACCAAATCCAACATCACCAAATTCAATCTTATAATCATTTGGTCTTTCTTCGCCACTTAAACCAGTTGGCCAAACAAATTTTTCGAATTGATAATTAACAATAGATGTATCGTTCCACTTTGATTGATCTCTGTTTAATTCAACTCTGCTTTCATTTTTGAATTTAAGTTTAAACCCGTGTTCTTTAATTAAATAAGGTTGTTCAGGGTCTTCTGAAATATCTCTTGATTTATTAATTACAATTTTATTATCTGTTGAATCAATGAGAGTATAATTCTTTGTTGTAAGAGTATCGGGTTGACCAACTTTTTTGGATACTTTAATAGTATCTTCAAATATTATATGATAAACATGACCATCTTTAATTTTGTTGATATCAACAATTTCATAAGATATTGAACCAGAAGAGCTTCCCTCAACTCTTGTTACATTACCAAGTGTTGGCTCAACATATCCTGCTGATGGAGCTTCTGGGGTTACACGAACTACATTTGAGCCTAATTTTACTGATCCATCCTGTTGTAAAGAAACTCTTATTGGTGATTCAGAGGGGATTATTTCACCTTCCGGATAACCAAAATCATAAGCTACGAGGGCATAATAATATGTAAATCCATTTTTAACAGTTGTATCAACAAATGTATGTTTGATTCCTGAATCAGTTCCAAGAAAATATTTAACACCATCAATTCCAACGGGATCAAAACCTTTAATTCCATCAACAAGGTCAAATTGAGCAATTGGAGTTTTAAATTGTTTATTACCATATCCATTTGTAATATTTTCTGCATCAAGAAAAGCAGGATCAGAAGAACGATATAATTTGTAACCTTCAAAATCTCTTCCATTACCACCAATTGCATCAATATATGGATCAAATGAAGATACTGCAACATCATCCCAGTAGAGAGTTACTTTGTTATCCCCTGGAATTGCAGTTAAAGTTGGGATTAAAGGTGCATTAGCAAACCGGTAATCGTTGTTATAAGTTTCTTGTGCACGTACTCTCTTTCTTAAAATTTCCTGTTTTCTATATAAACCATTGGGATCAGGTACTGGACCATTTGCCAGAAGAACAACAAGCGAGATAGGTTCTGTTTGACCTGACCTGAGTGGGAAAAGACTTGAAGAGACAAACAAATCATACTCACCAGCTACAACTTCCTGCGGATCATAAAATTTGCCCGGGATCATAAAATCAAACCACATTTGAGCATCGCTGTTAATATTAAGTCCTCCAGCAGGAACATAATCTGCATTAGTAATACCTATTTGGTCGGTCTCGCTTACATCTGTAACATCACAATTAGGTTCGCCAGGCAATCCAAAACGAGCGCCAGAGGTTGGTTTTCCATCATTTTCTCCAGGGTCACCTGTGTCTGCAACTCCATCTAATCCCACATCGTCTCTTAAGGGATTCCAGTCAAAATCATTATCAATTCCATCATCTCGAGCTTCATCAATTAATAAATCTATACCATCATCAATCCCTTCGTCAATAGTGCCATCTTTGTTGTTGTCGATTCCATCTGCATACTTCATCCCCAGAGTTGATTGAACAACATTGTATAAAATTATTTCATCATTTACGCGGTATCTAAAATATGGTGGATCTTGAGATGCTTTATCAATCATATCCTGAGTAATAACTGGACTCCCATCCTCGCCATCTGCATCGTTATCAATACCATCTTTAAATGGTAAACCAAGTTTATCTGAAGTTACCATGATTAAATGAATTTGTCCCTTTTGAAAATCATCAAGTGGAGGCCATAATCTCCACTTATTACCAGATGCTTCATTAATCATCTCCTGTGTAACTATTGGGCTATTCTGTTCGATTTTAAATCTTGGATGTTTGCTTAACCATGAAGGATCGAGCGGTTGAGCAATTCTATCTGCATAAGTCACACCTCTCTGTACACCAAATGGAATATGGGTTTGGTTCTCATCAATTAATCCATTTCCATTATCGTCAATTAAATTATCCGGGATTTCCCCTTCGATCATTTCTGCAGATATAAAATTATTCAATTCTGGGCTATCGCCATCATTATCGATTCTATCGACTGCATTACCCGGAGTTTCAAGAAAAGATACAGCAACAATACCTACAGGGTCGGAACCAAATTGTGGAGCTTTATGGTCATTATCTCTTGACCAGGCTATATCTTCTAACAGATCGAATTCTGAAATATCATCCTGCGAGTCGCCATCGCCACCAACAAAATCTGCATACCATACAGTAACACCGACTTTTTTGATATCCCTGGTCCCATCATTTTTAACATAATGAAGAAGATACAATGCATCTTCAACAAGAACCTGCGACCAGGCAAGTGCACGAACATCGAGCAAAATTCCCAAACCTTTCCTTGTTAAATCTGTTGAATCAGGGAAATAATTTACATATCTATCATATTTATCATCTGATGAACGATAAAACATTTCCTGATCTGCATTAAAAACATTTTTACCAAAATAGCCGTTCCACGAACCTCTCCAGCCTGGATCGATAGGGTCATTCATTCTATCAGGCCAATATGGTGGCCAGGTTTCTTCGTCCACACTTGTTGCAATTTCATTTTTTCTCTCATTGAAGTAACCAGGCACAGGTTCAAAATTCCACGTTTTGCCTTCAGGGGATCTACGGAAATTAAAAACATCAATAATTCTTTGTGTAGCACCTGTATTGTCCACAACTTCGCCACCAACAAAAACACCAAGCATTGCCAAATAAACATGCCCGGTATTTTTGGGCCACTCGTAAGGTGTTTGTACAGAGATGGGATATTGACCACCTTCTCGCCCTGTCATACCAAAATTAAAAATTGTTGTTCTTATTCTATTTCCTTCCATCTGCCCTTTGGTTCTTTTTGTAGGATCACCCCTTTCTTTACCTGGAGTATATTGCGCATAATGATTTAGTGTCATTAAAAATGAAATCAACAAGCATATTATTTTGAAAACTTTATTCATAATGTTTCTCCTGCTTTTAGAATGATAATTCAATTCCAAATTGAACTAAGCGTGGTTCTCCATAATTAGTTGGGTATCTAAGATATTCTTCTACTGTATTTGGTCTATTAGGATCATAACCAACGTTCCTTCCTATGGTTGTATAATCAGCCTGACCTGTGTCGCCATAAACATTGACTACAACTTTTGTATCAAACAAGTTGAATACATTTAAAAAGGTTGTCATATCAATTCCAGCAATCTTAAATGTTTTATGAAGTCTTAAATCAAAAACATATTGATTAGGCTTCCTGCGGCTATTTCTTTGTAAACCCGACGTAATTCCTCTATCTGCAGTATATTGAGTTATAGATGGCGTATAGGGAAGTCCTGTTCCATATCGACTTATAAATGAAATACCCCAATCGACGTCTCCCGCAAAAAGCGAGAGATTTATTAAATGCCTTTGATCCCAATCAAGAGGAATTAAATAAAGAGTTGGTTCATTATTCCCTAATTGAGCAAAGAATTCGTCTTCAGGATTTGAATTGCTACCTTCTGCAATCTGATAAGTATAATTCAAATCGATCGAGTAATGATTGCTGAATCTTTTATTCAAATTAAGAGTGATACCTTTCACGTTAGAGTAGTCTTTGTTAATATAAGTTGAGTAACTTACAAGATTACGGGTTAAAATTAATGGACCTGCAGTTATCCAGTTTCTTATATCACGGTAAAATGTAGTAATATCAAGAACAAAGTTTTCAAAAAATTCCTGACGAAATCCTATTTCGTACATTGTAGTGCTTTGTGGTTCTAAGTCAGGATTTCCATAGGGACCATAACTGCTTCCTGTATTTGGAACATAATAAGGTCCAAGATTAAATAAATAATGAAATGTAGGAATCTGTAAAAACTGTCCATATGAAAAATGAAGCACACCTTTATCACTAATAGGATATGCAATACCAAAGCGTGGTCCAATTGCCCACTTTGCTGATGCTTTCTTATAAAAATATGGTTCTCGCTCTTCGAGACTCAAGTTTACAAGCTCCGACCTTAAAGGAAGATTTATATTTGGATCCGTTGGATCGACTAACACTTTCCCTTTCGAATCAAAATAATCGAGACGTAATCCAATATTTATTATCACACTTTCAAATTCAATTTTATCCTGTATATATGCAGAGAATTCAACGGGAGAATTTTTGTATTTTGTTCTATTTGGAGTATTCTCAGCAGGTATTGAAGGAACAAATGGTTCCACAGGAATTCCATTTTCACGAAGTGGTTCAAGATTGTAATCGTCTACTTTTAATTCATGCCATCTCCCTTCAATTCCAAATTTTATTAGATGTTTATTTGTAATTTGACTTGTAAAATCGAATTTACCAATTAATGTATTAGTTGTTCTAAAATATCTATGAAGATTTGTACCTTTTGAAGCAAATGCATATCCAACTGTTCTTAGTGAATCGGGATGTAAATATCTCGAATCGTATGGATCATCATAAAGTTTTTCATTAAAATCCCTGAAAAAATTCGAAACTTTCACTACATAAAAAGATTTACTTGAAAGAGTGTGTGTAAGAGTAAATGTAGCATTATAACTTTTATTAAACTTTTTAACGTCGCCATCAGGATTTTGTTTAAAGAAATGGTTATAATCCTTAAAATTATTCGTTGAGTACAAAAGTTCAGCGTTCATCTTTACTGAAGATATCGGGAAAAAGCTTAAATTAATTTGTCCTAACAATCTCTTACTCCAGTTCATTGGAATTAAAGCATCATCTCCTTTTGAACCATCGGGATTAAATTTTCTTATACCATATAAATATCCATCATCATATACATATCGTAGATTTGAAAAGAAAGTCAATTTATCTTTAGTAAAAGGGATAGGACCACTTAAACTACCCTGAAAGTTATAATTTGTAACTGGATTAAATTTATCGATTCCTGTGAAGTATTCTGTAAAATTTGACAGGTAATCGCTGCTGTATATTTTAATATCACCGTCAAATTTTCTACCACCTTCTTTTGTAACTACATTTATAATACCAGATAGAGCCTGTCCATACTCAGCATTAAATGTTCCGCTTATTACTTGTAACTCCTGAACACTGCTATTATCGATGTCTATGCCACGGCTATTATCATATGCATCTGTAATTGAAACGCCATTAACCCAATATGCTATTTCAGTTGACCTACCACCCCGTATATGAAATTCTCCACCTGCACCTTTTGTAACTCCAGCTTGCAATTGTAAAACATCATTTAATTCAGTTACAGGAAGGTTATTAATTTCATCTGCTGTGATTTTAGCCTGACTTGAAGTAAGATCTTTTTGTATTGCAAACACATTTGCCTGAACAACAATTTCTCCTAATGCTACTGCAGATTCTTCCATCTCAACATTTTGTACTGTAGTTAAATCTATAGAAATCAACACATCACTAACTACAACAGTATTGTAACCAACAAATTGATATTTAACATTGTACTTCCCTGGTGGAATATTTAGTATTATATAATTACCATCTAAATCTGTGCTACCTCCGAAATTTGTACCTTCAATGGTTATATTAACCAGAGGTAATGGTTCCCGGGTTTTTTTATCTATAACTTTCCCCACAAGTTTACCCGTAGTCCCTGCATATACAAAATTCACAGAAAAAATAAAAAATGTAATTATCGGAATTACTTTCTTCATTTTGACTCCTGCTCAATTGATTTTAATATTACTCAATTTAATTTCGTCATAGTTTATTTTTACTCTTGATGCTAACTTATCGATGTAACTTTGAATGATGTATTTTGATTTCTCTTTCTTTAAGAGTCGATGTGCTAAATCATATACTTCATTAAAATTTTTAAGTCTTTTTTCTTTTTTCCCCAATAACTTGAATATCACATAATAATTTTCAATTTTTAATGGACCATAAACTTTGTTCAACTCAGCCTTTTCCAGATGTTCTTGTAAAATTCCAAATTGTGATATGTTTGAAAACTCAATTATTCCATCTTTTTCTGCTGTTGTTCTTCTCAAAGAATTCATTTTTGCAAGCCTACCAAAATCTTCCCCTTTGTTAATTAATGCTAAAATGCTATCTGCTATATTTTTATCTGATAGAATAATTTCCTGAATTTTATACTGGGGCTCGGTCATAAAATAAATTTTATTGTTATTATAAAAATCAAAAATAGCACTGTCTGAAAACTGATAATTGTTATGAATTTCTTCCCTTTTATATTTAAGAAATATGTTCTTATCATATTTTTTAATCATTGAAATAACCTCAGGATCTTTATCATATTTTTTTTCTTTTGCAATATTCATTAATAAGTGCTGAATTAATATCCCTTTTACAACTGCTTCTAAAGCTTCGGTAGAATTAATTTTTGCACGATGAAATTTCGGTATGCTATTAATTCTATTTTTCAGTTCATTAATTGTATAATTCTTATATCCATATTTCACACATACTTTATCTGCTCCTGGATTTTCTATTTGTTTATTTTGGATAAATTCTGCAAATAGTGTTTTAATATTATTTTTATCAACATAAATTTTTTCCACATCAACTATTTTATGCAAGTAATCGAGTTCTGCTTGTCTTTTCTTTCGCAGACGTAAAACCTGTTTCATATGAGATTTCTTTTTTTGAAATTCCCATTCTGTAATTATAGGATGAGTAACTTTATTCTCAACTTTGATAATACTGTAACCATACTTAGTTTTAACTGGTCTGGAAATTTCACCAATTTTTAAGTTATAGGCTGCATCTTCAAAGGCAGGATCCATATCTCCCCAGCTAAAATAGCCAAGATAACCACCATTATTTGCAAGTGTTGAATCTGTAAAAACCTGCTTTGCCAACGAATCAAAGCTTACTCCATTAGTTACAAGTTTATATAAACTATCGGCTTCTTCTTCTGTAAATGCAAAAAGATGTCGTGCAGCCACTTTTTGATTTGTTTTTAAAAATGCATCTCTTAATTCTTCTTCTGTTGCATCGATCTTGGCATAAACATCTCTATCTTTCAAAAAAGCTAAAATAGATTGTTTTCTTGCCCACTCTAATTCTTTCAAATACTCAGGATTTTTAAAAATATTTTTATTGTCGTCATAATAATAAAGTAATAACTCATTTATCATATTCTGAAGAATTGAACGACGTGTGACAATATTATCTTTAATTCCCGAAGTTAACAAATATTCTTCGTAACGTGTTTTAAAGTCTTTTACAAAAATTTTGTGATTACCTACAATTGCTAAAACTTCTTTCTCATATAATCTTGAGAACAAAAATGAGGGTAATACTAAAACAAAAAGTAGTTTTTTATATTTTTTTATTTTCAGCATAACTTAATTAAGAATTAAAATGCTATAAGGTTTTAAGATAATTTCTTCATTATTAATTATTTTTCCGGAAATTAATTCATTCCAGTTGTTTTTTGTTTTCAAATAATCTTTATCTTTCAAATCAATTTTTACATCGTAAGAATTGATATTAGCAATAATCAATACTTTTTTATTACCGTATTGTCGTTGATAAATCAAAATATTCTTTTCTTCTGCATTTAAAATATCTATAGTACCGAGTGATAAAACTTTATTTTCAGTTCTTAATCTTGCTAATTTTTTATACCAGTTAAATAATGAATCATCAAAAAAGACTTTATCTGGCTTGCGATATTTTCCTAATGGATGAGATTTTTCGTCATCGTATTGGTATTCCTTCCAGAGCATTGGCTTACGGCAATCCGGGTCGTCGCCTCCCCACATACCTGCTTCGTCTCCGTAATAAATATGAGGTGCACCTGGAAAAGTAAATTGAATTGCCACTGCTAACATTTGTTTTTTACGTTCTTCTTCGTTTGGTTTTCTAACATCAAAGTCGGGATTCTGGCCAGGATTTCCTTTATGATCATATAAATTATCTGGATTAACAATTAAAGAAGCCAATCTTTCGGTATCATGACTGCCAAGTAAATTCATCATAACAAAAAAATTATCTCCATATTGATTCATCATTGTTTTAATTGTATCGACAAATCCAGATACTCCTGTAAAATATTTGCCAGAAAAAATTAAATTTTTTATTGCCCTTGTAAATCTATAATTCATCACAGCATCGAATTCTGTTTTTAACCATGGATTTGCAACATACATTTCATCATTACGCCAGTTTTTCCACCATACTTCACCAACTAAATAAGCTTCTGGATTTATCTGGCGAACCCAATGTCTGAATTTTTGCCAGAATTTATGGTTGACCATTTCTGCAACATCCAGTCGCCATCCATCAATACCATCAGATGGATCACCATCTCCATCAGGATCCATCCATCTTCTTATAATAGAATGAATATGATTTGAAGGGCCTTCAACAATTCCATTTTCATCTTCTCTAATTTCTGGTAAATCTTTTACTCCATACCAGCCTTGATAATCAAATTCATTTTCTGGAGTTTCTGGATTATCCCAGCTTTTGATAGTAAACCAATCTTTGTACAAAGATTTTTGTTGATTTTTCAATATATCTTGAAAAGCCCAGAAAGTCGTTCCTGTATGATTGAATACACCATCTATGATAATTTTAATATTTCTTGAATGAGCTTCTCGTATTAATTTTAAGAAAAGTTTATCTGCAGAAGTCCATTTCCATGTAGATGGATCAGCGGGATTTTCGCTTCCCCAAATTTTTCTATCACCTTCGGGGTCGGGTCCAAAGTTATTATCTATATGATGATACATCGATGCATCGTACTTATGAAGAGAAGGAGCTTCAAAAATTGGATTTAAATAAATAGCATTAATGCCAAGTTCTTTTAGATAATCAAGCTTATCAATTATTCCCTGAATATCTCCACCGTATCTTCTTAATGCAGCATTTCTATAAAAATCCATTCCCGTATTTTTTTCCCACGATTGTAGCTCGTACCAGTCAGAAGTCCATCGATGTATTTGCCAATCATCTGGCACGAAGTAAGGCCAGGAGCCTTTTAAATCAATAGCTTTTGGATCGTTAAGCTTATCTCCGTTATTAAATCTTTCAGGAAAAATTTGATACCATATAGCTTCTTTAGCCCATTGAGGCGGAGAATAAAAATTTGTTTGAGATAAACTATATGATGAAGTAATTAATATAATTATATATATTCTTTTCATCTTCTTAATAAATTAATTCAATAAAAATTTTGTCTGATACTGTAGTATTTAACATTAAAATATTTTCTTGATAAGAGAATTCTTTTATTTCATTTTTATTCAAGAAAACTTTTTTAGGTTTATTAATACCAACCAATTTCAGATTATACTTTTTGACACTACTTTGATAATCGTTTTTAATTTTTTCTACACTCAACTTTATCGATTTTGAATTTTGTTCAATTGAAAATTTTGTTAAAGAGAATTTTCCGTTTTCATAGTCATAACTAATCCCGTCATCTTCATAAAAAACATATTCAGATTTTGCGGAGGGAAATATTATAAATTGAAGTGAATCAATATTTTTTTCTCCCACATAATTAAGAACTTCCTGCATTGGAATAACACCCCCTTCTTTCAAAAAGATAGGAATTTTATTTATCGGAACTTCTTCTATTATCCATTTACCCCCATCAACAATCTTATTATCGTTCCAATTATACCATTTACCTGAAGGAAGATATAACTTTTTAAATTTGTCATAAGAATTTAGAACTGGTGCTATTAATAAATTTTCTCCTATCATGAATTGATACTGTGAATCGTGCGCATAGCAATTTTCATCATTCTGATAATTCAAAAACATTGCTCTCATCACAGGTAAACCTGTTTTAGAAGAATTATAAAACTCATTGTACCAGAAGGGTAGTAATTTATATCTTAATTCAATAGCATTTTTTATATCTCTTTCTACAAATTCACTAAAAGCGAAAGGTTCACGAAAACGAGTATCTATTGATGAATGTCCTCTAAAGAAAGGCGTAAAAGCTCCAAGTTGATACCAGCGAATAATTAAATTATCCGAAGGTTCGCCAATAAATCCTCCAACATCAGATCCAATAAAAGGAACTCCACTCAAACTCATGTTTAGAGACATAGTGCACGCAAGATATAGATGTTCGTCGTTTGCTATATTATCACCTGTCCATACAGCTGCATATCGTTGAATTCCTGAAAAGCCGGCACGTGTTAAAATAAAATGTCTTTTATTAGAATATTTTCTCAATCCTTCGTATGTAGCTTGAGCCATTGATAATCCATACACATTATGGATTTTTTTATGTGATGCATTAAAGCCATTGTCATCAAATAAAACAATGTCAGGGAAATTCTGCCCCCATACAGCTGGTTCATTCATATCATTCCAGATACCTTCGACACCTTGTTTAAGAAATAGACCCAATTTATCTCCCCACCATTTCCTTGTTGCATCTTTTGTAAAATCTGGGAAAAATGACCAGCTCGGCCAGACTTCACCCTGATAAAATTTACCATCAGGATATTTAGCAAATAAATCATTCTTTATTCCTTCCTGCGCTACAAAATAATTAGTATCGACCTTTACACCAGGATCAATTATTGTAACTACTTTAAAACCAATTTTTTTCAGATCATTTAATAATTTTTCTGGTTCCGGGAAACGTTCTTTATTCCACGTAAAAACTCTGTATCCATCCATATAATGGATATCGAAATAAATTACATCACACGGAATTTTTCTTTCTCTAAATGATTTCGTAATCGACCTTACAAGAGATTCAGGATAATAACTGTAACGACTTTGCTGATATCCAAGCGCCCATAATGGAGGAAGATTTATTCTACCGGTTAATTTTGTATAATCTGAAATAATCCTTTTAATATCAGGCCCATAGATGAAATAATAATCCATTTCTCCACCTTCTGCACCAAACCAATAAAACCTATTATTGCTGGCACCAAAGTTAAAATAGGATTTATACGAATTATCAAAATAAATTCCATAAGCTTTTTGATCTCGAATTCCTATGAAGAAAGGAATAGATTGATAAAGTTCATCTTTTCTGCTTGTATAGGCAGGAAAATCAGTGTTCCATAAGGTATATTGTTTACCATTTTTCAATAAGCCATCTGACTTTTCACCTAAACCATAAAACTTCTCATCAGAAAATAATTTCTTAAAACATCTTACCTCATCATAATCAAATGCAACACCAAAACTTTCTTCGTCGGCATTTAATAAATTGTTTCCTGAATCATAAATCGATACTCGACATGGATTTTTTGTAATTACAACAATTAATTCTTCTGTCTTTATCAAAAGTTTATCATCTAAATCGTTAAAAGAAAATTCTGATTTAGCAGGGAGACTATAAATTATTCCATAAGAAGGAGCTGAAGAAAAACTCTCATGATTTGTAAATCTAAATCGTATTATATTTTTATCTATTACATATAAATTGAATTTTGCATTCGTGAGCTCATATTCAACTCGATTATCAAAAACACTATAAGATTTTATATTTCCAACGAATTCAAAATCTGCATGAATAATAGAAAACGATAATAATAGAAATATTAAACTAAATAAATTTTTCATAATTCAACCTTATTTTTACTTTCAATATGGATAAAAAATTAAATTAAAGAAATCATTTTTATTTTATAAAAGATAGGTATATATGAAATAAAATAGGATTTATTTATATGGATCTATTTACACCTTTAATTTAGTGGTTGAATTCTAATACAAAATTAATACCACTTAAAAAGTAAAAATTGGGAATGAAAGACTAATTTCACTTCAAAATAAGAAATCGTTTACTTATTATTATGATAAGTTATGATTATTATTTTAATA
>FWPU01002776.1_pt1 | contig 46674 bp, 40 predicted proteins | sample 2228361 | NCBI WGS metagenome assembly FWPU01 (sample SAMEA103939777, study PRJEB20133) | metagenome
AAACGTGACTGTGGAGTGGGCGGGCTGCATCGAGGAGTACCCCGTCCGCAGCGCTCTCCCCTACTACAAATGTTTCGACCAGAGCCACCGCGGTTACGGCGACGGCGTCGCCATCTACCCCGATGGCATGACCATCCGCATCGATCGGTCCCTATTCCGATACAATGTTCAGGACGGCGTGGACATCCTTCATGTCGGCGGGAACAGGGACACCGGCATCTCGGTAACCCGCTCATCCGCCTACGCCAACGGCGGACAACAGTGGAAATTCGGGCCGGCCCGGACCCTCACGTTCCATAACAATCTCACTGTCGCCAATTGCCGCCGTTTCGCCGAACCGATCGATGGAGCCCCCGAAACTTACAACGACAACGTCACCGATTACTGTCGGGCCTTTGATGGGGTAGCGGTCACGACACACAGGACCGCACAAATCTCCTGGCTACACAATACCACCGTCGGATATACCTCTACCGTCTTCGACGTAACGTGTCAGTACGTAACCGAGACGTTCGACGGAGAAGGGCGCTCTGGGGTCACCGCCCTCAACCCGTCGTTCCGCACGGACGGCCAGCGAAAAATATTCGAACTGAGTTTCCCCGCGGTTTCTGTGGACACAGCAAAGGTCTTCGTCAACGGCCAACGGCAGACGGTGGGGGTGCTGGGCAGGGATAGCGGACGCCAGTGGTACTGGAGCCCCGGGACGCAGTCCTTCGTGCAGGACCCATCGGCCACGCCTCTCCGCATCGGTGACCGGCTCTCGGTTCGCTACATCGGCCGCGGTGCCTGCGACGCCGCGCGGTTCAACTACGCCAACAACATCTTCAGGGGTTACGTGCGTCTTGACACAAAACGCACCCCAAACGTGTTCTACCTTGTCGGCTTTAGCCCGGCTACCATCCTCGCTCCCGAAACGCGGCGGAACAACCTGTTCTGTGGCTCCACCGCGCTCCAGACCCACTACTCCGAGGTGTTCTCCCCCAGCTGTCCGGGAAACTGGTTTGTCAACGAGCCACATTTCGCCGCCGAGGCGGACCTTGACGCGCTGGACGCCCATCTGCATAGAGCCAGCCAAGCCATCGACACCGCAATGCCCATCACGGGGCTGGTCATGGACCATGACAGCGTCAAACGCCCGCAAGGACAAGCGCCGGACATCGGAGCCTTCGAGTTTAAGATCCAGTAAAGGCTCTTTCAGAAGCTGAACAGGGCCCGCCCGAGCCAAAGCAGACGCCGCACGCATCCGTGACTCGTTGACGGGGCGTGTGGCGTAAGCTTTATGTTCCCTTGAGTCTTCCGCTCGAGGGCCTTTTTCAGCGCCTTATTAGGGCACCGGCGGCTCCTTCCAGTATCGGATCGCACTTCGCAGCATTATTGTACCGCGAGACTTCCGGCCGCTCCACAGGCAATAGTGACCCAATCCCCGAACCGTCTCCGGTGAGCTCACCCCAAAACCAATCGAAGCGATGATCACCGTTCACAGCATCAGCCTCTGATCGCCTCCGCCCGCCGCCCGCCACAGAGATCCCCCAATGAAGGACTATGTCTCCCACCTCAAAGCCAGTCGCCCGGCGACCCGCACCGCCGAACAAGCACCTGACGCCAGACCGTGGCTTTCTGATCCAACAATCAATCCAGAGCATGATCTCCCCAAGCAAATCTCCCCGAACACTCACGTTACCTGCATCGCCTAATACGCGCCTCACGAGCTGCTAATTCGGCTCGAAGGAAGCGCCCCACTCCCCCGAAAACAGCCCGACCGCAGTCGCTCACCAGGCCGGGCGGGCCCAACCTACGCCCGGATGTCACACAATATCTTCACTCGTTACTATGACTCGCTGGTTATTCCCCTTGTCCTAATCCGCATTGTGGATCACACACGTCGGCCAGCATCCGCAGGCACCGCCCCAGCCGCCTGTCCAGTCCGCAACCTCCGCAAGTGCGTCCCACGCCTGTAGAACCGCGCTTTGAAGTTCATTGATCCACTCGGTCCACTACAGACCGCTCCCGAATGGAATCCGGACGCCATCTCGCGCGCGATGCAAATTCGCTTTCTCAAGCGTCAGCTAGCCCCAATAGAATCCATCGATTACCGTGCGCTGCAGGGCCTCATCCAAATCAATTCCGGCTGCGTCGGCCCATTCTGAATCCCTTTAGCGATCACGCTCGCAGAGACGTCCTCGCCCTCTCTGTCGATGCTTTCTTCTAGGCTGATGAACCAACCGCGATTATCCACAGATTGGCCATATCAAGATCGGATCGTCTTCCATCGTCCTATCCTCGCTATTAAAATTGGCAGTGGTAGCTTGTGACACAACTAGCCGCTAATGCAGCCCACCACAGGCGCCATCTAAACCGTTAGTCGCCCGGCCCTTCCTGTCTTCTCAATTATCTGTTAGTTGTTTGCTGCCTAAGAACGCCTACGACGTTTTTAACAATTCGAGGCAGAATGCGCTTGCGGCCAACAAGGTGGTCTATTAAGTGCCAGAACTCCGATGCTTCAGAGCCCAGCCACTCTCGTGGAACAGCGGCGCCGACCATGTAGAGGACATCATTTGGCAAGTCTCTGATTCGCTCCGTCCAGGCTTCGACATGGGCGCTCGAACAGCTGGCGTATACCTCCCTGAACGGATGGAGAACTGACACTGGAACCGCACGGAAGTCCCAGGCAGCTCCGCCGAACACCCCTTTATGGTCGATCATCCGACACTCAAACCCGCCGTTCGGACCTCGATAAAACACGGCCTGCCTCGGATCGCACTTTCCCATCCAGACGTCCGCGACTAAAGCCCCGACAAATGAGTCGCTGTTCGAGAGTCTTTGAAGGAACGACGCCGGAAGGTAATCGTAAACTGTAAGACTGTGGGGGCACGCTGGATATCGCGAACCGAAATGAACGCCCGGTAGCGGTAGCACATTGGGGTCCGTGTCGATCTCTCGCCATTCTTCGATCACGCGATCAGTCACCTCTATCAGCGCCGGTTCACCAGCGCTGATAGCCAGCAAGGAGTAGACGGTCGAGGCAAAGAACTCGTTCGCCAGGATGCGGGGGCCCTGAGGGTTATTGAAAGGCTTCACGACGTAATAGTGCCCATCACTCACCTTTACGAGATGAGCCCCGCTGCGCCCACGCATTCGACGGACTAGGCGCGTTGCCCGGATCTTAACTTCGGATTCGCGGATCTGCAGAGATACGCTCGGCGGATTGGGTTCACCGTGCCGTTGGAAGCTCTGCCACCTCGTACTTCGACCGTCGTTCCGTGGCATTCGTGAGTGTAGTCTGCCGACTCTCCAAAATGTCTCATGCCGCGCCGGCCAAAGGAATTCTGTGCATGAAATGTGCACTGCGCTGGCCGCTCAGGTCTCGATGCGCGAGTGGACAGAGTTGACTCACCCGTAGTGGCGCACAATCGGGACTGCATCATCTGGTTGGTATCCTTTAATCCCTCGGACCTACGCTGCCTTGGTAGAATGGGTGCCCAGTCGTCGCTTGCCGGTTTCAGTCTACCTTTCCGGTCCCAATGCCCGGCCCGCGCTCACTAGGCGACCCGTTGGAGGCAGGATTAGACCCGCTTGAGGAGCAGCGCTCGGACGGGATCAGTTGCCGCCTCAACTTTGCGACCTTTCTTTCCCGTTCAGCTCGCAGCTGCACGGGTTCCTCCATCCCTCGGCCAACCCCTTCATCCTCCCTCTGTAGTTCCTGGCCGCCGAGGACCCGGAAACGGCAATTCCGACTCATTGCCGGTGATACTCGCCGCGTGTTGCAGCCCACTTTCCCGCGCTTTGGCCGTGTGTTAACCGATTCCGGATGATCAGCTCCCCAAGTTCGATCCCCATATCTCAGCATTTGCGAACACACAGCTACATGACTCGCGTAGTCACCCACTCGGCCAACCGAATGCGCACCCCCGAAGCGCTCGGAATCCAAGCAATTTGAGATTCTTCCTGTGCGGTTGCACTAGTATCTTCAGCCCAGCTACACCAGCAGTTGCCAGCGTCAATGGAGCCAGGAGTGGAGGATTAGGATTTCGTGCACGGAGCGCACGCTCGCACAAATGCCCCGCGCCTGCGGGTGGCCACTAGAACACCGACCTCAAACTGGGAGTTGGGCCTGCCTCTGGATCGCTTCCCACAGTCACGTTGCAGAATGGGACCCCGAGCATCTCCTGGACCTGCACGTCATCGGCCACTCGCCCCAGGAACTCACGGCCGCCTTCGAAGCTCATTGCTCTCGGTGCCCGGTGTGTCCGGATCAGGTGGTCGTTCTTACCCACTTTCTTCGCACCATGCGCCGTCCCCTTCGTGACCTCGTACTCGAGACTTGGCGTTTTGAATCAGCGTCGCTCGAGCCGATGCTCGAGATCGGACGGGAGTCAAGACTGCCTTGCGAGACACAGACTCGACTCACCGTCGCTGGGGCCGAGGAGCCCGCGAATGCACCTGCCTGAGCGATGTCTCCCGTCCGGGTACCCGACTTGTTCACTCCGTACCCCCTTGCTTGAGTTTAGCCCTCCAGCCCGCCGCTGCACTGGTAAACGACCCGGCGGCTCTGTCATAACCCTGCTGAAGCCGGCAGTAGTAAGTTCTACCCCGGGCACAGGGAAGTACTCTTCCCTAGGATGATATCTCTCCGGGAGCCTGCCTCGGTGAGCTAGAAGTTTTCGACCGGACACGAAAACTCGGCATTCTCGTCCACAGTCACCGTCACGGCCTCCGACGCCGACGGAAACAGATTTGACCAGGCGGATGTCCTCTCCACTCGCGCCCAGCAGCAATACGGTGATCGGCTTGTCCATGCGCGCAGGCCGTGTGTCAGCAAAGCGTCTATCACTATAGTGGCCGCCCGCGGAGAGCGCTCTCACAAATCCGGCAGGGACGCGGGTCAGACTCCGTACTCTTTCAGCTTGCGGTAAAGAGTGGTTCGCCCGATGCCGAGCAGCGCGGCGGCCGCGGTGCGGTCGCCGTTGGTGAACTCCAGCGCCCGGAGAATGGCGCTTTTTTCCATTTCCGTGAGCGGCACCACCGGGGCTGCATGGGGCCGGTCCTTCGCCGGCGAGCAGGGCCCCGTAGCCGCGGCGGCCGCCATGGCCGCACGGGTCCAGCTTCTGGACTCGATGTGGTTTCGAATGGGGGACGGGAGGTCGCCCAGATGCAGCAGGGGACCGGTGTGCAGCGCGACCATTTGCTGGATGCAGTTCTCCAGCTCCCGCACATTGCCGGGCCAGTCGTAGGACATCATTGCCTCCAGAACCTGGGGGGCGAGCTTGTGTCCGCCGCCATAGCGGCTGAGAAAATGCTCCGCCAGCAACGGAATGTCCTCCTTGCGTTCGCGCAATGGCGGCAGCTTCACGCAGACGACATTCAACCGATAGAACAGATCGCGTCGGAACGCGCCTCGCTCGACGTCGGCTCGCAAGTCGCGATTGGTGGCCGCAATGAGGCGGAACTCGGAGCGGCGATAAGCCAGCGCCCCCACCGGGCGAAACTCCTTTTCCTGGAGGACCCGCAACAGCTTCGCCTGCAACTCCAGCGGCAGCTCGCCGATCTCGTCGAAGAAGGCGGTGCCGCCGTTGGCGGCTTCGATCAACCCAATCTTCGGCGAGACGGCGCCGGTGAAGGCGCCGCGCACGTGGCCGAACAGTTCACTTTCCATCAGCGGGCCGACGAGCGCCGAGCAGTCGATGGCGACGAAGGGCCCCTGCGGATTGACCTGATGGATCGCCCGGGCGACCACCTCTTTGCCGGTTCCGGTCTCCCCCAGCAGCAAGACCGGCCATCGCGCCCTACCGGCTTTCGGGATCAAGCGGAGGATGCGACGCATTTCCTCCGACTGGGCCACGATCGGACGAAGCGAGTCGCTCGTTTGGGGGTGCATAACACCGCCGGGGCGCCGTACCGTCGTTCGGCCGGACCAGGCCGCCCCTGAATTAGTGGCTAGGGGGGAGGAAAATCTCCCCAACCTCCGGGAGGCGCCCCGGCATGACGGCTCGCCGGCCTACGGGTCGACCCGCACGACGAAGGCCGGGCCGAAGTCACGACGAATCTCGTCCGCCAGGCGCTCCGCCTCGGCCTGCTCCGCCCCCTGGTCCCCGACCCAGACTCTCCACAGGCGTGGATCTCCGGGCCGGGGCACAACCCGGGCCGTGCCGTAACGTTTCATCATCTGTTCGCTGAGGCGCTCAGCGTTCTCGCGCTCCCGGAAGGCGCCGACCTGGACGGCGAACTTCCCCGCGCTGATGGTCGCGGGGGCGGCGATGACCTCGAGGCGCACTCTTGCCGTCCCAGGCCCGATCATTTTGAGTTGGCGCGCCGCGGCGCGAGACAGGTCGATGATGCGGCCGTCGACGAAGGGGCCACGGTCGTTGATCCGGACAGTGACCGCGCCGCCGGAGTCGAGATTGTGGACCCGGACCCAGGTCCCGAAAGGCAGCGTGCGGTGGGCGGCGGTGAATTCATCCATATCGTAAATCTCCCCGCTGGCCGCTCTCCGGCCGTGATAGGGATATCCGTACCAGCTGGCGATTCCGTACTCGGTGTAACCGGGCGCTGTCGGGACACCGGCAGGCACGACCACCTGCACCTTCTTGCCGCAGCCGGAGGCGAAGAGGGCGACGAGGAGGAGCATCGAGGCGCGGCGGAAGCCGAGCGGCGGCCGCTTCCCACGGCATTCCGGCGCTCGGGAAGAGGTCAGCATCAGGTCGTCCTCGGCTAAAACAATTCTACCTGGGAACGTTTTTTTGCCTCCAGAGCGCCTTCTTGGGCGGCGCAATGCATTTTTTGCTTGACATTCTCTTCAATCCACCTTATATATGAATCACACTGCGATCTTTTCACAGATCGCAAATTCGATGTTTAGGGAGAATCAGTCGATGAAGTACGCAACCAAGAAAGCTGCGAAGAAGGCGGCCAAGAAGGCCCCGAAGAAAGCCACGAAGAAGGCAGCCAAGAAGTAGCTGCCCCGCAGCGAACGAGGTTCACTCGCGGCCCCGGTTTCCGGGGCCGCTTTTCTTTTCCGGCCGCGATTCCGGGGCCGTTCGCTGTCTGCGGAGCAGCAGGGTTCGGAACGTTTCGCCCATGCCGAACAGCAAGGTCTTAAGCTGCAAACGGCGCCGCATCCCCTCGCTTTCCTCCGCGGCCGCCAGAGCACGCCCGAACCGGTCCGCTTCTCCGGCGCGCAACAGCATGCGGCCCATCGATTCGAAGCGGAGCCTCTCGAACCCGCATCTGAGAGCATGCTCTTCCAGTGCGGAGAAGTTGACGTGAGCGGTGATGTCGCGGTGTCCCGGTTCAGACAGCACATCTTCCATTGCGCGATGCCGGCGGTAGCTCATCAACGTGCCGGCGGGAAACCGCACGAGTTCGGCGGCGGTATAGCCGTAGTCGATCGCCAGCAGGAATCCGTGGTCGAGGTGCGAAGCCAGCCGTTCGATCCAGCCTAGGGCCTCGAGATTGACCTCAATCACCTGTCCCTCGTTCGCGCCGCCCGCGTACCGTTCAGCCCAGGCGGCCAGCTCATCGCCGGCGGCGGCTCGGTCAACCCAGCAGAATCGGCCCGCTTCAAAGCCGACGCCCATCTCGATCCAGCGGTTGCTGCGCCGGACAACGACGTGGACGGGCAAGGCATCGAAGAACTCGTTGGCGAAAACGACACCGCGGATCGAAGGCGGCGGATCTCCGCCGATCTCGAGTGGCCGATAGCGGCACCAGGAGAAGAACGGGGCCATCTCCGCACGGCCCGCACCGAGCTCGACGACATCGGGATGGCCCTCCTCGCCGCCTTCGCGCCAGATCTGCCGGACATAGTCCGACAGCAGAATCCCGAACACGGGCTGGATCTGTTCGGCGGTGAAATAGTCGCCATGCTTGCCGAACGGGTCTTTTCGCCGGCGGTAGTAGCCGTGCTCGGGATGGTAAAGGGCCACTTCCATGAAGCGGCGAAAGCTCACGGGCCCGGAGCGGGCGATTTCGTCGCGGAGGATTTCGCCGGCGGGAGTCACCATGGGCGGTCGCGGGTCTGCGGGGTGCGGGTGAACAGCTCCACCACGAAGTCGTGCAGGCAATCGTAGAGGTACCGCTGGAAGTTCCAGGGGAATTGGCTCCCCTCGATGTCGCGCGGGTGGATGGGGGCGCGGTAGACATGGGCGTCCGGCACAGGGTGCTTCAGCCGGATGACGAGCTCCACGCCCGTGCTGGTTTCCTCCGCGGAGAATTCCGCCAGCAGGTGTTCATACCGGAGGAGTTCCGCGCGCACCTTCTCCAGGGGCGTCACGGTCTGTATTGTATGATGTGCGCGGATGGAAGCGCAGACGTTCCAGATCGCGGTGTTGCCGGGCGACGGCATCGGACCGGAGGTGATGGCCGAGGCGCTCAAGGTCTTGAGTGCAGTCGAGGGGAGGCTGAACGGCGTTCGATTCAACTATGAGGAGTTCTCGGCTGGAGCCGTTGAGTACCTTCGAAGCGGCGATCCCATGCCGCCGGGCACACTGGAACGGCTTCGCACGTTCGATGCGATCCTGCTCGGGGCCATGGGGCTGCCGGAGGTGCGCCGGCCCACGGGCACCGAGATTGCGCCGCAACTGGATCTGCGCGAGGAGTTCGAACTTTACGGAGGCGAGCGGCCGATTCGGTTGTACCATGAGAACGACACGCCGTTGAAAGGCTACCAGGGGGGCGAAATCGATCTTGTGATTGTGCGAGAGAACACCGAGGGCCTGTTCTCTTCGCGCAAGGGCAGCTTCTCTAAAGACGCCGTCGAGGTGACCGATACGTTGCGCATCACGCGCCGCGCCGCCGAACGGGTCTGCCGTTATGGGTTCCGGCTGGCGGCGAGGCGGCGAGGGCTGGTCACCTTGGTAGACAAAGCGAACGTGCTGCCGTCGATGGCATTCTTTCGGATGATCTTCGACGAGGTGTCGGGCGAGTTCCCCGCGGTGCGGACCGAACACGTGTATGTGGACGCAGCCAGCCTGTACCTGGTGCAGCGGCCGCATCATTTCGACGTGATCATCACCGAGAACATGTTCGGCGACATCCTCTCCGACCTGGCCGCCGGCCTGATCGGCGGCATGGGCGTAGCGCCGTCGGGCGACATCGGAGACGACCATGCTGTGTTCCAGCCTGCGCACGGGTCGGCTCCCGACATCGCAGGCCAAGGCAAGGCAAATCCCACAGCCATGATCTTGTCGGCGGCGATGATGCTGGACTGGTTGGGGCATCCGGAAACGCGGCGGGCAGCCGAGATGATCCGCCAGGCGGTGGAAGAAGTGTATGGTGACCCCACGAACCGTACGCCCGACATGGGGGGCCTGCTGACGACGGCCGAATTGGCCGATCTGATTGTTTCCCGCCTACGCTCATGATTTGCCGAAGGCCTCATTTCTTGCTCGTCTGGCTGGCGGCGTCCGCAGCGGCGCCGGCTGCGGATTACTTTCCCCCGCCGGATAGTGAACGGGGGTGGAGAACACTGGCTTCGGCTGCCGAAGTCCGCCGGGTCACGGGCATCGACGTTTCCAAGCTGGATGAAGCGTTCGAGTACATCAAGAAGAGCACGAAGCATGGGGGTTTGCTGGTGGCTCGCCACGGATGGCTGGTCTATGAGAGGTACTTCGGGCGCGGCCACCGGGAGGCGACGCCCAACACGGCGTCGGTGGGCAAGTCGTTCACTAGTATCGCCGTGGGGATCCTGGTCGGCGAGCGCCCGGATCTGTTCCCCGAGGGTCTGGACCAGCAAGTCTTCACCCCAAGGTATTTTCCGCCCGACGCATTCCCGCTGAGCGATCCGGCCAAGGCCGGCATTCGGCTCGGGCAACTGCTGGCGATGTCAGCCGGGATCCGGGGCAACAACCCCGGGTTCACTTACGGAAAGGAGGTCACCCTGGATCCGCCCGGTCCGGACGGCTGGCTGGCCATGGTGGACGAGATGGCGCTCGGCAAGATGGGGGGTGAGCGAAACACCATCACGCTGTGGACCAAGCCCGGCGGCGGCTACTCCTACGCGACCTCGTCCATCCACCTCGCGTCGATCATGCTGCGCCACGTAACGGGGATGGAGCTCCGTGACTACATTGCCCGGAAGCTCGCCGCGCCAATGGGTTGGGGCCGCTGGGGCTTCGGATACCAGCGGAGAGAGATCATCCATACGCCGGGCGGTGGGGGGATCGCGCTGCGCGCCACCGACATGCTGCGTTTCACTTATCTGCTACTCCGGGAGGGCCGATGGGCGGGCCGCCAGCTTGTGCCTTCCGAGTACGTGCGCCATTGCGGCCGGCGATCGCCCTACAATCCGCACTATCCTTACAGCCTCCAATTCGAAGTCAATTCCGACGGGCATGTCGCCGCAGCGCCGCGGGACGCCTTCTGGAAGTCCGGATCGGGAGGCCATTGCATTTACATCACCCCGTCGCTTGATCTCGTCGCATGGAAGATCGGCGGCCGTGATGACCAGTACGATCCCAGCCAGCTCGACGTCGAGCCGCCGCCGGACGCGACAGTTCGCTACGATGGGTCGCGGGAGGGTTGGAAACCGGAGGTGGAGCAGACGGCGGCGATCCGAAGGACGCTGGCCCTGATTGTTGCCGCGGTAGTGGACCGAGGTTCCGCGCCCCGCTAGCGACCGGCTTTGTTTCGCCGCCGGCCACGCCTGTTCAGGAGCGGCCCGATGACACTGCCGGAGCGCGTCCGGGTAAAGCTGAGCTCGGAAGAAGCCGGGGGCATTTCGTTCACGCCGGTCGTGGTCCAGGAGATGTCGCTGCGGGAGCTGCTCGAACTGATCGTCGCCCAGACCGGCAAAAATTTCTCTCGCGTGACGCGTCTGTTGGAAGGCGGCACACTGATCAGTGGAGCATCGCGGCTTCGGTGGGAGCCGTTCGAGACCGATGAGCAAGCGGTGCGCAGCCTGCTGTCGACGCTGCCGGATGCTGATGCCGCTCGCCGCTTCCAGGCGGAGCACTGCGTCCGCGCGGTGCTGTATGGGGCCGGAGGGCAGTCGCTGGATCTGCCACGCGAGGTTGCCGCCAAGCGAAGGCTTCTCCGCCGCCGGAGCTTCTGGGAGGCGATGCTCGATCTGGTCGCGGAGGCAGAGGTCCAGTACATCGATTACTCGTATCGTGAGAAAGCGGACCGGTTTCGCCTGGAGCTCTCAGGCGGGCAGCAGGCGGCGATCCGCCAGGCGGCTCGCCTGTTGGTTTACAGCGGCCTGGAAGAACGCCTGCGGTGCATGGAATTGTCGGCGGTCGAACTGTTCGTGGTGAGGCGCGAATAGCCGCGCTTCGGGGCAGTACTGTTATGATGGCGGTGGAGGCTGTAACCGGGGTTCATCCTGAGGCGTGAGCCGTCGGGCCCGAGGGCTGGGGTGTTGGTCTCCCCGGAAAGCCGCGCAGCCTGCCAGGAGGCCGTCGATGATCCAGATCGAATCAACTCGTGCGCTGGAGGAGATGGAGACGGCAATCTGCCGCGCGGCGGAGCGCCACGGCGCGCACGTGCTCGCGGTGACGCACTTCAATTCCCTGCTGAAGGAAGAAGCCAGGCGAGCAGCGCACGACGCCGTTTCTTTTTCCATCTGCCACAGTGATCTTTACGGGGCGCTGCTGGCGGCGGACTTGCGATTTGCGGCGTTCCTGCCCTGCCGGGTGGTCGCGTTCCGGCAGGCCGGCGGTGTCACGCTCGAGACGCTCTCACCGAAACACTTCTGCTATCACCTCAAGCGCCCGGATCTTGAGCGGCTGGCGGCGCCGCTGGAGACGCTACTTCGAGAACTCATGGAGGAAGCGGCCCGGCCGGCATCGGCTCCGGCGGCGCAGCGGCAGCGGGCCGAGGCGGGGCTCGGCGCGCGTGAAGCTCAGGTGGCCATGCGTGCATCGATCCCGCAACGGATTGACTGCCACGGCACGAAAATCGAAGACCTGGCCGGTACGGGCAAGATCGACGCTCCGGGGGGCTGATTCCGCGCCTAAACGGTGACCGGAGGCGCGTAGTATACTGGTCGCCGCTCGATCTGCGAGTTGCAAAGGTGTGGCATGCTCCCTGACTACATCGTCAAGACGAAACCGAATCCTCCCTCGAACCGCGCTCCCTGGTACGTCAACACCGCGCCGAGTTACGCGGGGATTTTCCTGTGGATCGCTTTCTACCAGTCCATTGCCGTGGGCACGCTGGAGCGGGCAGGCCCGTGGCTGTGTATCGTGGCCTTGATCGTGGCCGGAGTGTTGAGCTATGGCCTGTACTATTACGTGCCGGCGATGCTTGGCATGAAGACGGGCTATCCGTTGTACGTGGTCGGCAGCTCAACCTTCGGCACGACCGGCGGCTACCTGATGCCCGGCTTGCTCATGGGGCTGCTGCAAATCGGGTGGTTTTCCGTCAACACGTACATCTCCACCACATTCATCCTGAACGGCTTTGGAGCCGAGCCGGCTCCGATGACGGCGCTGTTCGCGGTGGTGGCGATCATCTGGGGCTACCTGATGGCGTATGTGGGCGTCAAGGGCATTCAGTATGTGGCGAAAATGGCCACCTTCCTGGCGATTATCCCGTTCCTGATGATCCTCATCGCGCTGTTGAAGACGGCCGGCGGCATCGGCAGCTACACGCCGCCGAACCCGAATCCCTATTTCGGCTTCATGCTGCTGATTCAGACTGTGATCGGCTTTTTTGCGACCGCCGGCGCGGCCGGCGCTGACTTCGGCATGAACAACCGGGATGCCCGAGACGTCCGGCTCGGGGGCCTGACCGGCATCGCCCTGGCGATCGTGTATGCGGGCGGGCTTCCGCTGCTGTCGGTTGCCGGCGCGCACGGCCTGAATCCCGGACTGGCAGGCTACGGCTACGACTCTGTCATTGCGAGCCTCGGGGGGCTCCTCGCTGCTTCGATGTTCATCCTGTTCGCCGTGGCCTCGGTCGCCCCAGCGTGCTTCTGCGCCTTCATCGCCGGCAACAGCTTTGCGACCATGATTCCGGCGGTGTCGCGCATGGCCTCGACGATGGTCGGAGTCTCGGTGGCAATCGTGTTGGCCATCACCGGAGTCGCCGAGAACCTGATCGGCTTCTTCACCATTGTCGGAGCATCGTTTGGACCAATTTGCGGTGCGATGGTCGCCGATTACCTGTTGTCCGGAAAGAAATGGGCCGGGCCGCGCCAGGGCATCAACATCGCCGGGTACGGCGCGTGGGCGGTCGGTTTTCTGATCGGCATCCTTCCGTTCCTGCCGCTGTCGCCGCAACTGAAGGAGTCCGCGCAGCCGGCCGCAGTCTATAGCTTTCTTGCCGGGCTGGTTGTCTACGTCGTGCTGGCCAAGCTCGGTCTCCAACCGAAGACGGTCGAGATCGGCCAGGCGGCCTGACCTACCGGGCGCCCTTGCGCGGCGGCCGGGTCTTGGTCTTGATAACGATCGGTGTTCCTGCAAGCCCGAACGTCTCTCGAAGCTGGTTGATCAGGTAACGCTCGGTGGAAAAGTGCAATTTTCGCGGGCCGTCGGTAAAGACGACGAACGTCGGCGGGCGGACGGAGACCTGGGTCATGTATTTTACCCCTACGTCATTGGCTAAGGCGAGCCCGGCCAGAAAGCGGTTCAGTTGCCCGGTAGAGACCCGAGTGGAAGCCGCCTCGTGACCGCGCCGGATGAGGGCGAACAGTTGTTCGAGGCCCGCGCCACGGGCGGCTGAAACGAACGCCAACGGCACATAATCGAGAAACCTCAGCGAATCCCGCACATGGCGGAGGAAGGCGGCCTTGTCCTTATCCGGCGCAATGTCCCACTTGTTGACGCAGAGAATGAGCGGGCGGCCGCCTTCATGCGCGTAGCCGCCGATTGTAGCGTCGAGGGCGACGACACCTTCGGTGGCATCCAACACCTGAAGCACAACATTCGCCAGGCGGATGTGGCGCCGGGCCATTACCACACTGAGCTTCTCGGCCATTAACCTCGTTTTCCCTTTGCGCCGGATCCCGGCGGTGTCGATGAACACAAACTCGATGCCGTCGCGCTCGACAACTTCGTCCACGGCATCGCGAGTGGTGCCCGCCTCGGGCGCGACGATGGTGCGCTCCTGGCCCACGAGAGCGTTTAGGAGAGTGGATTTGCCGACGTTTGGCCGGCCGACGATGGCCACCTTGATCCGCGGGCGCGCACCGCCTCCCGGATCGGCGATCGCCGGAAGTTCGCGGGTTATACTTTCCAGCAGCTCGTCCAAACCCAGGCCATGTTCGGCGGATACGGGCACGACACGCTCGAATCCCAGGCTGTAGAAGTCGGAAACGAGATCCTGCCGCTGCGGAACGTCGATCTTGTTCACGGCCACGGTGACCGGCTTGCCCAGGCGCCGCAACATTTGCGCCAATTCGCGGTCCGGAGCTGTGATCTCCGCCCGGCCGTCAACGATAAAGATGATGTGCGCAGCGCCCTCAATGGCGACACGCGCCTGCTTGAAGATTTCGCCGGCGATCAAATCCGGGGCTTTTGGGACGATCCCGCCGGTGTCAATCAACTCGAAACGCTTGCCGCGGTAATCGGCCAGCCCGTGGATGCGGTCGCGGGTGATGCCGGGCTCGTCGCCGACGATGGCCCTCCGGTCCCCGATGATCCGATTGAAAAGAGTGGACTTGCCAACGTTCGGCCGGCCGATGATAACCACCGAGGGCAGCCGTTGCCGCCGCTGCATGTACGCTTCATGATAGCACCCGGGGCCGGGGGATCAGCCGGCGGGATCGGACGATTTCGGTGGCGTTGTTAGGAGGCGGTGCGGCGTGCTAAGATGAAGGCACCGGCGTCACGGCAACCGCGGGGACGTAGTTCAGATGGTTAGAACGCCGGCCTGTCACGTCGGAGGTCGCGGGTTCGAGCCCCGTCGTCCCCGCCATTCCTTGTCATTCAGAAGCGCCACCCGGCATCCGCTCGCGCGAGCTGACGGCCTCCCTTCCCGGGGTGCAGGATTCGGTTCACTGAGAGTGCGCATTTTGGCCCCGCCGGGGGAACCGGCGGAAACTTCTTTCCGGCGCCTTGGGCCAGGCGCCCTGATCGAGCCGAGACCCGGGGCAGCCATGTGGAGCGTTCCGCCATCCCCTAAGCTGGTATCCGCAATTAGCCCTCCGAGGCTATTGCGAATTCGGACCTAATACGGAAAAACTGACCAATAGGGGGAAGACGAGGTTACGTCTCATTACCTCAATCTTTGTCACCGCAAGGAGTTAGCGTGAAGTTGTCAGAGCAAAGGAAGACGCTGGCTGCCCGAAGAATCCTGCCGCCGCTGGTGCTCGTCTTGGTGGCGGCTGGGCACCACAACGCCCACGTCCGCTATGGCTCCGTCGTGGGCAAGGTGATGGACCCGTCGCAGGCGGCCGTGCCAGGCGCCAAGATGGGGATCACCAACACGGAGACCAACCAGTCCCGTGAAACGACCACGAAGCTGACCTATCCGGGCGAGATCAGCGCCAACTACTACTCCCAGGGCGCCTACCGGTTTGACCGCAACACGCTGGATACGAAGGTGAACTGGAACGCCACGAGCAAGATCTCGACCTACCTGCGCTTCAGCTACCTGGACTACGACATGGATGCGGTCACGCGGTGGGGCCGGGAGCTGCTGGGCTCCGCCATCGCCGGGGGCAACCCGGGCGCGGGCTACGGCAACACTTACAGCGTCATGGCGGCGCTGACCTACGTGCTGACGCCGTCGCTGATCTTCGACACCAACTTCGGCTACACGCTGATGGACACCAACGTAGCGCAGTACGGCATCGAGCGGAACGTCGGCCTGGAGGTGCTCGGCATCCCGGGCACCAACGGCAAGCGGCCTTTCGAGGGGGCTGGCCTGGCCGGGCTTCGGCATCAGCGGGTTCGACACCTTCGGTTTGGCGGACAGTTATATGCCCTACTACCGCCACGACCCGCAGTACCAGTGGGTGGGCAACGCCAACTGGACCCGCGGCAGCCACAACCTCCGCTTCGGCGCTGAGCTGAGCTACCAGCAGCTGAACCACCCCCAGCCGGAGTTCTACGGGGGCAGTTGGGGGGCGCCGGGCGGCTTCGACTTCGGCGGCGGCGCGACGACGCTCAACGGCGGCCCGGCCTCGAACCAGTTCAACGCCATGGCGCAGTTCCTGCTGGGCTATTCCAACCGCATCGGCAAGATTTACCAGTGGCCGGACGAGTGCTCGACGCGGACGTCGATGCAGAGCCTCGACGTCCGCGACCAGTGACAGGTGAACCGCAAGCTGACGCTCAACCTCGGGACCCGCCGGAACTACTTCCCGGTGCCGACGCGCGCCGACCGGGGGCTGGAGCGGTACTGGTTCCCGGGCACCGGCGACGCCAATCTGGATAACCGTGTCTGGGTGTGCGGGGTGGGCAGCGTTCCCAAGGACTGCGGAGTGAAGGTCAGCAAGAAACTGTTTGCGCCCAGCATCGGCATCGCCTACCGCGTCACCGACACGTTTGTGATTCGCACCGGTTACGGCATCAACACCGACCCGTGGAACGTGGCCCGGCCGATGCGCGCCAACCACCCGCTGCTGACGGCCCTTACGATCAATGCGCCGAACTCGTACTCTTGGACGGGCACCCTGCGGGAGGGCATCCCCGTGCTCACCGAACCCGACCTGGGCAACGGGGTTGTGGACATCCCGCCAACGGTGGTCGTCAACACCATGGACACCGGCTTTCGGCGGGGCTACATCCAGTCCTGGAACTTCACCCTCCAGAAACAGTTGGGCGGCGGCTGGGTGGCGCAGGCCGGCTATGTCGCTACCCGCCAGACCGGCATCATGGGCTTCGAGGAGCGCAACTACGGGCTGGTGGGCGGCGGCGGCCATCCGGGGCGGCCGGCAGATCAACGGCCTGTTCAGCTCTTACTCGGGCAACCCGTTCAGCGTGACCTCCTCGGGCTCGTCGCTGAACGCGCCGGAGAGCAGCCAGCGGGCCGACCAGGTCAAGGCAGAGGTCAAAAAAGGTCGGCGGCGTGGGCCGTGGCCAGGCCTTCTATGACTGGACGGCGTTCGCGCCGGTGCGTGAGGCCCGCTTCGGGACTGCGGGCTTCAACCGCCTGCTGGGGCCCGGGGTGGTGAATCTCGACGCCGGAGTGTTCCGCCGCTTCCGCATCACCGAACGGGTCGACCTGCAATTCCGCATGGAGGTGTTCAACGCCACCAACACCCCGCACTTCAGCAACCCCAGCGGCAACATCTCGAACCTGGTGCTGAACTCTGACGGGTCATTCAACCGGGGCGTCTTTGAGGTGACCGGCCTGCGCAACACCGGCCGAGAGGGCATCGACGAGCGGGTCTTCCGCTTCGGCCTGCGGCTCAGCTTCTAAGCGGCGTTAACTTTCGCCTTCGCAGAAGGGCCGTCCGTGCGCGGATGGCCCTTTTTCGCCGAGCGCGGGTGGACGCGTGCGTAGAGGCTGTTCCGGCTTGGGGAGGAGGCCGGAGGGCGGCGGTCGGGCCCGACCATTCTCTTCTACTTGGCCCCAAGCCCTCCCCTCGTGCTATCCTTGGGGCGAAGATCTTACGTCAGCGCTGGCGCTACGCAAGCAGGCCGGCGCAGGCTGACTCATTAGTTTTCTCAACGGGTCTTTGACACGGAGAGACCGACTGCCCCCGGTTGGCGGTTGGGGCCGAAGGCCGTTCCCATGTATGATTTGGGCGGGCTGTGGTGTGGTCATACGGACGGAAAGGAGAATTGCCGGTGGTTGGAGCGGAGACGAAAACGAAATACCAAGCAATTACGAGGGAAAACATAGCCCGCTCGGCTGTATGGTCGCGGCTCTCGCGGGATCTTCAAGAGGCCGTACGTGTTGTCTCGGTCGTGCTCCCGTTCCGAACAAACAACTACGTCGTCGATGAACTGATCGACTGGGACCGTATTCCGGAGGATCCGATCTTTCAGCTCACCTTTCCCCAGCGGGGAATGCTCAGCGAAGACCAATATGCCGAAATCGCGCCGCTGGTGCTGGGAGGCGCCCCGCAGGAGCAAGTGACCGCGGTTGCCAACCGGATCCGTTTGGATCTCGGCCCGCATCCAGCCGGCCAGTTGACTCATAACCGGCCTTACCTGGACGGTGAGCGGCTCGACGGCGTGCAGCACAAGTATCGGGAAACAGTGCTTTTCTTCCCCAGCCAGGGACAGACTTGCCATGCCTACTGCACGTTCTGTTTCCGCTGGCCGCAGTTCATCGGGGTTCCGGAACTGAAGTTCGCTTCCAACGACGTGGACAAGCTCGTTTGCTACCTGCGGCGGCATCCTGAAGTCACCGACGTCCTGCTGACGGGGGGCGACCCGATGGTGATGAATGCCAGGCACTTAGCCGCCTACGTCGAGCCGCTGCTCGGTCCGGGGCTGGACCACATCCTGAACATCCGCATCGGCACCAAGGCCGTGGCTTACTGGCCACACCGCTTCGTCACCGACCGGGACGCCGGCGACGTACTCCGGCTGTTTGAGAAGGTCGTCGCTACGGGCCGGCAGCTTGCGCTGATGGGTCACTACAGCCACCCGGTGGAGTTATCTACCCCGATTGCGCAGGAGGCAGTCCGCCGCATCCGCGGGACGGGCGCCAACATTCGCATGCAGTCGCCGGTGGTGCGCCACGTAAACGACGATCCGGATGTTTGGGCGGAACTCTGGCGTACCGGTGTCCGACTGGGCCTCATTCCTTACTACATGTTTGTCGAGCGCGACACGGGTCCCCGGCGGTATTTCGAGCTGCCGCTGGTGCGCGTGTGGGAGATTTACCGCGAGGCCTACAACCGGGTTTCCGGCTTGGGCCGCAACGTGCGCGGCCCTTCCATGTCTGCGTTTCCGGGCAAGGTCCGCATCCTCGGTGTCACCAGCGTTCACGGCACCCCGGTGTTCATCCTCGACTATCTCCAGGCCAGAAAACCCGAGCTTGTCCGCATCCCCTTCTTCGCCAAGTACGATTCCCGCGCCACTTGGTTCGACGAGCTGGAGCCGGCTTTTCCCAGCGACCGCCCGTTCTTCAGCGAACAGCCGCGGGCGGTCTTCGACAATCTGATCGAGCTGACGGCGTAGCCGAGCGCAGCCGACGGGCCGTCACGCCACGCGGCCCGCGCCCGCCGACGGCTTCACCGGGTAGAACACTGGTTCAATGCCAAACCTGTCGCGGTAAGCCTTCGTGATGGTCTCCCGAAAGCGCTCCCCGGTCCCGGGAGCCATGAGGTTCACCGTGCAGCCCCCGAATCCGCCGCCTGTCATCCGTGCGCCGTAGACGCCGGGGATCTCCAGGGCCGTCTCGACCAGGAAATCCAGCTCCTCGCAGCTCACCTCGTAATCCTGCTGGAGACTTCGGTGGGAGGCGACGAACAGCTTGCCCATCAGCTCGAGGTCGCCTTTCCTACTGGCGCTGACAAACTCCTCCACGCGCAGGTCCTCGGTAATGACGTGCCGCGCGCGCTGCCGGGCGATGCCGTTGACCACTTCGAGCTGCTCCAGGCGGGCGTCCCGCAAGCTTTCGACGCCCGGGTGCCGGCCGCGAATGGCTTGCACCGCCGACTGGCACTCGGCTACGCGCTGCCGGTAGGCCGTGCCGCCGAGTTCGTGCTTTACCATTGTGTTGACCGCGACAATCTCCACTGCCTCTGGCAGCCGCACGACTTCGAATTCCAGGCTCCGGCAGTCGATCTTCAGCGCCGCCTTCTCCTGACCGAACACGGAGATGTACTGATCCATGATTCCGCACGGCATGCCGGCGAATTCGTTCTCCGCCCGGCGGGCCAGCTTGGCCAGCTCGAGCTTATCGATGTCACGCTCGCCCAGCAGCGCCAGAGCAGTGGAGACCTCCAGCGATGCGGATGAGCTCAACCCGCCCCCGAACGGAACGGTGCTGTGGATCAATACGTTGGCCGGCCGGATCTCGTAGCCCGCCTCGGCGAGCTTCACCGCCACCCCGGCCACGTAGTCGCTCCAGTCTCCAGACGGCTTGAGTGTGGCAACCTCATCGACCGGCCAGCTCCGGCGGTCGTCCACATTGGCGGAATAGACGCGAAGTTCTCCGTCGTTGTTCGGGGCGATGGCCACGTAGCAGGCCAGCTCGAGCGCCACCGGCAGCACAAAGCCGAGGTTGTAGTCGGTGTGCTCGCCGATCAGGTTGACACGGCCGGGCGCCCGGTAAACGCTCGGCTCGCCGCTTGCGGGGTGAATTCTCTTGAAGGCCTCGATCACGTGGCGCGCCTGGACATCCATAGCATTACCACTCCCACGATCAGGAACATCAGGCCACTGTACAGATTCACGTTATGTTCCGCCAGCGGCGCGCCGCCGGTTGATGCCAGCCCCATCAGACAGAGGATGAGCCCGTAAATCGTGAACAGGATTCCGGAAGGGGTTCGCAGGTCCCACATGGTCGTCTACCAGAAGATCACGTTCAACACGATGCACAGAGCCCCCGCCGCCACCGACAGCGGCGCCGGACGCATGTACCAGGAGGCCGCCCGTTCGTGGGGGATTTGAGTGACGCCGTAGACCAGGCCCTTCAGCTCTTCCACCGGCCGCGGCCGGGTCATCAGGCTGATCACGATGGTCATGACGAAGCACACGGTCCAGGCGAAGATCGCGATCCAGAAGTTTTGCGCCATCACCGAGGGGAACTCATGAAGCTGGGTGAGCCATCCGCCTTTGCCTTCGGCCGCCGTCAGCCCGTGGGTCAGCGCCGCCGCTGTCGTTCCGGCGACGAGCCCGAGGAACGCGCCGTGTCCGGTGGCCCGCTTCCAAAACATGCCCAGCAGGAAGGTGGCAAACAGGGGCGCGTTGACGAATCCGAACACAAGCTGAAGCAGATCCATGATGTTGTTGTACAGCGTCGCCAGATAGGCGGTCCCGATGGAAAGAGCTGTCCCGGCGATGGTCGTCAGCCGCCCGACGAACAGATAATGCGCATCCGGCGCGTCCTTCTTGAAATAGCTTTGGTAGATGTCATACGTCCAAACGGTGTTGAACGCGGTGACGTTACCCGCCATGCCCGACATGAAGGACGCCATCAAGGCCGTCAGCCCGACGCCCAACATGCCGGTCGGATAGAACTGCGCCATCAGCGTCATGATCGCCTGATCGTAGTCGTAACCGCCGCCCTTGGGCGGCAGCGAGTAGGCCACGCTGGTGTCGTTGGTCAGGGCCAAGGCGGCGATCCCGGGAACAATGACTACAAAGGGCAGTAACATTTTCGGAAAGGCGCCGACGATCGGGGTCAGACGCGCCGCGGCCATCGAATCCGCGGCCATCGCCCGCTGCACGACCAGATAATTCGTGCACCAGTAGCCGAACGACAGCACAAACCCCAGCCCCATCACAATACCGAACACCTCAATTCCCATTGGGTTCGCCGCCGGCTCGGTGGCGAACTTCCACGAATGCACCCAGGCGTCGCCGAACTTCGGATGCTGCACGCGCTGGGTGATGCCGTCCCAGCCGCCGGCCCGGTGCACGGCGAAAAACGCCAGCGGGGCGAAACCGAGCACGATGAGAAAGAATTGCAGCACTTCGTTGTAAATCGCGCTGGTCAGCCCCCCGAGGAAGGTATAGATCAGCACGATGGCGGCCGAAAGGAGGATGCTGGCGGTGAAGCTCCAGCCCAGCACCAGTTGGAACAGCAACCCCAGCGCGTACATCGAAATGCCGGAGGAGAAGATCGTCATTGCCGCAAATGTGAATGCGTTGAACGCCCGCGTCTTCTCGTCGAAGCGCAGCTTGAGGTATTCGGGGACGCTCCGGGCTTTGCTTCCGTAATAGAACGGCATCATGAACACGCCGACGAACAGCATCGCCGGGATCGCCCCCACCCAGTAGAAGTGCGACGTCATGATCCCGTATTTGGCTCCGGAGGCGCACATGCCGACCAACTCTTGGGCGCCGAGGTTGGTCGCCACGAAGGCCAAGCTCGTAATCCACAGCGGCACTGAACGGCTCGAAGTCAGAAAGTCGGAACTGGTGGTCACTTTCCGCTTCAACAGGTAGCCGATGCCGATGACGAAGCCGAAATACAGGGCGAGGATGAGGTAGTCGACAAAATGAAGTTGCAACTTAAGACCTCGAAGTCCTTGAGTCTACCATATCGGAGGAAGGCGCCTTTTTCCGAGGCCTAGCGTCTCCGGACGACTCGCAAACCCGCCACCGCGTCGCCCTCCTCGAGCCCCGCCTCGATCAGCGGCCCGGCATCGCTGATGGCCAGGTATGCCTGGCCGCCGGGGGCCAGGACCCGAGCTGTTTCAAGCGCCGCGCGCGCCGGATCCCGCCACCGGCAGCGCAAGTCGATCACCTTCGAGAAGAACGCGTCGCGGAATGGAATCTCCTCCGGCGGCCCCGGATGAAACATCACGTTGACCCGATCCGCCACCTGGCGCCGGGCCTCGTACACTTCATCGCCCTCGCCGAGCCCGACCACCAAACCCGCCGTCAGCCGAGCAGAGAGCTCCCGGATGAGCGCGATGTGGGGAATCGACAGCAGCAGGATGCGGTCGTCCGGCCTGATGGCCAGCCAGTCGATCATGGCTGCCGGAGCTCGACCAGTCCCGGGGCCCGCCCTCCGCTGTGGCCCCGCACGACCTCCTGGGCCTCGGCGGCGGTGAAGCTCTCCACCTTGGCCGAGATGTTCATCGAGCAGAATTTCGGGCCGCACATCGAGCAGAAATGAGCTTCCTTAAACCCCTCCTCGGGCAGCGTCTCATCGTGCATCGCGCGCGCGGTCTCCGGATCCAGCGACAGCTCGAACTGCCGGTTCCAGTCGAAGCGGTAGCGGGCCCGCGACAGCTCATCATCGCGGTCCCGCGCCCCGGGCCGCTTCCGGGCTACATCGGCCGCATGCGCGGCGATCTTGTACGCGATGATCCCTTGCTTGACATCCTCCCGGTTGGGCAAACCGAGATGCTCCTTCGGGGTGACGTAGCAGAGCATCGAGGCTCCGTACCAGCCGATCATCGCCGCCCCGATGGCGGAGGTGATGTGGTCGTATCCGGGCGCGATGTCGGTCACCAGAGGCCCGAGCGTGTAGAAGGGCGCCTCATGGCACAGCTCGATTTCCTTCTCCACTTGCATCTGGATCTGGTCCATCGGGATGTGTCCCGGGCCTTCAATCATCACCTGAACGTCGTACTCCCAGGCCACTTTGGTCAACTCGCCCAGCGTCTTCAGCTCGGCAAACTGCGCCTCGTCGCTGGCATCGGCCAGCGAGCCGGGCCGCAGTCCGTCCCCCAGCGAGAAGGCGACGTCGTACTTCTGGAAAACCTTGCAGATGTCCTCGAACCGCTCGTAGAGGAAGTTCTGCCGGTGGTTTTTGACCATCCACTCGGCCAGAATCGATCCCCCGCGGCTCACGATGCCGGTAATCCGTTTGGTTGCCAGCGGAATGTATTGCACCAGCACGCCCGCATGGATCGTCATGTAGTCCACGCCTTGCTCAGCTTGTTCCTCGATGACCTCCAGCATCAGCTCCGGCGTCAGATCTTCGACCCGGCGAACCCGCGCCACGGCTTCGTAAATCGGAACGGTGCCCACGGGCACCGGCGAGTGCCGGATGATGGCCTTGCGGATCTCGGGGATGTCGCCGCCCGTGGAGAGGTCCATCACTGTGTCCGCGCCGTATTTCAGCGCCGATCGGAGCTTCTCCAGCTCTTCCTCGATGTTCGAGGTCGTCGCCGAGTTGCCGATGTTGGCATTGATCTTGCACCGCGCGGCGATCCCGATGCACATCGGCTCGAGGTTAGTGTGATTCACGTTGGCCGGGATGATCATGCGGCCCCGCGCGACCTCGCTCCGCACCAGCTCCGGATCCAGGTTCTCGCGGCGCGCGACGTACTGCATCTCCTCGGTCACAATCCCCTGGCGCGCGTAGTGCATTTGCGTCCGGATCCGGTCGTTGCGGCGTTTCTCGATCCATTCGGTTCGCATAGCGTGTGCCCCTTTAATCAACAAGTCTACAACCTTCCGGGTTCGCGCGGCCGCCGGCGCCGTGGATCGGATTCAGCCGGCTGGGCCGTGCTACGCTGGAGTTTCCACCCGTATGAGCCAGATCACCGTGACCCTCCCGGACGGGAGGCGGCAGCAGGTGCCCTCCGGCACGACACCGCTTGAGATCGCAAAGTTACTCGGCGGGCAATTGGCCGCCGACGCCGTCGTCGCCCGGGTGAATGGGGATCTCTACGATATCACGCGGCCGCTCACCGCCGATGCCAGTGTGGAGATCCTCACGTCGCGGGATCCGGAAGCGCTCGAGGTCTACCGGCATTCCACCGCCCACCTGATGGCGGCGGCGGTGCTGGAACTGTTTCCCGAAACCAAGCTCGGCATCGGTCCGCCGACCGAGACCGGTTTCTTCTACGATTTTCAGCGCGACGAGCCCTTTACGCCCGAGGACCTGGAGAAGATCGAGGCGAAAATGTGGGAGTTGCAAAAGCGCGACCTCCCATACGAGCGCATCCTGACGCCGAAGCAGGAAGGGTTGAAGAAATACGAGCAGATGGGCGAACGCATGAAGTGTGAGCTTATCCAGGAGAAAGCCGGCGAGGTCTTCTCCGAGTACACCTTAGGGCCCCATTTCATCGACTTCTGCCGGGGGCCCCATGTGCCGTCGACCTCGCACATCAAGGCGTTCAAGCTGCTGTCGGTGGCCGGCGCCTACTGGAAGGGCGACGAGAAGAACGACCAGATGCAGCGCATTTACGGTACGGCGTTCTTCACCCGCGAGGAGCTGGAAGCTTACCTGCATCAACTGGAAGAGGCGAAAAAGCGCGACCACCGCAAGCTGGGCCAGGAGCTGGACCTGTTCAGCATTCAGGAGCTGGCCGGGCCGGGGCTGATCTTCTTCCATCCCAAAGGCGGAATTGTGCGGAAGATCATGGAGGATTGGATGCGGGACGAGTACCTGGCGCGGGGATACTCGCTCGTTTATACCCCGCACATCGCCCGGGCGGACCTCTGGAAGACTTCCGGACATTACAACTTCTATGCCGAGAACATGTTCAACCGGATGGAGCTGGACGACGCCGAGTACCAGCTCAAACCGATGAACTGTCCCTTCCATATCCTGATCTACAAGAACAGACTGCGCAGCTATCGGAACCTTCCGGTCCGACTGGGTGAGCTCGGAACCGTCTACCGCTACGAGCGTTCCGGCGTGTTGCACGGGCTGTTCCGGGTGCGCGGCTTCACGCAGGATGACGCCCATATCTTTTGCACCCCGGAACAGATCGAGGATGAGGTCGTCGCCTGCCTTGAGTTTGCGGTCCACGTGCTCCGCACATTTGGGTTTGAGGAGTACATCACGGAACTATCCACTTGGGATGGCGGCGCCAGCGATAAGTACGACGGCGAGGCGGCCCAGTGGGAATTGGCCGAGAAAGCTCTGCACAATGCCGCCGACCGCTTGCAACTGAGCGTCAAGGTGGTGCCCGATGAAGCCGCCTTCTACGGGCCGAAGATCGACGTCAAGCTGGTTGATGCCATCGGGCGCACCTGGCAGCTCTCCACCATCCAGTTCGATTTCACCCTGCCGCGCCGCTTTGGGCTGGAGTACATCGCCGAGGACGGCCAGGCGCACCAGCCGCTGATGGTTCACCGAGCGCTGTTCGGCTCCGTGGAACGATTTTTCGGCATTCTGGTCGAGCACTACGCCGGCGCCTTTCCGGTGTGGCTGGCGCCCGTGCAGGCCGTGGTGCTGCCCGTCACCGACCGCCACCTCGAATACGCCCGCAACGTGACCGCCCGGCTGGCGCAGGCCGGACTGCGCGTCCATCTGGACGACCGCGGCGAAAAAATGAACTTCAAGATTCGCGAGGCGCAGTTGCAGAAGGTGCCTTTTATGCTCATCGTGGGCGACCGGGAGGCCCGAAACGGCACGGTCTCAGTCCGCAACCGCAAGCATGGCGACCAGGGAGCGAAGCCGGTCGAGGAGTTTCTCGCCGATATCTGCAAGCTCATCGATTCCAAGGCGCCGCACGAATAGGCCCCATGAACGCCGCGGCCCTGGTTATCGTCCTGGCCGTTTTGGCTGGGGGCGCCGCCTACTGCATCCTCGTCTTGATCGCCGCGCGACGCTACTTGGCGATTAAGCCACCGCCACTTGAGAGACCTTGCCCGATCAGCATCCTCAAGCCGCTAGCGGGCGCCGACGAGGGACTCGAAGAGAACCTCCGCAGTTTCTTTGAGCAGGATTACCCGGAGTTCGAAATCCTCGCCGCTGTGCGCCGCGCAGACGACCCTGCGCGGGCGGTGTTCGAAGGCCTCTCGCGCGGGCGCCCGAATGTCGCCGCGCGGCTGATCGTTACCGGCGAGCCCCCCTATCCCAACGCCAAGGTCTGGAGTCTGACACATATGGCGGCGGCGGCGCGCCATGATTTGCTGGTGATGAGCGACAGCGATATCCGGGTCACGCCGGACATGCTGCGCCGTGTCGCCGCCGAGTTCCAGGACCCGGGTCTTGGCGTCATCAGCTGTCCCTACCGGGCCGTGCCGGGCCGGAGCTTCTGGTCCACCCTCGAGGCGATCGGCATGAACACCGAGTTCCTGGCCGGCATCCTTGTCGCCCGGATGCTGGAAGGGATGAAATTCGCCGTCGGACCGACCATCGTCGCCCGCAAGCAAGTGCTGGCGGCCATCGGCGGCTTCGACTGTCTGAAGGACTATCTCGCCGAGGATTTCGTTCTGGGCAAGTTCGCCGCCGAACGCGGCCACGGCGTGGGCCTGTCCTCCTACGTCATTGAACATCGCATCGGCGCGCAGGGGTTCCTGGCCAACGCCGCTCACCGCATCCGCTGGTGCCGCAGCACGCGCCGCTCGCGCCCGTGGGGTTATCTCGGGCAGGTGTTCACCAACCCGCTCCCGATAGCCGCGCTGCTGGTGGCTCTCTATCCCAACTGGTGGCCCGTGGCGCTGGCAACCGCCGGCTTGCGCGCTGCGGCGGCCTGGGCCACGGCGGGGTGGGTGTTGCGTGATCCGCTCTGCGCACGGCACTGGTACCTCATCCCCGTCCAGGACCTGGCAAGCTTCGTTTTTTGGCTTCTCGGGTTTTTCGGCAACACCATCACGTGGCGGGGGCGGCGATACTATCTGTACTCAGACGGGCGCTTCACGCTGTCCGCCGATCGCACGAAGCCCTGAATGTTCCCGGGGGGAGCCTTAGGCTGGGCTCTTCGGAAACCTTAACCAGAAGCTTGCCTTGGTTTGTGCCGTCGAACAGTTTGTTGATCGCAGCGGCCGCGTTCTCCAGCCCTTCGACGACATCGACCCGGTAGCGGATTTTGCCGTCCCGATGCCAACGGATCATCTCGTCCGTCATCTCCTCGAGCCGGTCCATATAGTCCAGGATGATGAACCCCTCGATGCGCGCCCGGCGGATGAGGACGTTGAGGAAGTTGTACGGCCCCGGCACTGGTTCCGTGGCGTTGTATTGGGAGATAAGTCCGCAGATGACGATCCGGGCCTTTACGTTGATCAGCCTCAGAATCGCATCGAGGATCCTGCCGCCGACGTTTTCGAAGTCGATATCGATGCCGTCCGGACAAAGTTCCCGGAGGCGCTCTTCGACGCGTTCCGTCTTATAGTTGATGGCGCCGTCGAAGCCCAGTTCTTGGGTGATCCACCGGCATTTGTCATCGCTGCCAGCGATGCCGACTACGCGGCAGCCCTTGATCTTGCCGATCTGGCCGGCCAGCGAGCCAACCGCCCCGGCCGCGCTGGTCACCACCAGCGTTTCCCCTGCTCGCGGCTTACCGATCTCCAGCAGACCGAAATATGCCGTCATGCCGATATGGCCGAGCAGGCCGAGATACGCGGTCAGCGGCAGCCCCGAGATCCTCGGCAGGCGGCTGAGCCCGGCGCCGTCCGTCACCAAGTAGTCCTGCCAGCCGAGCATGCCTTGAACCAGATCGCCATCGCGGAAGCCGGGATGGCGGGACTGCTCGACGACTCCGATGGCGAGCCCCCGCATGACCGAGCCGATCGGTACGGGGGAGATGTAGCTGACGCGGTCGCTCATCCACCCGCGGTTGGCCGGATCCAGCGACAGGTAGATGTTCCGCACGAGGAATTGCCCGGGGCCCGGCTCCGGGACCGGCTCTTCGCGCCACTCGAAATCCGAGGGCTCAATGCGGCCCGCCGGGCGCGCGGCTAGACGCCACTGCCGGTTGACTTTTCCGCTCATTGACTCGTCAATCCTCCTCCTGTTTACGGGCTCCGGAGACCCCGATGTGCCAGTGCGCCGCCCGGCAGCTTCAACTTGGGCTGCCGGCCGGGGCCCGCTTGCGCTTGATGCGCGAGATCTCGCGGATGAGTTTCTCCCAGGCCTTGATCTCTTTCTCCGGCCGGAACAGCCGAGCCAGCAAGGCGCAGTGGGTTTTCAAGTGCTGGTAAAAGTCCTCGTCGGTCTCCGCCCGGTACATCAGTTCGGCCAGACCGTTAGTGTCGCCCGGCTCAAAGTAGCCGGGGTAGTCTTCGCCGAGAATGCCGATGTTGCCCGGGATGCGGGATGCGAGCACGGGAACGTAATCGACGATCGCCTCGGAGATGACGTTTGCGCCCCCCTCAATCTTCGAACTCAACACCAGCAGACGGCTGCCGGCGATCAACTTGCGCACCTTCCACCGGGGGATCGACCCCAGATAGCGGTAACGGGGATTCCTGAGGGCCTCGTTCCGGGCCCGCTCGACAAGTTGGCCATCGTCGGCGTCGCCCGCCTGCACGATGCGGATACGCGAGTCTTTCGGCAGCTTGCGGGAAGCCATGGCCGCCCGCAGAGGATCCTTCACCTCCTGAATGTGGCCGACCACGCTGATCACAATAGCGCTCCGCTCCGGCGGGTCCGGGTTGGGAGTCCGCTCGGCGGACTGGTAGATCAACCGCGCTTTCTTGCGGAGATCTTCGCGGAGTTCCTCCAGCGCCAGCGGCTGGAAGACCACCAGGCGGTCGGCCGTTTCCATCGCTTGCTGCGCCGTCGCCGACTTGGCGTTATCCCGATAGATATCGGTGCCCGTCAGCACCAGAATCGAGGGCTTTTCCGGGTGACGGCGCCGGAATTCAATGACGGCGGAGCCGCTACGATGGGCGTGCATGGCGATCAACAGGTCGCTGATCGTGCCCCCATAATGCTGCGAGATTTCGGGGTTGTGGCCGAGGTCGTGCAACATCTTGGCCCACCGCACCGCGGTGACCCTGTTCCCGTATACGGTAACCGGGGAGGAGGGACAAACGATCTGAATCCTCATGTGGTTAGCTGTCTCTGACTCGGCTCAGACCGGCGGCCGAACCTTTTATTATCGCTCAGGAACAAACTCCAGTCGATTTTTGGTCCGAACCTCTTGAAAAGAAAATGGAAAGCTCTTCCCCGCCAAGTATGCCTTCCACTGGTCAGCCCAGTGCGAAGATAGAATCTGTCCCGACTGGCCGATGGTGATGTTAAGCAGCGACGCGTCCCAGTCAGCCAGGTTGGCGACCATCCTCATCGATGGGCCGGCCCGGGGCGTCGACGGATTGACAGCCGTGTAGCCTCCGCTGAGGGGCGCCGGTCCCAGGACGAACCAGCGGCCGGCGACCGGCACCTGACTCACCACTGGTGGCGCCAGGACGAGCCGGTTGTACCGCCCGTAGTCCCAGCGCGTTACGTCGTCCCCCTGCATGCGCGTTCCTTCTTCGATCGCGTCCGCGAAGGCAGCCAGAAGCATCGCGTCGTAGTCATCGAACCAGCCCGTCGGGCGTTCCCGCAGCAGGCGCTCAACCACAGCGGCGCTGGCCCGTTCCCGATAGAGGCTTCCTGCGCCCGGCGCGGCGCGGTCGGCGACGGCTTTGGTCACATGCTGAGACAGAAGCACAGCGACCAGCGGCGCTGCTTGGCCCGCTTCCAGGCGGCCGTCCCAGCGCCGGAGGAGTTCTGCCGCCGGCGCCAGGGTTTCGAGCCCCTCTCGGCGGGCATCGCAAGCCGCCACGACCTGCCTCGCCAGGAAATGCAGAAAGCTCGAGTAGGTGTCCAGCTGAATTTCGAGCATCTGTTCCGGCCGCCACCGGGTCTTGCCGCTCAGCAGATGGGCGATCCGCCGCGAGCGGTATCCGGGCGCGAATACGCCGCTCACTTTGTAAGGGTAGTCGGGGGGAAACGGATTCTCATTGGCCGACACAATCATCCCCGAGGCCGGGTTCAGCACCGAGGGCAACTCCTCGAACGGAATGAAGCCATCCCACTCGTACTCCCCGGAGGCGCCATCGACCGGGAAATCGCCGTTCGCCGCCCGGCGCACGGGCAACAGCCCCGCTACTTGGCGTCCGATGTTGCCGTCCACGTCGGCGTAGACGAAGTTCTGTGGCGGGCCTGCCAGCAGCGACAGCGCATGCCGGAACTGCGCCCAGTTCGTCGCCCGGTTAAGCTTCAGCACTGGATAAGGAGCCGCAGCGCCACGTTCGGCTGCCGTCCAGCGCAGCGCCATGTGCAAGTTGCCCTGGATGACCACCACCGGGCCGTGGATGGTCACCCAGACGGGGACTTCGACGGGTTTGGCGCCCCGCACGGCGATCCATTCCCGCTCCAGCGCCGCCCGCACCCTCCGGCCCCGGTACAGGTATTCGCCGGTGGCGGGGTCAAGCTGCTCAATGTACAGGTCCTGAACGTCGAACTGAAGGTTTGTGACGGCCCAGGCGATCCGCTCGTTGTGTCCAATAATGATGCCCGGCAGGCCGGGCACCGTCACCCCGGCCGCGTTCAAGCCGGGCGCCTGCAAGTGAACCTGGTACCAGAACGAGGGGACGGAGAAAGGCAGATGGGGGTCGCTGGCGAGCAGCGGTTTGCCGGTGGCAGAGCGCGACCCCGACAGCGCCCAGGCGTTGGAGCCCGGGCCGGCCTCCAAGCCCGTCCGTACGGGGAACAGGGCGCGAATCTTGTCGGCTTCGCCGTGCTGCAGCGCCTGATGCCGGAGCAAATCCTCGCCCCAGGTCGTCGTCAAGATGCGGAAAAGCTGCAAACCGACCAACAAGGAATCGGTGACGCTCCACGGCCGGGGATCATAGCGGAGCAGGGTGAACTCGACAGGCAAGCGGTCGCGGTGGGTTTCGAGGAAGAAATTGACGCCGCGCGTGTATGCAGCCAACGCTCTGCGGTCCTCACCGCCGAGCGAGCGGTATTGCTGTTCCGCCAAACGTCTCAGGCGCAGCATACGGGCATCGCGGTCGCCGGACAGGGCCGCGGGCCCGAAGACCTCCGCCAGTTCGCCGGCCGCCGTTCGGCGTGCCAGGTCCATTTGAAACAGGCGATCCTGGGCCGTCACAAATCCCTGGACGAACAAAGCGTCCTCCTCGCAGGCCGCGGCGATGTGGGGCACGCCGAGCTCATCCCGCGCGGCGGTCGCGGGTCTGCTCAGGGGCGCCGTTAAGGTCCCTGAAGTTTGGGGCAACGGGCGCCAGAGGAACCAATAGCCGACCGCGAACCCTGCGATCAGCACTATGCCGATTAGCGAGTTGATATATTTGAGGAGCCGGCTCCGAAACACTTTCCAGAATTGTAGCGGACGCCCGTTGGCGGTCATGGAAGAGGCCCGCGTCGGTTACCGCCTGTTACTGGTAGGCTTCGTGCTGCTGGCGAACGGGTTTTTCGCCGCCGCTGAGGTGGCGCTCGTCTCGGTCCGGCAGTCGCGCCTGAAACAATTGGCGGCCGAGGGGCAGACGGGGGCCAACGCTGCTTTAAGCCTGCTGGAGAGACCGGAGCGGCTGCTCTCGGTGGTCCAGGTCGGCGTTACGCTGGCCAGCCTGGGCCTTGGTTGGGCGGGCCAGGAGACGCTGTACTTCCTTTTCACGCAATGGTTCGGCTCGGGGCTGGCGCCCGAGTTCGGCCAGTTATTCCGCAGCCTGGCGTTCGGCCTCGCCTTCTTGCTGATCACCTACGCCCACGTCGTCGTCGGAGAGGTGGTGCCAAAGAACATCGCGATTGAAAAGGCGGACCGCTTGGCGGTGGTCGTCGCCCCGGTCCTGTTGGTGTTCGCGCGGGTGGCGACGCCGTTCGTGTTCGTGATCGAGCGCTCGGCCGCCCTGTTGTCCCGCGGACTGGGCAGAAAAGGCGAGCCGCTTGGCGGCGGACACTCCGCTGAGGAGCTGAAGTTCATCCTGTTGGTCAGCCGCCGCCGGGGCCAAGTCGAGTCCTTCGAGGAAGCGGCTATCAGCCGCCTGCTCGACCTTCAGGACTATCTGGTGCGCGAGATCATGGTGCCTCGCAGCGAGATCGTCTCGGCGCCGGTCACGGCCTCGCTCGACGAGATGCTGAGCCTGATGGCGGAGCATAAGTTCTCTCGGGTCCCGGTTTACGAAGGGGGCAAGGAGCACATCATCGGCATCGTCCATTTCAAGGATCTGGTCGCCGTGTGGCGCGAGCACCGCCGGGCCGCCGAATCACAGCGGGCCCGGCCGCAGTTCAGCCTCCGGTTGCTTATGACCAAGCCCTACGTCGTTCCGGAAACCAAACCCCTGAACCAGCTCATCAGCCACTTCCGGAACGTCCACTCCCACATGGCGCTGGTGGTGGACGAGTTCGGCACCGTCGTCGGGCTGGTGACGATGGAGGACGTGCTGGAACAGATCTTCGGCGAGATTGAGGACGAGCACGACGTCCACCTCCCGCCGGTCGTGCGCCACGCGCCAATCCTGGAGCTCGAAGGCGGCGTCAGCATCCGCGATCTTGAGATGCACTACGGCATCGAGCTGCCCGTGGACGCGGGCTTTGAAACCCTGGCAGGCTTCCTTCTGCATCGCCTCGGCTCGATCCCGGCGCCGGGAAATGAGTTGGAATACGAAGGCTATCGGTTTACCGTCTTGGAGATGGAGAGGAACCGTATCGCCCGCGTGCGCGTCGAACGCCTTTCCGCCGCCGAAGGCACCGAAGGCGGAGAGGAGCGCTCATGAGCGCCCTCCGTGGAGATACCAGCGGGCGAGGACCTGCATCGCGGGTTTGCCCCAGGGTGTGTGGGACCCGTCTTGCGGGCCGCCGAACCCGTTGCTTCCGATCTTCCACCAGTAGACCCCGTGAAACCATGGCTGGCGGTAAAAGGCGCGAAACACAGCCTCGTAACAGTCGGCCTGCTCCTCCACGGAGATCCGCCTCGGGGTCTCGTCCCACGGCTGGCGGTGCGGGGCCTCCAGGCTCGGGAATCCTGCTTCGGGAAACAGGACCGGCTTGCCATACGCCCGGTGCACTCGCTTGACTTTGTCGACTACACCGGCAGCGGACAGGTCATCGGGCAGAGGGTAATAGTTATTCAGGCCAATATAGTCGAGCGCGTCCCAGAACCCGACACTTTCAAACTCGGCTCCCCAATTGGCTGCGTAGACGAGCCGGCCGCTGTACCACTCCCGCACGAGGCCGATCAGGCGGCGCCATGGTTCCTGGTGGCGCGTGAGCCTGGAGAACTCCACGCCGACGCAGAACAAGTCCGCGCCGATGCGTTGGGCAAGCCGTGAGTAATGACGCAAGAACGCTTCGTAGCCGGTGAACCAAGCCACCGTCTCGCGGTGTGTCGGGAATTCAATCTCTCCCGGAAAGCCGCGGGGAACCCAGACTTGCGGCTTCAGCAACACGCTCATGCCCCGTTCGTGAGCGAACCCCGTCAGTTCAGCTAACGCCGTGTCTCTCTCCCACGCCCGGCGGCCATTGAAACGGACCTCGGTCGAGCCTTTCCGGCAGAACCCATACGGCACCAGGGCAATGGAGTTAACGCCGAATTCCGGCAGACGGCACAGAATATCCCTGGCCCTCGGTGATGAGTACGTGTCGGGCCACTCGGCGGTGAAGTTGACGCCCCTCAGGAAAGAATCGCCGCGGGCGAACCGCGCTTGATTCAGACAGCCGGCAGCCGGGATTCCGCCGACCGCCAGCGTTGAGAACTGCCTCCGTGTCAAACTCTTTCCCATGCCGGCGTCAAACCCCAGAGGACTGCGTCAATACGGACTGCCTTGCGCCGCCGTAAGGGCTGCGCCCCGGCCGCCGAGCAGCTTCTGAACCTCTTTCCGCAGCGGCTCCACCGCCTTGGCGTAAATCATTTTGTAGGACTGGCAGAAGTAGTCCAGGTCCTCGAATCGGCGGTGGGGCGCGTGCCGGAACTTCGGGCAACCCTGCTGACAGATCGAGCGCCACTCACATCGCAGGCACTCCTCGTGTGGGATCGTCTTATTGCCGGCGAACTCATAGCGCCTTTTGCGCCGGGCGATCTCCGGCCAGGAATCGACGTTGATGTTGCCCAGCTTCCAGCTCCTCTCGACGAAGAAGTCGCAGGGATATACGTCGCCGTTGTACTCGACCACCACATAACTGTCGCACGTCTCGTGCATGGTGCAACTACCCGGCTTCATCCCCGCCAGTGCCTCCGCCAGGTTGTCGAAGAACCGGATTCGGAACTTTCGCCGGTCCGGCCACCACAGCTCGAACATCTCGCACAGGAAGCGGCCGTACTGTTCGGCGGTGATGGTGAACGGCATCGGCGTACCGTCCGGGTGAAACTCCGACAGCGGGATGTACTGAACATTGTCTACGCCCAGCTCTCTGAAAAACCGGTGCAGCTCCCGTGGCTTTTCGACGTTGGCCCGGCTCAGCACGCACAGGATGTTGAACTCCACCCGATTTCTCTGGAGCGTCTCGACACCTTTCATGACTTGCTTCCAGGTGCCGCGCCCGCCTTTGTTGAAACGGTACAGATCGTGAATCTCCTCGGGACCGTCGAGCGAGACGCCCAGCAGCCAGTTGTAGTCCCGGAACAGGGCGCACCAATCGTCGTCGATCAGGATGGCGTTCGTTTGCAGGGCATTGCTGACGTTCTGGCCGTCGCGGCCATGCTGCTTTTGTAACTCGATCAGCTTCTGAAAGAATTTCAGCCCGGCCAGCGTGGGTTCGCCGCCTTGAAAGGCAAAGACGGAGTTCGGGTAGGAGTAAAAAAGGTAGGTGTCCACCAGCCGCTCGAGCGTCTCCAGCGACATCTGGCGGTCCGGCAAAGACTTGTACGGGTCGGCCTCGCGATCCAGATAGAAGCAGTACGCGCAATCCAGATTGCAGACCGCCGAGACCGGCTTGATCAGTAACGACGTGATCCGAGGTGCCGCCCCGAGGCCCAGGCTCAAGCTACCGCCGGTGCTTTCACCCAGGATCGGCAGCACAGACGCGTTGGCCATCCCTTAACCTTACCATTTGATCAAGATCGTCGCCGAACTGCTACCGGCAATGCCCTCCAGCCGAATTTCGCCACCGGGCTACTGCGCCAAGAAGCGCCCCACGGCCTCATACAACCTCGCTGACTCGCACCCGGTGGCCCGATGGCCGCAGTCGCCTTCTAGCCTCACCACGGGCGCTCCTAGCAGTTCCGCAAATTCGGCGGCCGGGAGGGGGTTCACCATGTGGTCTTGAGTTGCGATGACCACCAGCACTTCGGCCTTCACCGCTTTGGCCGCTTCCTCCATCGAGCCCCCAAAGCGCCTGGAGATGTCGTGCGCCATCATCGCGCGCAACTGAGCAGCCCAGTCGTGCGCGTTACGTTGCGCGTAGCGGTCGATTTGCGCGGCCAGCAACCGGGGGAATTCGCCGGCCGGCGTCTGCTTGACGCGATATTGTGGCGTCTCCAGCGCAAAGGTGTGAATCAACCCGACGCTCTTCATGGCCGATCTCCAATCACAACCGCACTTCTGCGCCGCTTCAATGATGCTCAGTTCGGCCTCCCACAGCAGCAGGTCCATCGAGGTTTGCCGGGGCGTGCCGACGATTGGGATGGCCTTTTTAAGGAAATGGGGGTAAGCTACCATCCATTCAAAGGTCTGCATGCCGCCCATCGAGATCCCGATCACCGCATGTAGCCTGTTCAGGCCGAGTACCTTCGTCACCAGCCGGTGCTGCGAGTCCACCATATCGCGGACCGAGATTTTGGGGAACGCCACTTGTCTGGCTTGCGGGCTGTTGGACGGCGACGAGGACACGCCGTTGGCCAGGGCATCGACAGTGATGACGAAGTAGACGGAGCTATCCACGAGCTTGGCCGGGCCGATCAGATCCTCGAGATTTTCGGTCGTGCCGCTGAACCACGTGGGCCATAATACGGCGTTGGATCGGTCCTGGTTCAGCCGCCCGTAGGTCCGGTAGCCCAGCCTGCAATCCTGCAGGAGTTCGCCGCTTTCCAAGGGAAGGTCGCCGAGCTCAGCGAATTGCAATTCGGCGGCGGCAAGGCATCCCACCAGCAGGCAACTTGTGGCAGCGCGGATCAGCATAGCCCCTATTCTATCCGTATGTGCACGGATGCTCCCGAGGCGTGGCCGGGCGAGGCCCCGGCGGCCCGCAGCGCGGACAGTTCCTCGTGGGTGTAGCGGCTGGCGGAATCCGTCCGGTCACAGCCGAATGAAATTTCATAACTTTCTGAAAACTCGACAGATACTGGTCTGCGATGGGCTGTCGTTGGAACCTGTGGGCGTACAATGAGGTTCGATCGGGGAAGCCCCGAATCGACCGACTGTGACCCTTAACCACCTCAGTGGCGTGCGGCGCTGCCTGCCACGCCTTCCTGATTTCGGCCGCCTGTTAAGGCGCTTCCTCCGCCTGAGCCACGCGAATCACACCCACGCTCTTGCTAATCCGGCGGAAGCCGAGCTGCATTGGGAATCCTCGGTCAGCATGGCGCTGGCGGAGTTGTGCAAGCCCCTGATCGGCCGCGAGGCTTCGCCGGAAGAAATGGCCGAAACCGTCCTTGAACAAGCCCGCCTGCTCACCGGCAGTACTTGGGGATGTGTTTGCTCGATCGATCCGGATACCGGCGCACGCACCGTGCAAGCCGTCGCCGGGTTCGACCGGGCGGGCTCGCCGCTTCGGCTGAATGCGGCTGCCCGCGAGCTGCCGCGACTTCCTCTCCATGATCTGCGCCGGCCGCGATTCACCAACTCGCTGGCTCGCACCTCCGCCCATGGAGATCGCCGGACCGAGCGGTACCTGTCCGTTCCCGTGCTGTTGCAGGACCGGCTGGTGGGCCAGATCGAGCTCGCTGACGCCAGCCGCCACTACACGGAACGGGACCTGGAGGCGATTCAGCGTCTGGCGACGCTATATGCCCTGGCCTTGGAACGCAGGGAGTTTCACGATCAAACGGTGGCTGCTCTCCGCGAAAAGGAGGTGCTGCTGCGCGAGGTCCACCACCGAGTGAAGAACAACCTCCAGGTGATCTCCAGTCTTCTGAATCTGCAAACGGCGTCGGTGGGTGACGAGCAGGCGGTCGAGATCCTCCGTGAGAGTCAAAACCGCGTTCGCTCGATGGCGATGGTGCACGAGCAACTTCATCGCTCCCGGGACTTGTCCCGCATCGACTTCGGTGAATACGTCCGGAACCTCGCCGCCAGCCTGTTCTCCTCCTATGGAATCGATTCGTCCAAGGTCGCCCTCCGTCTCAACCTCGGCGCCGCCTGGTTCCCCATCGATACTGCGATTGCATGCGGATTGATTGTTCAGGAACTGGTTTCCAACTCTCTCAAGCACGCGTTTCCGGGCGACCGCAAAGGCGGGATCCGGATCGATCTGCGGCTGACGCCGCCGAAGCGCTGGCAGCTTGTCGTTGCCGATGACGGGGTCGGCTTGCCGGGCCATATCAAGCCCGAAGACGGCGCGTCGCTCGGCCTGAAGCTCGTTCGGATTCTCGCCGACCAACTCGACGCCGCCGTAGCCTGCTCGTCGGATCAGGGGACTGAGTTCCGCATCGTTTTTCCCGCCGGCGATCCCTGATCCTCCGGAGGCGTTCTCGTATCACTCCTGATGGGAGGTTGCCTGAAGATGGCTGACAGTAAACCGAAAATCCTGGTCGTGGAAGACGAGCGGGTTGTCGCCACGGACATCGAGAATTGTCTGACCAAGCTCGGCTACACCGTGGTCGGCTCGGCGGCATCCGGGCCCGGCGCCATCCGTTGCGCGGTGGAAACCGAGCCGGACTTGGTGCTGATGGACATCAAGTTGAAAGGCGCCATGGACGGCGTCGACGCCGCCGGGGAACTGCACGGCCGGTTGGGCATACCGGTGGTTTTCCTTACGGCTTATGCTGACCGAGAGATCCTCGAGCGCGCCAAACAAACCTCACCCTCCGGATATGTCCTCAAGCCCTTCGACGAGAGAGCGCTGCGCTCGGCGGTCGAGCTGGCTCTGGACCGCCATCCCAAAGAGCGGCAGCTCATCGAAAGCGAGCGCCGTCTGGTGACCGCCCTCCGCGGCCTTGGGGAAGGCGTCATCCTTACGCGCAACGACGGCCGGATTGCCTTCATGAACCGCGTCGCCGAGCACCTGACGGGATGGAAGCAAGCTGACGCTGCGGGCAAACGCTTCAGCGACGTGTTCGCGACCGTGCATGCCCGGATGGGGTCCTTGATCCGCGATCCCGTGGCCCGCGTTCTCCGCGAGAAGAGCGTGCTCGGTCTTGGCGACCAGACCCTTCTGCTCAGCAAGCGCGGGTGTGAAACGTGGATCGAAGGCAGCGCCTCCCCGCTGCGGGACGAAAGCGGAGAGGTCGTCGGCGTCGCCGTAATCTTTCATCCGATCTCCCGCGCCGACGACGCCTCGCGAGCGCCGGACGCCGACCTTCCGCCGGACCGCTGGCGGACATTGACCCGCATCGCCTGCGGCATGGCGGAGTCTCTGGCGCAGGCTTTAGAAACGGTCGCGCAGGTCTGCAGCTTCCCAGAGGAGAGCGACTCCGGCGAGGTCTGCGAGACGGCGAAAAAAGCGCGTGAACTGGCGGTGCGGTTCTTGGACCTCGCCCGCCCCAGAATCCCGAAAGCGCGCAGAGTGGATCTCGAGCAGTTGTTGAGCGAGTCTTACGATTTGCTCTCCTACATCGCCGACCACGAAGTGCGCGTGGAAACGAAACCCTGCTCAGGCTTCAGCCAGGCGTGGGTTGATCCTGTCCTCCTTCAACAGGTCCTGCTCGATCTGGCTGCCGGGTGGCGGCGCTGGATTCCCTTCGGTGGAACGATCACCATCGGTCCTTCCGGCGTCGAATTGCTCGCGGAGTATGCGTGTTCCCGCCTCGCTCTGGCGCCCGGACTTTACGCGACGCTCAGCGTCAGTTTTGCCGGGCCTTTGGTCCTCGTGCCGCCGGAGAACTCCCGGCAGGAGGCGCCGCCTGCCGGCGAAAGCATCCGCGAGGCCGGCGGCGCACTCCACATCGAGCATGAGCCCGGCCGGCGGCTGACCTTCGAAATTTATCTTCCGGCGGCCCTCCCCGGCGAGGAGAATCGTTCATAGCTCGCTCAGCCGGAAGATCCGGTCGAACGGGCAACCGAATTCCCTCTCGATGTATTCGGCGGCGCCCTCTTCCCGGTCGACCAGACTGATCACCCCGAGCACCCTCCAGCCGGCTTCGCGGCAGGCCTGGATGGCCCTGGCCGCGGAACCGCCGGTCGTCGCCACGTCCTCGAGCACAACCACGTCGATCGGATCCGCAGGGGCCAACCCTTCAATTTGTTTCTGCGTCCCGTGCTTTTTGACCTCTTTGCGGACGATGAAGGCGTCGACGACGTGGTCCGTCTTCAGGCTCTCGTGGGCCACGGCCGCCGCCACCGGATCAGCCCCCAGCGTCAGGCCGCCCACCGCCGCCGGCCTCCAGCCTCGCTCGCGCATCTTTGCCAGAATGAGCCGGCCGATCAGGGGCATGGCTTCGGCTCGCAGCGTGGTCATCCGCGCGTCGACGTAGACTGTGCTACGCCGCCCGCTGGCCAGCACGAACGCCTCCCCGCGCCGCACCGAAACGGTTTGCAGGATCCGGCGCAGCCGTTCCCGGTCTTCATTGGCTTGCATGGATGGTAGGCTCACCTCCTCCGGCGGCGGTCGCCGGATCCGAGCGTCCCGTCCCACGAGGGGTCACCCTGTCGGCCATACTGGCCGAGCCTGTCCCAATCCTCCCGTGTGATGCCGTTCAGGTCCCATACCACCAGACCGTCGCGCACTGTCAACTCGGCGACCAGCTTGCGGTCGCCGCGCAGGCGCGCGCCGAACACGTCGACGAAGCCGAACTCACCCCGCTGGAGCCGCAGCACGGCCACGTCCGCCGGCGCACCCGGCGACAGGTGGCCCAGTTCTTCCCGGTGAATCCACCGCGCCGGGTTCCACGTCGACCGTAAGATTACTTCCTCCAGCGGCACGCCCATGTTCAGAAACTTCGACATGACGTTCAACATGTCTTTCATGCCGGCGTTCATGCTGCTGATGTGCAAGTCGGTCGAGATGCTGTCCGGCAGGAACCCTTGCCGCACCGCGGGGACGGCCTGGCGGAATACGAAGCTTCCGGCGCCGTGGCCGACGTCGAACAGCACGCCCCGCCTCCTGGCTTCCAGCAGATACGGCAGCAGCTTGCCGTGCTCGTCAAGCATCGGCACGCGGTCGATGTAACAGTGGGTGTAGATGTCGCCCGGGCGCAGGTGCTTGAGCACCAGGTCTTGAAACGGGCGCTCCGGCCGGAAGCTGCCGAAATCCACCATCACCGGGACGCCGGCCAGCTCGCCGGCTTCCACGGCGCGGTCTACCGCGATCCAATCCGGCGCCGCGTAGTGGGCGGTCTTGATCCCCACGACGTATTCCCGGAGCCGTTTTGCATGGGCGGCCGTCGTCTTCGGATCCATGTCGGCGGTATCCTGCTCGACTTCTCCGCCCATGCCGCGCCCTACGATGTTGAGCCAGCTCAGCACCCGCGTGCGGGACCGGTCGATCGTCCGCCGCTTGAAATCCTCGAAGCCCCGCCAGCCGGTGCTCCCAGCGTCCACCACGGTCGTCACCCCGCTGCGGAACGAGTGATCGTCCGGAAATACACTGTTTCGGCCTGTGTACTCCGGGCCTTCCCCGGCGAAGACGTGAACGTGGATGTCCACAAGCCCCGGTACAACATAGAGGGAAGAGACGTCGACGACTTTGCCGGCCCTGTCTTCCGCGATCTTCTCCTCGACCGCCGCGATCTTGCCGTCGGCGATCGCCACGTCCCGGATGCCGTTGATCCCGTTTTTCGGGTCGATGACGTGCCCGCCTTTCAGCAGCAGGCTATAGCGCTGCTGGCCGAACACCCCGGCGGCCGCTAGCAGCAATATCGCAGATCGCATGCCCAACCTCCTTATCTTAGCGATGCTTCTCGAATTCCCACGCCGTCGCCACCATATCCCGCAGCGAAACGTAGACCGGCTTCCAACCGAGCTTCCGCCGGAGCCTGGTGCTGTCGGCCACCAACACCGGCGGGTCCCCCTGCCGGCGGGCCCCGACCACATGCGGCACCGGCTTGCCGGTTACTTCCTCGGCCGCGCGCAACACCTCCCAGACGGAGTGGCCGCGGCCCGTGCCCACATTCATGGCGTCGGAGGGGGCGCCGTCCAGCAACGATTCGAGCGCCAGGATGTGCGCCGACGCCAGGTCGCTGACGTGGATGTAATCCCGGATGCAGGTGCCGTCAGGCGTGTCGTAGTCATTGCCAAAAATTGTTATGGGCCGGCCGGTCTTCACCGCCCGCATCAGTAGCGGGATCAGATGGGTCTCCGGCTCGTGTTCCTCGCCGAGTCCCGAGCCGGGCTCCGCCCCGCAGGCATTGAAATAGCGCAGCGAGATGCTCCGCAAGCCGGTGCACCGGTCCAGCCAACACAGGATCCGTTCCACCGTCGCCTTTGACTCGCCGTAAGGACTCACCGGCGCGATCGGGGCATCTTCGGCGATCGGGATCGCCGCCGGTGTCCCGTACACCGCCGCCGTCGAGGAGAACACCAGTTGCCGGATGCCGCAACGCCGCATCGCCGTCAGCAGCGAAAGCGTCCCCCCGACGTTGTTGGCGAAGTACTTCTCCGGCTCCCGGGTGGATTCCCCCACCGCAATGTAAGCAGCGAAATGAATTACCGCGTTGAACCTCTCGCTCTCGCACAGCCGCACCAGCGCCTCGGTATCCCCCAAGCTCAGCTCCCGCAGCCGCCCCGCTTCCACGTTGTGCCGGTGTCCTTTGGAGAGGTCATCGACGACCACCGCATCGTAGCCGCAGCGCAGCAAGTGATAGACGGTGTGCGAACCGATGTAGCCGGCCCCGCCGGTGACCAGGATCTTTGGCATGGCGCCGCGTTTGAATGTATTAGGATGACATAACCAGAGTCCACCTTATGCCCACCGGCGCCCAATTGTTCGTCGCCTCGATCCGGAAGCTCGGCATCACGGAACTGTTCACCCTGGTCGGCGACCATCTCAACGAGGTCTTGTCCTGCGCCGCTGCCGCCGGCATCCGCATCATCGACATGCGCCACGAATCCGGGGTCACCCACGCCGCCGACACGCTCGCCCGCTCGCGCCGCCGGCCCGCGCTCTCGTTGGTGACGGGCGGCCCGGGACACACGAATTCGTTGACCGGCATCGCCACCGCCGCCCTGGTCGGCAGCCCGCTGATTGCCGTCAGCGGCGCCGCGCCGCTGGGTCCCGCCGGCCGCCAGCTCTTTCAGGTGATCGACCAGGTCGGCATGACCGCGCCCGTCGTCAAATGGGCGGCCCAGCCCACCAGCCCCTCGCAGATTCCGTATTACCTGGGCCGGGCGTATGCGGAAGCCGTCGCCGGCCGGATGGGACCGGTCCACCTTTCGATTCCCGTGGACGTGTTCGCGGGCTCCACGGAGGCGCCCCTGCCGATGCCGGAGCCGCCCGCCCGGCCGGAACTGGCGCCTTCGACCTCCGAGGTCCGCAAGGCGCTGGCGCTGCTGGAGGTCGCCGAGCGGCCGGTGGTAATCGCGGGCAGCGGCGTCTGGTGGGCGGATGCGGGAAAAGAGCTGCACCGCTTCCTTCGCCTGACGAAGCTGCCCTGTTACACCATCACCCTCGCCCGCGGCGTCATCTCCGACGACTGGCGCTACGCCATGGGCTACGCCGATCCGGCCCTCAACAAGGCCGTCCAAAAAGCCTTCCCCGAAGCCGACGTGGTCCTGGTGTTGGGCAAGCGCCTCGACTCGCGGCTCGCCCTCGGCGGTCCCCGGCTGTTCTCGCCCAAGGCGAAGTTCATCCAGGTCGATATTCATCCGCAGGAGTTAGGCCACACTCGCCGCCTCGAAGTCGGCATTTGCGCCGACCTGAAGTCTACCCTTCGCGCTATGGCCGAGGCTGTCCGCGGCAAGCCCTGGCCGATCCGAACCGCCTGGATGCGCCGCCTCAGGGCATATAAAGCGGCCTGGGAGGACGAAGTCCGCCGGGCCGCCGCTTCCCGTGGAACGCCTCTGCACCCGGCCGCCTTTTTTGCCGAACTCAGGAAACACCTCCCCGATGTGCTCTACTCCTGGGACGGCGGCGATTGCGTCCATTGGGGTCGTGTCTTGCTGCCCGCGACCAAACCCGGCGGCTGGGTCCGGCTGGGACCGCTCGCCACTATCGGCGCCGGACTACCCAACGCAGTCGGCCTGCAAATCGCCAATCCCGACGCCCGCGTCGTCGTCATCACCGGAGACGGCTCCCTCGGCTTCTACATGGCCGAGCTGGACACCTTCGTGCGCCACGGCCTCCCCATCGTCACCATCGTCGGCAACGACGCCGGCTGGGGTGTCGAACGTGAGCTCCAGCGCGAGTTTCAGGGCACCACCGTCGCTTGCGAACTCCGCCGAACGCGCTACGACCTCATCATGAAAGGCTTCGGCGGCGACGGCGAAACCATCGACCACCTCCGCCAGGTCGGCCCGGCCGTCCGCCGCGCTTTCGCTGCCGATAAGCCCTACCTGTTGAACGTGAACATCCGCGGTGTCCGTTCGCCCTTCACCGAGTGGGCCATTATGAGGAAAAAGCCCTAACCACCGGATGAACGCCATGGCCGGGACGTTCGAACTGGCAGCCGACAATGCCGCCCGCTACCTGAATTCGCGGCCCGAACTCCCTGCTCGAAACTGGCGTATTATGCCCCTGAGTGGAGGGGTCTCGAACATCGTGCTGCTGGCCGAGGGCGGCGAGGATCGCTTGGTCCTAAAGCAGGCGCTGCCCGTGCTCCGCGTTCAGGAGCACTGGCCCGCTGACACGAGCCGTATCCGCCGCGAGTGGTCGGCCATGCGCCTGCTGGGACCCTACCTCCCGCCCGGCGCTTTGCCGACGATCCTTTTCACGGACGAAAACAACTTCATCTTCGCCATGAGCGCCGCGCCGGCCGGCGCTCGGACTTGGAAATCCTTGCTCCTGGAAGGCGTGATCGATTTGCGTGTCGCGGCCCGAATCGCCGCCATGCTGGCCCGCATCTTCCAGGCGTCCTGGGGTGTGCCCTACTGGGAGACGGCGTTCGGCGACCTGCGGGCGTTCGACCAGTTGCGCCTGGATCCGTATTACCGCTTCACGGCTCACCGCTATCCCGACCTGAGCCGGCATTTCGACGAATGCATCCAGCAGGCTTGCCGGCTGCGTTTCTGCCTGGTCCACGGAGACTGGAGCCCCAAGAACTTTCTGCTTTCCGATGAGGCGATCATGGCGATTGACTTTGAGGTGGTTCATTACGGGGATCCCTCCTTCGACGCGGCCTTCCTGCTCAACCATCTGTTGCTCAAGAGCCTCTACCGCCCTCAATGGGCGCCGCAGTATGCGGCTGCTGCCGCCGAGTTCTGGCGCGTCCTGATCGAACAATTGCCTGCCGGTTCGGAGACCTTCGAGTCCGCCGCGATTCGGCACCTCGGCTGTCTGCTGCTGGCCCGCATCGACGGCAAGTCGCCGGTCGAGTACATTCGTGACGAAGCTCTGAAGCGGAGGGTGCGGGACTATGCTCGCCGGCTCATCGTCCAACCGCCGCCGGCGATGGCGGAAGTCTTTCGAGCGGTCCACGAATGAAACAAACCATTCGGCGCCTGAGAGCTTTGCAGATCCTCGATTCCCGGGGCCGCCCCACGCTCGCCGTCGAAGCCGAGCTCAGCAGCCACGTCTCCGCCTGGGCCCACGTGCCGTCCGGCGCCTCCACCGGCCGCCACGAGGCGCTCGAGCTAAGGAACGGCGACCCGGCCAGGTTCTCCGGGCTCGGCGTAAGCCGTGCCGCGGCCGCCGTCGAGCAGATCATCGGCCCGCGGCTTTACGGGATGGATGCCGAGAACCAAACGGCGATCGATGAGGCGATGATCGCGCTCGACGGCACGCCCAACAAATCCCGCCTCGGGGCGAACGCCATCTTGGGCGTCTCTTGCGCCGTGGCCCGGGCTGTGGCCGCTGCCCGGCGAGTCCCCCTCTGGCGGTCCCTGGGAGAAAGCCGCCAGGCCTGCCTGCCGGTGCCGATGGTCAACATCCTCTCCGGCGGGCTGCACGCCTTCCGCAACATCGAATTCCAGGACTTCCTTGCCATCCCGCACGGCTTTCCGTCGTACTCGGCGGCCTTGGAGGCGGTAGTTGCTATCCATCGGGCTGCTTTTGACCTGTTGAAAGCCCGGAACTACACCCTCACGGGAGTCGCCGACGAGGGCGGCTGGGGCCCGCAGTTCGAAACCAACCGGATGGGACTCGAAATCCTCACCGAGGCGATTGAAAAGGCTGGTTTCAGGCCCGCCGAGCAAGTCTCCATCGCCATCGATGTCGCCGCCTCACACTTCCACCGCGGCGGGCGCTACTACCTCCGCACCGAAGACCGTTCGCTCGATGCCGGCGAAATGATTGCGCTGCTCGATGAGTGGTCGAGGCGCTACCCGGTCCTCTCGATCGAGGACGGGCTCGATCAGGACGACTGGGAAGGGTGGCAGCGCCTCACCGGCGCTCTAGGATCCAGATTGCAGATCCTCGGAGATGACCTTTTCACGACGGACCCGGCCCGGCTGGAGCTGGGAATCGGCTTGCGGGCCGCCAACGCCGTTCTGGTCAAAATGAACCAGGTCGGCACCCTCACCGAGACCTTCCGTGTCATCGACCGTGCTCGGGAAGCAGGCTTGCTGGCCGTCATCTCGACGCGCTCGGGCGAAACGGAGGACTCGTTCCTGGCCGACTTGGCCGTCGCTTCCGGCGCCGGCCAGATCAAGCCGGGCTCGGTCACGCGCTCGGAACGGCTTGCCAAGTTCAACCGCCTGCTGGAAATCGAAGCCCGTTTCAGCCTCGCCTATCCCGGCACCGAAGTCTTCCGCCGCTTCATTTCACGTTGATCGTGCCGCGGCACTTCGGCGACCCACACCGGCAGGGCACCTTCTCCACATCCGCGTCAAAGTGGTAATCGACGGTGAGCTCCTCGCCGGGTTCGATCGTCCTCTTGCTCATGTAGAGAATGTGGCCTTTGACGATCTTGGCGTACAGGTTGGGGTCGCAACTGTGATTGATGAACTCCGCCCCGCTGCCGCCGACCGCCCCGTCGATGGTCCAATAGCTGTTCAGGGTGAACAGGTAGTTCAGTTCCGCCTCGGCCCGCCGCTTCGTCTCGCGCCGGCTGATCTTCTCGCCGGTGTATTCGATCACCTTGCGGTGGGGCGGGATTCGCTCGTCAGCATAAACCCCCCAGCGGTGAATCCTCGACTTGGCCAGCCGCAGCCGGAAACAACAGTATCGTGGGTCCAGGTGCGGCCGCGGCCCGCGATTGTTCATCTTTGGCTTGCTGTTCCTGGAACCGCTCAGAGCCGTTCCTCCAGCGCGCGAGATCGTCCTCCCATCTATGCTAATCCCAATTTCGGGGACGGCCTACGAAATCCCCAAAATTCCGCAGCCGTGGAAAGCACCGGGGCGGCCGTTCTTTGGGGATTTGGTAGCCCGTCCCCGAAATCCCCCGAAATCCCCGAAATCCGA
>FWPU01002779.1_pt1 | contig 46666 bp, 45 predicted proteins | sample 2228361 | NCBI WGS metagenome assembly FWPU01 (sample SAMEA103939777, study PRJEB20133) | metagenome
GTTTATCCATAACCTGAGGAACAGGACGAGGGAAGAGAGGTTCATGCAAATTCTCTGTTACAATCAGCTGAAACATTTGTCAATAAGAGCGAAACCGGCTTAGCTAATGCATAGTTCCTCTAAGGAGGCGATCTAGAATTGACATGCAAAGGCATCTGTGTTCGTCATAGAGCACCAAAACCAACTAATGCGGGCAGATATTCGACAGGACAGAAACGCTGTCAGGTATGCGAGATATTCATCAAATGGGACGGTCTTTGGTGCCCGTGTTGTGGATATAGGCTGAGAACAAAACCCCGCAATTTGAAATACAAAGCCAAACTGCGGGAAAAAATGATACATGGCAAGTCTCTGCTGGCGAAAATACCATTGGCTATAGAAAAAGAATAAGTCAAACCCGCCGAGCCGCTTGTCGCTAATTAAGACATTTTTTATTCCCATCTAGAACACCAGCACCAATAAAAGCCTATAGGGAAATTCCTCCAAAAGTTGTTGAGTATACAGTATCTCATAGATAATGCAATGGAGCCCGGATCGATTCTAAATAATTTAGACAGAAGGTGGCATATAAGCGACGGAACCAAACGGGTACCAATAGCAAAAAATGATCTAAGATTATAAGTGATTTTTGCAAGGGTTGATCTGAAGTTGAAACGTAAGAGGACGGCAGGACGGCAGCAGTATGTAAAGCAACTATGCGATCAAGAACAAGTGTATGGTAGCTTGGCTAGGTTTTTTGACAATGCAAGGTTTCAAGTGCTTGCATGCCTGAATTCATATGTGCTTACGTTAACAACAGATGAGGAGCAACTGCAGGCTCCAAAGCGAGCTGCTAGAGCAAGAGGGGTGAAATTACGATACATTACAGACATTACAAAAGATAACCTTGCATATTGCAAAAGGCAGATGAATATGGTAGACGAGCTGCGTCATTTGGATGGTATCAGGGGAAACTTTATCCTCAGTGATAAGGAATTCATGGCCGCTCCTGATATTTCACAAGCAAAGCCACTAACAGAGGGTATCCACAGTAGCGATGAGAAGATGCTAAATCAGCTGCGGTGCATGTTTGAAACACTCTGGCATCATTCAGTACCTGCAGAAGCGAGAATTAGGGAATTAGAGTTAGAATCAGAGGATATTGATTACGGCATCAGACATGAACCTGAACTTGATCCTGATCAGATTTCGGAGCACGGCAGAAAAAGAAGGAGTAAAGTAATTGATAGATTCTATGTTTGCGCCCGCTGCGGATCGGTATTTGTCTATATGGAAGATTCAGAAGAGCACAAATTGACTACTCCCACCGCTGAAGCATGTGGGATTCCCCCGTGATCACCTTGCTCCTTTCTGCAATCACCAGAGGTTCAATGGGGATAGTCAAGATGCCCCCTACCTTGGACAGTATACCCAAGGCTCGCTGCATGATGTTCATGCTGCCGTTATAGTCGGCGTTTGTCTCCAGTCCGCAGATCTTGCATACAAAGAGTCCCTGAGTCTTTCTCTCTCCTCTTTCATGGCAGTGATGGCATGTCTGTGATGTCCAAGCCTCGCTTATCTCCATCACTCTTATGCCACCAACCCATTCTGCCTTGTACTTGATGTACTGTACCAGTCGGTAGTATGGAAAGTTGTTTATCAGACGTCTGACTCGATTGCTGCCTTTCAATTGTTTCCTTATTCCTTTCAGCTTGCCAACAACGATGATAGCATTTGTCCTCTTGGCTTCTTCTACTATCTCTTTGCTTATCTTGTGCAGTTCATGGTTGACCTGCAAAAACTCTCTGTTCTTCAGTGCTTTTATCTTGTAGAATGCCTTCTTCTGTCCTAGCTTTCTTCTCAACCAAAAGTGGAATCCTCTTATCTGTCTTAACTTCTGTCCATAAAAGTTAGGTCTTGTGTTTGCTGTGTTTACAGTGACAGCGATGTTATGCACTCCAAGATCGATTGCAAGAACATTGGTTGCTGGTTTTGATGGTTGTTGTTGTATTTCGTCTTCTTCCTTTTCTATGCACAGGAATATGTACCAGTTACCCGCTTGCTGTATGACCTTTGCTTCTCTCAGATTGTATTCAGTCAGGTCATGTCTGCAATCAGTTGTCTGTATCCTCAGATGGATGCTCTTTGGATAGACAGGTACTTTAATCCAATATACACATGGGAATTTTCTGTCCTTTTGTAAGTCTATCAAATCGCGTCTGAGAATTAACGGATATTGTTTCTTTGGATCTATCTTGCCCTTCTGCTTCTTCAATATCCTGTTTCTCAACCTGTCTGCCTGCTGCTTTGTTGCAGAATAGAGTTGAACTGTTGTGTTTCCCTGTACGTATGCCTGAAATGCGCCGTATTCCCTGTTAAGTAGCTCTAGCTTTGTCTTGCTGTCATCTGTCACCTTTGCTTTTATGGTCAGTTTTGGTTTTGGCAATTGGTGAGTCCTCGACTCCTCTCTTTGTGTTATCTTTTTCGGAGGTTCCTAATAAATACAGCAGATGGCGATTCATCCCACGTCTAAAGAACGTGGGCTTTCTCGCCTACCTCTTGGTAATCTAATGTATTTGTATTTATGCGTGTATATCATAAATTACACAGTTCCTTTTGAGGCTCGGATCTGCACTATGACACAACATCAAGCCCCCTATATTAGGCCCACCACCATTTGAGCAGAAGAAATCTTCTTGACCTCATTATTGTTTTGCTTTGGTTCACTTTTGGAAGCGCTTTAAGCACGGAAACCTCGGCACGGAGCTACTACTAACGTAGCCAAATGCTAAAAAATAATTCTGCAACCAGTATTGTATTATATTATACATCTGAATAACAGATCAGATAAAATTGTTGTTGGGCTAGACGGACTTGGGATGCACAGTCCCGACGAGTGTTCTGGTCTGTTGACAGGTTATGAACAAGAAGAAAAGAGTTTTCATGCGGCGTTGTTTATAATGCAGTGCTTCCGGCCGGCCGACAATTGAAATGATGTGTTCTAGAACATTCTTTCGCATGATTTTAAATGTGAGTATAGCCGCTATTTTTTGAAAATTTTCTTGGGTTATGCAGATAATGGCTTCAGAACGGAGGAACAGAACACCTACAATAATAATCCGCGACAGACCGAAAAGGTAGAAGTGCAATACGGCATCGAGAACTCTGTCCGCATCATACAGAATTTCTTTTCTAACGTCAGAAAAACTGCATGTCTCTGTCTTGAATCTAATGCTCCATCCTTGACGCTTGAAATAAAGGAATACCGAGACATCCTCAATAACACAGTAGTAAAAAGGGGCATCAAACTACGCTATCTTACAGAGATAACGAAGGAGAACCTGCCATACTGCAAGCAGCTGATGAACGTGGTTGAGCTTCGCCATCTGGATGGCATCAAGGGCAACTTTGCAGTGAGCGAAACAAGCTATATGGCTACTACCATCATGCAAAAAGAAAAGCCAATTCCAAAAGTCATTTACAGCAACGTGCCTGAGATTGTAGAGCAAAATCAATACTTCTTTGAAACACTTTGGAAGAAAGCAATGCCGGCTGAGCAGAAGGTAAAGGAGATTGAAGAAGGCATATTGCCAATAGAAACTAAAGTACTAGACCAGCCAGACGAGATACACAATAGAATAATCAAGAGCATGGAAATATCAAATGAACTATTGATTTGCACAGTGCCCAATGGTATGAGGCTATTTCACTCTGAATTCTTCGCAGATATCCTTCAGGTGTTGAAGAGACACGCAGATGGAAAGCACAGGGGGATAAGATTGGTGACAACTATACAAAAAGAAGATCTTGAAATTGTGAAAATATTTGCAGACGCAGGCATCCAGATAAGACACGTCCAGAACCTGATTCCTGTAAATTTTGCAGTTAGTGACAAAATGCTCAACGCAACGATAGAGCAAATGCCCGCCGGCTTACCTGCGCAGAGCCTTCTGACCAGCACGGAGCCGCTCTATGTCAACCATTTTAGGCTCATTTTTGAGGAGCTTTGGAGAAACGGTGTTGATGCTGCAAACAGGATAAGGCAGATGGAACAGGGTCATATAGAGGCACATATTGATATAATCAATAATTCTGAGCAGGCGCTCGACAAGGCTTGGAGTCTTGTAGCATCTGCAAAGGAAGAAGTGTTGCTGCTCTTTTCAACCACAAATGCATTCAGAAGGCAAGCGGCGACAGGAGCGCTGCAGGTTGTAATGAGGGCACTAAAGGGCGGTGCAAAAGTGAAAGTTCTACTTCCAGAAGACGAACAGGTTGAAGAAACGATAAAGCAAGTAAAGAGGGCTGTGCCGCAGGCCGAATTTAGAAGTACTGACAAGAGTCTAGAAACCAAGATTACCATCCTTGTAGTTGACAGGAAGCACTGCATGCTATTTGAACTCAAAGATGATACTGCCGACAACTCTTTTGATGCAGTAGGTGTTACAGCATATTCTAGCAGCAAATCAATTGTGCTTTCCTATGCGGCAATTATTCAAAACCTATGGAGGCAGGCAGAGCTGTATGAGATGATGAGGATGCAGGAGAGGGCGCAAAGTGAGTTTATCAATATCGCAGCACATGAACTTAGGACACCAATTCAACCTATTTTAGGGATAGCAGATTTACTTGAATCCCAGTTCTCTGACGAGACAAAGGAAAGAGGCGAAATTACAAAGGACGAGCTTGCCTTGCTTATACGCAACGCCAGAAGGCTTGAGAGGCTATCTTCAGACATACTTGAAATTGCAAGGATCGAAACTGGCCAGCTGCGCCTGAACATACGTGAGTTTAACTTAAATGATGCGATACTGCCTCTCGTACAGGATGCTAAAAGGCAGACGGAAGGCAAAGAGGTAAAGATAGAGTACAGACCATCCAATAATAATATCATGCTTAGGGCAGATAAAGACAGGATTGCAGAAGTAATCTGGAATCTGCTAGACAATGCTATCAAATTTACAGAGAAGGGCACTATTTCAATAACTGCAGATAGGAATGATGATAGTAGCCAGCTGCTGACTGTATCTGTCAAAGATAGTGGCAGTGGCATCGACCCGGAGATTCTGCCAAAGTTGTTCACCAAATTTACTTCCAAATCTGAAAAAGGCACAGGTTTGGGTTTGTATATATGCAAAAACATTGTTGAAGCCCATGGCGGTAGGATAAGTGCAAAGAATAATGAAGGAGGAAAAGGGGCGACATTTAGCTTTGTTTTGCCTATAAAAATGATGAATGAAAAGTTGTTCTAGAAGCACCCAGATTGTGTAGACGAGATAAAGATTCTCTACTACTTGTTATTCTTCCTGGCTAGCTCTAAATCCCTTCTGTCTTTTTTGGCAGCAGCTTGTGCAGAGCTACTACTATTCCGCTGCTTCTCTTCTTTCATCTTCACATAAAGTTCCTCCATCTCCTGTGGTGTTCAGTCTTCCTTTGTAAAATCGCCTGTGCTTGTATTGTAACGTGTTCCATCTCTTTTGGTGATATGCAATCTTAGTGTCTATGTCAGTAATTGCATCATTGATCGCAATCAACCACTGCTACTACTCACTCATCATAGTATAGTTAGGTATCATCACTTTTGAGCATTTGCTCATAGAAGAGTCGATAAATCAAGATTGTAATTGTACGCAGTTTCATCAACTATCTTTAGAACATCTTCTAGATGTTGTACAAGACCCGGCATCATCCTGTTCGATGGAAATTGCCTTTGCATAACAAGGCTCCATTGCAGATATTTCTTGTATGCGACAAGGCTGACGGTAATCAAGCTCTTTTCTGCCTGCACAATGATTGCCGTTCGCTCTTGAGCATCGACTGAATATCTAAGGTCTTGAATTTCTTTGGTGACTTTGCTCTCTCCGGTGTGTAAATGGCCTTGTACTTTTCAGCAAACTCGACCATTTCTGCCATTTCCTTTCCGCCTGGCATCATTATTCCAGACAGCCCCTGCCGCATCTGCGGTGTGGAGGATATCATTCCGCTATAGGTTTTCAATGCAGTTTCGATGTTTGCCCTATCTTTTGCCCCTGGCGGCTCCCTTAGCAACAGCCCTCCTATGGTGTTTTCATATTTGAGTTCCTTGCCATGCACGTCTGAAGGCCGTCTGCACGCACTGCAGCCAGAATCTCCTCGTCTTCGATGTGCAGCCTGAAATAAGAGCCACCATCAATTTTATCCACTGGAGTTATCGTAAACTCAATAATTCCCCTTGGGTCTTCTATTCTGTCGCTTGTAAATCGTATTACTCTGGCACCCTCGTTTGCTTCAACTATCTTCAGAAAACCGGTTCTCTTGATGTTGTACACTACAAGGTTGTGCATCTTGTCGATAGGGACGTTGTATCCACCTCTCAAAGTATAGTGATAGTCCTCTTCTTTGTGTTTCTTTTCTGTTTGGAAAATATTCCCTTTGAGTGATGGCAGTGTCAATTCCAAATTCATGGCAAGCTCGTCAATTCTTGCTATTTCTTTGTCTAGTATGTCTACGGGCATCTGCTCGCTGTTATTTTGATTTATATGCTGCCAGAGCAGTTTTTGATTTTCCCATCTTGCCGTAGATAAAGCTAGTAGTACAATGGCGATAGTTTTTCCATGTTGATTCATGACTTCATTTAGAAGCTTGACATCTGAAGTCTTGAATGCTAGGTTTATTTTCTGTGCTATACTATCCAAGTCTTCGGAGATTATAGATTTAGCTTTCAGTACAATTTCGATATCAGAAAGGGCAATTTTCTTGTAGTAATCCGGAGTGCTTGAAAGTACATCAATTGCTCTTGACGTATTCTCATCTGTTGCTCCCCTAATCATCCTGCCTACATTGGAGAATATGGTTTTCAAATGTAGGGCATCGAGGAGAACCATGAGTTATACATTCTCATTATTTCATTAAAGCTTTCCCAGATGTACCTCTTCTTTTGAGCCTTTTTGACCGCTGCCTATATTATATATCATTCAGTATTATATCACATGCTGCCACTTATTTCAGAAAGCAAAAACTTCGCCAGTCTCTGCGTTGATCCAGCTCTCTCGCTCATAGCCTTCGTTTCTCTGTTGACCTCTTCAGAAATGCGAGCTTTTTACTTTCCAAAGATATAGTAGTAATCATAATATGTTGTGCATGGCTGTGCATCTTTGCTATTTGCAATATATCCTGTGTAGTGTTGTTTTTTCTTCATCAACAACTAAGAGAAAGCAAAACCATTTTCTTTGACATGTAAAAGAGCGCTTTCAATTCTGTAATAATCGTCTATCATAACTTCATGCCATTTTGTCTCTGCTAGTGTGCCATATCTGTGTACTGTTGCAGGCGCTGCTGCTATTCTGGATTCTTTTGTGGCGGTTGTAATTGCTGATACTGTGCCTACAGAAAATAATGCTACTACCGTAAGTATTCTGACAAAACTTTCTTCTACCATCATTCATCATTTGCAGACACAGCTTTGACCCGTTGGCAGAGCTCAACTTATAGTTATTATGATTATTGCCCGCAAAGTTGCATTTATCGCTTTATCCAAACGCTGCTTTTGAGGATTTATTGGCCATAATCGATCAGCCACAGCCATTGCCTTACATTTGGCCAAGAATTCGACAGTAGGTCGCACAAGGTTGCGCCGCAGCAATTCAAGTGCGGACTTGGTGGGAGTTAAACAGGTTCTCAATCGGCAAGTTTAGACAGACCAAAATTCGTCATAAAGCGAACTTGATCGTCGTCTGAGCGATATAGAGAAGAGGTGATGTGACGTGAGCCAAGCCCACAGGGTCAAGACCATTGGTAAATGCGGCATCTGCGGCAAGTGTGTCGAACTTGAAATGATAAGAGGCTATGATTTTGGTATGTGTGCCCTCATTGTGCCTATACAAAAAGACGAGAACACTAGAGACATAGTTCTCTCTTTAGCACCCCTCATAGATTTCATTTCTAAGTCGATTACCAACAGATTGCAAGACTGCATTGCCTGATTTGCCAAATAGCTTTTGCAGTTTTTCTTCTAGCAATTCTGGTTGCTGGATAATTTTGTCCTCATCAATTCCATAAACCAGTCTGAGTGTGTGGAAGAAAAGTCTGCCAGAGTTTTTTCCAACAATATCATCTATCCCTTTCTCCATGATAGACAATATTCGATAATCATCAATTCTTCTCTCTATCCAATCTCTACCAAGCAGGTTGTGGCTATGGCTCTTGAGCAGAGGAACAAGATGACGTATTGGCATTTCATCTATTATCTTTTTGTTATAGCAGCAGATTACCTCTAGCCAGTTTTTCTCTCTTGCATTTTGTCTTATTTTCTGTTCAAACAACAACAATATTCCAAAATTCTTTGTAGTGGCAAAAATAGAGATGTCGTCGGCGACTATCAAGATACCCTTGTACTTTTTTCTTCTTCTATTATCACCTTGTTGTTTTGTCTTATAGATTACATTCTTCCATTTTTGCAGCAGGTGAGCGGCAGCAACTTCGGCATCTGTTGCTTCTCCACTCATTGTCTCTGTGGCTTCTGGAAAAATGGTAGCAATGTTCATAAGATTAAGCGCTCCAATTTGGATATTGTCTTCCACCCCTTCTATTATCCCATGTCGTTTCATCCTCGCCAATATCTTTAGAGGCTCACCTTTAGCAATGTAGATTACTGCGTGGCCAGCCGATATAGAGTCATTGATTTTGCGACAAATGGCACCGAAATGATTTTTTGCTCTATTATCGAAGATACAGATGGAATGGTCTCCCAACGACTCAAAGCTGTGCACAATATGTCATATTTATTAATTCTATTGGCTCTACACTAATTTTCTAGAAGAATTTAGCGCTGCTATTAAAATACACATAAAGTTTTTTCTACTAGCTTGCAAACAGATTTTCAACGTTACAAATTGAACGTACGCAACTTTGCTTGCGAATACTAGAGCTGGATGAGAGTATTATATTTGCAGGCATATTGGTAACTGCTGATGGCAGTTTGTTGGCAGCAGAATACCGCAAGGGATTGACAAATCCGCTCCTAACGCAAGAAGAGTCCCAGTTAGCTGCAATGCAATCTTTAATCTGCATGAACATGAGGAGAACTATGGAGAACAAGCTGGGCATGACAATCTTTTCTATCGCAGAATATGAACAAGTATTCAGGACAACAATAATGATTGATGAAAATAAAAGTAAAGGAATAGAAGAAGGGTCGGTGCTGATAGTCTCTATATACAAGGATTGTCCCGACCCTTGGTCTCGGATAACAAAAAAGATTCTGCCTCTCACAAGACAATACCAGAATAAAAGATGATGTGGTCTCTCACTCACATTTTGGCAGTCACATACATATGGTAGATGCAAGAAAAATGTATATGCATAGCGCTGACAATGGCACAAGATAAGATACAAATGGCAAAAAGAACAAAGACAGAGTAAGAGAGCGAGATACTGACTGGCTATGGCGGCTTGGAAATGTAAAATATGCGGCAGGGAACACCGGGACGAGCTGTCTCTGATGGAGCATGTGAGTGGCCATCTGCGGCAATACCTTTTTGCAGGTAGTAGTAAGAGAGTAAAGAAACCAAAAGAGGAGCGGATGGCTGAAGCATAACAGGACTTTATTTTACTACCTAATATTGAATCAGTCAGTGGACTTGCTGTTGCTATTATTATTACGGCGACTGGCAGTTTTTGATGATTCTAGCAGCTCCTCTATAAACATCTGACAGTACCGGATAAACACATCGTTGTCCTCCTGCCCTTTGAGCGTGCTGCAAGCATCAATGATTTCTCTGATGACTGGAATGGCTCTTTGTTTGTAGCGCTTTGCTAGCTCGTCTACCGCCTTTCTTCTTGAATTGAATGTATCAGAAAATATTGCATCGTCTTTGAGAAAGGCCATATCCTGCTCGTCAGTAAAGAAGATTGTTGTTCGCTCAAATGATGATGGTGGCGAGTCGCCGGCTGTGGATTTTTTCCGCATTTTATATCTCTCTACTGCTCTCTCTGCTATAATAGTAGGAGAATTTTGTTTTAAGGGTTGCTTGGTGAATTCTTGGACTGCCTTAAAACTATGCTGTTAACTTTTCGTCTGCTCAATAATACACTGGAGGGAGAGATAGAAGCATAGCTGACAATAAGTCAACAGAGCCTCTGACTCTTTTGCGTATATGCCCAAAAATTATCAACAATAATACAATGAAACGAGCGCATATGCTATCGCGAAATATTATTCTCTGTCGGTTGTGTCCTCTGTGCATGCAGGTAACACAGACAGGATTGGAATTGGCAAATGTAAGGGCTGCTGCTCGTAAACGATCTACAACGTAAATAATACGGCAGATGATGAGCTCAAGAGAAAAATGAGAGATTTTGTGGGTAATAATACACGTCTGTGTGTGTACCAACTACAAACAATCATTGATGGCAATAATATCAAGGGAGTAGTAGTGGCAGGAGTTCCTGATTTTCCATGGATATGCGGTGATGAGCTATATCAAAATTTAAGTAGAGAATTTTTACATTAAAAAATTGAGCCTGATTTTACCCAACCATTTCAGGTTGTAGGATGATGGTTTTTAATCTTGACCATATGTGCTAACGCCTTGGGCTTGATTCACCAGTAACTATGTAATGAACCGAGTCAGCAATATAGCACGCATGATCCGCAATGCGCTCAAGGTATCTTAGAATAAGCAATGCTGAGATGTAGCAGCGGGGATCTACAAATCTCTTATCCTTATTAGCGGTAGAGTGTGGTGGGGTAAGCGCCTCTCGTAGATACTTCCGATAAAGCGCATCAACCGTGTCATCCATTTTGTAAAGCTGCTGGGCAGCATCTTTATCTTTAGAGCGAAGCGCCAGCACACTCATCCTTATCATTTCCCTTGCTGTTGATGACATTTCCAGAACGGCACTCTTGTCACATTCACCCACGGATCCCATAGTCTCAAGAACATCTACAATATCATAGGCATACCTACCAAATCTAGAGAAGCCATATGCAATCTCCATGCATGACCGTATGAATCGAAGGTCGGTTGCGACAGGCTGGTATCTTGCTATAAGCTCTATAGCTAGGTCAGAAACTTCATCTTGCAGGACTCGCAATTGCTCGGACCAGTTAAATATCGTCTTCTTTACACTGCTCCCCTTCTCATACGACTCTATAGCAGTGATAACTGACCGCTCAGAGATTTCTGACATGTCCATTATCAGATTCCTTATTCGGTCAATTCCTAGGTCAAGTAGCCTTGTCAAATACTAGTTTCCATCCTACATGCTTGAATATTTCTCTTTGTTTGACTACTCCCACCGCTGAAGCATGTGGGATTCCCCTGTGATCACCTTGCTCCTGTCTGCAATCACCAGAGGTTCAATGGGGATAGTCAAGATGCCCCCTGCTCTTGAAAGTATTCCAAGAGCTCGTTGCATGATGTTCATGCTGCCGTTATAGTCGGCGTTTGTCTCCAGCCCGCAGTGCTTGCATCTGAAGAATCCTTGAGTCTTTCTTTCCCCTTTTTCATGACAGTGATGACACATCTGTGATGTCCAAGCCTCGCTTATCTCCATCACTCTTATGCCAAGCCACGCCGCCTTGTACTTGATGTACTGCACCAGCCTGTAGTACGGAAAGTTGTTTACAAGGCGTCTGATTCGCCTACTACTGCCGCCTTCTTTGATTCTCTTTCTTATTCCTTTCAACTTACCTACAACGATGATAGCATTTGTCCTCCTAGCTTCTTCTACTATCTCTTTGCTTATCTTGTGAAGTTCATGGTTGACCTGCAAAAACTCTCTGTTCTTCAGTGCTTTTATCTTGTAGAATGCCTTCTTCTTCTGTCCTAGCTTTCTTCGGAGATTGAAGTACTTGCCCCGAATTGCTCTCAACTTTTGTCCATAAAAGTTAGGTCTTGTGTTTGCTGTGTTTACAGTGACAGCAATGTTATGCACTCCAAGGTCGATTGCAAGAATATTGGTTGCTGGTCTTGATGGTTGTTCAGCTTCCTTTTCTATGCATAGAAGGATATACCAGTTACCCGCTTGCTGTATGACCTTTGCTTCTCTCAGATTGTATTCAGTCAGATCATGTCTGCAATCAGTTGTCTGTATCCTCAGGTTGATGCTCTTTGGATGGACAGGTACTTTAATCCAATATACACATGGGAATTTGGTGTCTTTCTGAACATCAATCAAATCTCTTCGTAGAATTAACGGGTACTGCTTCTTTGGATCTATCTTGCCCTTCTGCTTCTTCAATATCCTGTTTCTCAACCTGTCTGCCTGCTGCTTTGTTGCAGAATAGAGTTGAACTGTTGTGTTTCCCTGTACGTATGCCTGAAATGCACCGTATTCCCTGTTAAGTAGCTCTAGCTTTGTCTTGCTGTCGTCTGTCACCTTTGCTTTTATGGTCAGTTTTGGTTTTGGCAATTGGTGAGTCCTCGACTCCTCTCTTTGTGTTATCTTTTTCGGAGGTTCATAATAAATACGGCAGAGAGATGGCGATTCATCCCACGTCTAAAGAACGTGGGCTTTCTCGCCTACCTCTTGGTAAAAGATCTGCAAGGTGCGCTGTGAATGCGCAGCTCATTTTCTCAGAACAAGAGGAGTTTTTACCGAGTCACTTGGATGTTCTTCACAGTCTGCTCTGAGAGTATCCTCGGCGATTCGCCCAATCCGTCCAGTATAAAGATCTGCACCTTGTAGACGCCTTCATCTGGCAGCGTCACTGACGTAGATATATCTGTAGACTGGCCTGATGCAAGCGTGCCTTCCTGCCACCTGAGCTCTTGCACATAGCCCTGCGGGTGCACTACCTGCACGATAAAGGCGTAAGTCTGGTTTGTCTGCTGGTAGTTGGCAAAGTCTGCAGATATGCTGAACTGCTGGTTCACTTTGGCTTGGGTTATTGCAAGGCCCTGCGCGTTGAGGAATGCAGAGCTGGCTATTTGGAATCTGTCTAGCGGGAAGAGCGCAAAGTGGCTCTCTGGCAGCACGTTGACGCTAGGTGGAATGATACTTGGCAATAGGACTACTGGACCGCGGCCTCCACCAACACTGCTACCACCGCCCGATGAACTTGGAATGAAAGCACCAGCTACTACTGGCGACAGACCAGAGAATGTACCTGTTACAGTGGTAGATGTGAAGCTGACATTGGTGGCCTGCTCCCATACAGTGCCGGTCCAGCGGAACAGTGTGGGGGATTGCCCGGAAGGCACAAGTGCGGGATTGTATGGTATGGTGACTGTGATAGAGCCAGAGACGCTGGCGGCAGACAAGTCGAATTCAAACACGTCTCCAACAGTAGTTGCTGTCGATCCAGAGACAGCAAATGTTGCTGTTGAGGGACCAACAGAGACAAACGCAGTAGGGATTTGTGCATTTAATGCAGATAGTGTTTTCTTTTCAACAACTACAGAGCCGCTTCCCCCGCCGCCAAAGCTGATGGATACTTGGGCACCAGCTGATGGGATATTGATGTTAATGGGAGTGCTTGCTGGCACGCTTACACTAACAGATACTACATTGTTGTTGGCGTTAACTGTGAAGGAAAGCTGAGGTGCAGTGAGATGGTTATTATTTCCGCCGGCCCCAGTATCGATAAGGACATCCAGAGTATGCGAAGCTGCTGCAAGATCAGCAGTCCTTATCTTGCCGGTTATTGTAATTGATCCCGGACCCAAAAGACCGGTCACAGGGTTAGTTACAGGATTGTTAGGACCACCACTATTTCCACTTATGAAATTGTTAGTGGATGAAAAGCTGTAAGAGTAGCCAGAAAAGCCAGTTATTCCGTTAGAGACAGAACCATAGCCATAGCCATAGCCGTTGTCAGTTGCAACAGGAGATATTGTAAGCTTGTTGCCCTTAACAAGAGTATTATCGCCACTCGCCAGGTTGCCAGCAGAATCAAACGTTGCTCTTTTCACAGAGGGCTTTCCATTATCAAGAATAATGATAACAGATTGTATTGAAATGAGCTCTGTATCCTCAACATTTATGGTAATTTGAAAATTCTCGCCTGACGCAGAGTTGTTTATTGTTCCTCCTACTGCATTCGGCAGATTGGTTGTAACCGTAAAGGCGCTAGCCTGTTGGAATGGGACAAATATAACAGAAAGCGTAATGGCTGCTACTGCTATTGCTACAACCTGTTTCAAAGCTAAAGGTCCTACTTTGGCAGCCATTCTGAGTGGAAGGCTGAAGCTTTTTCTTATATAAAAGTATTCTGGTCACTCTTTTCTTTCTCAATGTTCTGTCGAGAAGTCAATAAGGTAAAAGTTGGCCAGCGACATTAGCGCATAGTTAACCAAGAAGATGGCAATCAATCCAACTATCAGTAGCCTGCTACGAAATGACAGTGATCCAAAGTACTTGCCATCGAATATATTGGCTGCCACTATTGCTGCTGAAATTTGCAAGGGTATATTGTAAAACATTCTGGATTGTATAACAAAGTCTCCAATGAAAAAGAAAACAGATGAAATAGATACCGCGGATATTAGCACAATATTAAATCGATCCTGCTTGAACTTTGTGTTATAGACCCATATCAAGTTGAGCAAAAGAAGCAGAGGGTTGGCAAGGAATCCCCCAAGATAGATCTTAGAAACATAATTAAGATTGAACCACCTCTGCGCAAAATAATCTTCACGCAGGCTGCCAGCAGCCAAGTTTACAATGCGATCAAGACCAGAAGATTGTCCTAGGATGGACGCAGCAATCATTATTAAGGCGGCTACGATAATAGTTGCACCAAGAACAGGCAATAACTGCTTGATCTTTTTCTTCAGTTCACTGTTCTGATCCCGGACTAAGGTGAAAGCAATCGCAGCCACGATAATAGTGGTTGCAAAAAATATCCAAGTATATACATGAATAATCAAAGTCAAAGATATCAGTATGGTGAAAATAGTAAAGGAAAGCCACTTTCTCTCCAATTCCCAATAACGCAGGAAAAACAGTATTGCACCAAAGGAGAATGGAAGTGCGAGCATATTGGAAAGGAATCCACCATATATGCCAACAATGAATTGATGTGACAATGCCGCAAAGATCGGAGCAATTAGCAGTAGGCTTTTGTGCTCGCTATTTTCTGTAACATGGCGCATAAGGAAATAAACGGAAATTACATTCAATGTTGCTAAAAATGCAGGCAAAAAAGCTACAACATTCGTCGGTGATTGGTTGGTAATTACAGCGATAGCATAAAAGATCACCAGCGAGAAGCTGCGATCATTCATTTCACCAAATGGCCCTCTTTCGGCAAACAATCCCTCATTTTTCATCAGAGTTATCTGATTTACATAAAAGGGCGCATCAACTGATACGATTTGAAAATCGGGGTTGATAGATGGTAAATATGGATAGATCGACAATCCTATTACCAAGAGACACGAACCGAGAAGGAAAAGCCAAGGAGTAAATTTTGGGTACTGGATCACATTATGCTGTTGAGGCGGTGCATAACATGATCCATCTGCCAATTCCAATCGGATTCGTTGCTTGGAATAGTTTGTAACACTAACACCCTTTAATCGATAGGCGACAGAGGTTCTTAGCAGGTCAGAGCTTGGCCTTATCCCATATGAGAAAATGAGGAGCACCATCATTACAGGGGCAAGCACGGCAAAAACCTGCGTCAATTTCGCTTGGAGGTCTGCGCCATACCACTGCCAGCTTGAATAGAGCAGTGATGGTGCAACAGGATAAGCTATCCAATTGAATAGCGACAATAATTCTATAGCCAGAAAAATAATTGTGAGTGATAGTATGAAGGAGTTCTTTGTGACCCTGCTTTGTATCCTTAGCCTTCTTCTTGTTGCAAGAAAAAGGACAGAGATGATCGGAAAGATAGCCACTGAAAGCGCATCAGCAACAGCAATGTTTGGCGTAATCAGCGCGTAGACAATGGTTGCAAGAAAAGTGCCGGCTAGTAGGAATGAAATCTTGCTACGGTAAAATAGAATGACTGCCGAGGCAATTCCAAGAGTTGCTATTACTAAGTCGTCGGTTAAGGGTGTGCCAGTGAGATAAATAGGAAAAACTTGAGGGTAGGTGACACGATATATGGTCTGAGTATAAGCAATGTCGGCCATCTCCAGAACCCTTACAAGTGTAAAGAACGCAAGAGAGGAAAATACTAGTGAGTAAATTAGAACACGACTCTTCCATATCTGAAGTAAGCTTGTCTCTGTTGTTGTTACCAGGTCATTACACGCGCCTTGGTTCTCTTACAACGTTAATGACGACGTACAAGATTATTGCTGTGGCCATCAGCACAACCCCTATAATGAGGCTGCCAACTGAAATTAGTGCAATGTTAGTGAGAAGCCGACCGTCAATCGAATATTGCTGCAAAGTCAATGCTCCAAAAAATACGCCAGCGATCAAGAATAACAAACCGGGGATGCCATAAAAGCGCAGAGGATGGTCAATTGATACGAATTTAATAGTGCTTATGATTACGTCTGCACCGTGATATAGCGGATGTTGGGAAGAGGTTCCTTTGCGGTATCTAATTTCAATAGGTACTTCAGTAATCAAGAGATCGTTATTATGCGCCTTGAATATTATCTCTGTGGATGCGCCCATTCCCCTTTCTGTCACATGAATTGAGTCAAGTGCTTTTTTGTTGTATGCCCTATAGCCACTTTGTGAATCGGTCAACGTGCTTCCGGATATGATATTTGAAATTCTAGTTATCGTTTTTACACCAAACTTTCTATACGAGGATGTATTGCTTTTATTGCCATGTTCCAGTGGAAGAAAGCGCGAGCCGATAACTAGATCGGCTTGATTATCAAGCAAAGGCTGGATTAATGATGGAATATCGTTAGGATCATGTTGTCCGTCACCATCTAGCGTTACCATTATTGCGGCCTGCATTTCACGAGCCTTGCCAAAGAGAGATGCGATAGCTGCGCCATAGCCAAGGTTACGTGGATGGCGTATCACTGTGGCACCCATTTTTTCTGCAATCCTTGCAGTCATATCAGTTGAGCCATCATCGCACACGATCACCTGATCCACATAGCTTATGGCGTCTAGTATGACTCTGGCTATATTGGCTTCTTCGTTATATGCTGGAATGCAGGCAACGGTGAATGGTCGTAGCACAGATTATCCTTCCTCAATGAGGTAAGTATATTCTTGCAGTATTTTTAAATATAAAAGTATTCTTACCCTTTACCGTTTCTATGGATTGGTAATACTGCCATTACGATCATCAACCAATAAGGATAGATATACTATCAGCCTTTGCTATGATATCAACAAGGCGTGGAAAAAGAACCGCTTGTAAGCATAATCATTGTGACACATAATAACAAAAATGATATTGTTGAATGTATTGATTCGGTTCTTCAGCAGGAATACAGAAATTTTGAAGTAATTGTGGTAGATAATGATTCTTCAGATAATACTGTTGCCGTCATTAAGAAAGCTTATGGCTCCAACCCTGTTATCAGGTTAATTCAAAATAAAGAAAACGAATGGTATGCAGGAGGCAACAATGTTGGCTTTCATGAATCAAAGGGCGAGCTTGTCGTCGTATTGAATCCTGACTTGGTAGTCGACAATAAGTGGCTCGTTAAGCTGGTAGAAACCTATTATCAAAATAAAGACAGAGCAGGGATTGTTTGTAGTAACGTATTGTTATATGATAAAAGGAATATCATTAATGCATGCGGTAATGACATCCATCTTACTGGTCTTGTTTTTTCCCGCTTTTATATGGAAAATGAATGCAAGTGCGCACAAGAAAGCAGAGTTGTAGCTGCCCCATCAGGTGCATCAATGCTATTTGCAAAGGAAAAACTGGCACAGATAGGAAGAAGAGAGCCCTTTGATGCCAGCAGATTTACAATGGAGTATTCAGACATTGATTTGGCAATTGATTTTTTGAGCCATGATCTTTTATGCTTTGTATCACCAGAGTCCAAGGTATATCACAAGTACAGGTTCAAAATGACGCCACAAAGGCTCTATACCCTTGAGAAAGGACGACACCAAATTCTTGGCCATATTACAAGGAAAACACTTTCGCAAATGCGGAGGGCTTTGATAATTGGTGAACTGATGATTTGGTATTTTATTTTGACAAAAAGGCAGAGCCTAATAGGTGCCAAGATCAGAGCAGAGCTTTGGAAGCTTATTCATTCCACAGACAGGGATGATAACTCTTGTGAAAAAGACCAAAAAATATTGACAGCTATGATACCTGACATATCCACATACAGAGAATTTGGCACAGGCTCTATGTCTAACGTGTATCGTTTAAACAGTATCTTTCGCTCAGTTAGACAATCGGTTATTGATAATTTTAGCAAAACTTTGGCATGATTGAAGTTATTCAGTACAGAAAATTCTTATAGACGATATAACCAACTTATATCCTTGCTCGAAGGAATCAAGATTTACGAAGTAAAAAAGAATGTTGATGAAAGGGGGTTCTTTGGAGAGATATTCAGGAAGGATTGGAAGGATTTATTTCTTGACGACGAGATAGTTCAAGCGAATTTATCTGTCTCATATCCTGGGATGATTAGGGCTTGGCATCGACATCATCGGGGTCAGGTAGATTATTTCCTCGTTCTGCAGGGTGCACTTAAGATCTGTGCATTTGATGATAAGAGCGGTGAACTAAACGAGATCATTAACAGCGAAGAGAAATTGCAGCTTGTAAGGATACCCGGACATTACTGGCATGGTTTCAAGTGCATAGGAGATAAAAGGGCTGTAGTCATCTATTTCGTAAACCGATTGTATGATTATAAAAATCCAGACGAAGAAAGGAGGCCATGGAATGATCCTACGATTATTGATAAAAAAACAGGAACAGTATTTGATTGGAACCGTCCACCGCACAAGTGACTATGATTGTATCTTGGAAATATTCTTGTAACAGGTGGATTTGGATTCATTGGTAGTCACTTTATTCGAGAGATTCTAACAAGTACAGCTTATGAAATAAATTCTGTAGTTAATATCGATTACATGGGTTTTGGTTCGAACCCAAATACGTTAAGGGATATCGACCAAGATCCCAAGTATAGGGCAATTATCGCAGACATAAACGACGGAGATGCTCTATCACAGATAGCAGAAAGTACAAAGATAGATGTGATTGTAAATTTCGCAGCTGAAAGTCATGTCGATAGGAGTATTGCCAATCCTGCAGCATTTATCAAATCCAATATTAACGGAGTGCAGAGCCTACTTGAATTTGCGAGAATTAATGATGTTGGAACATTTGTGCAAATTTCCACCGATGAGGTCTATGGTGATGCTACAGGCAAGGGGCATCTGAATGAAGAAGCTCCGTTATATCCTAATAGTCCATACTCTGCTTCAAAAGCATCAGCCGATCTCTTAACAAGAGCTTATCACAAGACCTACGGTTTAAAAACGAGAATCACACGTTGCTCAAATAACTTTGGACCCAATCAATTTCCAGAAAAGTTAATTCCCAAGACTATAATTAGGGCATTAAATGGCCTTACTATTCCAATCTATGGTGATGGTCAGCAAACTAGAGAATGGTTGTACGTTAGGGATCATGTTAGTGCCATTTTGCAAGTCATAGCAAATGGGAAACCAGGGGAAATTTACAATATTTCAACTTCCAGCGAGAAAAGCAATATCAAACTAGTAGAAAAGATTTTAGATATTCTGTACAAGCATCGAGCAATTCGAGCAAAGATTGAACATGTACCAGACAGACCGGGTCATGATCGTCGCTACTCACTAGATTCATCAAAAATATCAAGAGAACTCGGGTGGACTCCGCATTTTGGATTTGAATCAGCACTTGAAGAAACGGTAGAATGGTATCTTAAGAATGATTGGTGGTGGACTCCCTTGATAACCAAAGAGATTTTAGATCCGCAACCTTGGAAACAGAACTGGAAAAAGGGATAGAGTTGAACGATACCCTTCAAAAAGATACCAAGCCAAAGATGCTAATTACTGGCCTAAGCGGTCTTGTAGGTTCATACTTGTCAAGGCTGCCCGATCTTAAAAATTACGATGTTTTGTCTATTGATCATATTGAACGTTCTGGTTTCGGAAACTATGTGGTTGCCGATCTACAGAATCTGGATACATTTAGCCGCCTGATGAATAAAGTTCAACCAGATATAATAATTAATCTCGCGGCTATGACAAACGTTGATGCATGCGAAACCCAAAGAGAAGAAGCAGATAAGGTTAACCATCTTGTAGTAAGTCAAATTTCAAAGTTTTTAGATAACAATCCAAATAGCTATCTTCTCCAAGTATCTACGGATTACGTTTTTGATGGAGAACGTGGCAACTATAGCGAATCAGATGAGCCTAATGCCATCAGCTGGTATGGCATGACTAAATTGTTAGGAGAACAGGAATTGCTGAAATGTAAAAGTAGTAATTGGTGTATAGCAAGAACAAGCACACCGTTTGGAATACACAATAAGAAACAAAGTTTTCCAATTTTTGTGATAAAAAGCTTAAGGAATAATCAAGAGATTAACATCCTAATTGATCAAGTAACATCACCAACGTATGCCGATAATCTATCTAATATGCTGCTTGAAATAGTTCAAAAGAAGATAACAGGAATCATGCATGTAAGTGGGTCAACACAAATTACACGCTACGACCAAGCCTTGCAAATTGCATCTAAATTTAATTTAAATGAAAAATTGGTGAGACCCTCTAGCATAAAAGAAATGAAATGGAAGGCACGCAGACCAAGGGACTCATCTCTAAACGTAGCAAAGGCTTGTAGCATTCTGGAAAGGAAACCGATTGGATTTAACGAGGCCCTTTCCGCATTTGCGAAGGAGCTAGCAAAATCAACGATCATTTAGATAGAGAGAGGTCCCATCTCCGACGATAAATTTCATACCTTTCTGAGGACTATCACGCTCATTTGTAATTACAGAATTATTACCTATAATAGAATCAATTATTCTTTTATGCATCTTTATCTTGCAGTTGTCCATGACAATTGAGTTTTCAATCTCACCATGGATGATTTGTACATTGTTTCCTATGCTTGTGAATGGTCCAATGTAGACCCCAGCATGTATCTGGCAATTCTCTCCCACGATTGTTGGACCACGTACAACCGCTCCTTTTGCTATCTTTGTATTCTTTCCTATTACCACACGGCCTTGTATAGATTCATCAGATTCCACTAAGCCCTTTACATCTTCTTTTAGACTGTCTAGTATGAATCTATTCGCATCTAACACATCTTCAGGTGTACCTGTATCTTTCCACCAACCTGTAACGTAATTGTACTCAATTCTATTGCCTGCCAACATCAAGTTCTGCAATGCTTCAGTTATTTCCAGTTCCCCTCTCCAAGACGGTCTTAAGTTATCGATTATTGGAAAAATGCTAGGACTGAGGAAGTAGACTCCGATTACCGCAAGGTTTGATTCAGGGTTCCTTGGCTTTTCCACAATTTTTTCAATCTGATTTCCTCTTATTGTAGCAATACCATATCTTGAAGGGTCTTTCACTTCACACAAAAGTATGATGGCATCAGCACTTGTTTGCTTATCAAATCTTGCTGCAAAGCTTTTGATCCCCCCTTTTAGAATATTATCGCCCAGATAGACAACAAATTTATCATTACCAACAAATTCCCTGCAGAGACCTATTGCCTGAGCTATTCCAGCTGGCTTATCTTGATAGATATAAGTAATTTTGATACCAAACCTACTTCCATCACCATAGAATTCTTTGACTTTGTTAGGATAAACATCACCTATAATTATTGCAATGTCACTTATTCCTGCATCTATTAGATCATCCAGCGCATATTGGGACATTGGCTTATTAGCAATGGTTAGTAATTGCTTTGGGCCCGTATGAGTTAGAGGTCTAAGGCGTGTCCCATGTCCACCATGAAGGATAATACCTTTCAAAGTAATGTATTCTATATTTGTTTACTATTAATATCTTACATTGGTCTAGGGGTGCTGTTAAGTTAAGCCAAATCACTCACCTCCCAATAGTCTGGCTGTCAATCTAAATTTTAGACCAGCTCTCTGAGCGTTGTGTACGTATATAGTTGCAAAAACAATCCTGTCCAGTTCCATACATACGCGCACACCCCAGTCTAGTACATGGATGGTGTAATAATCGGCAAATCCTTCAGTTCTGTCCTTGAAATATTCTGCCACCCTTTCGATGATGTTCTCTTTCTCCGTGTACACACAGAATGCAGCCTATATGTTCTAACCTCAATGTACGGCAAACAAGAGCATCGGGATACCATGTACCCCCACCATCTTCTGATTAGACAAAGTAAATTACAAATACAATGCGTAGACATCCCACAATTTCCGTGGGTGTTCTTTCACGTTTTATCATTCCAATGTTGAATGTGGAAGACCATCATCCACATCTATGGTTCTGTCCTTAACAACACCGGTCTAGGAATAATCGACTTAAAATACGTCTTACCATGCGAAAGGCTCATCCATAGTTATATTGGAGACTCCTTAGAGAATTGTCAGCAGCAATTAATGCTTTCAAGAAGTCCCGGATATTCTCTGGAGCATATTTTTTGATTGCAAGTGCATATGAATTAGCAGAGATCTCGTTCCACAGATCAGCATTATTATAAAGCTCAGTGATGCTTGATGCAAATTGCTCAGGGGTCTCTGCAATTAGAACTGAGATCCCATCAATCAAGTCCATTCCCTCTGCTCCGATAGATGTAGTGACTACTGGCAATCCATTCATCATGCTATCCATAATTTTTCCTTTAATCCCAGAGCCATATCTTAAAGGAGCAACCATTATTCTACAACCTTGCAGATATTGTGAGATATCTGGCACATATCCGGTAACTACGATATCATCACTTTCTAGTTTTCTTATTGCTTCCGGAGGGTTGCTTCCTACTAGATACAGTTTAACTCCGGTTATTCTATTCCTTACTAGTGGAAATATTTCATTTGCCAGAAAAATAGCTGCATCAACATTTGGAGGATGCATATATCCTCCCACGAAAATGATGTCTCTCCTATTTTCATAAGGATTAATTGTGTCTGGAGGAATATAGATTAGTGGCAATACCACGGGATTGATAGAACTATCTTCATTCTTTAGGATCGCCCCCTCTTTTCGTGTTCTTACGAAGGTGTATGTGCTCGCTCGCGCTAGCCTTAGTTCTATCTGCTTCATGTTCCGTGCTTCAACAAAGCGTTCTGGCTTCCTTTCAATCAAGGCTTGGCGATATAATCGTATATAACCTATGTCGTGTGTCTCATAGATTATTTTAATGGTTGGCTTAATTTTCAATATTGTGTCTATAAATTTTATTGATATATGGGGTCTTGCCATTATGACATAATCATAATCTTTTCCACGGACTTTGAAGAAATCCTCAAAATTGTTAGGACCATAAATTACCTCGATTCCTTTTTGCTGTAACTCAGTTACGTATGGCTCTGACTTGTAGAGATTTTCTGGCCAGAAAGTGATGTTATGTCCTAGCCAAGACAGTATACATAAAGTATTGAAAGCAAACAAAGAGCCTGCATCCTGATCAGGTGTAGGAACATAATGATCGATATAGAGAATTCTTAGCCCATTTCTTCGTGACCGTTCCTTGATGGCATTTTCTTGCGATGCTAGAAGCCTGCCTGTTATCTTGTGCCCCCATTTTTCAAAGAACTTCTTTTGGTTTGTAACTTGATATGCCTTAATTCCTTTTGATGTATCAGTTCCTTGTGTTCCTCCTTCCTTATGAATTATTGTTGCAAGAGGTTGATAAAGGACATTGTATCCTTTCTCTCTCATAGCAAAGCACATGTCTGCATCCTCCCAATAAGCTGGGAAGTATCTTTCATCAAAACCACCTAATTCCATGAATAGGGATTTTTTAACCATTAGAAATGCTCCAGAGCAGTAATCAACTTCTCTAACGAAATTTACATTGGGATCATCAGCATTAAATGCATATCTTCCATAATTCCAAGCCGTTCCATCACCCCAGACAACTGCTCCTGCTTCTTGTAATGATCCGTCTGGATAAAGCAATTTACCTCCTACTGCACCTGTAGAAGGATAAGATGCTAATTTGACAAGAGCTTCAAGCCATTGAGGCGTCACTACTTCGGTATCATCATTTATGAAGAGGAGAAGGCTCCCATTAGCTTTCGAAGCTCCAAAATTGTTTATTCCACCGAAAGAATATTCATTTTCATAAATATACACTTGATGTTTTATAGTTGATAAATAATTTCGCATAGGAGATCCAGCATCAAGATTGTTTGTGACAATAATAATCTCATAATTTGGATATGTGGTTTTCTTCTCTATGCTTTCTATATTCTTCTTAAGATAATCGACGTTGTTATATGTTGCTATGATAATACTAACTAGAGGGTACTCCTCTAATTGATTGATCTTATGTGAACCGAATTTCATAAATTGTCTCAACCATTTGTCTTCTATTGGTGGAGCTTCTTTTGGGGAAATGATTTCATTTGACCATATAGCCAAGTCAAGCTTCTCTATTTTTTCAAGCTCGTTTACAGCAGTTTTAGCCAACGGCACAAGATCTCCCGTCACCTGTATGTGTTCATAATCAGCTAATGATGACAATTTTGTAGATGACTTTGCTTGCACTTCAAGTTCGCGTATTACCCTTCTACTTTCGATTGTGTTCTTAAGAGTATTAATCGCTCGTCTTCTCAAGGTAGCTGGTGGCGCAGTCTTGTCTATGAAGTTAGCAATTCTCCTAACTATTTTATAGATCGTAGAATTCTTAATGTCATCAAGCTCTCTTTCCTTGACAGCCAAAGTATTTTTCAAACTACTATTATATGACTCTAGTAACATTTTGTTCCTGTTTAGTTGTTCGATATCCTCATATTTCCACGTGGAGCTTGGATAAGCCAAATCTTTTCTTGAAATTAACTCATCGACTTCGCCTAATAGATCCTTGACTGCATTTTCATTTTGTTCGACGATTTTCTCCAGCTCCTGAATCCGTGACTTAGCTGATTCCAGCTGTCGTTCTAAAATGGATGTTCTCTTTTCTTTGATCCTATTGTTCTCTGCAAGTGATTGGTATCTTCTATTGAGTTGTGAGTATCTTTCTTTAATTTGATTTAGTTCGAATAATTTCGTCTCGAAGGCTTCCTTCAAACGAAGATAATCTTCTTCTGATATTGATTGATTGGCATTGGACGTTGAATCGGCCACATGCTGTCGCAGTTGATTGCTATTATGCCTTTCAGATAAGTTTTTTTTCTTATTTATATAGGCTCCTACGTCGCTCCTTCCATCTAATCCACGACTAATTTTCTTCAGGTCTTTCACCAAATAACAGATGCAGCTCGGCAGCTAGACTATTTTTGTCGTCGTATAAATTATTTCGCGTGAAAAAACATATCCTCTATATAAAGCTACAGTAAGAGTTAATCTCGGCTCATAAAATAGTCTCAGTAAACTCTTATAAAAGAGGAACGTACGAGTTTTAGCTCCTTGTCTGGAGCTGATATTTCGAAAGAGAGTCAACTTAGGAGGTACAGATCGCTAGTAATGTTTCTAGCCACATCCGATCTAAAGCTACGGTATCGTAATTCCATTTTGGGATTCTTATGGTCATTTCTTGAACCGTTGTTGATGTTAGGAGTCATGTATTTTGTATTCTCGTACATCTATCCCTCACAGAACATCAAAAACTTTCCACTTTACTTACTTCTAGGTATAGTCATGTGGAATACATACACGCGTTCGACTCAGACCAGTTTGAACAGCATGGTAGCAAAAAAGGGGATTGTTTCAAAAATATATTTTCCACGAGAAATTCTTCCTCTCTCATCATGCATAATGAGCTTCATTATGCTACTGTTTGAATTAATCGCGTTTGGAATTTTCATGGCAGTTTTTAATTTTATTCCGCCATTTACAATAGTATTTCTTCCACTTCTAATTATCATCCTTTTTGCATTATCTCTCGGAGTATCATTTTTCTTAGCAGTTGCTAACGTGTACTTTAGGGACATACAATATATCTGGGCAGTTTTAATTCATGCATCATTCTTTATAGTACCTATCTTTTATGATATTCAGGCTATGCCAGAATCCTTGAGGAATTTGGTTCTACTTAACCCGATGGCAGCTCTTTTAGATTTAGGACACAAGACGGTTTTGTATGGCATACTGCCAGCATTGTCAGAAATCCTTTATCCAGTGGCAGTCTCATCAATTACCCTTGTTATAGGATACTTTATATTTAGAAAATTTGAGGCAAAAGCAGTAGAATTGTTATGAATGACAATTCCAATGCTATTGAAGTTGAGCACTTATTCAAATCTTTTAGAATATCCCATGAGAGTAACTCTACACTGTTTGATCATTTATTATCGTTCGCAAATAGCACTAGAAAGTATGAGAGACTAAAAGTGCTGGATGATATTTCATTTAATGTAAGAAAAGGAGAAATGCTAGGTGTTATCGGTAAGAACGGAGGAGGCAAAACAACATTACTGCGTGTACTGTCAGGGATTATAAAGCAAGACAATGGTACCATAAGGCGACAGGGATCGGTAATTCCTTTTATCGAAGTAGGATCAGGCTTTAGTCCGGATCTTACAGCTGTTGAAAATGTGATTCTTTATGGCATGCTCCTAGGATTTTCTAAAGTAGAAATGAAGCAGAAGTTACCCGAAATACTTCGGTATTCAGAACTAGAAAAGTTTGCAGACACAAAACTAAAGAATTTCTCATCAGGAATGCATGCAAGATTAGCTTTTTCTACAGCCATGCAAGTCAATCCGGATATCATGCTTGTTGATGAGATATTATCTGTTGGAGACACATTTTTCCAAGAAAAAAGCTTTCACACATTCCTAACATTCAAGAGAGCTGGTAAAACCATAATCTTCGTTTCACATAACTTAGATCAAATCAGAAGGCTATGTGATAGGGCGATGCTATTGCACGAAGGCAAAATACGTAAAATAGGCCATCCGATTGATGTCATCCATGAGTTTCGGAATATAACAGCACCTACTGCCGAATTGTGATTGTGATGGCAATGATATTAGATAATATCCTCAGTGGACGTTAGAACGCATGTTATCTGTAATGACTTTAAGATTGATTAAATCTGTCGTTGATCTAATCCTCAATGAGTTTATTTTTTTATGTTTGTTATATATTTTGATGAAATTGGCGAAATACCATAATACTGCCCTGATTGCTGCCTTCTTATCGACATTGGAATGATAATCCTTTTCTAATCCAATGTTTACAACTAACCTGAAAAAACCTACAATTAACCTTGCGAAATAAAGTCCAAGACAGATCATCGATCTACTCGCTTCAAAATGGGTCGTAAGAAGAGAAAGTTGATTCTTAAGTCCATGAAATGTCATGATTGAATTCATTTTATTTGCTGTGGCACCACCCAAGTGATACACTATCGATGTTGGAACAATGACTACTTTGTATCCTAGGATATTTGCTTTCCATCCTATTTCGACATCTTCAAAAGTTATAAAGAAATCCTCATCAAAACCTCCAAGGGATAAAAAGAAATCTCGTCTAATTATCATTGCAGCACCCTTTGCGCTCAATATTTGATGAGGACCATCAAGATCTGATGCTTTTGAGCTGTACGCAATACCATACTTTGTTGCAAAATCTCCACTGGAATCAACTTCCCCATTAGGTTTCAGAAGAAGACTTTGCGCAATTACAATCGAGTCATCGTTGTCTATTACAGCAACTAATTCCTTAAGCCAGTTGGGATCCACATAAGTATCGTTATTAAGAAAAACCAAATATTTCGATGATGATTCTCTAGCTGCCAAATTATTTGCTCTTGAGAAGCCAACGTTGTTATGTAATGGTATAATCTTGCATGAAGGAAAATTGTCTTTAATAAAATTAATGCTTCCATCAGTAGAGTTGTTATCTACAAGAATAATATCAAAATTCGGATATTCTGTGGATGCGAGTGATTCCATGCATCTTCTAAGAAGATTGATGCCATTGTAATTGACGATTACGATGCTAATGCTTGGGAAATTATTGCTAATCATATTGCCAAGAGCTACACTCTTCTGTAAAGCGATGAGATTGATTCTCCTTCTCTCTGACCAGCAGGGGGAAAGGATGTTTGAAACACCTTTTCAAACAACATTCCATAGCTTGCAACCTTTTCGAATATTCTATCAATGCTTATTGCATTAAAGTAGTTGATGTGATAAGGGATTTTTATATAATTCCATCTATGACCTTTCGACTTGAAATCATCCGAGTCGATATTCGGGGAGACTATAAATATGCATCCCCTCGATTGTAGCCAAGAAGAAACTAGTCTTAGCACGTTTACTGGTTTGAGAAAATGTTCAAAGACATGATTAAAAACTATCAGGTCAAATTTGCCTTTAAAGTCTTCAAACATGGTTTCATCTCGATTTTCAAAATCAGTAGACACCTGAAGGATATCTTGGAATGGAATGGTTAGAGTATGCCATCTGTGTTCTTTTGATATCAGATTAAATCCAGTGTCTGCCCTAGTGCTGACATTTAACAAGTACTTTTCATCTTTTTTTATTACTGTATTAAAGTATTGTGTGAATAAATGATCATAATGAGCTAATGCATTCTGATTGTTTACATCATCATCAAGATCCAATCCATAGTCAGCAGAAAGATCAGAGATCATACCGAGTGGAGGATGAGGAAACAAATAGCCATGATTACATATGCGACATTGATAGACAGTAAAAACTTTATCCTTGATGATTTTGCTAAACACCCATCGAGTTCCCGAATGACCGCATACGGGGCATTGAGGCTTTTCCATGTATGTACAAAGATTTACGACCACTCTTTAACCGTTACTTTACCAAGACTAGTCATTTTTTAGGATGCAACTATGAATTTGAACCGTTTCTAGTAGCCATCTCATAAACAACACCTCCTAAGCAAAATCAGCATACATCCAGGCTGGACAAAACCCAAAAAGTTCTGTGCATGATATTCATAGCGTACCAAAATGCGACGGTAATTCTGCAGCCATGCAAACAACCTTTCTATCTTCCAGCGGCGTTTGTACCGACGCAACACTCGTCCATCCTGCGTCTTTGGCCGCTTTCTGAAACCCGATAGCCTGTGTAGTGCGATTAACTCGATGCCATGCTCAACAGCAAGTCTAGCATCAAGCAGGTCACTGTCGTCGTATGCCTTGTCTCCAATCAGACGCGCCGGTTTATCATCAGAGAGACAAGACACTTGGAGACAGTCTCTTCAGCAAGGGTGACTTCATGCGGCGAAGCAAAAGACGCAATGTTGATGGCGACAAAGGAAGACCATCATTACCGTCTGCAACTGCCATGATCTTCGTACTACCCTTGCCCCGCCTGGTCGCTCCGACCTCGCGCCCCCTTTTTTCGCTACGACAAATGTGCCGTCAATGAAACATTCCGACAGATCAAGACCGCCGCGGTCGCGCAAATCATCGGCCAATGCTGTGAGGATGTCTCCTCCAAATACTCCCGAGCGGACCCATTGCTGGAACCTGCGATGGCATGTTTGGTATGGCGGGTACCTGTCAGGCAAATCGTGCCAGCAGGCTCCTTCGGTGCGCAATATCCATAATATTCCATCCATTACTTCCCGGCAATCACGCCATGGCCTGCCCTTCTTGCCATCGGGACGCCTTGGCGGCTCTGGGATGAGTGGCCGGAGTGTATGGACCACTGCTCGTCTGTCAGACCCCTAGCGACGAGCTAGTTTGTCATCAGAAAGCTTCTCTCGATGAAACAATTAGACTAGCAGGTGAAAAATGGCTGACTCAAACTAGTGATGTACCATCCATTTATGAGATGGCTACTAGGTTAGCTCCACCACCTGCTCAATCTCGAACCTCACCGACCCTAGCATTGCAACATTGCAGTCAAAATTATACAACCATTTGTTGCTAGAGTCGCCATCCAAGGATTTTTCAATAAAGAAGGCTGTAAGGAATCTGTCAACGAAAAAGGTATCTGAAAGTTTGAGACCCCCAAATGGTGGTTGATTATCAATGTCAGCAGGTCTAGATATGATCGTCTGTAAAATTAGTTTGCCTCCTGTTAACCTTGCGCAGCTCATCAAAAGCTTGTAGTGGGTCCCTCAAATGATACATCACACCAAGGAATAACACAATATCAAATTTCTTAGGCAGGAGCTGGCCAACCTCGTAGACACTCATATCGCGAAATTCAATTCTATCATAACCTAGGATATCACGGCAAAGATGGCCTGCTCCATGGCTTTGTATCCTTGTTCCCCCTTTAACAATGCCTAAGACTCGCTTTCCGTTTAGCTCACGTAGTTTCAGAGAGAAGAATCCAGAGCTGCATCCTACATCTGGACAATTTTTTCAAGTCAGTTATTAAAAATTCTCTCAAGATTTCCCATCGCTTTTGCACATAATCATTTCTCGGCCTGGTTTCTATGCCTTTTAAATTGATGTTATGAAAACAAGGGCTCAACCCGTTAATCCTTTTGTACATCAGGGCGGGCGTTAATAATTACGGGTAATGAGAATAGAGCGCATATATTATTTGCTAACGATACGCTGAATGAACGAAGTAGTATATATTGTCTCTGATGTTTTTTGCGGCTCCGTTAACTTAACCTCCATCCCTAGCCAGCAATGTCATGAACCGAGTTCTATCCGTACCTAAATGCAGGTATAGCATGAATAACCTGAGCCAATTCCATTCGTGTTGTCTAGTGCAATCATGTTTTCTACATGGGAAATAGTCGTCAAAACATTCTGTCCTGTCTTTGATATGCTGGATAAACCGCTCCATCAAATTCTTGAATTCAGCACCATATACATATAATGGCGTAGCCTGAGCCACCTGCATGCTTCATTGTACCAGTGTACACCATCTGTAAATATCGGCTTCAGCCCATATACCTTATTTGCAACTGGTTGAAGAACTGATAATAACATACAAATAATGTTCTATCACGAGAGACAGTGCATCATCATCAGACATGAACCTAGAGATGGTTTGTATGCTATCCACAGCCAGTAGTAGTCAATGCCATCTATCCGTAGCAATGTCTCATCAACGAATATCACCTTGACCAACCGTCGCCCTTGTCTGTCCTGAATTTATCGGCCATGTCATCAGCATATTTCTGAACCCATTTCCATACTGCTGCTGCAACATGGCTTCTTCTTTTCTTGATTTCAGATAACGATTTGTGGCTGCCAGTCTGAAACTCCCAGAATTATTAAAATACACAAGCACAGACCATATCTGATTATTATAGCTGGGTTTGTCCTAGTTCTATTCATAGCCAAGAATAGCTAGGACAAGCCTAGCTATACGAATTACCTCAAGTTAATGGAGCTTTTTTTGCATGTTCCTCAAAATCAAAGTTAATTAGCATTTTGTTTGTGTCGCCGCTCACAATTGTAACGCCACTATTCTAGCTTACTTTATTCAAGACAACGTCCCTGTTAATGGCATGGAGTAATTTGCCAAATATAATCTTCTCCGGATTGATATGCCTCTTGCATGGCCTTCAGCTTTAGGCATGATCAAAGAGTAATTACTATAATCTCTAATTATTAAGTTTGGCAGTGCGCTGAACAATCCAAAATTTTAATTGGAATTTGTAATAGCGTAGCCTAACTTTTGCAGAGTGCTATTCATTATCTGCTGCATAGCATCTATTTCTTGTCTGCTAAAGTTTTCTTTCCACATACCAGATGATGCTGCTCTGGTGCGCTTCCCTCGCCCCTTTTGCGATTCCGGAATTTTTTCAAAAGAATAAAGATCAATAATTCTGTTGAGCTCATTGTCGTCTATCGGAATATCAATAAATCGGTAGATCTCTTTTAGCAGTTTATACGTATTTTCCCTAAGATCTTCATACTTTATTATCAGGCCCCTTTTTTTCAAATGCCTAGCTTCGGCTAAAAGTAACAATTCACTTGTAACAGACCATCTTTTGGAGTATGACGATATTATCTTGAGATTATGCTCGCTAGATTGAGTTAATTTCACACTTGGTGCTGATGTGAGCCATCCTCCCTCTTTTATTGCATCTACATATGAATCCAGAACATCTCTCCCGTCTCTAAATAGAAAAATGGCTTTCGAGTTTGGAAGACATTGCAAAATGATATCAGCTGCCATACTGCCATTAGGCTCTTTGATAATTAGCTTCCTATTGACATCTTTAAACTGAGCATATATCCTATTCAATATGAGATTGCGCAAGTGATATTTCCAAGTTTGCATGTGTTCAGAATTAAAGAAATAATCGGAATGGTTGCGATATTCATCAAAATACCTTCTATATTCTTCGGGAAACCTAATCAAAGCGCATAAGTGATATCCGAGCAAGGGCTCATCCATGATATTCGTTTCATGGGATAATAACTGGGTACCAAGCCACGTAGTGCCACTTCTAGGACTGGCAAAAATCCATATCAGATTTTTTTCCAGAATTATCTTTTCTTCTTCAGTAATGTCATATACCTCAGACGATGCATTCTGTTGAAAATCATATAGCTCTTGATGAACCGACTCTTCGGATGAGGACAAGACCACATTTGATTTGTAGCCTAACTTTTGCAGAGTGCTATTCATTATCTGCTGCATAGCATCTATTTCTTGTCTGCTAAAGTTTTCTTTCCATGACCCGGTTACTTTTTCAATTTCCGACAGATTAACAAATTTGTTATTATTTACGATATTTTTAATTTCTTCATCGTCTATCGGAATATCAATAAATCGGTAGATCTCTTTTAGCAGTTTATACGTATTTTCCCTAAGATCTTCATACTTTATTATCAGGCCCCTTTCACTCAGAAACTTATCATACGTTTTCTGAAAAAGATCTACTGTTGAGACCCATTCCCGTGATTCCCTTGCAACGTGCCATAATGCATCAGAAACTCTTCCGTTTTGTATCAAACCGTTTCTTATATCGCGAATGTTCGATTCTACAACATCTCTGCCATCTTTAATAATAAGTATAACTTTCGATTTAGGAAGACACTGGACAAGAAAATCTACTCCAAATCCAAAATGTTCGATTACTACTACTTTCCTCTTTACATCCTTGAACTGTGCATATATCCTATTTAGAATAAGTCTACGAAAATGTAGGCGTAATGTATTTCCGTATTTGGGGTTAAAAAAATTATCTTGGCTCATTGAACGAAGTGTGAGATTTCTAATTGTCTTCTCGTCACCTTGGAGAGCTCCCATATGTTCACTCAGTAGAGGCGCATACATGCATTTTGTTTGGTAAGATAATAATTTAGTACCAAGCCATGTTGCTTCACTTTTCGAGGCTGCAAAAATAAAGGTAATGTTTCTTTCGAGAGCCTCCTCTTCGTCAATTGAGAGTCTTGCTATCTTTTGAGATACAAAGAGCACATCGTAGTTTTCCGCCATGTAAGAATCAGCTTCAATGATATGTATATCTTCGATTGGGAGAAGTTTAAAGTGACAGAATGACTTCCGAGCAGTTTCATTATTTATCCGATATATAGCTCGTAATGACACACAGTCGTCAGGAACAACGAAAACAATATTATAGGTTTTTTTTGCACCTGAAAAATCATTTAGCCATTGGATTCTCCTTTCTATAATCTGATTATTCTTATCAAAAAGAGTAATACCGAATAATGCAGAGTATGGCTTTCCTGTAATGCCTGCGACTTGAGATGATGCGACATATTTCTTGCCGGGGGAAACGCTAGTTATCTCGCCGCCAACTGTATACTCTTTGTCAGCAGATACAACCACGTCTAGCATAAAGGTTTCTTGAATGGTCTGTTTATCTATTAAAGTGTTTGTTACTAGTTTTTTATCGGTTCTTATTTTTTTGTAGTTCTGTAAAGTGCTTAGCCAAGCCTCCTTTGCTCTTAGTTCCTCTAGATCATGATGATAGATTTTCTTGAAATATCTAGTCTGTTTCTGCATATCGGAGAGAAGAGTGCCAATTATTTCAAAAGAAACTTCTTGCTTAAACGGCACTCGGATCCTACTGTTTTCTTCAGATCTCTTTTTCAATTCCATATAGATAATCTGCGTATCCGGATCAAAAGATTGCTCATCTATTTTATTATGGATAAAATCCTCAGTATACCACGATTCGAGATCTACGTTCGTGGCCAGACCAAGCTTACTACCCATTGAGATGATCTCTGAAAGCAAACGATTCTTTGACCAATTAAAATCCAGTAAAAATCCCGGGTGTTTTTTGGTAATATTCAAGAGATTTTGGTTATATACTCTCCACAGATACAATGATTTAGACTTGTCAAATTGATTCCTTATTCTTAGAGACTCAGCCACCTCTAAGGGATGTCTGAATATTCCTACCACAACTATATTTTTTGGTAGAAATTTCTTATACGAATCAAGATACAAAAGGATCCGCGGGTCTTTGAACCCAGACATTAGTGAGGGATGGTTTGCAAGTTTAAGAGACCACTGCTGAATTTGGAAACCTAATTGTTCATTCAAGGTTATTTTGGAAGGAGGTACATGCCAAGAACCGCTATTATCTGCAAGTATTTTTTCTCCAAGCTCGTAGAACTTTCTATGCTCCCAATGACCTCCAGGGTTGTCCTTGGCTGGTCGCCATTCGTCAGTTAATAAATCTTCGAAATCGCCCAGATACGTTCCCATGAGATTCAAAGCCCTAGATAGAAAAGATGTGCCGCTCCTATGCATTCCAGTTATTAAGATAAAGGGTTTATCGGGCCATCTTTCGGTAACAGTACTATCATCACATTTTTCAGACTTCATTTACCTGCTAACCGTCTGGCTCGACAAATTTCGCTCCAACTATTATTCCATCATTGCCGAACGGACTATTGTCAACAGCAATAGTACCACTTCCTTCATCGAATGTCCAATGCCCTACAATGTCTCTATACATATCTTTTCCCATGAAAATATCATTAACATCTTTGGGAGAAAGGGCTCTTTCGTACATTCGAACATCGTCTAATACCATTGCAGCATATCCTCCGACAGAATTTGAAGCGCGGCCAAAAACTAGATTGTTAGCTATGTCAGGGTTATATTTGCCTTTAATCATCATAGTTCCTGTAGGCACGCCATCTTCATAGGATACTATCTTCGAACCATAGCATACAAAAGCGTAGTGCCTCCATACATCTATTGGAATAGGTTTCGAATACACTGCAGTATTGAATTCTTTACCTTCTTCATTTCTAATTGAAAAATATACTTTCTTTGCTCGAGATGCGTCAAAAAGTACAGTAAAGCCGTTAGAACTATCATCGCTCTTCGTAATTATACGTGAGTAATTATTCGGAAGTGAGCTTATCTTGAGCCAGAAAGCGATGCCTAGTTGATTTGTGTACAAACTAGGGCTTTCAGTTATGTTCACATAATCGTCCTGACCGTTAAATGAAAGAGCGTAACCAGTTCTCTTTGTACTTGATGGCATAAATTTCTATCAGCATGTGCCTTATAAAAATCTTCAATAACTTATCTCCATAATTTTAACAGAGACAGGCAGAATAGTATCATAGTATTTTGAATCGAAATCCTCTTCCAACATTGAAAATAATGATTCGTGCAAAAGCTTCAGAGCCGCATTAATAACACTCGCAAAACAGCATTTCAATGCCTAAATATTATATATTTATATAATTGTATGTTAGTTTTGTGACAATCTCAACATATAAGAATAAATAAATGTTCTATAGAGAAGTTCCACGTTCGGCATGATAACTGCGGCTGACGTGGACCGGATAGATAACAGACAGGTTCACAAAGTTTATGATAACTGGCCTGAGCATTTTAGAGCCGCAGCAAGAATAGATATTAAGACTGACCATGACTCGGATTTCTACGATTCCATATTTCTTTGCGGCATGGGAGGCTCTGGAACAAGTTGCGATATATTGAACGAAATTCTTTTGTCTAACTCGTCTAAAGTGCACTGTGGGGTCCTGAAAACCACGCATGTTCCATCCAATGTTGATAGAAAGTCGCTTGTTATGATTAATAGCGTTTCTGGTAATACCATCGAAGCAATTTCAACAATGTATGCCGCAGCGGAAAAAAATGCAGAAATAATATGCATCTCCTCTGGTGGGCAGATAAAAGAATTATCTACAAAACTTGGTTGTAATCATATTGAAATTCCTAATCTTTTGCTTCCACGGGCTTCACTTCCATATCTGATAATGCCCGGGCTAAAGCTAATAGACCCTTTTCTGAAAAGGTCTCTTTCCGAAGAAGTTTCAATGATTTATGATACACTGGCAAAGGTTGCAAGAGCTATTTCAATGGAAGTTCCAGAGCACAATAATGTTGCTAAAAAGATCGCAACTTTCTTACAAGATGAATTTACTTTTTGTTTTACATCACCATCTCTCTTATCTGCAGGAACCAGATTCAAGAACTCTTTGAATGAAAATGCCAAGATGTCTTGTCTTAGAGAGTCGGTCTTAGAGGCTTCCCATAACGAGATTGTGCCATTCACGTTTAATAACAAACTTTCTACCAAGTCAATTTTTCTTAGATGGATAGGTGATTCAGAAATCGTAAAACAACGCTTCGACAAGATTGGTTCATTGTTTGCTAGTATTGAACAACCGGTTATGCAATTATTCGCATATGAAAAGAGCTTGATTAACGCTATACTATCCTCTATCTATATCCTAGATTATGCTACTATTTATCTTGCCATATTACGCGGCATCGATCCATCTCCAACTCCAGCGATAGATATTTTAAAGGAAGCTTAGATGTACCTGTGGCGCCGTAACAGGCCAAGAATCATATTCACACATTCATTTACGCTCTTTGCTTCAGTATCTACAATTAGTTCAGGATTTAGCGGCTCCTCATAGGGATCTTGTATGCCTGTAAGGTTTGATATCTGGCCTGCTGACGCCTTTTTGTATAAACCCTTAGGATCCCTTTGGCGGCACGTTTCCGGAGAAGCTTTGACCCAAACCTCAAAGAATCCTTCACCAATCATTGCCCGTGCATTATCACGAAAAGAACGATAAGGCGATATCAGAGCAACAATCACGTTGATTCCGTTCCTTGCCAGCAGCTGGCTGACATAAGCCACTCTTTTTGCATGGATCTCTCTATCTTCTTTTGAAAACCCCAGATTGGGACTCAGGTTCTTCCTGACTTCATCTCCATCCAGTATTTCAACCTGCAAACCATTGGTTTGCAATTGCTGCTTTAACATACAGGATATAGTAGTCTTGCCTGATCCGGGCAATCCTGTCAGCCAAAGTACAAATCCTTTTTGCAAATCTACCTACTCCTTTTTTGCAGTCGGTCTTGCTTATCAATTTTTGCCAGCTCAAGCCTATTTTGAGGCAAAATAGCCTTGTCTTATAGAGACTATAGTAAGGTATACAACAAGGTTGCAGCTTATATCCTTATGGCGATTGCATCCTCAGGATTCCTATGATGTAGCAATAATTGGTGGAGGAATCCTAGGCGCGTCAATAGCATATTTTCTTGCATCAAATAGTTCCAAATCTAAGATCATACTTGTCGAGCAGGAAGGTACTGCAGCATTTCATACAAGCAGCAGAAACACTGGCAAAGTCCATGCACCATTTCTTTATGATCCTATGAAAAAGAAGCACTTTGCAAAAGCCGCTTTTCTTGGATTTGAAATGCTCAAAACGTATTGTCAGCTCAAATCACTGCCTTTCAAACATGACGGAGTATTGGAAGTAGCATTGCAGGAAAAAGGAATTGACAGGCTTCACAAGTACATGGATTGGGGTGCTTCAAACGGGCTGACAAAAGACGAGTTACAATTCTTGGACAAAGCGGATGCAGCCAAGCTAGAGCCAAACGTTAGATGCCTTGCTGCCATTTATTGCTCAAGAGACGCGTCCGTGAATTACGGAGCAATCACACAAAATATACTCGCTGATGCAATAGACTATGGCTGCACCGTCGCTTTTGACACCAAAGTCAAGCGTGTTGCTAGTCATGATAATGGCGTTTCCATTCACACTACCCAAGGCACAATCAATTCTAATTTTGTAGTTAACGCTGCTGGCGGTAACGCGATAGACATAGCCCACTCGTTAAATGCTGCTAATGACTACACTGACCTACATTTCAGAGGCGAATATTGGCAGGCTTCAGCAGCAGAATATGATTCCTTGACAAAAATAAGCATCTATTCTGTACCAAAGTATCCAGATTATCCATTTCTTGATCCTCATTGGATCGTTAGGGCAGATGGACGAAGAGAGATTGGACCTAACGCAGTACCAGTTTTCAGTCCATATGCATATGACCTAGCCACCAATATCAAATACTGCATACCTAAATTGGTCGAATCTCTGGGCACTGGGGCTCAAAAGATGTTTGCAGACAGGCAGTTTCTTTCATTGGTTTTTAACGAAATAAAGAGTTCATTATCCAAGACTGTTATGATAGAGCGTGCCAGAGAGTTTCTTCCGCAGTTGGATCCAAGAAAATTCACTCAACGTGGCACCGCTGGCATCAGAGCATCACTTGTTGACAAGAATGGAAAATTTGTTCCAGATACGCTATTTATCATGAAAGATGCTGAACTGCATATTCTCAATTATAATTCCCCAGGAGCAACGGGTGCCATGCCTACAGCGGCAATGATTGCAAACCAGCTGATTGAAAGAGGGGTTGCAAAACCAAATACACATAACGTACACAAAATACCTTGGGACATTACAAAAATAACAGAAAGTATGAGATCGTAAAATTAGCCATTCTTGCTATACAACCTATGCAACCAATCATGTAAATCGTCTTTGGCAAGAAACTTTAACATCTTTTTTGACTTGGTAGTATCCGCGCAGCTGTGAATAATTTCATTGGGTTTTGCTTTTTCATATATAGGATCCACATCAAGTCCAAAAATATCCGTCATTTCTTTAGCCAGTTCCTTTATGGAAGTTGCGCTGCCAGTTCCAATGTTAAATTCTCCAGAAACATCTGTTGTTGTCTGCATGGCGAGAATAATGGCATCAACAACATCCTTAACAGAAACAAAATCCCTAGTCTGCTTGCCATTTCCATAGATTATAGGCGGCAGACCTTTTGACAACCTTTGTGCAAACTTTGTTATCACCCCTGCATATCGAGAGTTTTGACCGTCGCCATAAACGTTGAAAAATCTAAGCGATATAGCTGAAGAGATCCTACCTGATTCTTGAAAAGATGCAACAAGCTTTTCCTCAGCCAATTTGCTTCTACCATATAACGAGATCGGCTGTAACCTGTGGTCCTCAGGTATTGGAAGCATCATAGCTTCACCATACACAGCCGCAGAAGAAGCATAGACAAAGTGACCAACATTGTTTTTCGCACAAGCTTCGAGCACTCTTGCCGTACCATTAAAGTTTACATCCACAATATCGGAGCCTGCAAGGGGTTCTGTTACACTGGTATTTGCAGCCAAGTGTATGCATGTATCAATTTTTTCCCGCTTTATGATATCCGAAATCATTTCCCTTTTTCGAATGTCTTCTTTGTAAAATATGACATTCTGGTGCTTTGGAATGTTGCCAATCTTGCCTGATGAGAGATTATCAATAATGACTACTCGATAATCTGGCAATAACATTTTCACGAGATGAAGACCAATAAAGCCGGCGCCACCAGTAACTAAAATAGATTGCAAATAACACATTGGGAAGTTATACTATAGAAAAATGTTTTGTAACCATTTTTATAAGCCAGTCGGCAACATCAAAATTTCATTATTCTGTGATGACCAAGTTTTGACCCATCTATTTGCGGCATTTTATATAGATTTATTAAACGACCTCCTTGCATCGCGATATGGTTTCACCTCTTTACCATCATATGGCAGGCGTAAGCACCTTGCCGATTGGTACCTGCGATATTTAGCAATCTTGCAGAGGATGCGATGGATGACCTTGAATGCCTGAGGCCAAGCATCTCCGAGATGCGATCACCACCCTGCACAACCTCCTTTGCCATTGGTTTAGATTCTTCTTCTTATAGAGAAGAGTTTTTTCTGCTGTTTAAAGCTTCTCGGGCTCCCTACCACCACCAAACCACTGCTCGCTCTTTAGCATCTTTTTCTGCAAGTTCGCATGCTGCCTGGCTACTAGCATCAGGAACGATACTAATGCTATCGCAGACAGGTGCAGCATGACAAACAGTGCAAGCTCCAGATTCGTCTGGATAAAGAGGCGGGGCAGCACCTTGATCCCGTACAGCAGGTAGACAAATGACACCACAAACGATGTTATCAACAACACATAGCTAATTTTGTCCACATTGTTAAAGCTAAACAGGCCAGTGGTATTATCCCTTGCATGCGCCATCCTAAATGACTTGCCTACAATGATGCCAGCTGTTGCTGCCAGGAGCATAAACTCTACTGCAGAGTGTGCAACAGTCCCATAGCCAATCCAAGTGCCCACCATCATATTTCCAAACGGATAGAGGATGTTTGTCCCGCCTACAGCTATATCTCCAATTACTATGTGCGAAATGTATGCCAGAGAATAAGCAAAGGCTGCGCTGGCGGCAGGCACCCTTCTCCACCTCAATACTGCAAATATTATTGATGGGACTACCGCAATGGACAGAACAAGGCTGTGAGTATACGTCTTGTGCGAAGTTATGCCTGCAGCTTGGAGCACAATATCGATATCAGGCACGCATGCGATGAGCATAACTAGTGCAAACGAGATGCTACCACCTACATTGACCTTCTTTGAGATAGCGTATGAAAGAAGAAATGCCACTATTGCATGTCCTACAAGATACATATTTTACAGCGGCTCTCTCGAAGATAGTGCATACATCTTCAGCATAAAATAGCTACCTGTAAAAATTCTTCATACATTATTTGATTTTAGCAATAGTAGCTACTCTATAAATTAACAAGGAGACTAGAACATATCGGGCACTCGATACAGTTGTTGTACGAGCTCCCTTTTGCCAATGAAAAAGTAAAAGAGTTGTTCTTTCTTTTGCCTACAACTCTGTCTTTCTTCTACTTGACTAATGCTCTGTATGTGTAATAAGTCTTGAGGTCTCCTGCAACACAGCCGACACCACCACCATCCCTGTTTTCTATGTTTGTAGCTCGTGTGCCTTCTGGCAGGGGAAACGCTGTCACCAAGTCGATATCCATTGGCGCAAGTATCAATGCCGTGGTCTTGATTGCTGGCTGACCTCGTTTGATTATGATTACATTTTGCTCTGAAATATTGCCATCAACTGCGCAGTACCCAACATCGTACACATTGCCTGTAGGTTTTGTGAAAATAACTGTGTCAGATGGTGAGAGCTGACCCACTGAGGTGGGAATAAGGAAAAACACAGTTGTTGTTTCAGCTTTTGCAGTCGGTATCCCAAAGAGTAGCGCATTGGCTACCAATAGAACTATAGCTATGGTTGCTAGCAGTTTCATGTTGTTTGGTCGGATGCTGCATTTATATAAATAATCTTTTCAGCATTGACACCTGATATGAAGAAGCACTTAGCACCCACAATGATGCAAAATCATTTACAACTCCCAACTTTGGAGTAGAGAACTGAAAACACTACAAGGTGGGAGGAAGGTATAGAATTCAAGCAGTCTTGTTTTCAATCAACAGGCTTTCTTCGATTATCTCGGCCGCTCTGTTGACATAATCGCTTGTAATGAGCGAAGGTATGTGCAGCCTCTTAGCTGGATCGAGCCTAAGGTTTAGCATGACCAAAATCTTGGTTCTCCTATCCACATCACTTGAAGTCCTGCACTCCTCAATCAAGCCACTGATATTATCATTGTTGTTATCTAGCTCGGCTGTCAATTGTAGAAAACATAGCTAATGTATTATAAAAGAAATTCCTAACTGAACCGCTTTTACCTATTATTATTATAATTATTCTCTTGATCTATCTATGTCTATTACTTCTCCACCTTCAACTTTGAGCACAAGCGGCTTCATACAGCTGCGCATAAGAGTAAACGCCTTCATAAACAGATGTGGCGGCAGCATCATAGTAGTTGCTTTTTGTTCTTGTTCTTCAGTTCCCTTCTGCAGAGGCATTGTTATCGCTTTTTCAAGTCGCAGTATTCTTTCAAGCTGAGATCTATTGAGCGCATTCAGGTCCTCTACCTTTTTCCTCAACCTAGCATTTTCTTTTTCAAGCTCAATAATCATCAGCTTGTTATTATTATTACTACTACTATTGGCATCATCTTCAGAAGCCTGCAGGATCAATCCTGCCTTGCTCACTAAAAGTGAGCGCCTGCTCATTGCTTGCCGCTCCCTGGCTATATGGTTCTTTGCTTCCAGAGGAAGCAAACGGCGAATAGTATCTTTTTGCCATATTCCAACTAGATCTTTGTAAATCCTGTCTGCTGCATCTGCTGGTATCAGACCTTCTTTTTTTACAAGAATGTTGTACATCTTGGGAACATAGTATTTTGCCTTTGTTTGATGCTGTCTCCCCAGCTTTATTGCTTCTGATAGAAGGCCATCATATTCAGAGCGCTCTTTGTAATTGTTGTTGTATGGTGACTTACCTATTGCCAGTGCTGTTGTCTTTTCAGCTCGCTGCAATGCAAGTTTCAGTCCTCTTGATATTTCTCAAGCGCCGGTTACTGCCACTACTTCTGTCGTTGTCATAGTTCCCATTTTTCGTAGATGGAGGGTAAGTTATAGTAATAACAGCATTGGCACAACTCATTTGGAAAATATAGGTAACACCATCTTATAGATAACTATTCTGTTCTTTTCTTTTAAAGCAATCCTATATTTTGGATTGTTTTCTGCTTGTTGTCCAATTTATGCTACAGAAAAAAATCATGTAGGTTTGACAGAACCTACAAATATTATATGCACATCACATTCCATCCCAGAAACTATTCTCTCGCTCTTACAATTGCTGTTTTAGATCTTTGACTTTTTAATCATCAGCTTGTTGCCATCAAGTTGCTTGATTTCTGCAAATACGATCACATATCACAAATGCAATAGCAAAAGGCGCAGACATGTCAACGGTTGGTAGTGTTCTTGCCGATATCACATCAAAGTTCCTTGAGATGAGAAGAAAGAGGAAGCAATCCACTGCAGCTTTTCAATCCACCATACTGATATTACATGTTTTGACATTGGTTGTTTTTGGCCTTATAAATAAACGATAATCAGGAATAGAAACCTTCGTAAGCTCATCTTGGGACGATTTGACACTAAACATCGGGTAACGTTGGGATATTAAAAAAGGTAATCGACGATGCTTGATTGGATTCCCGAGCTGTTAACCCGACCTCGCAAATCAAGAAAAACCCAGTTAACTGATTTCGTCTAAAGCTTTTTTCAATAGCTGATAGCCTATGTATCCAAGAGTTATTGTCCCTATAGGACTCCAATTTCAGACTGTTTTTGCTCGTTATCGGCGACGTTTCTTTGACTTTCCGGTAAAGAAGCTCTTCAAGACGTACTGAAGGTTGGTTTCATATACCATTTCATTACCTGCATATTGAACCATTCTTGCCCGCTTTGATACCTGACTTTTCTTGAGCTTGAATTTCTTGATGCATGATTCTATGTCCTGTACTACATCCCTTTCATTTAGCCTTCTTATCTTTGTAGCAACTATATCCACAGGATGCAATGTCTTTAGATCGATACTTTTCAGTTTTGTTCTGATTCGAATGCTATTTTTCAGATAATCATCAGGCAGTTGCTGACTGAAGACCATTCCATTAGTCCAAGTCTGAACCTCAAAACCATGTGGAATACTTCTCTGCACTTTGTTGAATTCTACTATGTCTTCGTGAGGTCCAGTAAAGTCGATATCAATGGTTGAAGGCTTGAGATCTAAAAGAGTCATCGCAGTGCCTCCAGCCGCGACAAGTGTTATCTTTCTTGTCAGTTCACATCGTCAACAGCTTCGAGCAGCCCTAGCAGGCCGGACTTGTCAAGTGGCATTGTATAACCTCATTTTTTCTAGAATGTTCTCCTTGTCTGCCGGAATTTCCTTTATCTTTATAGCTTCCATTGTCTTTATCACTGCATCAGAATCTTTCCTAGGCACTGCCTCTTGCAGTATTTTTAACAAACCTAACATTCTTTCTGTGAGTCGATATTTCTGTGAGAGGAAGAATAGAATGTCGAAGTTGACTGAGTTTTTTGCCAGTATTATAGGAACAGCTTCTATTCTCCTAGCATCCCCCTGTGCTACCAGCGCTGTTGCAATGTATTCTATGCAGATATTTCTTCCATGAGCAGGCATTTGAGTGCCCATTTCCTTGTATCCGAATCTTGCGAGATTGTATACCATATCCTGTTCAGGAATCTTTGCTGGAGTGATTTCTTTCTCCTCCGCTTTTACTGGTATGTTTCTTTCCGCAGCCACTTTTATCGCCATCCAAAAGTTTTGTGGATTAAAGAATGCAATCTTGTCAGAAATCATCTCCTTTAGGGGATTGATCTCATCTGAGGATAGCATGTCAAGGAACTTTGCATCAGTCAGTATCAGAAAGTCTATCTTCATGTTATGAATAGCCTGAAGTTGTAGTACCATATTACGCAATGTCTCTGCTTCTTTTTCATCGGAATAGAAGCTCATGCCATGTGCGCGGATAAGAAAGAGAAGCTCAGCTCTGTTCAGCTTGGCATTTTTGTGGGGCTTTATTATTGAAATTGATCTTACAAATAGCAGATCCCTACAATAATTTTCCAGTTCTAAGAAGAGCATCTGCAGCTCTCTATGTTCCCTTAACAATGTTTGCTTATTTCTGAATTCCATTTCTGTGAGCAGGTCTGTTATCATGTACTCTTTGAAATTCAAACCAACGATCAGCGAATTGCCCATTCTTGTCAGGCGTACTATGCCTTCTTCTGCAAGCTGCTGCAATTTCTTGTATATGTTAACATAATAAGCAGAGCCATAGAGCTCACTAATCTTTTCAGTAAGGGCTTTGATGGACAGCTCTGTCCCTAATCCTCTTGCAAGTCGATTGGTACTCCACAATCAGAATCATTAAAAATCAACCAAAATGAATCAGGTTGGTTGTCGTTTGCAGTCAGATTATGACTCTGGCGATAAGTATAGTTCATGTTTATGCCAACTTCTATGAATGCGGGAGTATTAGCTGCAAGGGTAGGCGACGTATGCCTGACAATCACGTATAATTCTTCATTTTCATCGAGTGGATTGGGCATTGTTCCGTATGTGATATGTGAATATGAAAGCGCGAAGTCAAACCAACCTGTCCAAAATGCAATTATTAGAATAATTGCTGGGATTATGACTAGACGATATTTGTGCTTCTCTGCTATTCTACTCAAATGCTCTTGTACTGATTCCCTATGCGTCAGGATCACAAGTACTAGAATTACAGATGACAAAATTAACATGGAATTGCGGGGATTGAGTCCAAAGTTGTATTCAAGCCCCCATCCGTAATAGTATACGCTTGATAATATGACACCGATAGTAATTGCTTGAAAAAAGAAATTGACTTTCAAAGCCCATATCCTTTTCTGGACAGTAAGAATACCTATGACGAAACCGCCGATAGTTACACCAATTCCCAAATAGCCATACGCAAGCGCATTGTACCAAACATACCATGCATCACCATTGAACCTCGTTCCCAAGTATGGCGCTAAGATGGAAAAACTAAGAACCGCTAATACTATTGTTAAGAGACCGATAATCCCATGAGTTCTTGTCGGATGCCGTCTACTTAATTGCAATTATTCCCAAGCTTGTTAGGGCACCATAAAAGCATTAGCAGCTAGGTTAATGAGTCTCTTGATAGTAAAGTTGAGACAGCCACTTATGAAGCCTGAGACAAAAAGGAAAAGGTTAGCCAAGGAGTTGATAGGTGCATGGTTTTCGCATAACGCCATTGAAAATAGGCATACATTTGCAAGCCTGTGTGATTGGTGGATTCAGTTGCATAAACGAAAGATACAGGAAGAACAAGCGAAAATAGATGATATTGAGTCGTTATATGAAGAATATGTGGTGCTAGGCGAAAAGGAATTCATTACCAAATACTTCCAATTGACTGGTTTTTATGCAGAAGCATACAAGGATATTGAATATCGCAGAAATAATAATGGCAAAAACAGACCTCGACCAAAACGTAATCTAACTGCTGAATGACCATCATCACCCGCGCTGTTACAGGCAGAAAATTTTGTGGTATCACCCGTCAACGTGACAGTACCCAAAGCTGGATATGTAGCGCCAGACACAAAATTAGACCATCCTGTATTCTCTACTACTCTCTCTTTTTTCTCTTCCATTCCGCCGTATAAAATATAATAAGTAAAAGTCACAACCACAAAACAATAAAATAATCTACTGTAAAATAGTAGCGCCAAGGAGGGTAAAAAAGACAGAGGGGGGAGAAGAAGAAGAGTCTTGCTTGACCTTCTTTTCTTTGGCCCCAATATGCTATGTTATGTTTTTCCAATTCATATTTTCAGTTTTTAACTTTCAAGTGTAGCAATGTGAAGAACGGCTTAAGATTACTATCAAGAGTTGTACACATACAAAGGCCAAGAACTAGTGCCTCGATTCCAAGCCCGAAAGCCGGTTCACCTGCTTCTGTCCGGCGAGTAAGGGCTTGCGTATTATTAAGTTACAACAATATAGATAGATAGCAGAGAGTTTTGATGGCCGTTTTAATGTCGAAGCATTGATTAAAAAGTTGGCAGTGGTCTGCGCCT
>FWPU01000754.1_pt1 | contig 46588 bp, 37 predicted proteins | sample 2228361 | NCBI WGS metagenome assembly FWPU01 (sample SAMEA103939777, study PRJEB20133) | metagenome
TTCTTAAGATTCAAATCACCAATCGCCATCCCAGCCTTCGTCATGGCGTTTGCGTTTTTTCTGATACACCACCACGCCTTTGTCTGGGTCATACTCCATCTGCACAAATTTCTTTTTCTTTTTCTTCTTCTTCTTGCCGCCATCTTCTTCTTCCAGCTCGTCATCGGCGAGCGGGCTGACCACATCCAATACATCTGGCTGCAAGGAGAAGATTTTATCAAAATCAGTGATCGGTTGTTCTTCGAGAGCCTCACCTTCGGCGATAGTTTCAGCAGGCAATTCGCTGGAGGGGACTGCTTCGCCTGTTTCAGCCGCCTCGGCAACCGATTCTACAGCCTCCATCGCTTCTTCGAGGGGCACATGCTCGGCTTCAGGAACAGGCTCTTGAACAGCAACCTCTTCTGCAACTAACATTTCTGCTGTGGGCATCTCTTCGGTCGCGATCGCTGAAACCTCTTCGGTTACTACTTCCGCTTCCTCCACCGGTTCTGGCTCAGCCGGCTTCAAGATATCCAGCTTTGCCAGCGCTTCTTCGATCTCGTTCATCGCTTTCGGACCGATCCCATCCAGGGCAAGGATGACATCGGGATCCAGGCGCAATTGCAACAACAAATCGCCCACAGTCGGATAACCGGCGCCTCCCAGTATCGTGGTATAGCGCAGAGGAATGCCAAGATCTTCCAGAGGGATGTCATAAGCTGCGTCGGGGACTTCCGCCTGGGCAACGCGCTGGCGCTCCTCTTCCACCGATCTTTCCCGGGCGCGCTGCTGAATCAGACCGCGCTCCACCCGATCGACAAACTGTGCCAGCAACTGGTACTCTTCCGGCATAACCGGTCTGCCCTCAGCCTTCTTCGCCATAATGGCTTCAACCTGCACTCGCGTGGCCGCTTCCTGTTCAGCCATGAGGGCATATTCCGGATCGGTGAGCAGCTTTTGCAATGCATCCGACACGGCTTCTGGCAGGCTTTTGATATCAATCTTCCAGGCGGTAAGCTTAGCTGCCAAACGAGCATTCTGACCGTCGCGTCCAATCGCCAGGCTGAGCTGATCCTCAGGGACAACTACCGTTGCAGTCTTTGCGCCTTTGGCGTGCTCGTTCAGGTACACGCCGGTTACGCGCGCGGGGCTAAGAGCCTTAGCGATATAAATCGCGGGATCGGGACTCCATTCAATTACGTCAATCTTTTCATCGTTCAGCTCACGCACAATCGCCTGAATGCGCACCCCGCGGATACCCACACAAGCTCCAACCGGATCGACCCCCGGCTGGAGGGCTGCCACGGCCACCTTGGAGCGCTGCCCTGGTTCGCGGGCAATCGAGCGAATTTCCACCATGCCGTGATAAATTTCCGGCACCTCGTTCTCCAGCAAGCGGCGTAAAAAGTTGCGATGGGCGCGCGAGAGCAGTATCTGCGGGCCGCGTTGATTGGTCTTGATTTCCAGCAGCAACGCCCGCACCCGGTCATGCAGTCGAAACCGCTCACCCGGTATTTGCTGATTGCGCGGCATGATCCCCTCGGCTTTCATATCCAGGCCAATGGTGACCGCTTGGGAGTTGATCGCCTGAACTACCCCGCTGACAATTTCGCCCAACTGCTTACTGAAAAATTTGATCTGCGCTTCGCGTTCAGCCTCGCGGATGCGCTGCTGAATGACCTGTCGCGCGGTTTGCGCAGCAACGCGGCCAAAGTTGCGCGGGGTGGTTTCCACCACCACCATCCCGCCCAGAGTTGCCTGACTATCGACCTTTTTAGCGACAGACAGCGCCACTTCCGTACGGTCATCCTGCACGGACTCGACCACCTCTTTCTCCGCGTAAATGGTGACCTTTCCGGTCTCCAAATCAACTTTGGCTTCAATGTGTTGCGCATTGGAGGCATTGACTGCTCGGCGATAGGCGGATACCAGGGCAGCCTCAAGCGCCTCCAGGATAACTTCCTTCGGCAGTTGTTTTTCCTCGATTACTTCATTGAAGGCCAGGATAAACTCGTTCTTCATTCTTCCTCATCTCCATCTGGAGATATGCTTTCCTGTGAAACATGTGCATTGACCGTAATATGCAGAAAAGTGGGGGTCGCCCACTTTTCAACGCTCCGATATTGAACTAATAAACCGACCGTTACTCATTTTAACACCTTAATCTCAAACCGGCAAGATTATCGCAAGCGAGAGCTTAAAAATCTAAGCGTCTTTTAACCTGGTTTCTCGCCCAAGTCCTTTGCCATCCGCCATGCTGGTTCGTGCACCTGTCTTAACTTGCCCTTGTCATCCATATAGGACCATATACCTGCTTCAAGCGTTACGATTCGATACCCATATCGCTCGTAAAACCGCCGCGCCCCATGATTCTCTCGATTGACGTTCAAACATGCCCACCGATAGTGCCTGTCTTGCAGATCAGCCTCAACAAACCCGAGCATGGCGCTGCCAATGCCTAGATTGCGGTACTGGGGTTGAATGCGAAAACCATACAGATAGGCACAGTCGAAACCATTCGCCAGCTCTTTACGGCTGCTATTCAATTGGACAAAAAGTTGACCGATAATACCTGTCGGGTATATTTCTGCAACCCACAACAAGGCATCGCCCCTGCGGGCGCTGGAATAGACTTCACGATACAGGTTACGAAAGTGGGTGTACTCGCCGTTCCATTCTAGCGCTGGAAGGTCCGATTCAACTGCCGGGCGGATAAAAACCTGATTCTCTAACGGCAAGAGCAAGCGATGTTCCATCATGATCCTGAAGCTCTCAAACGATTGGATTGGACGGGTTTCCTGGCAGCCGCCTGGCTCAATTCAGATATCAGCCTGGCTTCTTCGTCCTTATTGGTGATTTTCCCATCTAACCAGGCGTTTCGGACTGTCCCAAGAATATACCGATACTCCGGTCCGGGAGGGATGCCAAGCTGGCGGAGATCATGGCCATTTATCGAGGGGCGCACATGTCTCCATTGCTTCATGTAGGTGACCAGAATATTCTTCAGAGACTCATCCTCGAGCGCCAGGAAAACCGCGTAGATGCTCAGCGGCGAAATCCCCTCCAATCGTTCCACTATCCGACTGGGAGACGCCATTCGCAACGCTGCCAGCTCTCTCCAGAGCAAGCATGCGGATGAAATCGCTTTTCCTAGAGCTGCAGAGAATTTGAGACGTGTCACAACCCCTCTGGCGCTGCCCATATTCAGACGAATCAGCCAGAGCAAGTACAACAGCGCCAGGCGATATTTTTTCGGCTCATCTGTATGGCGAATTTCCCACTCTGCCTCGGGCTCAGATCGGAGTGCTGTCTCGAATCTATTCTTCAACCAATCATCCCAGGTTAAATCCGCATGGATCGCCCGCAGCAGACCCAACTCATGCAGACGAGACATCATGGCGATTGCCCGATCCTCGAGCAGGATGTGGTCCAGCTCATGGCGCAGGCGATCTCCTGAAAGCCGGCCCAGCAAAGGCACGGCTTCTAACATCAAATCGAGCGTGCGCGGGTCGATTTTGAAGCCAAACCGCTGTTCGAAACGCACTGCCCGCAATATTCTGGTGGGATCATCAACAAAAGACAGCGAGTGGAGCACCCGCACAACTCCATGGCGCAGGTCGGCATAACCTCCCCAGTAGTCATACAACTCGCCATAATGATGACCATCCAGACGAAGGGCAAGGGTATTGATCGTGAAATCCCGCCGATGGAGATCCAGTTTGATACTCCCCCGCTCGACGGTGGGCAGCGCAGTTGGATGGGTGTAGAACTCTGTTCTGGCGGAGACGAAATCCAGGCTATCCGGAAGGTCCTCTGGAACCAGCGCATGAACCCATGGGCTGGCTTTGCCGTTGGCGAGGGAGTTTTTCGGCAAAAACCATTTGGCTGTGCCAAACCGCGCATGGCTTGTAACCCTGCCGCCGAACTGACGTGCTAACGTCCGCGCCAGACTGATGGCATCGCCCTCAACGACCAAATCAAAATCCAGGCTCGGGCGTTCCAACAACAGATCACGGACAAAACCGCCGACGATATAAAGCGCAGAGCGCTGCTCAAAAGCCACCTTACTTACCGCCTTTAGCAGGGATAAGCGCGCCGGAGGCAGAGCCGATTCCAGTTTGGCGCTCAAATCCTGACGACGACCGCGGCGGGGTTGTAAAGCCAGACTCTTGATCAAGTCGGTCCGGGTGACGATTCCTACGATTTCCCCAGTATCGGGCTGAATCACCGGGATTTGACCCCAACCAGTCTCTGTCATCACCCGCTGCAAATGGTCAATGGAGTCTTCCGGGGCGACAGAGTAATTGCCCGCATCCATCAACGAACGAATGCTCACAGGATACTTGTGAATAAGAGCCCTGTCTACAGCCCTGCGGGTCAGCAAGCCCACAATCTGCCCATTTTCCACCACCGGATAGCCTTCGTAGCCATAACGTTGCATCCGTTTGGCGGCATCCTCCATAGTCGTGTCCGGCGATAGCAATTGCGGGCTATGGGACATAATCTGAGCCACCGTAATCGACGGCTTGATCCACTCGGGAAGTATGCGCAATAATTCTTGCTGCACCTCTTCAAGCTGGCGGTCCTTAATCAGGGCGGCGGCGGCGCGCTCATGACCGCCACCGCTGAATTGGGCTGCGATCTCTCCAACATCGATGTTGGCAGTCGTTGACCGTGCTACCATCTGCACGCCACCCTTCGTCTTTACCAGGACAAACAACGCGTCTGGGTCCAGTAAATCTCTGAGTTTGTGGGCAACGGTCGAGAATTCCTCATCCATACCCTGCGCATCCGCACAGGCAACCATCACCGAATATCCATGGATTTCCTGCAACAAGGCGTTAGCGCGCAGTTGGTCGTAAAGCTCTTCCTGCGCTTTGGATAAAGGATGGTTGAGGTAATCAGCGGCTATTTGCAGACTGGCGCCCTGCTCAAGCAAGTAGCCTGCCGCGCGTAAATCCCTGGGCGTGGTGCGATAATAGGTCAAGGAACCCGTGTCTTCATAAATCCCCATGATCAGCAAGGTTGCCTGAATCGGGGTCAAGGGAACATCTTTGTCTTGAATATGCTCAACAAACAGCGTAGTGTTTGCACCTGTCCCAGAAACGGTGATGTTCCAGTTTGCCGGAAGGTCTTCGCGGAGCGGGTGATGATCAATAATATGTATCTGGGTAGCCTCACTCATGCCCTTGAGGGTGGTGAGTGATTGTGTATCTACCAGGGTAACCATTTCAATAGGTTCAACGGGTAGGTCACGCGCTTCGACGAACGGCAGCTCTTCGCCATAAATGGTGAGAAACGCCCTTACATTCCGGTTCAACCGACGTGGTAAAACCGGCTTCACCCGCTCGTCCAGAAGATGCACCCCCAGCAAAGAAGCCAGGGCATCGAAATCAGCCTGCTCGTGCGTTTGTGCAATCCGCATCCCCATCACCCATTCAGCGCGTCACCACGCAACTTATGGATAATTCTAATCGACAATCTGGAAAAGATGAGATATCTGCCGCTAATCCAAAACGCTGACCATACCATATTTTGATTGACCATACCTTCTTTGGCTACTATAATCAGCCTCTATGGAGATCCATGAGTTGACACGCGCCATGCACGATTTTGTCCGCCAACAAGGTTGGTACGAGCCGACCAGCCAACGCCCCCAAACGCTGCGGAATCTGGCTATCTCGCTCGTCTTGGAGGCTGCCGAAGTGCTGGAACACTTTCAATGGCAGGAAAACAAAAAACCGGATGCTCAGGCTCTTGGCGATGAACTCGCCGATGTTGCGCTATACCTGCTCCAGATCGCCAGCCTGGCTGACATCGACCTGGAAAAAGCCATTCTAGAAAAACTCCACCGCAATTATCAGCGAAAATGGGATCAGGATTAACATGTTGATATCCGTCTTTGGCGGTTCTCAGTGCAAACCAGGCGACCCAATTTATGAACAGGCGTATCGGCTGGGTAGACTATTAGGGGAATCAGGTCATACTGTCCTGTCAGGAGGTTATATCGGGGTTATGGAGGCGGTCTCTCGTGGCGCAGCCGAGGCTGGAGCGCATGTAATTGGAGTTACTTGCGATGAAATTGAGCGCTGGCGACCTGTGGGCGCCAACCCGTGGGTTACCGAAGAGCGCCGCTTTCCTACAATACGTCAGCGGCTTTTCTATCTGATCGAAAGCTGCGATGCCGCCGTTGCTATGCCGGGAGGAATTGGCACACTGGCAGAAATTGCCGAAATGTGGTCGCACATGCAAAGCCAGGCAATTGCGATCCGCCCGCTTATCCTCGTTGGCCAGGGCTGGAAGAACACGTTGCAAACATTCTTCCTGTCCTTTACCGAATTTATACCTCTGGAGTACAGGCAGATGCTTAAGTTCGCCGACTCAATAGAAGTCGCTGTGGAGATGATCGAGTGCTATAAAATGGATTGACACATGCCTTGCACAAAACCACAACTGTGAACAGGGATGGATTTCGGTATGCCGGCGATCAATCTGGCGCGTTTGAGAAGACAAATCTCCGATCTCGGAAATCTTTTCACGCAACCATTTGAATTTCGACGCGAGCTACACAAATTGCTGGATCTCTATGCAGATAGAACTCATCGTCCCGGACAGGCTGGCGAGCCGCCCCCATTACTGAATACCTACAACGTTCCGCCTCCCATCCTGCACGAGATTAGGAGAGCGCTCCAACCAATTGCAACAGCGCACTCTGAAGCCGCCATAGAACTGGCAAAAGCGCTCTGGTCAGAACCCTATACCGAATTCAAGCAAATTGCCGCCTTTCTCTTAGGTACCATATCCCCCAGCTCCAACTACCCCGTTCTGGAGATCGTTGAAGCCTGGCTAAGCGTCAAATTAGATGAATATACGCTTGCCGATGTTCTTAAATATAGCCTGGCCAATTTACAACGTGAAACACCAGAAATGCTGCTCAATATTATCGCCAAATGGTTAGCCAGCAATGATCTGTATTGGAAACGAATCGGTTTGCTGGCACTGCTTGGTTTTCCCACCTCTTTAATAAGCAAGCATCTGCCAAAGTTCTTAAAACTCATGACGCCCTACACCCGCGTAGCGCCTTTGGAACTCCGCCCGGCAATCCTGGATGTTCTGCGGGCGCTGGCGTTTTGTTCGCCAAGGGAAACAACCTACTTCTTGCGACAATCCCTCGAAGCGCCAGAAAATCCCGACGCGGCTTTGTTGATTCGGCAACTTCTACCAGCGCTCCCGGACGATTTGCAAGAGAACCTGAGGCAATTGCTTAAAGCACCCGCCTGAACCAATCAACTGACGCATAAAAATACGCCAGGAAGTTTCCGACTGCCTGAATTGCTTATGGTATAATCTGCCCGCTATGACTAGCCCAATCTGCGGCCAGAAAATGGTAGTTCAGCTCAAAACCGGCTGCCGATGTGGAGACCTGCAAATTGGATCTAACTGAAGGAGATAGCAGACGTCATGTCACTGGACAAAGAGACTAAAACTTCATTAATGAAGGATTATTCACGACACGGGAAAGATACCGGTTCGCCCGAGGTGCAAATTGCCCTGCTGACAAGCAGGATCAACCAGCTTACCACGCACCTGCGCACCCATAAGCATGATGAATCATCGCGGCGTGGTCTGCTAAAGATGGTGGGAAGACGCAGACGCTTGCTGGCATACATCCGCCGCAAGGATTTCCAACGTTACGTAGCATTGACAGAGAAGCTGGCCATTCGGCGCAAGTAGCGAGGGTCTTGAGGAGTATGGGGATCAGCCCTTCTCCGCCAGCGCTTCGCCTGTCAGGGGTGGCAAGCGGCATCAGCGGCTGATCCACCGTATCCTTTCTCTGGGGATCACACAGAAAATTTCAGGTAATGGGCGATCTATAATCAGATCGCAGATTGCAAATCTTGCCCTCGGTTGGGAATTGAGAGATGGGGATAACTGACATCCGCGCGATCATGGATGTCGAAGGTTATCAGCGCCTCTCAGTCCCTGACCTGGAGGGCTATATCAGGAGATAACTAATGAAACCGATTAATCATCAATATCAGGCCAGTTTGGGGAACAAGACACTGGTCTTTGAGTCAGGCAAACTGGCAGCACAGGCTGGCGGTTCTGTCACCGTACGGCTGGGCGATACGATGGTGTTCGCTGCTGCCACCATGAGCTCCGAAGCCCGGCTGAACCAGGACTTTTTCCCTCTCACGGTGGATTATGAAGAGCGCATGTACGCCGGTGGACGCATTCCAGGTTCCTTCTTTCGTCGAGAAGGGCGCCCCACCGAAGAAGCCATCCTGACCGCTCGCTTGACTGACCGTCCACTGCGCCCGCTGTTCCCTGAAGACCTGCGCAATGACGTGCAGGTCATTCTGTATTCCTTTTCTACAGACGGGGAAAACCCGATAGACGTATTGGCAGTCAACGCAGCTTCCGCAGCATTGATGATCTCAGATATCCCCTGGGGTGGCCCAGTGGGAGCCGTGCGGGTGGGTCGTATCGAAGGCGAGTTCATCCTGAACCCAACCTTCGCCGATATGGAATACTCCGACCTGGATTTGCGTCTGGCGGGAACGCAAGATGCTATTATCATGGTGGAATGCGGCGCGCAGGAGGTGCCCGAGCACGTCATTGTCGACGCAATGGAATTTGGGCATCAAGCCATCAAAATCCTGACCGCCACACAAGAGCGGATGGCGGCTGAGATTGGCAAACCGAAACGGGAATATAAGCCCTTCAGTATAGAGAAGGATTTTATCGAGACAATCTTGAGCCGCCTCGAAGAACCCCTTCACCGCATTTTTGAACAACCCTATGTGAAGGCACGCCAATACCAGGCGCTTGAAAACCTGCAAAAAGAGATACTCGACGAATTTGCCGGTGAAGACGAACAACAGGCGCTCGCGGTTCGCCATGCTTTTGATGAAGCGGTGAAACATGTGGTCCGTCGGCGCATTCTCGATCTCGGCTTGCGCCCCGATGGCCGCAAGTTGCCTGAAATCCGACCAATCTGGTGTGAGATCGACGTCAGTCCACGCGCTCACGGCTCCGGGCTATTCACTCGTGGTGAAACGCAGGTGCTCACCCTGGCAACTTTGGGAACCCCTCGGGAAGCCCAAGAAATCGACAGCCTGACCCCGGCTGAGACAAAGCGCTACATGCACCATTACAACTTTCCCCCATTCACGACGGGTGAGGTCAAAATGTTGCGCGGCGCCTCGCGCCGCGAAATCGGTCACGGCGCGCTGGCAGAGCGGGCATTGTTGCCGGTGATTCCCTCTGAACATGAATTCCCGTATACTTTGCGCCTGGTATCAGAGGTGCTCTCGTCAAACGGCTCATCTTCCATGGCGTCGGTTTGCGGCTCCACCCTGGCATTGATGGACACTGGCGTTCCCATCAAAGCTCCCGTAGCCGGTGTTGCCATGGGCTTAATCAAAGAAGGCGACCGATACGCCATCCTCACCGATATCCTCGGGATGGAAGACCATTATGGCGACATGGATTTCAAAGTTGCCGGCACCGAAAAAGGCATCACTGCCTTACAGATGGACATCAAGATCAAGGGCATCACTCCCCAGATCATGTCTGAAGCCTTGAGCCAGGCTCAACAAGCGCGCCTGTTCATCCTGGATAAAATCCTTGAAACCATCCCCAAGCCCAGGCCGGACTTGAAACCTCATGCGCCGCGAATCACCGTTGTTCACATCCCGGTGGACAAGATTGGAACAGTAATTGGACCGGGAGGTAAAACCATCCGCAGCATCCAGGATGAGACTGGCGCCAAGATCGACATCGGCGAAGATGGCTCGGTGTATATCGCCACACCAGATGGAGAAAGCGCTCGCAGAGCGGTTGAACGCGTCGAAGCGCTTACCGAGATTCCTGTCGTCGGCCGTATTTATACCGGCCGGGTCGTGCGCACCACTGACTTTGGCGCTTTCGTCGAAATCTTGCCGAACATTGATGGCATGGTGCACATCTCCCAACTCGACAGCGTCCGCGTCGATAAAGTGGAGAATGCTGTGCGCGTTGGCGATGAGATTACCGTGATGGTCACCGGAATTGATGCACAGGGAAAAATCCGCCTCTCTCGCCAGGCAGTTCTCGAAGGATGGACAGCAGAGGAGGCTCAACAGCGAGATCGTAGAGGCAGCGCCCGCCCGGCTGGTGGCGGACAACGCAGCGCTGGCCATCCCGAACGCCGAGATGAACGGCGCAGCGGCAGCGGAGGCCGACGGCGCTAACCCTAACCCGGTAACTCATCCGGCGTTGGCAGGTAGGGCATTGCCGGGCCAGGTACACCCAACAAATCGGCTAATGCCGCTCGCATTGCGGTTCGGTCATCCCAGGGAAATTCGGTTTCCCCAAAACACATGGATTGCTCATGACCTTTGCCCAGGGAGATTATCAAATCCCCTGGGCGAGCCATTTGTACGCCCATTCTGATCGCCGCGCGCCGATCAGGGATGCGCCAAAAGGTCTTCCCCTCCACTCCTCCTCGCGAAACAGCGCCAGCAGCCATCTCAGCAAGGATTTGATGCAGGGATTCCGTGCGTGGATCTTCTGCCGTCAAAATCATCAGGTCGGCAAGTTCTGCCGCCACCTCCGCCATCATCCGCCGCTTGGCGCGATCGCGCAGACCAGCTGAACCAAAGATCGCAATCACCCGCCCCGGCTTGCCGGATTGCGCAATGATTTGCCGCGCCGAGATCAGCGCCTGCCGTAAGGCATTCGGAGTATGGGCAAAGTCAACATAAGCAGAGAAGTCCTGTCCCATCTCAATTTTTTCCATGCGCCCGGGGATACCCGTTACCTTCTGCAAACCTTCCTGCGCCGCCTCCGTATTCAAACCCAAGCCCAGGATGGTAACCCCCAAGGCTGCCAAACAATTGGAGACATTGTATAAACCGGTGAGATTTGCCGAAAACCTCAGCCGTTGATCACGCCACCGAGCCTCGAAATGCAACCCGCTCATGTCTTGGCTGATGTTCGCCGCATTAATATCCGCCTCTGCCCCAAGCCCATACGAGATCATCCGCAATGGCAATGAGGCTTGCCGGTTTAGCTCTGAGATCAAATTTGTCAGATAACCATAAGAGGCGTCATCGCCATTGAGCACTGCTATTCGATAACTGCCATTGGGTTTGGGTTGCGTCTCCGCCAAAGAACGAAACAGAATTCCTTTTGCTTCGCAATAAGCCTGGTAACTACCGTGATAATCCAGGTGTTCGTGGGTAATATTGGTCACGACGCCGATGTCGAAATCGCACGCTGCCACCCGACGTTGCACTAGGCCGTGAGAGGTAGCCTCGATAACTACATGGCTGATCTCTGCTGCCGTCATCTGCGCCAGGTAGGATTGCACATCCAACGCCTCCGGTGTGGTTACATGAAAGCCAGTGTCCAGGATTCTCTCACCAATAAAAGCATTGACTGTCGAGATCATCCCCGCCTGTATCCCGGCTGCCTTCATAATGTGGTAAATCAATGTGGCTGTCGTCGTTTTCCCATCGGTTCCGGTAACGCCCACCACAGTTAATTGCCTGGCCGGGAATCGATGCCACGCCGCGGCTAATAAAGCAAGCGCCTGGCGGCTGTCGGGGACCTGCAAATAGGGTACCGACAATCCGGTCATCGGCTGCTCGCCTACAATGGCAACTGCCCCCCGATCAATTGCGTCGGGAATAAAGCGGTGCCCATCAACCGTACCGCCAGTCAACGCTACAAAGAGCTCCCCCACTTGAACGCGACGCGAATCCATCTCTATGCCGCGGATCGGGATGTTGACAGCCTGCTCCTTCAGGTTAGTTGTCGGTAACCAGTAACCGTAGGTCTCCTGTATCAACCGCAGGAGATCAGACAAGATTGGAAGGTTTATCACATGTCTATCCACGTCATTAAAATACCATACAACATCCCTGGCGGGCAGGGATGTTGTATCTATGGTTGAACTATTGTGCTGATGAGTATAAAACTGAGGATACGCCTGATAACAGCTTAACGGAGACTCTGCCGCAAAGATTCAAGCTGCCCCGACACGGAACCATCCAAAACCTTGTCCCCCACGCGGACTACAAGCCCGCCCAGGATGGATGGATCGACGCGGAAGGTCACAGTTGCCTGGCTACCAATCTTGGATAGCACATCCGTTTTAACCGTCTCCTGCTCCTCAGGTGTAAGTGGTAAGGCACTGGTTACTTCAGCCGAACCTCCGCTGATGGAGGCATCTTCTAGCACAACCACCCGGCCAGATTTGATCCCTGAGAAGAATTCTTCGATCAAGGCGCGTTGTCGTTTTTCATCCAAAGCCTCGCCGATCAAACGTTGTGTGGCAGCCATGGCGAGAGCAGCAATTTGTCCACGCAGTTCTGCCAGAGTTCGATCACGCTCGAGGGCAGCATCAGCGAGAGCGTTTTCGCGAATTTTTACAGCCTCTGCCTCAGCGCGTGCGAGCACTTCGCGGGCAGCCACCTCGGCGCGTTCTGTGGCCTCACGCACTACCTGGTTGGCTTCTGCCTGCGCTTTGGCAATAATCTCTCGGGCGTCCTTCTCTGCATTGGCCCGTGCCTCAGCGGCGATGCGGGCATCCTCCAATCCTTGAGCGATCTTTCTGCGGCGGTTTTCGAGCGCATTGATGATGGGTCTATATGCCCAGGCATAGAGCAAAATCACCACAATGGTGAAATTGAATACCTGGAAGAGAAAAAACCCTAAGTTGATACCAAGTGCTGCCATAAGCTGACCTGCTCCTTATCAGGATTTCCGTCTCAGGCGGCGAAGATGATGATCAACGCCACCGCCAGGGCATAAATTGCCACTGCCTCCGCGAAAGCCATACCCAAGATCATGTTGGTCTGGATAATTGGAGCTGCATCAGGATTGCGCCCCATGGCCTGAACACCCCCAGATGCTGCGATCCCAACACCAACTCCCGCACCGATAGCTCCCAACATAGCCAGTCCTGCACCTAAAAGCTTATATGCAGCAACGAACGCGATTGGATCTTCCATTTTCAAATCCTCTCCTTTGTGTAATTACTATCACCCTCATGTCGAGATTACGCGTGAGATTCCTCAGTATGCTTATCGCCATGGTGACTGACAAGCGCCATGCTGATAAACATGGTCGCCAATAGGAAAAACACGTATGCCTGGATGATTCCAAAGAAGACCTCAAACAGATATAGCCCAGGCGGAATCAATACCGGCAACAGCGCGCCAACAATTGATAAGAGCAACGCTCCAGCAAAGATATTGCCAAATAACCGGAAGCTGAACGACAGGATTTTGGCAAATTCCAGGATCATCTCCAGAATGCCAACTCCGAAGTCAATGATGCCAAAAATGCCGCCATTGACCAGACGACCCAATTGGAAAAATTTGCTGAAGTACTTTGGGCCAAGCGCCCAAACCCCATATACCTGGGTCATGAAGACCGCAGCAACTGCCAGGGCAACCGTAAAATTCAAATCAGTGGCGGAACCACGCAAGAACGGGATCACCTGACAGGCTTTACAAAGCTCATGTTTCTCCTCGCCTTGGCTCTCTTCGGTTTCCTCGGCGTGATGTTCATCCGCAACGTAGGCGATCTCCTGAGCCGGATCTATCGTATATACCGGTATGCTGCCGATAGTGAAGAGTTTCACCGGCACCCAGGCTGTTCCAGAAGTGTGCGGTTTTTCCAGATAACCTATGCTCTCAAAGCCAGGTATCAACTTAATCATATTGGCGACGAAAATCAATAAAAAGATCGTCGCTACTAGCGGTACGATGCGCCGCGCCCACTTGCCTGTGGAGGCTTCAACCGTATTCCATAGAAACTCGAAGATCGCTTCAAAGGCGTTGTAAATTCCTTTCGGGATAAGTTGGCCGCTTTTATGGAAGCGGTAGGCGCCAATTGCCAGCATAATCAGCACAATATCAGCAAGCAAGGTAGCCAACATCGTATTGCTGATTGGGGATCCCGGCCATATCGGTTCTGCCGGCAGGACCACGGTTGGGCTGACTGGTTTAAAAATTGATGGGCCAATGTAAGCCGCATAAACACCTGCAGCGATCAGCGCCAGCACAATCCAGCGTTTTACCGGAATACGCTTTTTGGTTTTCCCTTCGCTCACTGATCTGCTTCTCCTTCTCCTTCTTCAGGTATCTGTCGCTTTCGCGGAGGGGTTTTGATATCTCGTACCGCTCGCATAGCAATCCAATAAGTCAATATCAAAGAAATCGGCGCCGATAAGAGCACCAGCCCAATGGTAAACAGCGGTCGCGTCTCAAGGATGCGATCAAACCAGATGCCCGCAAATACAGATCCAATGACCATCAACAGCGTCAGGCACCCGACCTCCCCGCCAACTGTAAGAGTTTTAGAGGAAAAGACCAACATCCATGGATTCTTAGGCGGCGGTGAGCTGTTTGGATTCATAGCGGCGGGTATTCTATCACAAGCCAGTCTGGGTCGTCAATCAATAAATTGTCATCGCCGCCGAGGTGGAGATTGCATACAACGGTGCAAACAAAACCCCGATCAAGATGATCCCCACAGAAAGCACTCCCAGCGCCAGCAATGCCGATCGCGGCAATGGCAGGGGCTTATCTTCGTCCTCTGAACGATATAGATAGACCACTTTTAACACTGTCAAATAGTAGTACAAGCCAATGATGGAATTCAATACGCCAACCACAGCCAGCCAGATCATACCGACCTGAACCGCAGCGGCAAACACAGCAAATTTGACTACGAATCCAGCAAAAGGCGGCATACCTGCCAGAGAGAGCAGAGCAATCAGCAAGATCAACGCCAGCCCAGGGTTGCGCCGATTTAGTCCCGCATAGGCTGCGATGTCATCGGAACCCACAATCCTGCCGTATGCCAGGACCACTCCAAAGGCTGCCAGGTTGGTCACTACATAGGCGGCCAGGTAAAACACCACACTGGTAAGGCCTAGCTGGCTCACCGCAACCAGACCAATAAGAATATAACCCGCATGCGCAATGGACGAGTAAGCTAACAGCCGTTTCATACTCTTCTGCGCTAACGCCAGCAAATTGCCCAGCGTCATAGTCAGGGTTGCCAGGATGGCAATGAGCGTACTCCACTCCAGGGTCAGCACCGGAAACGCCGCCAAGAACACTCGTGCTAGAACTGCAAATCCGGCAGCTTTTGAGGCTGTCGAAAGAAAGCCGGCGATGGGCGTCGGCGCGCCCTCGTAGACATCAGGAGCCCAAAAATGCAGCGGAACGGCGGAGATCTTGAATGCAAAGCCGATCAGCAATAGCAATGATATACCAAAGAGCGCTGCCAGAGGTATACCCTCCGCCTGAACCCTCCCGGCAATCTCATAGAGGTTCGTCGCACCAGCAAAACCATAGAGCAAACTAAATCCATAGAGCATTACCGCTGAGGTCATTGCCCCAAATAACAGGTATTTGAACCCAGATTCAGTTGACTTGTCATCCCGCGTCAAAAAACCGGCTAGCACATATAGTGGAATAGATGTGGTCTCAATCGCCAGGTAGAGCATGATGATATCCGCCGCGGAGACCATCAGGCACATCCCCAACGTTGAAGCCAGCATCAGAAGATAATACTCACCGCGTTTTCCAACTACCGGCAGGTTCACCGACAATATCGCCGTGATCATAGCGGCAAATAAAAGTACGATTGTCAGGGTAAAACCAAACCAGTCCTGACGCAACATGCCCCCCCAAACCAGCACTGGCTCAGCCTGAGGCCTGCTGAATAACATGGCAGCGCCGATGATCACCGCCAATCCACCTGCTGTAATCCAACCAAGGTTTTCGCGTTGCTCTTCCCTCAAGAGTAGATCGAAAAGCAATATCAAGAGCGCCAGCACAACCAGAAGGATTTCCGGCAGGATCACCTGCAACATATAAGCGTTTATCGTTCCTAGAGACACTTACGCACCTCCCAAAAGGCGCAAAATGGTTTCAACCCCCGATTCAACCAGCGGCACCATCACCGCCGGATACACCCCCACCCCAATCAAGATCAGCGAGAGCAAAACCAGGGCAATTTTGTCCAGCACGTTGACATCGGTGACATGCCCTTGAAATTCATCCGGTAGATTGCCGAAGAAGACTTTGCCCACAATTCGGATGATGTACGAAGCAGTGATGACAATCGAAATCGCCGCCACAATGGCAATCCATGGATGCGTCTCCCATACCCCCATGAAGATCGGAAATTCGGCTATAAAACCCGAAAAGCCCGGCATGCCCATCGAAACCAGACCGCCGATGATAAAAGCAATCGCCACCAATGGCATCACCTTCCTGAAGCCCCCCAGGCGAGGGATCTCGCGGGTGTGGGCCTGGTCGTACACCATACCGACCACAGCAAAGAAAAGAGCCGTCATCACGCCGTGCGAGAACATTTGCACACCGGCACCAAGCAAGCCATTCTTCGATAAAGTGGCAAACCCCATAATGACCAGGCCCATGTGCGAGACCGAGGAGAAACCAATGACGTATTTGAAATCGGTTTGCACGCTGGCAATATACGCGCCATAGACCACGTTCACCAGCGTCAGCAAGATGATCCAGGGCATCCAAAAACGAGCGCCTTCAGGAAGCAGCATAATTCCAACCCGCAAAGCGGCAAAGGCACCCAATTTCATCAGCACACCAGCATGGAACATCGAAACCGCCGTCGGCGCTGCCACATGGCCATCCGGACTCCAGTTGTGGAACGGAAAGATGCCTCCCAGCACCGCAAAGCCAAGGAAGACAAAGGGAAACCACAACCGCTGAAAGGCTGCTGAAAATCCAGCCTGCTCGAGGGCGATCATATCGAACGTCCCCAGCCCCGAGGTGAAATACATCGCCAATGCGCCGACCAACGAGACCACCGAGCCGACGAACAGGTACAATGTCAGCTTCATGGCTGCATATTCCCGCGTTTCTTTCCACCCCCAAATGGAGATTAACAGATACATCGGGAAGACAGCAATTTCGTAGAAGAAGAACAACATGAACAAATCCAGGGAGACGAACACGCCGAATACGCCGGTGGCCAGGATAAACAAAAAGGCAAAGAACTCACGCGGGCGGTCATCAATCCCCCAGGAGATCAACACACCGGTAAACATCACCACACCCGTCAACAGGATGAGCGGGGCGTTCATCCCATCAATTCCGACATGGTACGAGATTCCCAATGCCGGCAGCCAGGAGTATTTCTCAATAAACTGATATCCGCCAGCGGCAATATCATAGGCGAAGTAAGCCCAGATAGAGAGCAGCATGGCAAATGTGGCTGCAGCCAACGCGGTAACTCGCACCTCTGTTTTGCGCGTGGACGGCAACAACAAGATGATTACAGCAGCGACGATGGGGGTAAAGACGATTACACTCAAAATCGGAAATGGCATTGTTCACCTCTTCTGGGAACAAGTAGCTCGTTGCAATTCAAACCTCGCTTAGAAGAGCATGCTTACAGCTCGATTGATTACATCCAGAATCCAGGCTGGCCAGATGCCGATCACCAACATCAGCACCATCAAGGGTGTAATCACAGCAATCTCGCGGGCATTGATCTCACTCAGGTGGCCGACCCATTTCTCATTTAGCGGTCCATGCAACACCATCTTCAGGCTCTTCAGAATATAGGCGCCGGTAAAGAACAGACCCAGCAAGGCAAGGGCAGTATAGAGATTGAAGATCGGCCAGGAACCCCGCACCACCAGGAACTCAGAGATGAAACCACCCAGACCTGGCAGCCCCAATGATCCCATGGAGGTAAATAACAGGATGCCTCCGTAAACAGGGATAAGTGGGAAGAGGCCGCCGTAATCCTCAAGATTGCGGGTATGCGTTCGCTCATATATCACCCCAACCAGGAAAAACATGCCCGCTGAGGACAGCCCATGGTTGAACATCTGCAACACCGCGCCGTTGAGGGCAAGGTTGGCATCTAACGTGCCTCCGGCAAAGGCTGCGGCTGCAATCCCAAGCACCACAAAGCCCATGTGGTTCACTGATGAGTACGCCACCAGCCGCTTGAAGTCCATCTGCCCATAGGAGGCATAAGCGCCAAAGATGATGGATAAGACCGCCAATAAACCGAGTGCGCCGGCATAGAATTTTGCTTCAACCGGGTACAGGGGCAGGATCAAGCGTAAAAACCCGTAAGCCCCTAGCTTCAGCAAAACGCCCGCCAGGATCATCGAGCCAGCAGTCGGCGCTTCGGTATGTGCGTCGGGCAACCAGGTGTGAAATGGCCATACTGGCACTTTAATGGCAAACGCAATCGTAAATGCCCAAAAGGCAATCGCTTTCACTGTGCTGATCGGCAACCCAAATAAAGTGCCGGTGAGACCGTTCCATCGGGAGTACAGCTCAAGAATATCGAATGTGCCCGAAACCACACCAATCATCTGGATTGCCAGCAACAACCCTAACGAACCCGCCATGGTGTAGATCATGAACTTGAACGATGCGTACACCCGGGCGGGTATCTTCCGCCCACCCCATACTTCTCGTTCGCCTTTCTCACTGCCCCATTGGTTGATCAGGAAATACATCGGGACTAGACCAAACTCCCAAAAGACGAAGAAAAGCAGCAGATCCAATGTGAGAAATACGCCCAGCATGCCCAATTCCAGCAAGAAAAACAGGATCATATACGATTTGATGCTCTCTTTGATGCTGAAAGAGGCAAGAATTGCCAGGGGTGTGAGCAAGGTGGTCAATAAAACCATCGTCAAGGAAATCCCATCCACGCCCAGATGGTAGGATGAGTTGATGGGGGCATACCACGCCGCCTTCTGCATAAACTGAAATCCCGGTGTGGCGGGATCGAAGTTGACCCACAGGATAATCGAGAAGATCAGCGGGATAAAACTGAGTACAAAGGCGCTCCACTTGATCAGGTTCTCCTGTTCACGGGGAATCAGGAAAACCACCGCAGCCGCCAGCACAGGCGTAAACAGGATCAAGGTCAGCAGGTTATTGAGTACAAACTCCATCGTTCGCTCCTTGTATCTCGGGCTGACTAAGGCGCGAGGACTACCAGGTAATAGAAAACTGCACTGATGACAGCCACTGTAACCAGAGCGCTGACCATGTACTGCTGGATGCGCCCGGTCTGGATAACCCGGCTGGATCGCCCAATACGCTTGACGCTCTCGCCAACCAGATCTCCAAACCCATTCACGATTAGCTTGTCAATGTATGTCCTGAAGAACACCCCAATGATTGAAGTGACATGCGCCACCCAGTGCAGGAAGCCATCGATCACCTTTCGGTCGGTCCACAGTGAGACAAAGGTCTCTGCAATCCAATAAGATGGCCGGACGAACGCCCAGTCATAGAACTCATCGAAATAATATTTATTCTTGAAGATGCGATAGACAAAGCCCAGCGGCTTTTCGAGTGGATCAGCAGCGCCAGCCCGCAAGTTGCGATAAACGAGCCAACCAAGGGCAAGCCCTCCCAGGGCTACCGTCAGTGATATGGCGAGAGGGATGAAACTGAATGCCAGGGTTTCCGGATGCTCCAGCAAGGTTTCACCGACAAAATCATGCACCCAGTTCGGCAGCAGCCCACCCAGGATTGGAAACCCCTCCTCGATTCCTGCCCAACCAAGAGCAATTGAGAAAATTGCCAGCACAACCAGGGGCGCTGTCATAGTCCACTTCGATTCGACTGCATGATGAGCCGCTTTTGTGCGCGGTTCGCCTAAAAAGGTCAATGTGATTTGCCGCATGGTGTAGAAGGCGGTCAGTAAGGCTGCCAGAGATAAGGCAATCAGCACTCCCCAACTAGATGTACCAAATGCCTCCGCCAGGATCATATCCTTGGACCAAAATCCTGCTGTCACCAGCGGAAAGCCGGACAAGGCGAACCCACCAATCAGGAATGTCCAAAAAGTGAGCGGCATCTTCTTCCGTAAACCGCCCATATTGAACATGTTCTGTGGGTCAATGTGTTCGCCGGTGTGCAGCACACCATGCTCCATCCCATGAATGACAGAGCCAGAGCCGAGAAACAACAGAGCTTTGAAAAAGGCGTGCGTCACCAGGTGGAAGGCTGCTGCAATGTAAGCACCAATACCCAGTGCGGCAAACATATATCCCAATTGGGAAATCGTCGAATAAGCCAACACTCGCTTGATGTCATTTTGAGCCACGGCAATCGTCGCCGAGAACAACGCAGTAAATGCGCCGATGAAGGCGACCACGCCCATAACGGGGGTGATATGCCCATGCTCTGCACCGGCAGATAACAAGGGAAAGACCCGCACCGACATGTAAACGCCCGCGGAGACCATTGTGGCTGCATGGATCATGGCGGAGACCGGCGTTGGACCTTCCATGGCATCCGGCAACCAAACATGTAATGGCCACTGAGCCGATTTACCCACCGCGCCCAGGAAGAGCAACAGCCCAATTAATCCTGCGACCGAAAAGCCAAAGAACCCTGTTGGGGTGGTCGCCAGATGATGCAGCACCTCCTCGTTGCGCAGTATCTCCAGGTAGTTTAGCGTCCCGGTGACTGAATACAGGTAGGCAATTCCCAACAGCATGAACATATCTCCAACGCGGGTGGTAATGAACGCCTTGATCATCGCCGCCCGCGCTGAAGGCTTGCCGTACCAAAAGCCGATCAGCAGATAAGAACACAAACCCATGATCTCCCAACCCACAAACAAAGTCAGCAGGTTATCGGAGACCACCAGCAAATACATGCCAAAGGCAAACAAGCCGATGAAGGCGAAAAATCGCGAGTACATCGGCTCAACCGAGGGGACTTTGTGCCTGTGCCCGTGGGCGTCTGTTACTGTAGCACCGTGGGGGGGTAGCCCCGGAAGATCGTGGTCGCCTTTCGGTTGGCCATAGTTATGATACCCGACGCTGTAGATGAAGATCATCAAGATCGTCCAGGCGACAAAAAACAAAGTCACCGCTGAAAGCGGATCTATTTGGACGCCGATCCTGAACCATGTATCACCAGTGGGAAGCCAGGAAATCGCCGAAGTGAACGGGTGCTCTCCTAAATGCTCCGTGGTGACAGCACGAAAGAAGACTACCATGCTGCCCGCCCAGGAGAGCAACGCTGACCCAATGGCTATCCAGTGACTGAGTCCTTTGCTGCGATTGGTGAACAGGACGATCAAGAAAAACGCCAGCAGGGGCGGTAAGGGAATGAGCCAGATCAAAGCTTCAATGGTCATACAACTCCTCGCAAAGCAGGCATAAAGGCTACCGAGTTATTCGCGCTAGAACTTCAGCATATTAATCTCATCGGCGATGACCGTCTCACGCCGCCGGTAAACCGAGATGATCAACGCCAGACCAACCGCCACCTCTGCGGCTGCAACGGCAAAGACGATCACCGCAAATGCTTGTCCGGCGATCATCTCCGGCGTGCGATAGCGCCAGAACGCGATCAGGTTCAAGTTGACTGCGTTTAGCATCAACTCAATGCCCATCAGGATGGCGATGGCGTTTTTCCGCGCCAGCACACCAAACAACCCGATGCAGAACAATCCTGCGGAGATTAACAAATACCAGGATAGAGGGACCATGATTACCTCCTACCCAGCCGCTTTTCCCAGGCGACGATAATAGAGCCAATCAAAGCCGCAAGGAGCAACACCGAAGCCACCTCAAAAGGGATAGCATAAGCGTTGGGAGAGACCAATGCCTGCCCCAATTGGCGCAATGGATCGACATTTTTGCTCAATTCTGGCGCAATACTACGATAATCAGGCCAAAGGCTGCTGATCCAGACAATCCCGCCAAACAATACGACCGCAATCATCAAAGCCCAAAACCAGGTGCCGGTGAGTGGCGGACTGGTATCTTGAGCAACCCGGCGGGTCAGCATGATGGCGAAGATCAACAAGATTGAGATTGCGCCAATGTAAATAACCACTTGAGCCACAGCCAGAAAGCTGGCGTTCAAGACAACGTAAAAACAGGCAACACCGAACAAGGCCACAATCAGCCACAGCGCAGAGTGCACCAGGTTGCGTGTGGTAACCACCATAATGGCAGCACCCAGTGTGAGAGCTGCCAGGACAATAACAATGAATTGCAGAAGGGTCATAGTTACTCTCCAGGTTCAGGCAGGGTTGGATGGCGGTGTGGATTGCCGTTCAGGATTGGAAGGCACAAACGCCGCCAGCGCCCGTTCAGGAGTTGCAATTGGAGTCGGTTGCGCCACTCGTTGACGCTCCCTGCGGGCACGCAAGCGCAAGATTTGCAGCGTAACCCAAATCACCACCAGATTGGCTGCCAGCATCCCAACTGTGTAAATCCACATATTTGACCGGGGGAGGATTTTGTCCAAAATGGCAGTCATTGCCAGCACAATGAGCGAGAGTGGGGTCAGAAATTTCCAATTGAAATTCAACATGTGGTCAATGCGGATGCGGGGCAATGAATACTTGATCCACATGATCACCCAGTACATGAATAACGACTTGATGAGAAAGTAAAACACACCCAGGATCGGATAGGTCTCTGCGCCCGGTCCACGCCAGCCGCCCAGGAACAATGTCGAAACGATCGCGCCAACCGTCAGGGCATGTAAAAGTTCACCCGCATAAAACAAGCCAAACTTCATGCCCGTGTACTCGATGTGGAACCCGGCAACGATTTCCGATTCCGCTTCGATCAAGTCAAAAGGCGCTCTTCCAAGCTCCGCAATCGAGGTGATTAGGACAATTATCGCCGCCACCGGCGCCAGAACAATGAACCAGATGGATTGAGTCTGGACAATGTCGTTAAGTGCCATTGAGCGTGCCAGGATAACCGGGATGAGCATGGCAATGACCATGGGGACTTCATACGAAACCAACTGGGCTACCGTGCGAAAAGCTCCCAACAATGCGTATTTGTTATTCGAAGACCACCCTGCCATGATAATTCCCAGCGTACTGATCGCACCAATGGCAACGATATAGAGCACACCTACACTCAAGTTGGTACCAAAAATGGTTGGAGCTAACGGAAGCACTCCCCAGAGTAACAGGACCGTTGCCAGGGCAAGGATGGGCGCCAGGTTATAAACGAACTTATCCGCCCCCTGGGGCAGAATGTCCTCCTTGAGGAGCAACTTGATCACATCCGCAATCGGCTGAAACAACCCGAACGGTCCCAATCGATTCGGCCCAAGCCGGTCCTGGAAGCGGGCAACCACTTTACGCTCCACCCAAACCAGCAGGATATCCAGCACCAGGACAAAGGTGCAGAGCACCAACACCCCTAACACGGCAAGGATAAAGGTCACCAATCCATCAGACAGTCCCCAGCCAAGGAGCAACCCTTGCAGCCATATCCGGATCGCATTGATTGGATCTGCCATTCAACTACTCCTCATTGTCAAGATCAACCTGAACAGTTTACACACATAGAAAAGGCTGAGGGATCGCCCATCAGCCTTTGGAGAAAGAAAAACTCTTTACTTACAACCATTCCAATACGCCCTTCCGCCAGGCATAGATCAGGCCCGCCGCCAGGATCATGATGAAGAGCACCCCTTCCAGTACGGCAAACAAAGGCAGTTGATCGAAAGCGACCGCCCATGGATAGAGAAACACCGTTTCAACATCGAAGACCAGAAATACCAGGGCGAAGATATAATATTGAACTCGAAACTGTACCCAGGTATTCCCCACGGTTTCAATGCCGCACTCGTAGGTTTGCGACTTGAGAGGATTGGGCTTTTTGGGAGCTAGTAATTTGGGAATAACAAGAGCAAGAACGGGAAATACGGGCGCAAGAAGGAAAAAGACAGCGATAAATATCCACTCGTTGTGCATTTAGGCTCCTGCTGGATCAATGAATGCCTGCTATCATGTGATTTGTGGAACAAAGCGACAACGGCGGCAATTTTACCATAACTAACCAACTTTATACAACTTTAATTCACCGCCAATCTGACATTCATCTCAGCAATTGATAATAATTGTAATGAACCTCTTTCGCCACAGAACGGGTATTGATGTTGCGAGGACGATTATTTTATGAGATGGTTTGTCCGTACGTCTTCTGAGCATTGGTGGGATCCACCTGCTGCTTTTCTTCTCTTCGTCCTGTTGACCATCGCCTTCAACCGCTTGACGGTAACCGAGTGGACAGCCGATCTGACGGTCACGCGGGTGATCTCTTACCTGGGTTTGATTGCTGGCATCGCTTTAGGGGTGAGCCGGTTTTCCTCGCGCTTCTCTTTCGTGCTGGCGCTCTTCTATGGCGTCTTCGTCGTCCCGTGGCGGATCGGTCTCACGCTTGGGGAGGGCATCGAATGGCGCGAACGGCTTGTCAGTCTTGCAGGGCGACTGCAGGTTATCTTCAACTACCTGTTCGAGCGCAGAGCTGTACCGGACAATTTGCTGTTTCTTGTCCTGATGGCTATTCTCTTTTGGTTTTTGGCTGTGCATGCCGGTTATTATCTCACCCGTCATGCTAACCCGTGGGCAACTATCTTACCGACCGGAATTGCCCTGGTGCTCATCCATTCTTATGACACGTTCTTTCCCAGGCGCATCTGGTACCTGGCCGCATATCTATTTTTTAGCTTGCTCCTAGTTGCCCGGCTGGTTTTCTTGCAAAATAGGGCTCGCTGGCAACAAACCAAAACCTATGTCCCGCCATACCTGGGGCTGGATTTCATCCGCATAACGGTGATGATTGGGGTTATCCTCTCCCTGCTTGCCTGGGCTGCACCCGCACTCGCCGAAAATTTGCCTGTGGCGCAACAAGCCTGGCAACGGTTGAAACAACCGCTGCACGAAGTGCGAAACACCCTGGATAACGCTTTCTCTTCTTTGCGCTCGAGCGTTGGGATTGCGTCAGAATTCTATGGAACCACCACCTCCTTGGGACGAGGTTCTTACCACTCCGATACAGAAGTCTTTACCGTCATCGCTCCGCAACAAGTTCCTCTTGGCACTCGCTTTTACTGGCGTGCCCGCGTATACGATGAATATGAGAACGGGCAGTGGAGCAGCAGCCTGGATACCAGCCAATCTTTCATCCCGGAAGACGCCGGGCTTCCTGTCCCTTCCTATATCAATCAAAATCCTGGTTTCTTTTCTTTCAACTTTACTGCTGCCAGCCCTCTCACCAGCCTCTTCGCGGTCAACCAGCCGATATGGATCAGCCGGCCTGCCCGCCTGGAATTGAGCAACAACCCGGATGGAACGCTAGATTTGGGCCACTTTCGCGCCACACCTTCGCTCCGGGCAGGCGAAACATATACAGTTCGATCACGGCTGGCGAATATCACAGTTGCCGCGCTGCGTGCCGCTGGCACGAATTATCCAGATTGGGTGCACGAGCGTTATCTGGACCTGCCCGAGAGTATTACGCCGCGCACGATACAACTGGCTAGAGATATTACCGCCGGGTTGGAGACACCCTATGACAAGGCTGCGGCGATCACCAGTTATTTGCGTAATGCCATTGATTACACAGAAGTAATAACCGATCCCTTCCCGATCAATCAAGAACCCATAGACTGGTTCTTATTCGATCTGCGCAAAGGATTCTGCAATTATTACGCCACAAGCGAGGTGATCTTACTGCGCGCGGTGGGCGTTCCGGCGCGCATTGCCTATGGCTATGCTGAAGGCGAATTGTTAGAAGGCACCACCACCTACGTGGTGCGCCAACGCGATGCGCATGCATGGCCGGAGGTGTTCTTCCCCACTATCGGATGGGTTGAATTTGAGCCCACCACTCTACAGCGCGAGTTGAACCGCCCTCCTGGAGAGACCGAAAGCAATCAGACGGATGAACGGGCAAACCAACAATCACGCCCCGAACTATCCTCACCGCAAAACGCTGAACGTCCCGAAAGCGCGGCTGAAACTCCAATCACTGCGCGACCCGATGTCATCGGTCTATTGGTTCTGGGAGTGGTCATTGCGCTTTCATGCTTATTGATCTTCCTCGTCGTTCCCCTGCTCCGGCGTAAGGGGTGGCTTGATCGCCTTCCACATGTTACCATCCTGATGGACAGAGGTTTGCGGTGCTTCGGAATCCAACCGCCGCCTCTGATCAGCCGTTGGGCTCATCGCGCCTCCCTTTCCCCAATCGCCCGTGCCTACCTGGAGATCAATCTTGCCCTATCCAGGATCGGTAAACGCCCCAGCATCACCGCCACCCCTGCTGAGCGCGTGCATGTCCTGCAACAGGCTATTCCTCCGGCTGCACCGGCGGCGGAAACCCTGCTGCGCGAGTACCAGCTAACCACTTACAGCCGCGGTTATCTACCAGACCTGGCCTCTGCCATTCGCGCCGGGACAATCATCCGACGCTTGTCTTACAGAGCATTCCTCTGGAGACTTCTAACCCAGCAGGAAGATCAGAAAGTGCCGCGCTAGATAACAGTTCACCTGGTAACTACGTTTCATTCGAGCCAGCGTTAGCGTCGGTCAGTAATTCTTGATATTGTTCGGCGAACAGGGCTGGCATCCCACCTGTATGCCAGAACAGAACGCGATCCTGTCGACCAAGCTTGCCGGAGCGCACCAGGTCAATCATCCCGGCCGCCGCCCTGCCAGTATATACCGGGTCGAGCAGCACTCCCTCCGTGCGGGCGAAGAGTTGAATGGCTTGTTTTTCAATGTCTCCCATCACGCCGTAGCCCTGACCCAGGTAATCCGCGCTCACCAGGATATCTTCTGGAGCGAAAATGATTGGCTGTCCCAACCGTTCGGCAGCAGCGGTAGCCAGACTCGCAATCCGTTTGCGGAGAAGGTCTGCTGGCTGATCCACGCTAATACCGAGGATTTTGCCGGGGTAACTGGTCAGCTTTGCCCCAAGCGCCAAGCCGGCTTGCGTTCCCCCCGAACTTGAGGCGAAGATGATCCAGTTCGGTATGGTGCCCAGCAGCGGCGGCTGGTAGCACTGTTGGGTAAATTCAACCATTGCCTCCACATAGCCAGCCACGCCAACAGGGCTGGAACCACCATAAGGGATTAGGTAGGGTTTTCGACCAGCATCTCTCAACGACGCATATGTGCTTTCAAGCATCTCCTCCCGTGCGGCACCAGCAGCCCATATCAATTCTGCGCCGAAGAGAAGGTCCAACAAGAGATTTCCGCTGAACTTCTGCGGCCGATCGCCAGTTAGCACCAGCACGCATGCCAACCCAGCGCTGGCAGCGGCAGCGGCAGTCTGCCGGCAATGGTTCGATTGAACCGCTCCTGCGGTGATCAGTGTTTGAGCGCCCTGCGCCAACGCTTCTGCAAGTAAAAATTCCAGCTTGCGCACTTTGTTTCCCCCGGTTGCCAATCCGGTCTGATCATCCCGCTTGATGAAAATCTCAGGTCCGCCCAATGCCCGGGACAGGTTGGGTAGATATTCCACAGGGGTCGGCAAATGAGCAATGTGGACGCGTGGCAATCCTTTCATTGTTTCTGTTCCTTTCACAGCCGGCGCTATAAACCGGCCGATAGGTCAATTTCTGCTTTCTTCATCCTTCTCGAGCGCATCAGTGCCAGCACTTGCGGCAGGAAGCGAGTGTAGATACGATACGCAGACGGGGTCACAGGCAGGTCCCAGGCGCCAATGTGGCGAACCACTTGCCCCCCAAACCCCTCTTTGAAGCGATAGACCCCCCATAAGGGATCACTCTCGTCAAATCGATAGGGAGCCCCCCATAAATCATAGGTCTGGCAGCCAGCTTCTTTCGAAAGCCGCATCGCTTCCCATTGCAGCAGATAGTTAGGCATCCGCTCGCGGTGTACATTGCGCGACATACCAAATAAGAACCAGCTCCGCTGCCGAAAGATAAATAAAATAAGCGCTGCTACCGCCTCTCCATTGACTTCTGCAATCAGAGGCTTTGCCAGGCCAGCGCGGATGAAGGTGCTCCAGAGATTGGTGTAGTAATCTTGCGCCCGAATGACAAAACGATCGCGAACCGATGTCTCAAGGTACATCTGATAGAGCAACTCAAGATCAGCCAGCCCACCTTCACGAACCTTAACCCCCTTTCGTTGCGCCAGGTGGACGTTATAGCGCGTTTTCTGCCGCATACGCGCCAACAATTCAGCCTCATCTGGGGTTAAATCGATCATCACAGTGTTGGCGAATTGCACTTGCTCGGCGGAGTAGCGCCAATGGCTAGCCGTCAGGTGCGCCATCACCTCCCGAGCCGTATCGTCTTCGAGCAAACCAGTCTGTTCTGGCATCCCAAATCCCAGGCGTACATCCGGGTCCACTTTGACAAAAATTGCGCGCCGCGCCCGGGCAAGGCGCGCTAAATCCTCCAGCACACAACTTCGCAGGGATTCATCCTTCCAGTCCCTGAGCAGTGGACCTTTTGGCGCGTAATGGACGCGTAAATAGGTCGGCCATCCACGTAGCGTGAGAGTGCGTTCTAGAACGAGAGCCATCGCCGCTACCGGTGCATCCATTTCAGTGGCTTCAGTCGAGACCAGATGATACCCTTGCTGATTTTCGCACCAGATGAGGTAGATGGGCTGCCACCCATACAGGGACTTCACATAGCCCCATTCCCAAGTTTGCAAGACGTGTGGATTAGGCAGTTGAGCCAGCGAGGAATTCCATTTCAAGGAGTCCATAGGATGTATGAGGGATTACCGCTCCCTTGCGATGCGATCGCTCCAGAGCCGATAGATTGCATAAAGAACAGGATGGTAAACCCGATCTCGAGGTTCGACCGCTCGCCTTAGAGTCCCCCCGAAACCGCGTTTGAATCGATAAACGCCCCACAATCCATCTGACCTGCTGAGGAAATCTGCTTCCAGCTTTTCCTGGTCAAAATCAGGAACGCCCCACAAGTCATACTCGCGGCAGCCTATCTGGCGCGCCCAACGGATGGCTTCCCATTGCAGAAGATAGGTGGGCATCCAGTCGCGATGTTCATTGGAGGACGCGCCATAGAAGTACCAGGCGCGCCTCCCCCGCGCCAGTACTAACAACGCCGCCAGAGGATGCCCCTGGTATTCCGCCTGCAAGAGCGCACATTCGCCGCGCGGAGCAAACAACTCATAGATCTTCTGGTAATAATCAGGGTGATGGATGCCAAAACGGTCACGCTGCGCGGTCAATTCCAGCATTCGATAGAAGGTATCAAAATCATCCGTCGGTCGGACCACAATCCCGCGCTTGAGCGCCAGGCGGATGTTGTAACGCGTTTTTTGCTTCATCCGATCCAGGATTTCTGCTTCGCTGCCGGCAATATCCAGGACGAAAGTCCGCAAGGGCTGAATCGAATGACGAGATTTATGGAACGCAGGCGTAAGCGCCAAGGTTTCGCCCTGGACATCGCTACCTTCCCAGGCATCCGGCTCGACCTTTAAGAATACCGCCCGATTTACCGTACAGAGGTCATCGATCTCTTTCCAAAAAGCCTCCGTGCAAGTCCCAACCGGTCCTTTGGGAATATAAGCAAATTGAAGCCCGAACAGGAGGCGGCGAAAAAGAACTTGCGCACCGGCATCGCCAACCACAACTCGATGAACTTTCCAACCATACAGGGATTTTAATTCGCCCCAGGGTGCGCTTTGCAAAATGTGCGCATCAGGATATCCGGATAAGAATTTATCCCATTCCGCCGTAGAGAGCCTGGGCATACTTGGTTAAACCTATCGCTCGTATCCGGATGACACCGTATCAGATGCCAGTGACCTTAAATGACCGAGGTCAGGTCTGGCGGAGGCGTGCTGCGGACCGCCGCTCCGGGGATGATTTCGTCTAGAATGCGGATAATCGCGCCGCGATCTCCTTCCCGGGCCAGGTGAATCAGATCGTTCACCGCCCGGCGCAGTACCGGCCCGGTCAGGATATCTTCTTCGGCGAGGAGCACAATATCGGGATGCGCGGTCTGCTCATAATGCGCCCATTGATCCCACAGCTCCTCACTTAACTTTTCACCCGGACGAATTCCGGTGAACACGATATCAATGTCCTTGTAGGGTTCCAACCCGGAGAGACGAATCAGATCCTCAGCTAAGTCAAGGATACGCACCTGTTCGCCCATATTCAGAACGAAGACATCTGCTCCCTGCCCCATGGCAAATGCCTGGAGCACCAGGTGGACGGCTTCGGGGATGGTCATGAAATAGCGCTGCATATCCGGGTGGGTGATCGTCACAGGTCCGCCGCGCTCAATCTGCCGTTTGAAAATCGGTATCACGCTCCCCCGGCTGCCTAAGACATTGCCAAAACGCACCACCGAATAAGCCATGCCCGTCCGCTGGGCGGCGTCAATAACAATCAGCTCGGCAAGCCGCTTGGTTGCTCCATAAATGCTGGTGGGGCGGATGGCTTTGTCGGTGGAGATCATCACCATACGCTCAACATCATAATTGATGCATACCTCGACCACGTTGCGAGTGCCCAGCACATTGTTGGTCACCGCTTCATCTACGTTGATTTCCATCAAAGGCACGTGTTTGTGCGCAGCCGTGTGGAAAACAACCTGCGGGTGATATTCCTCGAAAACTACATTCAGGCGGTCAAGATCGCGGATATCGGCGATGACGGGATAAAGCACCTGCGAGGAAAAATCCTCTCGCAATTCATAATAAATTTCATAGATGCTGTTCTCGCCATGGCCAAGCAAAATCAGCGCCGAAGGTCCCCAGCGGGAAATCTGGCGGCACAGCTCCCGACCAATTGAGCCTCCAGCGCCTGTAACCAGAACCCGACGGCCACTGATCAGTGAACCGATCAGCTCTTCGTTTATCCTGGCCGGTTCACGCCGTAGCAAGTCGGTGATTTCCACCTCCCGCAAGCGCTCGACGCTGACTTTTCCACCTATCAACTCATAGATTCCCGGCATGGTACGAAACGGTACGCCGCGCAAGCGGCAAACGTCAGCAACCTGACGAATCACCCGGCCCGGCGCGCTGGGGATGGCGATAACCACCTCATCAATCTTATTTTGCGCCACTGTGCGTGCCAGATCGTTCAAAGTTCCCACCACAGGCACGGCATGTATCTGTTGCTTCTGTTTGGTCGGGTCGTCATCCAGCAGGCAGACTGGAACCAGCTTCATCTGCGGGTTCTTTTGCATCTCGCGCACCACCAGAGCGCCGGCATCGCCTGCGCCAACGATCAACACCCGCTTTGCGTTGGTCTGAACGCCATTGCCCCGCGCCCGCATCTCCGCCAGCACGCGCATGGAAAAACGCAATCCACCCACTAAAACCACCGATAGCAACCAGTCGATTACCAACACCATGCGCGGGAAACCCAAATAATCGGGGCGACGAATCTGGAAAAAGATCAATATTGCTACGGCAATCGACAGCAAAACCGAGGCAGCTGAGACCGCTATCACAATCAGCCGCAATTCGTGCACACTGGCGTAGATCCACAGGCGCCGGTAAAGACCAAAGAAATAATAAACAACCGGTTTGATCAGAAGCGCTAAAGCCATCATCCAGAGCGCCTGGGGTAAATAATACACAAACCGATCCCCCAACTCCAGGCGCAAGGCAAAGCTACCGAAAACGGCGACAACGATGAGGAAAAGATCCCCTGCAAACAACAAACCCGGCGCCATGCTCCTGCGCAGGCGCGGCAGCCGAAAGCTGAGAAATCGCTTTCTACTTTCCTTGCCGTTTAATCCCGAGGCGTTGCCCATCTCATCTACCACGCAAACCAAACACGGTTGCCGGGGTGCGCAACAAGATCAATAAATCCAACAGGAAGCTACGATGCTTGATGTAGTATAAATCATATTCCAATTTGATGATCGTATCCTCAATAGAAGAAGCATACCCGAAATTGATTTGAGCCCATCCGGTAATACCCGGTCGAACCAATAGTCTGGCGCGGTAAAACGGCACCCGACTTTCAAAGTAGGTAACCAGCTCTGGCCTCTCAGCTCTCGGCCCAACCAGGCTCATCTCGCCGCGCAAAACATTGGCAAATTGGGGTAGTTCATCCAGGTGGGTTTTCCTCAAGAATTTTCCCACCCGCGTGGTTCGTTCATCTGATTCAGAAGCCCACTGCGGTCTGCCGTCCCGCTCAGCATCGCGGCGCATGGTGCGGATTTTGAGCATCTCGTAATTCTGGCCGGCTTTGCCTGACCTGGTCTGCTTATAGAAAATTGGGCGACCATCATCGAGCAGAATGGCAACTGCAATCGGGGGTAACAAAATCAGCAGGATAATCACCCCGATCAGCCCGCCAATGATATCCATGAGCCGCTTTCCCATGTCATAGAAGCGGTTGGCGTTCAACTCATCTACAAAGGATCTAAGGATCCAATCGGCTTCAAGCAGCCGGATAGGCACCCTGCCAACCAGTTCCTCGAACACTTTTGGCATCCGCCGGATGTCCACCCCGCGTTCCTGTGCGTTCAACAGCGATTGAAACATCCCGCTCTGTATCTGACCGGTGATGGCAACAATAATGTCAGACACATTTTGCTCTTCTACAATCTTCAACAAGGATTTGCCATCTCCCAAAACTTTGTATCCTTCGATTTCGGTATTGAGCTTTTCGGGATCATCATCAACGATGCCAACGATAAAGAAAGGCGGCGGCCACAGGTCATTAAATACCTGCAACAGCGTCTGCCCAGCCTTTCCGCCACCAACCAGGAGCACACGGCGTAAAAACTGCGGATCGGCAAAAATGCGGATATACAATCTGCGCCAGAGCAGGGTAAGCAAGGTCACCATGACCAGGAACACCGCCACGCTTACCCGCGGAAGCAACTCCGGGTAGAAAAAGTAGAAAATCAAATATAAGCCAAAGGCAAATGCAGCGGCGGATAAAACTCCCCGCGCTACCCTTCCCCAATTGCCGGCGCGATTCACATCGTAAATATCTAGAAGAAGCAAAATCCAAATAAATGGCAGCAAGTAAAACCAAAAGGGCACGCGTTGCCGCAGAAACGCAAAGTCAAATTCAATAAAGCGTAAACGACTGCCCCAAATGTACAAAGCAACACCAATGGAGATCAGAGCGGCGAGAAAATCCCCACTTATTAATACAAACCGTCGCTCTCCAACCCGCAAGCGCCAGGGATCAGATTTGCGATGATGCCGACCGGTCACGCCCATCAGGTTGTCCGCCTCCTGAAAAAACTCCACAGGAACGCGCATCCCCAGGAGAGATGCATGGTGCTGATAACCAGGGGCAACCCCGCCACTAACCCCAGGTCGCCAGTGCGAAGGGCTTTTTGCACCCCTGCGGCAAAGACAACCAAACCATAGACCACAATCAGCCCGATCAATAACCAGTGGAAGAGTGAAAACCAGAATCCAATCAACGCAAAAGAAATCAACGCCATGACAAAAAGCGGCGGCAACAATTGTCGCCAGCGTAAACTGGAAGGATAGTGGCGAATCATCCTCCCTTTCCAGAAACCATATCGCCAGTATTGGCGAAGCAGCTCACGCCAGGTAGCCCGCGCATAATAAATACAGCGAATCGCAGGATCAAACCAGATAGTGCCTCCAGACTTGCGGATGCGCACGTTGAATTCATAGTCTTCGTTCGTCAAGAGTTGCTCATTATAGGCACCGATTCTTGCGATCAGGCTCTTGCGGTAAGCCCCAAACGGCACGGTATCGACGGACTGTGCGTGACCACCCAGGCGATAGCGGGCATCTCCTACTGCAATCGGGTGTGCGGCTGCTACTGCGATGGATCTGGCAATCCAGCCCTTGCCGCCTGGACGAATATCCCAGACGCCACCGATGTTATCCCCCAATCCCTGCTGCAGAGCTGCAACACAGCGCTCGACATATTCCCGATCAGGTACAGAGTGAGCGTCCAATCTTACGATGAATTCCCCTCGAGCTGCAGCCAGAGCGGTGTTCAAACCGGAAGGAATTGAACGTTTGGGGTTGTCCACTACCCGAATGCATAAGTCAGGGTGAGCCTTACGGTAGGCTTCGATTTTACTGCGAGTCTGGTCTGTCGAAAGGCCATCAGCAACAATCACTTCCATTGCGTCGCGAGCAAAGGTCTGCTGGTACAGCGCCTCCAACAAGAAGCTAATCGTCTCCTGCTCATTGTAACATGGCACAATGATCGAAACAGTAGGCGCATGCGCGCTCTCGCCTTCTGGTACACAAGAGATCTGGGCGTTCGGAAGATTCAAGGAAACTATCGCCAGAAACGATCCTAATCGTTTATCACGCCGACAGCCTCGATCTCGACCGCAGCGCCTTTTGGTAAACCAGCCACCTGCACGGTTGTCCGTGCCGGATATGGCTCCTGAAAGAACTCGGCATAGATGCTATTCATGCTGCTGAAATCGCTCATTTCGCGCAGAAAGACCGTCGTTTTGACCACCCGATTCAACCCTGATCCCGCGGCCTCAAGCACATGCTTCAAATTCGATAGTACCTGCCTGGTTTCTGCCTCGATGCCACCGGGAACAAGCTCATTCGTAGCCGGGTTCAAGCCAATCTGCCCCGAGGTAAAGATCAGCTTTCCAATCCGATTTGCCACCGCATAGGGGCCGATGGGTTTGGGAGCTTTTTCCGCACCGATGCTCTCTATCTCGGAATCCATCTCAAGCCTCCTTGTAATCAATTATTCGAAGCGCAGCAAATACCGCGTGTCCTCCAGGGCGGCTGCAAACATCTCATCCATGATCTCCTGTCTAACCTGATAAGCTCCACCGAACGATCCATCGCCGAGGGACTTGCGCGCTTCTTCGGCGGAAGAGAGCCCGGTCATCGCCGGTGGAGGTTTTTCGCCCGCAGGCAGGTCGGCCACTCGGGTGAACGGGAACGCCTCCAGCCAGTTGGCATGTGCAGGCTTCAACTGGTATTTTTGAGCAATTTGGGCGACGCTGTTCGACAACCACCAGGAATACCAGCGTAGTTGTATACCAGGTAGCTCGTTTGCCAGCTCATATAATCGCCCGCGCGCCGGTTCGTTTCCGCCATGACCATTGAGAAACAACAGACGCCGGAAACCCTGACCATATACGCTGCGCACCAGATCTTCGACGAGGTTGAGCAATGTGCTCAGGCGCAGGCTCAGCGTCCCCGGGTATGTAAGGAAATAGGGCGATGCCCCGAAATTCAGGGGCGGAGCCACCAACACACCGCTTTCTTTGCTAACGACATCTGCCAGCGCCTGAGGAATAAGCACATCCGTCAACAAACTCAGATAGGCGTGTTGCTCGCAGGCGCCAATAACAAAGATCAGGCGATCCTCGCGCTCCAGATAGCGCTCGACATCGAACCAGTTCAAATCCATCAGTCTCATGGGCAATGCTGTTGATCATCCAACGATATTGACCAGTCTTCCCGGCACCAGGATGACCTTCTTTGGTGTATTACCACCCAGATATTTCCTCACCGCTTCGCTCTCCAGTGCTGCCCGCTTGGCTTCCTCTTCGCCGATGCTAGCCGGAACCAGAAGGCGATCTCGCACCTTGCCATTCACCTGAACCACAAGGGTAATCATCTCCTCAGCGGCAGCCTCTTCATCAACTGCAGGCCAGGGCTGGGTATGACTAGAGTATGGCTTTCCCAAAGCCTGCCACAATTCTTCGGCGATGTGAGGGGCAACAGGCGCCATCATTCGCAGGTAAATGTCGACAGCTTCCTGCCACTCTGGAGTACCCGCAGCGCCCTGCTCGCGCGCCCGGGCCATCTCGTTGAGCAGTTCCATCAGCCCAGAGATGATGGTGTTGAATTCAAAGGTTTCATAATCATGGGTAACCTGGCGGAGAGTCTGGTGCAGTTTCCGCCGCAACCGGTGCAAAACAACAGGAGACGGGGTGGCTTGAGGCGCTTCGTCCAGAAACATTCCCCATACCCTGCGTATCCAGCGCGCCGTACCCTCGATCCCGCTGCTGTTCCACGGACCTCCCTGTTCCCACCTGGCAAAGAACATCAGGTAGGCGCGCACTGTGTCGGCGCCATATCGGTCAACTAGCTCATCCGGGGCGACCACATTGCCCCGGCTTTTGGACATCTTTTCAGAATCCTCCCCCAGCACGATCCCCTGGTTTCGCAACTGCAGCATCGGCTCAGGCCCGGTGACAATTCCCATGTCACGGCAGGCTTTATGGAAAAAGCGGGTGTATATCAAATGCATGGTGGCGTGCTCAATGCCGCCAGTATAGGTATCCACTGGCATCCAGTAACGATATTCCTCCGGGTCGAAGGGTCCCTGGTCATACTGTGGGCTGAGGTAACGCAGATGATACCAGGATGAACACATAAAGGTATCCATCGTGTCTGTTTCGCGCACCGCAGCCTTGCCGCAGATTGGGCAACTGGTGTACTTCCAGTTCGGATGCAGTTTGAGCGGCGACTCGCCCGTTGGTCGCCATTCGACATCCTGCGGCAACAGCACCGGCAGTTGTTCATCGGGAACGTCGACTGCTCCGTGATCCGGACAATAGATAATCGGTATTGGCGCGCCCCAATACCGCTGGCGTGAGATCAGCCAATCCCGCAGGCGATAGGTCACGGCACGCTTGCCAATAGAGCGCTGTTCCAGGTAAGCAATAGTCCGATCGAATGCGACATCGGCGGGTGTGCCGCTCAATTCGCCGGAATTTACCATCTTGCCATAGGCGGGTACCGCTTCCTTCATCGTATTGCCGTCCAAGGGAGGGTATTCTTCAGGCTGGATGACGACCCGCACCTCCAGACCGTACTTCCGCGCAAATTCGAAGTCGCGCTGGTCATGAGCCGGAACCGCCATAATTGCGCCAGTGCCATACGTCATCAGCACATAATCGGCAATCCAGATCGGAATCCGCTCTCCATTCACAGGATTGATAGCGTAGCCGCCGGTAAAAACGCCTGTTTTCTCTTTCTCAATGGATTCGCGCTGAATCTCAGATTGCCGGATGGCTTGCTGGATATACTCAGCGACGAGAGCTTTCTGCGCTGGACTGGTGATCTTTTCCACCAGCGGGTGTTCCGGCGCCAGCACCATAAAAGTTGCCCCCCAGAGCGTATCTGGCCTGGTGGTGAATACCTCCAACGGATCCCCTTGCTCCGTGTAGAAGGTGACCGAGGCGCCAACCGAGCGACCGATCCAATTGGTTTGCAGCGTTCGAACCCTTTCCGGCCAATCAATATGCGAGAAATCCAGCAATTCTTCTGCATACTTCGTGGTGCGAAAGAACCACTGTTCCAGGTCTTTCTTAATCACCGGCGTTCCGCAGCGCTCGCAATGCCGATCCACTCCCCATACTTGCTCACGCGCCAGGGTGGTATTGCAGTTCGGACACCAATCCACCGGCGCCATCTTGCGATAAGCCAGATCATGCTGGTGTAGTTTTGTAAAAAACCATTGCGTCCAACGGTAATAAATGGGATCAGAAGAAATCGCCTCCCTGCGCCAGTCAAACATCGCGCCCATGCTCTTCAACTGGAGGCGCATCCGTTGAATGTTGGTATACGTCCATTCCATCGGATGAATACCCCGTTTAATTGCCGCATTTTCCGCCGGAAGGCCAAAGGCGTCGAATCCAATCGGAAAGAGTACGTTATAGCCCCGCATGCGCATAAAGCGCGCCCGGGCATCCGAGGGCGTCATGGCATACCAATGGCCAATGTGAAGATCGCCCGAGGGGTATGGCAACATTGTCAACGCATAATGCTTGGGCATGTTGGGATTGATATTGGCGTGGTAGAGGCCATCTGCCTCCCAGCGAGCCTGCCATTTCGGTTCCACAACCTTCGGATTGTAACTGGGTATATCCGCCATTTTCTACTCCAGGATTGAAATCAGCAAACCCAAACCTGTGGCCTGCAACCCTGCTGACATCAGGATTATAACCAACCTTTTGCCATTCTTCCCGCCAATGGCGGAGTTCCGCGTCGCAATTGCCAGATAAAAAAACCCCCCATCCCACCAGGGACGAAGGGTTCCTCCGCGGTACCACCCTGCTTGCCCGCGCAGTCTGTTGATACAACCATCACTGCGCGCGCCGCTCTGATACGCGCTAACGGGCATCCCCGCCATCGGCTCAGGCGTATCTATCTTTCACGCTGTCACCGATAGAGCGTGCCTTCTGCAAGGAAGGCAACAGGCGAGTTCGACCGAATTTATGGTGCTCCATGGGCACAACGCCGGGCTCACACCTCGCTCTCCCGACTCGCTGATGGATGGTCTACTACTCCTGTTATCGCCTTGATAAAAAATGCTCAGCAGTCAGCTATCCGCCACCAGTTCCATTTCCGTTCCGAGCGCCGAACGCTAACCGCTGAACACCTTTCTAGTGGACCCAGTGGGATTCGAACCCACGACCTTCTCAATGCCATTGAGACGCGCTCCCAACTGCGCTATGGGCCCCCAGGACAGCCAAAATTTTATCCCGAATGGACAAAACCGTCAACCAACCTGGTGGACCTGAGGGGATTCGAACCCCTGACCTCCTCAGTGCGATTGAGGCGCGCTCCCAACTGCGCTACAGGCCCTGGTGGAGTGGGATGATTGTATCTGAGGCACTCTCTACTGTCAAGTAAGCCGGTGTGAGTTATGATTCTAGGTCTACTTCTCGATGTGACAGCGGTATGGCTTCTTACCCTCCTCAGGGTCAGACTGGCTTGCAGGCTGCCTTCAGGCTATAATCAGCTCAGCAATTCTATGCCAGATTCATAGAACGGAGATAGAATGCCTCCTCTTGAGCCCCAACAAATCAATCTTCAATATCTAACCAGACAAGAGCGTCTAATCCAAGCCATGCCAGCGCATCACTTGGATGTTGTTGCGCTTAACCCGGGACCCAGCCTGGAGTACCTGAGCGGTTTGAAGTTTCATCTGAGCGAGCGGCCTGTGGTAGCCTTACTGATTCCTGGCCAGCCGCTGATCATGATCTTACCAGAGCTGGAATCAGCCAAACTCGCCAGCCTGCCCTATCCCGTCCAGTCGTACACTTACGGTGAGGACCCCAAAAGTTGGAGCGAGATATTCAAACAAGCCTTCAAACTGGCTGGCGTTGCTGCTAGAGCGCAGATTGGCGTAGAACCGCGCCAGTTGCGCATCCTGGAGTATAACCTGATCCAATCAGCCATTCCACACGGGGTCTTCCAATCTGCGGAGACATTGTTGGCTTCTTTGAGAATCTGTAAGGACGAGACCGAGATAATGGCTATGCGCAAAGCCGTTGAGATCGCTCAACAGGCGTTGCTCTCGCTTCTGCCTGCCATCAAAATCGGTATGACGGAACGCGAGGTGGCAGCCCTGCTCACCATCGAACTCTTGCAGGCTGGTTCCGATGCTGAGATGCCATTCGTCCCTATTGTCTCCTGCGGCGAGAACAGCGCCAACCCACACGCCTCTCCTTCCCATCGCCGATTATCCGTTGGCGATTTGCTCGTAATCGACTGGGGCGCCAGATATATGGGCTATTGCTCCGATTTAACCCGGACCTTCGCCATTGGGAAGGTTGCCCCAGAACTCCAACGAATTGCCGCGATTGTCCAGGAAGCCAATGCCGCAGGGCGCGCCGCAGCCAGACCCGGCATTGCTGCCAGAGAGGTTGATCAGGCGGCACGTGAGCGAATAGCCGCGGCTGGTTATGGCGATTACTTCATCCATCGCACCGGCCACGGATTGGGCTTGGATTCACACGAAGAACCCTACCTTCATAGTGAAAATTCCTTGTTGCTCGCGCCCGGGATGGTATTTACGATAGAACCTGGCATCTATCTGCCTGGAGTTAATGGAGTCCGCATTGAAGACAACCTGGTCATCACCGAGACCGGAGCTGAATGCCTGAGCAACCTACCACGTGAACTGCAGATTATTGGGTCCTAGAAGCGCTCTATGAGTCGCAATTTGATCTTCGTCTCCCTTTCGCTGCTGTTCTGGGGACTGGGTGAGGCGGCGTTCATCGCCTTTCAGCCCCTGTACCTGCAAAACCTGGGTGCAGATCCAATTCAAATCGGCACCGTCTATGGCGCGTATGGGCTGGTTGCTGCGTTTGTCCATATCCCGGCTGGCTATCTATCCGATCGGTTGGGAAGGCGCCCAACCATGTGGACAGCCTGGTTACTGGGGGTTCTGGCCACCTGGATGATGGCGCTGGCCAAATCGCTCAACGGCTTTGTTATCGGCATGTTGCTCTATAGCAGCACCATGTTCGTTATCTCCCCGATGAGCAGCTATGTAACCGCCGCGCGTGGCAGATTCTCCGTCGGCCGTGCGCTGACCTTGATTTCAGCAACTTTCAATCTCGGGGCGATTGTTGGGCCTTTATGGGGTGGATTCATCGGTGAACGCTTTGGGATGCGGGCGATCTTCCTCACCGCAGCAGGGATTTTTCTTATTTCCACCTTGTTCATTTTGTTCATCGAGCCTCAGCCTTTGGAGCCCAGGCAAAAAACGGGATACAGCGACGGCTTGCTGGCAAACTCTCGTTTCCTGGCGTTTTTGCCTGTTTTTTTCCTGATTATCTTTGCCGCCTATCTTCCCCAACCTTTGTCGCCAAACTATCTCCAAAATCACCGTGGTCTGAGCTTGACTAACATTGGCCAGTTATACTCTGTGAACGGGTTGGGGATTGTGGTGCTCAATCTACTTCTAGGCCAGATCAAACCAGGAGTGGGGCTGCTCATGGGGCAATTTTCCGTTGGAGTGTTCTCAATATTACTCTGGAGAGGCAATGGTCTCCTGGCTTACACTCTGGCTTATTTTCTCTTAGGGGGGTTCCGTATCGTTCGTACACTTGCCCTGGCACAGATGCGCCCGATGATAAAAGATGCCCAGATGGGACTGGCATATGGAATGATCGAAACGATTGGTGCTATAGCCATTCTGGCCTCATCGCCCCTGGCAGGTTACCTGTACGAACGATCCCCGACCTTAATTTACACTGTCAGCGCCGGATTTGTTTTGCTTTCTTGCTTTGTCTGGATGGCTTTTTCATCCCAACGCTTGCGACCAACCCTGGCAAAAACACTACCTGCTGAGGAGGGCTAACCGCTATGGATGCAATCTACGACTGGGGTATTCAATGTGTCCAGGCTTTTCAGGGCCTGGGAATGATCCTGCTATCTCCCATGCGTTTCTTCTCCTTTTTAGGGACCGATTTGTTCTATTTACTGATCGCACCGGTTGTCTTTTGGTCAGTGGACGCCGCGTGCGGGTTGCGCCTGGGCATCTTTCTGATGAGCAGCAATTTCATCAACGGGGTGCTGAAAATTGGCTTTCACGCGCCGCGGCCCTACTGGTACAGCACTTCTGTGAAAGCTTTCACGCCCGAAAGCTCTTTTGGCATCCCTTCCGGTCACGCCCAGAACTCCGTTGTCTTCTTTGGCACGCTGGGGATATTCGTCCAACGCACCTGGGGATGGACTGTGACGATTCTGTTGATGCTGTTCATCGGCTTATCGAGGATTTACCTTGGCGTGCACTTTCCGACGGATGTTTTCTCCGGTTGGCTCATTGGCGCATTGCTCTTTTGGCTGCTGCTGCGCCTGGAACGGCCCATCATTCAGTGGTATAGAAACCGCAGACTGCTCAGTCAATGGATTGTGGCTCTGGCAACCGCCCTGGGGATGATACTCGTCTATTGGCTGGCGCTTCTCAGCCTGAGGGGGTGGCAGATTCCCGAAGAATGGATTCGTAACGCAACCGCTGCATTCCCCGATGAGCCCATCCATCCCTTAGCCTTCAGCAGCGTAGTAAACACAGCGGCGGCTTTCTTTGGCCTGGCCGGAGGTGCCAGCCTGCTCTATCGCCTGGGCTGGTACGATGCGGGTGGCACCGCCGGAAGACGCATCCTGCGCTACCTTGTCGGCCTGGTTGGCATGGTAGTGCTCTACTTCGGTTTGGACGCGCTCTTCCCAACTGGCGAAGAGTTTGTACCCTTAATCTTCCGCTTCATCCGCTACGCCTTGGTTGGTTTTTGGATCACCGGACTGGCGCCGCTGGTATTTATCAAACTTGGTCTGGCGCAACAGAAATTCGCGGAAGCAAATGCTGGCGGATCGCATACCTGAGCGGATACGGCAGTACAGATTCGGGACAGCGTAAGATAAGAATCGCCCAAAAATAGTTTTACCCGGCTGGGGGAGAGCCAGGGGCAATATTTACTTCCGCGGCGATCGGGTATACCAGGGTAAAAAAACCATGCGCTGCTGCTACGATGGAGCGATGCTGTCCCTGCCTGAGCGGATTGACCCACCGTATCAGTCGGAAACACCATCACCCGTAGCTACTATCGCCCCCCAATCCTGTCATAACGAAATCATGACAAATGTCACTAACTGGACACCCAGGTGATCGTTATAATTTTCACTAGTAAATTCACTTATGCGGATATTTGCATATTCATTACAAAACAATGCCTGAAAACCCCAACCTCTCCCAGGAGATCCATGATCTGCACGCCGATATCTGTTCAGCGCTGGCTGATCCCTCGCGCATCCTATTGCTCTACGCCCTCAGCGAGCGCCCCTATACTGTCAAGGAGTTGGCGGACATGCTGCTCATTTCTCAATCCGCAGCCTCCCGTCACTTAAAAGTGTTACGTGAGCGCGACCTCGTGCGCGCCTCGCGTCAGGGCGCTAGTGTGGAATATACCCTGAATGACCCGCGCCTGATCCAGGCGCTCGATCTACTGCGCGCGGTATTGCGTGACGGTCTTTCTCGCCGCGCTTCCCTGGCTGAAACGCTGCTCTCTGCCCGGGAAGAAGAGACGATGCAGGTCTCTTAGCATTGGTCTGACATCGCATCCATTCCCACAAGGTGATCTTATGGACTTGAGAAAAAATAGATATATCTGGCTGATCGGGCTGGCAATTACTCTGGCGGTGATCATCATTCCGATCATTGTCTTTGCCTCCAGTCGTAGCACCCCCAAGGACAACCCTCAGGCAGCCCTGCCCAAACGGCCGCCGCACACGGATCATACCGCCCTGTTGGAAGGCCCTTACGCCAGCGGTTCGGAGGTCACCCAGGCCTGTTTGCAATGCCACGAGCAAGAAGCCTGGGATTTCATGAAAACCGTTCACTGGACGTGGGAAAGCCAACCGGTTCTCGTGCCTGGCCATGATGACGTAGTTGCCACCATCGGTAAGAAGAACGTCATAAACAATTTCTGCATTGGCATACGAGGGAATGAGAACAAGTGCAATGCCTGCCATGCCGGTTATGGTTGGGAAGATGAAACGACATTTGATTTCAACAATCCCCTTAATGTCGACTGCCTGATATGCCACGCCGACACATCGGTTTACGGCAAGAGCGACTTTGGCTATCCGGCGGAGGGGGTGGATCTGACAATCGCAGCCCAGAGCGTGCGCCTGCCAGAGCGCGAAAACTGCGGCTATTGTCACTTTGACGGCGGCGGCGGCAACGGCGTCAAACATGGCGATCTGGATCAAAGCCTGCTCTTCCCCAGCGAGAACGTTGACATCCACATGGGGGAGTATGATCTGGAATGCATTGATTGTCATCAGGCTGAAAACCATATGATCAAGGGACGCATGATCTCCGTCAGCGTGGAGAATTCTAATCAGGTCTACTGCACCGACTGTCACAGCCTAACCCCGCACCCCGATGATCGCTTGAATGATCATACCGCGGCGGTGGCCTGCCAGACCTGTCATATCCCCACCGCAGCTAACCGCGACCCCACCAAGATGTTTTGGGACTGGTCTACTGCTGGGCAGGATTTGCCAGAAGATCATCTGACCTACCTCAAAATTAAGGGGAGCTTCATTTACGAATCCAACTTCATTCCAACTTACCAGTGGTATAACGGAACGGTTTCCTACCGTTATCTGCTAGGTGACAAGATAGACCCCAGCCAGCCTACCAAGCTCAACCCTCCTGGCGGCGACATCGCTGACCCCAATTCGAAAATTTTCCCATTCAAAATACACGTGGCTAAACAGCCTTACGACGCGGTGAACAACTACTTGCTCCAGCCGCTCACCGCTGGCGAAGGCGGTTATTGGACTACCTTCGATTGGCCATCGGCGCTGGCTCTAGGTGCCAAAGAAACCGGATTGGATTTCAGCGGCAGCTATGGGTTTGCCGAAACCTGGATGTACTGGCCGATCACTCACATGGTCAAGCCTGCTAAACAGGCTTTGCAGTGCGTCGAGTGTCACAGCGAGACAGGCCGGTTAGATTGGGAAGCCCTTGGTTATCCCGGAGATCCACTGCAATGGGGCGTCAGATCGCTGGCAACACCATGAGCGCATTCAATCCAACAGGTAGAAACATGACGCGCACGACAAATCGCACCTCCCGTATTCTCATTGCCTGCGGCTTGCTTTGCCTGCTGACCGCCGCTGGATTAGCGAGTTATTCCGCCTGGGCAGGGAACAGCGCAAGCCCTCAGGCGCAAACCTCACCCATCCACCCCACTTTTGCCCTGCTGGACGCCAGCGGGGTGAACGTCTTGCAGAGCGGCGCGCCGGTGTCGACGATGAGAACCTGCGGCGCCTGCCACGATACCGACTTCATCGCTTCGCACAGTTCCCATGCAGACGCGGGCTTGGGGCAATTGGTCTCTGCCGGGAATATCTCCGATGGGCAACCATGGGAAGTCAGCCGAGGCTTGTTCGGCGACTGGAATCCACTGGATTACCGCTATCTGACGCTGCCTGGCGATGAACGGCTGGATCTAAGCACTGCTGGCTGGATTATGGAATTAGGCGCACGCCACGCTGGCGGCGGTCCGGCGATGATGAGTCGGCAGGGAGAACCACTCACCTCGCTCCAGCCTGATGCCGCCAACCCCGAGGCAAGCCTGCTCGACCCTGTAACTGGCGAAGCCCTCCCCTGGGACTGGCAGCAATCCGGCGTGGTTGAGCTGAATTGCTTCCTCTGCCACATGCCCTCCCCCAACAATGCCGCCCGCATTCAGGCATTGCGCGAAGGACGCTTTGCCTGGGCGAACACCGCCACCCTTATTGGCAGTGGCATTGTGGAATCCACCGGGGATGCTCTCACCTGGAATCCGGAGGCTTTCGACGCTGATGGGAACCTGACTAAAGATTTCATCACGATCCAGGACCCAACCAACGAGAACTGCGGCGCCTGTCATGGATTGGTGCATACGGATCTCCAAACACCTTTGGTGGCTGTGGGCTGCTCATCGGATAACTGGCGCGCGCAGACCACAGGACAGATCATCTCCCCCCAACGCATCAGCGACTCCGGGATGAACCTGGCAGCCAAGCAAACCCTGACGCGCTCCTGGGATGTACACGCAGAGCGCTCCGTGCGCTGCACCGATTGCCATTATTCTTTGAACAATCCGGTCTATTTCCAAAAAGAGGCAGGTGACGCTCCTGCTCATCTGGAATTTGATCCTCGCCGCCTGGAATTGGGCGAGTACCTGAAGCAACCGTTGCACCAGTTCGCCCGCAGTCCGAGCTCTCAGGCTGGCCTTGCCGATGCTGCCTCAATCCTTCGCTGTGAAGCCTGCCACAATGCCATTGAAACCCACGACTGGCTCCCCTATACGGAACGGCACATGACCGCGCTCACCTGCGAGACATGCCACGTGCCGCGGATGTTTGCCCCAGCCATCCAGCAGGTTGATTGGACGGTAGTCCGGCTAGAAAACCCTGCCTCACCCGCGAGTATGAATGCTAAAACGGTACAACCGGCTTTGATCTGTCGCGGTCTTTCGGAAGAGGACTCTCGCGGCACAGCCAGCCTGAGATCTTTGATCCAAGGTTATCAGCCGATCCTCTTGCCTCGCCAAGACATTGACGGTAAAACCCGCCTTGCCCCTTACAACCTGATCACCGCCTGGTACTGGATCTATGACGATCCTCCCCGGCCAGTGCGCCTGCAAGACCTGGAAGCAGCCTGGCTGAAGGGCGAGGTTTACCATCCCGAGGTGCTTACTGTTTTCGATCAGGATGGGAACGGGGAGCTGAGCGCCTCTGAGCTGGTAATCGACTCCCCGCAAAAGGAAGCGCTAATCGCCGGGCGGCTGAGGGAGCTAGGCCTGAAAAACCCCCGCATTGCCGGTGAAATTCAGCCATATAGCATCAACCACAATATTGCCAGCGGCGAGTGGGCAATCCGCGATTGTCTGACCTGCCATGCCGACGCTTCTAGCCTGACTCAACCTGCATTGCTCGCCAGCTACACACCTGCAGGCGTTCTGCCAGAATTTGTCTCCGACAGCAATCTCCGCCTGGATGGCGCGCTAACCCTGACGAGCGATGGTCGGCTATTTTATGAACCAGCTTCTGCCGGCAATAGCCTGTATGTGCTTGGGCATCACCGGGTGAGCTGGATTGATGGACTGGGCGGGTTGATGTTCCTGGGTGTGCTCGCAGCCATCTCCGCTCACGCAGGGCTGCGCTATATCAGCGCCAAACGAAATCCACGCAGCCTACCTCAGGTGGAAACAGTGTACATGTACAGCGTCTACGAGCGCTTCTGGCACTGGCTGCAAACGTTTGTGATTGTATTGCTGCTGCTCACTGGCATAGTCATCCACAATCCAGATAGCTTCAGCCTGTTCAGTTTTCGCAGCGTGGTGCTGGCGCACAACGTTCTGGCGGCTATCCTGGCCATCAACGCTGCGCTGTCGCTTTTCTACCACCTGGCAAGCGGTGAAATCCAGCAATACATCCCCCGCCCACGCGGCTTCTTCGATCAGGCAATTGAGCAGGCGGTTTATTACCTGCGCGGAATATTTAGAGGAGAACCGCATCCCTTTGAAAAAACCCCGGCAAAGAAACTCAA